>Ga0187892_10006341_pt1 | contig 17641 bp, 18 predicted proteins | sample MA1701073metaG_FD_139345 | JGI IMG/M metagenome (GOLD analysis project Ga0187892, IMG submission 139345) | Bio-ooze microbial communities from a basaltic lava cave in the Kipuka Kanohina Cave System on the Island of Hawaii, USA - MA170107-3 metaG ... | reverse complement strand
GGCGGCCGGAACGCCCGGCACGCCTGCCGCCGCCGAGGAGGTCGTCGGCGCGTGAGTCTCGTCCCCGCCTCGTCCTACCGCACCGCCCCCGCGCTGGCGCCCCAGCGGGCGCTGGCCCCGCCCCGCCCCCCTGGCGAAGTGCCCAAGGGGACGAACCTGACCGGCGTCCTCCTGTTCCTCATGGCCGACGCCATGATCCTGGCCACCTTGCTGGCGGTGTGGTGGACGATCAAGGGGGCGTCGCTCTCCTGGCCGCCCCAGGGCGTCGACGTGACGACCTACCTGCCGTCGGTGATCGCCATCACCGTCACCATGAGCTCCTTCTCCATGCAGTGGGCGGTGTCGTCCATCCGCCGCAACGACCAGCGCAGCGCCACCGTGGCCCTCATCCTCACCGCCTTCTTCGGGGTGGCGGTGGTGAACGCCCAGTGGTACTCGATGGTGCGGGCCGACTTCGGCATCGCCGACCACGCCTACGGCACTATCTACCTGCTCCTCATCGGCTACCACGCCGTGCACCAGGCGCTCGCCGTGGGCGCCTTGGTGTTCGTCGGCGCCCGGGCCGTCGTGGGCCACTTCGGCCGGGAGGGCTACGACCCCATGCGCGCGGTGGCCGCGTTTTGGCACTACTCCGTCGCCGCGTGGATGCTGATACTGACCGCCGTGTTCCTCTTCAGCCGCCACTAGCCGAGATCGCCTGACTGCTCCATGTTCACCTGGCCCGCCAAAGTCCTGCTCCCCCTGACTGCGCTGGGCATGGCCGCCGCCCTGGTCTACAGCGTGGTGGCCTCCGACCACGCCGGGATCACCATGTTCCTGGCCCTGGCCGGCGCCGCCGGCCTCGGGGCCCTCGCCGTCACCGTGGCGCGGGAGAACGAGTTCGCCCCCCAGGTGGCGGGCGACGCCCCGCCGCCCCAGCTCCGGCCCGCGGCCCCCGTCCGCCTCCCCGGCGGCCCCGGCTGGCCCGCGCTGGCGGCCCTGGGCGTCGGTTTCACCGTCCTGGCGTTCATCGCCGGCCCGCTCTACGCCATCGCCGGCGTCGGCCTCCTCCTTTTCGCCGGTGTCGGCTGGCTGGCGAGCGTGGCGTCCGACCGCACCCGCCGCACCGCCAACCTCATGCCCCTGGGCATCCCGGTGGTGGGGCTGTTCGCCATCTTCAGCCTGATGTTCTTCATGTCCCGCATCCTGCTGGCGGTGAGCGAGCAGGCGTCGACGTTCATCGCCCTGGCCGTGGCCGTGGTGATCATGGCCGTGGCCAGCGTGTTCGCCTTGAAGCCGCACATCTCGTCCCAGGCGATGATGGCCGCCCTGGTCATCGGCTCGCTCGTGATGATCGGCGGCGGCCTGGTGGCGGCCCAGGCCGGCCAGCGCCAGGTCGAGGAGCACGGGGGGCACGCCGAGGAGGTGGAGATCGTCTCCCGCGCCGTGGCCTTCAACCTCGACGAGATCCACCTGCCCGCCGGCGGCGAGGCTGCGATCAAGCTCGACAACCCCGACACCGTCCCCCACAACGTCGCCATCTACGCCAACGAGGCGTACAGCGGCCCGGCGCTCTTCCAGGGCGCGGTGATCACCAGCGGGCAGAGCATCACCTACCGGTTCGCGACCCCTCCCGCCGGCACCTACTACTTCCGGTGCGACATCCACCCGACGGTGATGACCGGCAAGGTCGTCGTCGCCTGATTGGACTGCGGGCGCGCCGACCGACGATTGTGAGACGTGTTGCGCAGGGACGTTCCCCCTCAGTGAAAAGGCGCTGGCGCGCCGCCGCGGCAGTCACGCCGCTGCTGCTGCTCCTCGCGGCCTGCGCCGGGAACGCGCCCCAGGACACCCTCGAGCCCAAGGGCCCGGTGGCCCGCCAGATCGACAACCTGATCAACCCGGTGTTCATCGTGGCCGGGGTGATCTTCGTCCTGGTCCAGGGCCTGGCCGTCTACGCCGTCATCAGGTTCAAGAACCGGGACGACGGCGCGCCGGAGCCGGTCCAGATCCACGGCAACACCCGCCTCGAGCTGACCTGGACGGTGATCCCCGCCCTCATCCTCGTGGCCGTCGCCGTCCCCACCATCAAGGTCATCTTCGACCTCTCCCGCACGCCTGCCAACGCCCTCGAGGTCACCGTCATCGGCCACCAGTTCTGGTGGGAGATGCGGTACGAGGACTTGGGGATCGTCACCGCCAACGAGCTGCACATGCCCGCGGGCCGGCCGGTCGAGATCACGCTGAAGGGCGCCAAGGACGACGTGATCCACTCGTTCTGGATCCCGCCCCTGGCCGGCAAGCAGGACATCATCCCGGGCCGGGAGAGCCGGATGAGCTTCGAGGCCGACGAGCCCGGCGTGTATCTCGGCCAGTGCACGGAGTACTGCGGCCTGTCCCACGCCAACATGCGCGCCACCGCGGTGGCCCACACGCCCGAGGAGTTCGACGCCTGGGTGCGCAACCAGCAGGCCGGGCCCCGCACGCCTGCGGCCGGCAGCCCGGCGGCGGAGGGCGAGGCCTTGTTCACGGCCAAGGGGTGCGCCGGCTGCCACACCATCGAGGGGATCGGCCAGGGGACGGTCGGCCCCAACCTCACCCACTACATGTCCCGCGCCGTCTTCGCCGGGGCCATGTTCGACAACACGCCCGGGAACCTCACCCGGTGGCTGCGGGACCCGCCGGCGGTCAAGCCGGGCTCGAAGATGCCCAACCTCGGCCTCACCCCCGACGAGATCGCCAAGCTCGTCGCCTACCTCCAGACGCTCAACTGAATGAGACACCTGATGACCCTCACTAAGTTGGCGGGGGCGTAGATGGCCATCGTCACGTCCCCCCAGCCGCCGTCGCCGGCCGAGCTGCCGCCGCCGCCCGGTTCGGCCCGGCCGTCGCCCGTCCGGCTGCTGCGCCGGCCCACCGAGCCCCACGGCGTGTGGAACTGGATGACCACGGTCGACCACAAGAAGATCGGCGTCATGTACTCGGTCGCCGCCTTCTTGTTCTTCCTGATCGGCGGCATCGAGGCCCTGCTCCTCCGCGTCCAGCTCGGCTCGCCCGACAACACGTTCCTCAGCGCCGAGGCCTACAACCAGGTCTTCACCATGCACGGCACGACGATGATCTTCCTCGTCGTCATGCCGCTGTCCGCGGGCCTGGCCAACTACCTCCTGCCCATCATGGTCGGGGCCCGGGACGTCGCCTTCCCCCGCCTGAACGCCTTTGGCTTCTGGACGTTCCTCGTCGGCGGGACGTTCATGTACTCCAGCTTCTTCCTGGGCGGCGCCCCCAACGGCGGCTGGTTCGGGTACGCCCCCCTCACCCGGAGCATGCCGGGCCACAACATCGACTACTGGGTGTTCGGCCTCCAGATCCTCGGCATCGCCTCACTGACGGGCGCGGTGAACCTGATCGTCACCGTCATCAACATGCGCGCGCCGGGCATGAGCCTGTTCCGGATGCCGATCTTCGTGTGGATGTCGCTGGTGGCCCAGTTCCTGCTGCTCTTCGCCCTGCCGATCATCACCGTCGCCCTGTTCCTGCTCATGTTCGACCGGCAGTTCGGGGCCAACTTCTTCAACGCCGCGGCGGGCGCCGACCCGCTCTTGTGGCAACACCTCTTCTGGCTGTTCGGCCATCCGGAGGTCTACATCCTCATCCTCCCGGCCATGGGCGTGGTGTCGGAGATATTGCCGGTCTTCTCCCGCAAGCCCCTGTTCGGCTACCAGGTCATGGTCATCTCCGGCATCGCCATCGGCTTCATCGGCTGGGGCGTGTGGGCTCACCACATGTTCGCGACCGGGCTGGGGCCCGTCGCCACCGCCGCCTTCTCCGCGTCGACCATGTTCATCGCGGTCCCGACGGGCGTGAAGATCTTCAACTGGCTGGCGACCATATGGAAGGGGAAGATCCGAGTCACCGCGCCCTTCCTGTTCGCGGTGGGCTTCGTGACGATGTTCACCATCGGCGGCCTGTCGGGCGTCACCCACGCGGTCGTGCCGTCCGACACCCAGCAGACCGACACGTACTACATCGTCGCCCACTTCCACTACGTCCTGTTCGGAGGCTCGATCTTCGGCCTGTTCGGCGGCGTCTTCTACTGGTGGCCCAAGTTCACCGGCAAGATGCTCTCCGACCGCCTCGGCAAGCTCCAGTTCTGGATCATGCTCATCGGCTTCAACATGACCTTCGGGCCGTTCCACATCCTCGGCCTTCAGGGCATGCCCCGGCGGATTTACACCTACCCGGAGGGACGCGGGTGGGACTTCTGGAACTTCGTCGCCACCATCGGCTCGTTCCTCATCGCCGTCGGCGTGCTCGTCTTTATGTGGAACGTATGGAAGAGCCGCAAGGCGCCGTTGGCTCAAGAGGACCCGTGGGACGCCCGCACCCTCGAGTGGTCGATCCCTTCGCCCCCCCCGGAGTACAACTTCGCCGAGGTCCCCCTGGTGACGGCCCGGGACGACTGGTGGCGCCGCAAGTACGCCGAAGGCCCCGACGGCCGTCCCTCCCGCCGGGCCGAGCAGCCGGCCATCGTCGGCGCCGACCCGTCGCGGTACGCGCTGGCGGCGTCGACCGGCGCGGTTGAAACCGAGTCCGAGGCCGCCGCCGGCGGCGCCGACCACGACGGCGACCATGGCGCCCACGACGCCGACCACGACGAGCACGGTGGCGAAGGCGGGGCCGAAGAGCACGGCCACGGCGAGCACCACATCCACATGCCGTCGCCGTCGTACTGGCCGCTGCTCGCCTCGCTCGGCCTGGCCGTGATCTGCTACGGCCTGATCTACAAGTTCCTGCCCGCGGTGATCTTGGGCGGCGTCTGGATCCTGGGCAGCCTGTACGCGTGGGCCCTGGAGCCGGCCACGGAGCCGGAGCCGCCCGAGGAGGAGCTGTCGCCCTCCCGCGAACTCGAACCGGTGTCGCAGGGCTGATGGCCAACGTCACCCACTCCGTGACCGAGGGCAGCCACCACGAGCTGCAGCCGGCCCACCCGCCCACTTCCACCGGGCTCAGCAACGAGAAGGTGGCGATGTGGGCGTTCCTGGGCTCGGAGTGCCTGCTGTTCGGCGCCCTGATCTCGGTCTACCTGCTCTACAAGAACCAGAGCCTGCAGGGCACGATCTCACCCATCGACGTGTACGACATCCCCTACACGTCGGTGTCGTCGTTCGTCCTCCTGATGAGCAGCCTCACCATGGTGCTGGCCCTCGCCGCCATCCAGCGTGGCGACCACCGCCGCCTCCGGGTGTGGCTGCTGGCCACCGCCCTACTCGGGGCCACGTTCGTGGGCGGGCAGGTGTACGAGTTCACCATCTTCATCCGGGAGGGGTTGAAGCTCGACACCAACCTCTTCGGCTCCAGCTTCTACGCCCTCACCGGCTTCCACGGGGCCCACGTCACGCTGGGCGTGCTCATGCTGCTGTCGCTGTTCAGCCTCTCGCTCAAGGGCCGCCTGCCCACCGAGCGGGCCGAGACGGTGGAGCTGGTGGGCCTCTACTGGCACTTCGTCGACATCGTCTGGATCGTGATCTTCACGCTCGTCTACCTGATCAAGTGACCGACGCCACCCGCACCCACGACGCCGGCGAGCCGGGCCCCGTCGTCACGACGCCGCCCGAGGAGGGCGGGGCGAAACACGCCCACGCCCACCCTTCGGAGTGGGAGTACGTCAAGATCGCCCTGGTCCTCGCGGCCATCACCCTGGCCGAGGTCCTCATCTACTACGTCGAGTCCCTCGGCAACCTCCTCAACTACATCCTGATCGCCATGTCGCTGGTGAAGTTCGCCTTGGTCGTGCTGTGGTTCATGCACCTCCGCTTCGACAGCCGCCTGTTCCGGAGGTTGTTCGTCACCGGGCTCGTCCTGGCCCTGTTCGTCTACACGATCGTCCTCAGCACCTTCCACATCTTCACGCGTTAGAAGGTCCGTCGTGCCTGCGGTGATCAACCAGACCCGCGCCGGGTTCCCGGGGTGGCACTTCCACCCCGACGTGTGGGTGTTCGTGCTCCTTCTCGCCGGCGGCTACCTGCTGGCGGTGCGCCGCCACGGGGGCGTGGGCCCGACCGGCCCGACCGGCCGGACCGGCCCGACGAGCCGGCGGCAGGTCGCCTGGTTCTTGGCGGGCGTGGCGACCATCTGGCTTGGATCCGACTGGCCTGTGCACGACGTGGCCGAGGGGTACCTCTACAGCGCCCACATGGTCCAGCACCTCCTGGTCACCCTGGTGGCGGCCCCCATGTTGCTGATGGGGACGCCCGCGTGGATGGCGGAGCGGCTGCTCTCGCCGCGGTGGCTCTTCATCGCCGTCCGGGGCCTGGGACGCCCGATCGTCAACCTCCTCCAGGCCAACCTGGTGCTCGTCCTCAGCCACTGGCCCCTGGTGGTGGAGGCGACGTTGCGCCACCACCCGCTCCACTTCGGCGCCCATGCGGCCCTGCTGTCCTCGGCGCTGATCATGTGGCTGCCGCTGCTCAGCCCCCACCCGGCCATCCCCCGCCTGGGCCCGCTCATGCAGATGCTGTACCTGTTCCTGCAGACGATCATCCCCACCATCCCCGCCTCCTTCCTCACCCTCGGCCGGTCGCTGCTGTACCCCATCTACGGCGAGTTTCCCCGGCTGTGGGGCGCCAACGCCCTGACCGACCAGCAGGTCGCGGGCCTGATCATGAAGGTGGGGGCCGGCTTCTACCTGTGGGCGATCATCATCGTGATCTTCTTCCGTTGGTACGAACGGGAGGAGAAGAAACCGCGGGACGTGCTCCTTTGGGAGGACGTGGAGCGGGAGCTCAACCAGCCCAGCGGGACGCCCCGCCTCCAGTAGGGCGCCGGACTATCCCGGGGCCCGGCCGATCTCCAGCTCCATCGGGACCTCGACCGAGTCGGTGGCGGTTTGCACCACCGCGGTGATCGTCCACCGCCCATCCTGGGAGAGGGCGCTGGACGCCCCCCGCCAGCGCTGGTCGGCGTCCTTGGTGAGGGGGAGGGCGGGCGGGCTGACGTCGGCCCGGCCGGCCAGCTCGAACCGGAGGGCCACCCGCTCGGCCGCGGCCGGCCGGCCGGTGTCGTAGTCGACCACGATGGCGTCGAAGCGGTTGGGGCCCGCGGCGGCGGGCGCGACGACCAGCCGCACGCGGGCGGACGTGGCGAAGTCGGCCCCGGTGACCGTCGTGCCGAGCGGTCGCTGGAGGCGTTCGGCCCGGGCCAGCGACTCCGACGGGGGGAGGCCGGCGAGGACGGCGGTCGCGGCCAGGACGGCCGCTCCCACGCCGACCTCGAACCGCACCGTCCTCCGCAGGCCGGCCCACTTCGCCACGGTTGCGGCCGCCAGGTGGCGGTAGCGGCTCACTGCCCCGAGGGCCACGAGCGCGGCGAACAGCCCGAGCTTCACCAGCAGGGTGAGGCCGAAGCTGGTGTCGAGCAGCCTCGACCAGGCCCCCACCTCGTCCAACGCCCGCAGCGTGCCGGTCACGACGACCAGTCCCAGCGCGGCGGTGGCGACGGTCGAGAACCGCCGGGCCAGCCGGCGGCCCTCGTCCGCGCCCCCGGCCGCGCCCCCGTCCCGCAGGGCGAGCGACAGCCACGCCAGTCCGCCGACCCAGGCCCCCACCGCGACCAGGTGGAGCCACTGCACGCCGACGGTGAACCAGGGGACGGAGGAGGCGTCGGCGTGGCCGCTCATGGCCCGCTCCAGCATCACGAAGGCGGCGCCGGCGCCGACGGCGGCCACCGGCAGGCGGCGGGGCCGCAGGCTGGCCCACGCCACCGCCAGCCACGTCACCGCGACCGCCAGCGCCTGGGCCTTCAGCTTGTGGCCGGTGGACGACTCGAGCAGGTTGGCCAGGCTGGTGCGGGTCGACGCCCGGTGGTCGGCGATGGTGAGCACCAGCCCCAGTGCGGTCGCCGCCCAGGCCCCGTTGAGGGCGAGGACCGGGAGCGCCGCCGGCCGGGTCACGATCAGCGTCCCCACGACCGACGCGCCGAGGAGCAGCACGGCGCCGGCGTAGAAGAGCCACCGCCCGGCGATGGCCGCCACGGTCGGCGCCTGGACGCCCGTCTGCACCGCCGTGGCCCCGGCCGCGGCCACCGGCACCCCCACGCCGAACGCCACCGCCCCGACCGTCGTGTGGCCGTCGAACGTCGAGGTCGTGCGCCAGGTGACCGTGTAGGAGCCCGGTCCGAGCGGGGCCAGGGGCGCCCGGGCGCGCGTCGGCGCCCCCGGGACCTCCGCCTTGCCCGTCTCCACCCGGTTGCCCGAGGCGTCGAGGACGTGAATGACGGTCAGCAGCGGGTCCAGCGCCTCGGTGAAGGTGAGCGTGACCTCGGTGAGGGGCCGGTCGAGGGGGACGGTGGCGCCGTCGGCGGGCGTCGACTCGGCCAGGAGGGCGTGGGCGCGCGCCGGCGCGGCGCTGCTCACGGCGCCCGCAACAGCGACGAGCACACCGACCAGCAAGCCGGCGAGCCGGCGGCTCAGCACAGGAACGTCCCCCCGTCTCTCTCGAACCTTACGCAAGTGTGTCTATGCTGTCGACGCGAATATGGCGGCCAGTCAGTATGCTGCGGCCGCTTCAAGCCAGTGTCGTTGGTTGTCGTGTGGGGGTCGCCTCGATGAGTCCTGTCCGCCGTCGTGTCCTTGCCGGCGCTGTCGCCGCCCTCGCCGTGATCGTGCCCGCCGGGTTGGCCTGGGCGTGTGTGGCGCCTGTGTCGCTCACCACCGTGTCACCCACCGTCCAGCCCGGCGGCGTAGTCCGGGTCATCGGCCGGGAGACGGCGCCCGGCGCACCGATCGAGATCCGCCTCAACTCGCCCACCGGCCAACTGCTGGCCACGGCCACGGGCCAGCCGGGCGGCATGACGGCCAAATGGGAGCTGGACGTGCCCATCCCCGCATCCGTCCAGTACGGCACCCATTACCTCTACGCGGTGCAGAAGTACCGCAACATGAACGCGGTGATCCCCCGGGCCGCGATCTACGTGGGGGTCCAGCCTCCGCCGCCGGCCCAGACGGAGGCCCGGGCCGCCGCCTTCGACGAGGGCGACGGCCCGAGCGCCGCCAGCCTGGTCATGATCGGGCTCGGCGTCGCCGCCGCCGGGCTGCTCGTGGTCGGGGGCCTCAGCGTCCTCGCCGGGTCGTCGAAGCGGGCCAAGCCCGAAGCCGCCTCGCCGCTCATCCCGCAGGGGGACAACTGATGAAGCACTGCAAGATGCGTGCTGGTTCGGCCGTGGCGCTCGCCGCCGGCCTCCTGGTCGCCGCCACCGGCGCCGCGGTCGCCCAGGGCACGGCGCCGCCCGGCCCCGACTCGGCCCATTTCAAGACGGTGACGTTCAAGAAGCAGGGCGCCGGCGTCGACAAACTCCTGACCGCCACCCGCATGACCCAGGACCAGGACGCCCCCGCCCGCGGCTTCACCTCCCCGACGTCCATGCAGGCCAAGCCGGGCGACCCCAACATCGTCGTCGCCGCCGCCGCCGACATGCGCACCCGGACGTGCTACCTGGTCGTGTCCCGTAACGCCGGCCGCAGTTGGAAGTTCGCCAAGGAGTTGCCCCAGAACCGGGAGTACCCGTATTGCACCAGCAACTCCCACGCCGGGGTGCCCCACATGATGCTGGCGTGGGGGAGCGACGACACCCTGTACTACGCCCACCTGGCGTATGGCGACGGGGAAGGGCCCCGGGAAGGCAGGGGCAGCATCATGCTGGCCCGCACCACCAACCTGGGCGACAGTTGGCAGTACACCATGGTCGAGAACAACCGCGGCAGCACGGCCACGCCGCCGCCCAACTCGTCGGGCGTGAGCGGCCTGGCTGTCGACACGTCGACGCCTCGGGACACCGTCTACGTGGCCTTCCAGACGGCCTACCCGGACGCGGCCTCCGACTCGCTGCTGCGCCTGCCGCACCCCAAGGTGGCCACGTCGACCGACGGGGGGCAGACCTTCGGGCAGACCGTCGACCTCAACACCTTCAACCGCCCGACCCGCGACATTGGCGGCAAGACCTACCAGACCTACATGATGACGTCGTTCGGAGCGCCGTTCCTCTTCGCCAAGGACGGGGTCGTCCTGGCGGTGGCGGGCTCCACGTTCGGCTTCAACGACCAGCCGGCGCCGCCGCCGGAGGCGGGCGCCGGGCTCAACCCGGGCGTCTGGTACGGCTACCCCATGCCCCACCTCATCGCCCGGTCCACCGACCAGGGCAAGACGTGGGAGATCAAGCCCCTCGGCGACCCGATCTTCGCGGGCACGGGCGCTTTCACCCCGATGGTCTGGACGCCTAGGGGCGGCGACAAGGGCACGATCGTGGCGGCCTACAACGCCACGCCCCAGACCGCGCCGTCGATGAACATCCAGGACATCGTCGTGCAGCGCTCCACCGACATGGGCGTGACGTGGAGCCCCATGCTGGCCCTCGACGACGACGCGCCCGACCTCCACGCCACCGCCTTCTACCCGCAGTTGAACGTGGCCCCCAACGGCCGGGTCGACGCCGCCTGGCAGGACAACCGGGAGAAGACGGCCACCGACTTCCACTTCGACGTCCAGTACACCTACTCCACCGACGGCGGGGTGACGTGGGCCCCGAACGTCAAGGTCAACGACCGGAGCCTCGACTTCAACCTCGGCCTCAGCTACAACTTCGACCTGCGCTACCCGGTGGGGATCGCCTCCACCAACCAGTACGCCATCGTCGGGTGGGCCGACACGCGTAACGCCGACGAGCTGAGCCAGGCGCAGGACATCTACGCCACCGCGCTGCAGTTCGCCCCGTTGCCGTCGACGGAGAACACCACCGCTCCGGTCATCGCCGCCATCTTCGGCGGCCTGGTGCTGGCCGGCGTCATCCTGCTGATCGTGCTGCTGTGGAAGCGCGGCAACGCGAGCGGGTCGGCGGCGGCGACCAGGAAGCCGGCGGCCACCGCCAAGACCTGACGCCGCCGGTGCCCTCCAGGCCGGCGCGACGTGACGGCGCGAACGGCCGGATTCGGCCTCGTGCTCTGGAACGGTCGGGCTCGACGCGCCCCGGCGGGCGCCGCGGCGCCGCCCGGGCTCCCCTACGCCGAGTGGGCCAATTCCGGCGGGGGCGAGGCGTCCGAAGGTCCGGGGACCGGGCCGGGGACCGGGCGACGATCAACGTGGCCGTCGAGCCGGCCCCGCAGCGGTGGCCGCCACCCCGTCGCGCGCCGCCTTCCCGCGAGCCGAGGCATACCTCCCCCGGCCGGTCGCCCGCCTCGGCGGCCAGCCAGTGGACCCGCTTTCGCCGCCCACTCCGCCGGTGGGGGAGACTGCCCGCCCAGATGGGGACCGTCTCCGGACGTGGTCGCACTTCACCCTGGCTCGGCAGGATCGTGACGCTCAGCCGATCCCGGCCACCTCGATGTTGACGGGCAGCGACACGACCGGCTGGCCCGGCTCGGCGACGGTCACCGCCATGCGCCAGCTCCCGCCCATGCCGAACTGGAGCCGGGCTTCGTAGCGGCCGCCGGAGATCTCGGTGGCCACCTTGGTGACGCCGGGGTGCTGCATGTCGGGCATGTCGGAGGCAGTGCACACCTTGGCCCCGGTGACGGGCCGGCCGTCGCGGCGGACGGTGAGGAAGATCGTCGCCCCCTCGGGCCGGGGCGGGTCGGGGTTGGAGGTGAAGTCGACGGCGTAGTTCGAACTCGCCGGCGCGGGTTCGCCGCAGGCGCTGGCGGCGCTGGCGCCGGCCAGGTTGGACCCGAACCCCCCGGCCTCCTCGCGGTAGTCGCCGGCCGCGTAGACAGCGAAGCTGATGAGGGCGACGGCCGCCAATGTCCCGAGGACGACCACCAGCGGATGGGCGCCGCGCCGGGCGGCCTCGGTCGTGGCCTCCATCGGAGGCAAGCTATCCCGGCTCGGCAAGCCTCTCCCTACGGCCTAGCGGCGGCGGCGCGTGCCCGTTCGCCCGCCGAACCCGGCCACGAGGGCGATGAGGAACACGACCAGCAGGAAGATCAGCAGCTCCATGCCCCGGTGGTACCCACTCCGGCCCGCGGGTGAACAGGCGGGAGGGCCGAATACCCAGGCACGCGTTCGGGGTCGTATGGTCGGGCCGCCGATGGCCAAGAAGAAGCGCAGCAACAAGCCCCGACCGGTCCGCCCCGCGCCCACGCCCAAGGCGGCTGCGGGCACGCCCCAGGGCGCCAGGGCCGCGCCCCAGGGCGCCAAGGCCACGCCCAAGGCCGACACGGCCGCCCAGGGCGCCAAGGCCACGCCCCAGGGCGCCAAGGCCACACCCAAGGCCGCCACGGCCGCCCAGGGCGCCAAGGCCGCGCCCCAGGCCGCCAAGGCCACGCCCAAGGCCGCCAAGGCCGGTGCGTCCACGGATTCGCGGCCCCGGAAGCCGACGAAGATCGAGCGGATCGAAGCGGTGCAGCGGGAGAAGCGCCGCCGCCTGCTGCGCAAGCGGGCCCTGGCCGGTGGCGTGGTCGCCCTGCTGGTGGTGGTGATCGCGGGAGTGATGATCAACAACCGGCGGGCGTCGGCCCGGCTCATCCGCCAGTTGGAGGCGGGGTCCTGCGCGTTCGACCGCTCCTACGACCGCGACGGCGGGCCGGGCCGCAACCACGTCCCCGGCGCGACCTATCGCGTCGACCCACCGGCCGGGGGCAACCACGATCCCTCCGCCGCGTCCCCCAGCCTCTACCCGACGGCGCCCGCGGACGGGCAGCTCGTCCACGCCATGGAGCACGGCGACGTCATCCTCTGGCACCGCCCCGATGCGCCCGAGGCCGATCTCGCCCAGCTGCAGGACATCGCCAACCAGCACCCGACCGACGTGCTCGTCGTGCCCCGGCCCAGCCTCACCGGCGCGGTGGCGGCCACGGTCTGGCACCGCCGGCTGCTGTGCAGCCAGATCGAGCCCGACACCCTCCTCCGCTTCGTCGAGGAGTTCAAGGACGAGGGGCCGGAGGACGAGCCCGCGTAGGCGCTAGCTTTCCGACCTTGCCCGTCGGAGTCTTCATCGGCTTGGCCTCGGCCGTCTTCACCGCGCTCGTCACCGAGGTGTATTGCCACCGCGCCTTGGCGCACCACGCCTTCCGGGTCCACCCCCGGTTGGCGGCGGCGCTGGACACGTACTTCCGGGTCATCGTCGGCACCGACCCCGAGACCTGGGCGGCCGTCCACCGGCTGCACCACCGCTACGCCGACACGCCCCTCGACCCGCACTCGCCGGTGCTGCGCCCCCCGCTCGCGGTCCTGCTCGGCTCCCCGTTCCTGTTCGCCAAGGCCCGGGCCCGGGTGCCGCCGGGCGCACCCCGGGGCCGCCTCGACCTGGTCCTCCGCGCCCTGGTGGTGGCGTTGTGCCTGGCGGTGTTCGGGTGGCGGCAGGTGCTCATCATGCTGGCCGTCCACCTGGTCGGCTACATGGGCATCATGGGCCTGGTCAACACCGTCGGGCACCTGTACGGGCGCAAGCCCTACCCGGACGTCGCCGGGTTCGACATCGGGTGGCTCGCACTCCCCCTGCTCGGGCACGGCTACCACAACTCCCACCACGCCCGGCCGGCGGCGGCCCGCACCGGCCCCCTCGACTCGGTCTGGCCGGTGATCCGGGCGCTCGCCGCGCTCCGGCTGGTCGAGCTGCCGCCAAGGGCCTCAGCGCGGCCGCTCCGCCCGGATGACGGCGTTGACCACGTCGACCTCCTCGCCGTCGCGCGCCGGCGCCCGCCACGGCACGGTGTCGGCCCGGATGACGTCCAGCCCGAGCCCACGTAGCTGCTCGGCCAACGCCGGCGGGTCGAGCAGCCGGTCGGGGTCCTGCGGCCCGCCCGTCCCCCGCGTGAGGTTGGCCCTGTCGTAGCTGACCAGCAGCAGGCTGCCTCCGGGCCGCAACGCCCGGGCCGCCGACGCGTAGACCCGGCCCCGCTCCGGCGGCGTGGGGTGGAAGAAGGCGGCCAGCACGAGATCGAAGGAGGCGGGCGGCCAGCGCAGCGCGTACACGTCGCCCTGCGCGAAGGCCACGCCGAGACCGCCGGCCCGGGCTCGGGCCTGGCCCCGCCGCAGCCCCACGCCGGCGAAGTCCACCGCCAGCACCTTCCAACCGAGCGACGCCAACCACACCGCATGCCGCCCCTCACCGGTGGCCAGGTCGAGGGCGACGCCCGGCCCCGGCATGGCCGCCACCTCCTCGGCCACCTGGCGGTTGGGCTCGGGCGTGAACGCCTGCTCCCGCTCGGCGTAGCGTTCGTCCCACGCATGGCGATCCACGGGGCACATGATCGCGGGGTGGACCCCGTCATGCGGGGCCTGCTCGCGGTGGTGGCGCCCCTGGCGGCGCTGACCCTCATCGGCTTGATCGTCCTGTGGCCGCGCGACGGCGTGCCCGACCGGTCCCCCCGGCTCGGGCTGCCCGCCCAGCTCGTGAACGCGACGGTGACCGGCGTCGAGACCCGGCCGTGCGGCGGCGGCCCGGCGACCGCGTCCCAGTGCCAGACCGCCGCGGTCCGCGTCACCAGCGGGCCCGACGAGGGCCAGACGGTCGACCTGGAGCTGACCGTCGGCCCCGGCAACCCGTCCCTCGAAGACGGCGACAAGATCATCGTGGGCCGGGTCGTGGACGAGACCCTCGGGACCTTCTACTCCTTCGCCGACTACCAGCGGCGTGCCCCGCTGCTCCTCCTGGCCGCCCTGTTCGCGGGCGTCGTCATCGCCATCGGCCGCCTCCGCGGCCTGGCCGCCCTCGCCGGCCTCGTCGTCACCTTCGGGGTCCTGGTGAGGTTCGTCCTCCCCGCCATCCTCGAGGGCAAGAGCCCGATGCTGGTCGCCATCGTGGGCTCGGCGGCGGTGACGTTCGTGATCATGTACCTGGCCCACGGCTTCAACGCCCAGACCACCACCGCCCTGCTGGGCACGATCGCGGCCCTGGGCCTCATCGGCATCCTCGCCGGGGTGTTCGTCTCGGCCGCCAACATCTTCAACCTGGGCTCCGAGGAGGCGACATTCCTCCAGGTCAGTGCCTCCCAGGTCGACCTCCGGGGCCTGCTCCTGGGCGGCGTCATCATCGGGTCCCTCGGCGTGCTGAACGACGTCACCGTCACCCAGGCCTCGGCGGTGTGGCAGCTCCACGCCGCCAACCCGGCGGCCGGGATCGCCGACCTCTACCGTCGGGCCATGCGCGTGGGGCGGGACCACATCGCCTCCACCGTCGACACCCTGGTGCTGGCCTACGCCGGCGCCTCCCTGCCGCTGCTGCTCCTGTTCACCCTGGCCAGCCGGCCCGTAGGCGACGTGCTCACCGGCGAGCTGGTGGCCGAGGAGATCGTCCGCACGCTGGTGGGGAGCATCGGCCTGGTGGCCTCGGTGCCCATCACCACGGGATTGACGGCGTTCGTGGCCAAGCGGTCGGGCTACCGTCCCAAGGGTGATCGACAGCCGCCGCCTGCGCACTGAGGTGGAAGCGCTCAAGCACGGCCTGGGGCGGCGCGGGGTCGACGCCGGCGAGCTGGACAAGGCCGCCGCCCTCGACGAGCGGTGGCGGCTGCTCACCAGCCGCCAGGAGGCGGCCCGGGCGCGGGTCAAGGCCCTGTCCCGCGGGGTGGGCGACGCCCGCCGGGCGGGCGACGCCGCCGCGGCCGAGGAGAAGGCGGCCGAGAGCCGCCGCATCGGGGAGGAGGAGAAGGCGCTGGCGCGCGAGGCGGAGGGGGCCGCCGCCGAGCTGCACGACCTCCTGCTCCGCCTCCCCAACGTGCCCTCCGCCGGCGCTCCCGACGGGACGGGCGCCGGGGACAACGTCGTCGTGCGGGTCGAGCACTACGACCCCGGCGCCTACGGCGCCCACCAGCGGGTGCCCCACTGGGAGGTGGGCGCCCAACTGGGCATCCTCGACCTGGCGGCGGGGGCCAAGCTCGCCGGCGCCATGTTCCCGCTGTACCGGCGGGCCGGCGCCACGCTGGTGCGGGCCCTCTGCCAGCTCGCCCTCGACCGCAACGCCGACGCCTTCGAGGAGGTCCGCCCGCCCCAACTGGTGCGCACCGAGACCATGGTCTCCACCGGCCACCTGCCCAAGTTCGAGGACGACGCCTACCACGTCGAGCGGGACGACCTGTGGGCCATCCCCACCGCCGAGGTGCCGCTCACTTCCCTCGCGCGCGACCAGATCCTCGACGAGGCCGACCTGCCGTGGCGGCTCATGGCCCACACCAGTTGCTTCCGGCGGGAGGCGGGGTCGGCCGGGCGCGACACCCGCGGGCTGCTGCGGGTGCACGAGTTCGACAAGGTGGAGATCCTCGCCTACGCCACGCCCGAGCAGGCGGAGAAGGTCCACGCCGACCTGGTGGCCCGGGCCGAGGGGTCGCTCCAGGCGCTGGGCCTCGCCTACCGGGTCCTCGACCTGTGCGCTGGCGACCTCGGCGCCTCGTCGGCCCGCACGTTCGACCTCGAGGTCTACGCCCCTGGGTGCGACCTGTGGCTGGAGGCGTCGTCGATCTCCTGGTTCACCGACTACCAGGCCCGGCGGGCCAAGGTGCGCTACCGGCCGGCGGCCGGCGGCCCGCCCGCCTTCGTCCACACCCTCAACGGGTCGGGCCTGGCCGTCCCCCGGGTGTGGGCCGCGCTGGTCGAGACGTACCGCCAGCCCGACGGCTCGGTGGCGCTGCCGCCCGCCCTCCACCCCTACATGCGGGGGCTGACGACCATCACGTGAGCCGGGCCCAGGTCGCCTTCGCCGTCGCCCTCGCCGCCGTCACGCTGGTGGTCACGGCGGTGGGCCTGTACGTGCCGGCCAAGGCCCGCCGGGGGGGGACGACCTACAAGGGGACGGCCGGCCAGTGGGCCTTCTACGCCCACCGGGTCAGCGGGTTCCTGGTCTTCGCCTTCCTCCTCCTGCACATCGTGGACGTGTCCCTTGTGCGCTGGCCGTCCCTCTACGACGACGTGCACCGCCTCTATGGCAACGTCCTCCTCCGGCTCTTCGAGGTCGGGCTGCTCTTCGCCCTGCTGTTCCACGCCTTCAACGGCCTGCGCATCATCGCCGTCGACTTCTTCCCGGGCGCAGTGGCCAAGGAACGGCGCCTGCTCGGCGCCGCCGTGGGCCTGACGGTCGCCGCGGGCGTACCTGCCGCGGTCGTCATCATGTGGCCGTTCGTGGCGGGCCGGTGACCGCTCCGAGCCGGGCCAAGCCGACCCAGGCCAAGCCGACCACCGAGCGGCGAGGCTTCGAGGCCTGGTCGTGGCTGTTCATGCGCCTGTCAGGGCTGGCCCTGGTGTTCCTCGCCCTGCTGCACTTCGCCATCACCCACGTCCTCAACGACGTCGTCGAGACGGACTACCGGTTCGTGGCGGCGCGCTGGGACAACCCGCTGTGGCAGCTTTTCGACTGGCTGCTGCTTGCCCTCGCCCTCCTGCACGGCGCCAACGGGGCCCGCTGGGTGGTGGAGGACAACGTGCGCCGGCCCGGCGCGCAGGCGGCGGCCAAGGCGGTGGTGTACGTCCTGAGCGCGGCCCTCTTGGCCTTCGGGACCTTTACCATCGTCACGTTCACCCCTCGCTGACGACCTGATGCCCCGCCGCCGCCTCCCGACCCGCGTCCTCGCCCTCGCCGTCGCCCTGCTCGTCGGGGTGGCTGCCGCGGTCGCCGTCGACCGCAGCCGGGACAGCGACGAGAGAGGCGGCGAGTTGGGCGCTGCCGCGACGGCGACCAACCG
>Ga0187892_10006340_pt1 | contig 17649 bp, 17 predicted proteins | sample MA1701073metaG_FD_139345 | JGI IMG/M metagenome (GOLD analysis project Ga0187892, IMG submission 139345) | Bio-ooze microbial communities from a basaltic lava cave in the Kipuka Kanohina Cave System on the Island of Hawaii, USA - MA170107-3 metaG ... | reverse complement strand
TCTCGACGAGGACATGGATACCGGCTTCGATCAGGTCACGGGCGATGTCGTAATGGAGCGGCGTCGGCACGGCGACGCTCGCCGCATCGACCTTGCCGAGGATGCTGTGGTAGTCGACTGCGGCCTCGGTGCCGAACTCTGCGGCGACGGCGCGGGCGCGTTCCGCATCGGTATCGACGACGGCTACCAGCTTCGCCCGCTCATTCTTGGAATAGTGATTGGCGTGAAAGCGCCCGAAATAGCCGGATCCGACGACGGCGACGCGTACAGGATCTGGCATGGCCGTTACCCGTCCAAGTTCCGCGCGAAGGCAAGCGAGGAGAAGGGGTCGAAGCGGAGCATGCCTACTCCCCTACTCGGCCGCACGGGCAACGCCCGCCTTGCGCGAAGCGAGTGCCTCACGGATCGTGGCGACGATCAGAGCTTGGGCGTCCTCGCTGAGATAGGGATGCATGGGCAGGCTGATCACGCGCTCGGCCAGAGACTCGGCCTGAGGCAGGCCGCCCGGCGCGGTTGGGCATTGCCGGTAAGGGGCCAAGCAATTCAGCGCGCTCGCATAGTGGATAGCGGTCGGAATCCCGGCATCGTGGCAGGATTTGGCGACCTCATCGCGCCGATCGGTGACGATCGTGTATTGGGCCCAGACCGAGGTCGCTCCCGGCATCAGCTCCGGAACCTTGACCACCGTGGCAAGGGCTTCATTGTAGCGTTCGGCCCGTTGCTGCCGCGCCAAAATCTCATCCGGAAACAGACGAAGCTTCTCGAGCAGGATGGCCGCCTGGATCGAGTCGAGGCGGCTGTTCAGCCCGACATGCTCGGTGTCCGGCCGGTCGGGCCCCTTGCCGTGATTGCGCAGCGACCGGAGCCGCGCCGCCTTCTCGTCGTCGTCGGTAAAGACAGCCCCGCCATCGCCGTAACAGCCAAGCGGCTTCGACGGATAGAAGCTGGTCGCCGTGTAGGTCGCGAGCGTGCCGACCTTGCGCCCATCGAGGCTTGCACCGAAGCTCTGGGCGGCGTCGGCGATCATCAGAAGATTGTGAGCCTCGGCGATCTCGCCGATGTCCTTGTAGTTCGCCGGCTGGCCGTAGAGGTCGACGGGGATGACGCAGCGGGGCTTGAGCCCGCGCCGCCCCGCCTCGCCGATCGCCGCCTCGAGGCTGACAGCGTCGAGGTTGAAGGTGTCGGGGCGCACATCGACGAAAACCGGGCTGGCGCCGCAGAGCACGGCGACCTCCACAGTCGCCACGAACGTGAACGCGGGCACGAAGACGGCGTCGCCGGGGCCTATGCCATCGGCCATCAAGGCAAGGATCAGCGCGTCGGTGCCATTGGCGCAGGTGATGCAATGCCGCGCGCCGCAGAAGGACTGAAGCCGATCCTCGAGCTCGGCGACCTCAGGTCCAAGGACGTACTGACCGTGGCGCAGCACCGCGGAGATCGCCTGTTCGAGGCGGTCGCCCAGGCGCTCGCGCTGCGCGGCGAGATCGATGAAGGCGGGAATGGCTTGCGTGCGGTCCTTGCTCATGCAATCTCCACCTGCCCTCTTTGGCGCATTCTAGCAGTAGAATGGGCCCTATCGAGGCTTGAGGTCTGGGCGCGCCAGGACCCAAAATTTGAGAAATTTGCAGGGATTTCCCCCGAGGCTTCCGATCGGCCCCGCCGCCGACTACCATAGCAGGACCCAAGTTTCAAACGCCGCGACGGGCCTTCACCAACTCGAAATATGCCTAGGATGGCTAAATTGCCTCAGCTTCATCTCGCGTGCGGAACGGCCCTCCCGCGGCATCGCGCCTAACTCCATGCTGCTCGGGTCCGAACGTCTGATCGCTTCGCCGCGCCTGAACGGATTGCGGGTCGGCGTGGTTGCCAATCCCGCCTCGGTCGATCGCGGCTTTCGCCATGTCGTCGACCGCCTCGCCTCCGCGCGCGATTGGAAACTTGCGGCGATCTTCGGCCCCCAGCATGGCTTCCGCTCCGATCTCCAGGACAACATGATCGAGACTGCCCACGCCGAGGACGCGCGGCGCAAAGTGCCGATCTTCTCGCTCTACAGCGAGACGCGCGAGCCGACGCCCGCAATGCTCGACCTGATCGATGTGCTGGTCATCGATATCCAGGACGTTGGTGCGCGCATCTACACCTTCATCTACACCATGGCGAATTGCCTGCGCGCCGCGGCTCGGAAAGGCCTCCCCGTCATCGTCTGCGACCGTCCCAATCCGATCGGGGGCGTGAAGATCGAAGGGCCCATGCTCGAGCCGGGGTACGAATCCTTCGTGGGACAGTTCCCCATCCTGATGCGGCACGGCATGACCGTCGGCGAACTCGCCCGCCTGTTCAACGAGCGTCACGGCATTGGTGCTGCGCTCGAAGTCGTGCCCATGGAGGGATGGTCGCGCGGCATGTATTGGGACGAGACCGGGCTTCCCTGGGTGATGCCCTCCCCCAACATGCCGACGCTCGACACGGCGATCGTCTATCCGGGGACCGTGCTGTTCGAGGGCACCATGCTGTCGGAAGGCCGCGGCACCACCCGCCCCTTCGAGCTGATCGGGGCTCCGTGGCTCGACGGCGAGCAGCTCGCGTCGCGCATGAACGCGCTTGGGCTAAAGGGAGCGCATTTCCGCGCCGCGAATTTCGAGCCGACCTTTCAGAAGCACGCGCGGTTAACCTGCGGCGGCTGTCAGATTCATGTGACGGACCGGAATGCGTTCCGGCCGGTGGAGGCCGGTGTGGCGCTGATGCGCGAATGCTACGGGCTCGCGCCCGATAGATTCCAATGGCGGGCACCCCCTTACGAATACGAGCATGACAAGATGCCGATCGATATTCTCGCCGGCTCGCAGGCGGTTAGGCGCCAGGTCGAGGGGCAGGCTCCGCTCGATGACATCGTCGGGGGCTGGAGCGCGGGCGAGGCCGAGTTCGCGGCGATCCGTCGGGAGTATCTGCTTTACTGAGCCCGCTCGGGCGCTAGAAAAGCGTCGCTAAGGCGTAGAAAAGCGCGGCGATGAGAGCTGCGGCAGGGATCGTAACCACCCAGGCGATCAGGAGGCTTCCGGCGATGCCCCAGCGGACGGCCGAGACCCGGCGCGCGGCGCCGACGCCGACGATGGCACCGGTGATCGTCTGGGTCGTCGATACCGGCACGCCGAAGGACGTTGCCAGATAAAGCGTCGCGGCGCCCGCGGTCTCGGCACAGAAGCCCTGCACCGGCTTGAGCCGCGTGATGCGCGAGCCCATTGTCTTCACGATGCGCCAGCCGCCGACGAGCGTCCCCAGTCCCATAGCCGCCTGGCAGGTGATGACCACCCAGAACGGCACGTGGAATTCCGCGCCGAGCATGCCCTCGGCGTAGAGCAGGCCGGCGATGATACCCATGGTCTTCTGGGCGTCGTTGGCGCCGTGTCCCATGGAATAGGCCGCGGCCGAGCCCAGCTGCATCACGCGAAACTTGCGGTCGACCGCCAAAGGCGTCGCGCGCTGGAAGAGCCAAGCCACAAGCAGCCAGAGCAGCAGCGCCAGGATGAAGCCCAGCAGCGGCGACCACAGGATTGCGCCGCCGGTCTTGAAGATTCCCTTCCACACGACGGCGGCGGTCCCGGCCTTGGCGATCCCCGCCCCCACCAGTCCGCCGATCAGGGCGTGCGAGCTCGATGACGGGATGGCGGCCCACCAGGTGATGAGGTTCCAAGCGATTGCGCCCATCAGCGCGCCGAAAATCACCCGCCAGTCGATCACGTCGGGCGCGATCAGGCCCGTGCCGATGGTCTGAGCCACATGAAGCCCGAAAAACAAGAAGGCGATGAAATTGAAGAATGCGGCCCAGGCGACGGCGATTTCGGGCGAAAGCACGCGCGTGGATACGACGGTGGCAATCGAGTTCGCCGCATCGTGCAGCCCGTTGAGGAAATCGAAAATCAGCGCGACGGTGATGAGCGCGACGATGATGTAGAGCGAGCCTGCCATTTCCGAAAATCCACCAGCCCGCTCTCAAACATGCTCGATGACGATGCCTTGGATCTCGTCGGCGACGTCGTCGAGCCTGTCAACGGCCTTCTCCAGATCGTTGTAAATCTCGCTGCCCCGAATGAACTCCATGGCGTCCCCCGCTTTCGCTTTTTGGTAAAGTCGCCCGAGACCGCGTTCGAGGATGTCGTCGGCGTCGCCCTCGATACGGGTGATTTGCAGGCAAATCTCGTTGAGCGCCGCCGCATTGTTCGCCAGATCCGGAAGCATCGAAACGGCGCGCTTCACGAGCTCGGAGCATTCCACGATGGCGTCTGCCATGAGACGCATATCGGGTTCGAACGTCGTTGCCTCGAACAGCACGATGGCTTTCGCGGTCTGCTTCATCTGGTCGATCGAGTCGTCCATCGCCGTGATGAGGCTCTGAATGTCGGCGCGATCGAAGGGCGTGATGAAGGATGTCCGAAGCCCAAGCAAAACCTCTCGCGCCACACTATCGGCTTCGTGTTCGAGCGTCAGGATCTCGTCGCAGCGAAGCTTGATCTGATCGCCGCCGTCGAGCATGGCGCGGAGCGCGCGGGCGCCGGCGACGACCACCGCCGCATGCCGCTCGAACATGGGGTAGAACTGCGCCTGCTTTGGCACCAGCTTGTGAAACCATCGCAGCATGGCGTGCCACCGTTTTGGCCTGGTCCGGCGCCGGATGAAAGCAATGCCGGGAAACCGGCGGTCAGGTCAAGGCGCAAACGTCACTTCTCAAGCCGGGACAGCATGGGGCAGCCGAGCGTCTTCTCCAGCGCCTCGGTCAGATCCTGCTCGGCGTCGGCGGTGATGTAGAGCCCCCCGTTCTTCTCGGCGAGGCATTTCGCATCGAGGATGCTCTGCTCTCCGGTCCACGAGTAGTCCTTCATGCGAAACGCGATGACGTGGACGGTGAGCCGCGCCGCGACGCCATGCAGCTCCTTGCCGAGATCACAGGGCGATCCGCCGCAAGTCTCCTCGCCGTCGGTCAGCACGACGATGAGGGCCGGCTTCTGCTGATAGTTCAGCACCTCGGCGGCGCGCGCGACGGCGGCTGTCAACGGGGTCTTGCCGGCCGGCATCAGCGCGTTCACCTCCTGCATGATGCGTCCGGCGGCGTTGGGCGTGGGCTTCAGCGCGAGCTGCACATTGCACTGCTGATAGGGCCCCGGACCATAGGTGATCAGTCCCACGCGGCGGAAGCGGGTGATGGCCGGCAGCACCCGCGCGAGCGCCGATCGCACCTCTTCGATGCGCGGCTTGATCGTGGCGATGCCCTGGTTGAGATTGCCAGCCATGGAGCCCGAGGCGTCGAACACGAGCATGGCGTCTTCGGTGCAAGGGCTGTCCTCCTTGTCGCCTGCGGCTGCCGCGGTGGCAGGACCGGCAAGAAGTGCCATGAGCGCTACGGCAAGCGTCCGTGTTCTACGAAATGGCGATGCCATGCGGTCGTCTCCCCTGAAAGCCTGAGTGTAAACCAAAACGGCAGGAAGCGCCCTAGCCCGATCCGGCCAGCGCTTGTAACCCATGGGGCAAGGGAATAGCTTCCGAGCCGATGCCTCCACGGAGAAGCCCTTGCTAAGTCCCGCCATTCGCGTCCTCCGGTCCATCTGGCGCGGTTCCGACAGCGCTGAGGGCGAGCGCGCCATCCCCGAGGAGACGGCGATCGCCTTCACGTACAATACCGCATCCTACGCGGTCATGATGGCGACGCCGCAGGACCTCGAGGACTTCGCCATCGGCTTCAGCCTGACCGAAGGCGTGATTTCCTCGATCGATGCGATCGACAGCATCGAGATCGTCGAGGAGGATATGGGCGTCGAGCTGCGCATCTGGCTGAAGGCGCCCGAGGCCGCCGAATTTCTGGGCCGGCGAAGAAAGATGGCGGGTCCCACCGGCTGCGGACTGTGCGGCGTCGAGAGCCTCGTCGAGGCGATGCGGCCTCCGCCCGAGGTGGGCAACGGCCGCGTGTTCACGCCGGATGAGATCATGACCGCGGTCAACGCCCTCCTCCCCTTGCAGGCCCTGAACCAGGAGACGAGGGCTGTTCATGCCGCAGGGTTCTGGCAGCCCGAGCGGGGCCTTGTGGCAATCCGCGAGGACGTGGGGCGCCACAACGCGCTCGACAAGCTCGCAGGCGCGCTCGCCCGCGACGGGGCTTCGGCGCGCGACGGCCTCGTCGTGTTGACGAGCCGCGTATCCATTGAAATGATTCAGAAATCCGCAGCGATCGCCGCGCCTGTCGTTGTCGCCGTGTCGGCGCCTACGGCGTTGGCGGTACGCATGGCCGATGCTTGCGGGATGACGCTCGCCGCCATCGCCCGGAAGGATGGGTTCGAGGTCTTCACCCATCCCCACCGGATCAAGGCGGACCTCGCCACGCATGTCGCCTGAGAGGGGTGGCGGCGACCCGAGCGCCGCCACAATCCGGTGTTAGCGAGTCCCTCAAAAAGGTCCGTGATTGCTCGGGAGGATTGCTCATGAACACGCTGCTCAAGGCTCTCTGCCTGGTCCTCGTCGCAGCCTTTGGTCTCGTTGCCGCGCCGCGCCAGCTTGAGGCGGGGGCATCAGCCAGCATCGACGCCGACGCCAATGAAACCCTCCACAGTTTCGTCCGCCAAGTTCCGGGCGCGCGCGAGCTGGCCAACAAGGCCGCCGGCATCCTGGTGTTTCCCTCCGTCGTCAAGGCCGGCATCGGCCTCGGCGGCGAATATGGCGAGGGCATCCTGCTCAATCAGAAGCGGGTCGAAGGCTACTACAATCTGATCTCGGCCTCGTTCGGTTTTCAGCTTGGCGTGCAGGCGCGGTCGATCATCATCATGTTCATGACCGAGGACGCACTCGATGGTTTCCGGCGCAGGGCCGGCTGGAAGATCGGCGTCGACGGCTCGGTCACTGTCATCACCGTCGGCATCGGCGGGTCGATCGACACCGAAGAGATCGTAAGCCCGGTGATCGGCTTCGTGCTGGATCAAAAAGGGCTGATGTACAATCTGACGCTCGAAGGCTCGAAGATCAGCCGCATCAACCCGTGACGCCGGGAATTCGCGCGGCGGCGGGCGCCTACTCGCGCGTCAGCGAGCTGAACTTGCCCCTCGCTCTTTCGCGTTCATCTCGAGTCTTGTCAGCGTCACCGACGCGCTGCCGAGAACGGTCGGCACCCCGATCCAATAGGGCACGTAGAGATCGCTCTCGGGCAAGCGCACGAGCCAAGCCTCGATCCGATCGGTTTTCGACAAGAACTGGATCACGGCGTTATCGGGCTTGTGCCCGCTGACAGGCACGAACCTGACCTCGCAAACCGCGACAGAACCCGAGAGAGCCTTGGGCGCTTCGGTTGGAAGCTCATCGACGCGCTTCGGTGCGAGCACGATATCGAAGCGCAGGCGCCCATCGAACACCGGCAATGTGTCATTGCAAACGGAATTCCCGGTTTGCATGTGAAGGAACGCCGCGCTCAAGGGGTCGAGGACATCCTCGAGCTGGTCCTTGGTCACCGGCACGCGCCTTCCCGGCTTCTTTGGCGGAATGATGCTGACGTCGCTGACGTCGCCGCCGTCAAAGTCGATACGGCGCTCTTCCGCTTTGCCGCCGCCCTCGTAACTGACGATGAAGCTTGCGGATTGGGGTCCGAGCTTTTTCAGGCGGCCGGTGCTCGTCACATTGCCTGAGGACTTGTGGATCCGGCCGAGAAAGAGCGAAAAACGCCCCTTGCCGCGCATCTTGTAGGAGGGCCCCTGAAAGCGCGCGCTGAGCTCGAACTCTCCCAGACTGAAGCCGGCGAGAGCCACATCGTAGGTCGCCAGCACCTCACCCTGGGTGCGGGGCGCTTCGGCTGACCGCACGTCCCTCGACAGGCTCCCCGAGAGGAGCAGGATCACGACCAACGCAACGCCATACTTTGTCACGGTTATTCCCCCGCACCATCTCGCAGAGCTGCGGACGCCCTCCGCTACTCACCAACTCTCGAAGACGTTCCCGACCATAATATGGCCTGGAAATCCGACCCGCCCGATAGCCGCCCGAGCCACGCCTAAAATCGCCGCCTTGACCGCCCCGGGCAGAGCGACGAGTTCTGCCCTAAACCCATCCCTCTACGCGCCAAAGCCCAGAACATCAGCCAAGCACAATCGTTCGGGCGTTGAAAAAGCGACAGGAGGCTACGTTTGGCAGCTTGCTACCGAGATTGCCTCGCGCCGCGCTTGCCAAAACTGGTAATTTTTCCAGCGTGTCTCACGGCTATAGATTATCCTTCGCACTTGGAGGTAATCAGCAAAGCAGCTCCTCTCTGCGTCCGCATAGAGGTTCATCGCCTTCATGAACGAACCTTCGGCCAAAATCAGGCGTCCCGCCGCGGCTCCCCGCGCTAGCGCGCCGGGTACACCTTGTCCGGCAAGCGGATCATAAGCAGAAGCGGCATCTCCCACCGCGAGCCAGTTGTTCCCGCAAACTGCGGTTCGGCGAGATGTATTTGCCGGTGCGCTCCTCAATGATATGCCTTCTAACGCAATTGGAATGCGACTCCGGGTCAGGGTTGTCGCTGACAAAGCCGCTTCAAAAAGCGACCGACGCCGTCCCTCACCGCCTCGGGCAACCTTTGCGTCAGTCATGAATGCAATAACGAGCTTTCCGTTTGGCAGCAGCACTGAGTACCACCAGCCATCTTTTGAGCTTTCAATGTACAGTCGCGTATCGTGGTGTTCCCGAGGCGCTTCAACATAAGCAAGAAGCCCTACAAGTTCATCAAGCGCTAGGCGATGGCCTTGGCCTAGGGCGCCCGCTGCCCTTCCTGTGGCCTCGACGACAATGCTGCAAAGAGCCTGCTGTTTCGAACCAAGCCATCGAACACCAAACCCTTGACGTACCCACGTGATGCCTATTTTGGCATCGTACGGAACATAAGCCGCAACGACGTTTTGAACATCCTCACGCAGACCTTGCTCGAAAGCATCACGATCGACCAGCAAATTGCCTCCAACCGCTGAGGAAATGCCTTCGATCTCGCTCGCCTCAACGCCACCCCAGATCGACATAGTTCCAGCGGAGCGCAGCTGCCCAAGCGCTTTGATCGCATGGTGAGCATGCATCTCCCTCAGGGGCCAGATTACGCTGCCGTCCAATATTTCCCCGGGCTTCCACTTGCTGGCCGTAGCCCTCTCCAATACCAACACCTTCGCACCGCCATTGGCTAAAACCATAGCGACCGCGGCGCCCGCAGGTCCGCACCCGAGGACCAGAACATCGAAGCGCACGGAGGTTTCAGACCGTTGCGTCGAGCGACGGATGTCGGCCCAACTCAGCAATTACCCGTCTGCCGTCCACGATAGTGGCGCCAAGAACACCGAGTTGCGCAAATCGCTCGACCATGTTGAAGTGGCTTAAGTGTTGCTTGGGGTCACCTAACTGATCGCCAACTGACCCGACCACTACGCCACGGTGCCAATAGTATCCCGATTGACCGGGAGCCGGAGTGCCAGGGTAGGGTTCTCCGAAGGGACCGAAGCGTGCGAGGTCCGGTCTTTGCGAAGGCCACCACCGACCTTCACATTCTGTGAAATCTGCCTGCCAGGGTACAGCCATTCTTTGCGTCACGGAGCCCGGCACCAAGGCGCGCATCTTGCCGTCGTGATCCTGGAAGGGCCCTCGACTGAATCGACCCAGCTCACTAAATAGCGAAGGTAGGGTAAACATAAAGCCTGCTTCAATTCCCGGAAAGAAGCCGCCGCCCACGGCACGCCTCAAGGTTGCTTGGTCCAGTTCTTCGGGCTCTGTTAGAGCAGGACGCGAGGCATCTCGTCCGGGAATGAACTGGCCGGCACGCCAGCGTTCAAGCTTCGCCTTCACGTAGCTCGTGTAGCGGAAGTCCATGAGACCCCCCGGCCGTTCAGGCTTCAGCATTACAATCATTGCATGTTGACGGGCAGCTGCCCCCGCGGGGGTGGGATCCGCCAAACGAGATTCGTTGGCAAGGAGACTCTTGGCTTCGCCCCAGACGCGCATGTCGTTCACGTCCTCCAAATCGGCCATCTTCTGCAGGATTGGTCGAATATCGTCCACGTAGCTAATTGTGCTTGGCAGGTTTAATCGGCCATCCCGAAAAAAATCATCCTCTAAAACGTCAAACAAGTTGAGCACCGGGGCGGTGTTCGGCACAAAGTCGGGCGGCGCAACAACGACCCAAGCACCGTGCTGCACCGAGACTCTAGTCCCGTCTGGGAACAACAAGTCCGCGTCAACAGGTCCGTCGGCAACGTCGTCATACCATCCCGGATTGTTCAAAAAATCAGGCAGCTCATGGGCCACGTGGTCAAATGTGCCTGCGAATCCTAATCCCCCAAGCACGATCAACCTTCCGGCATCGTCCGTGCGCGCTTCACCAATGAAGACTTCGTCTAGGCCAATACGACCGGTTTTGCGGGGTGCGGTCACCTTCGAGCCGCTGACTTCATATGACGTCCGCGCCACCAACGTGTCACGATCGACGCCGCTTGGCAGATCGTTTCGAAGTTCGCCCCATTTCGGTATGATGACGCGGGAGCCTCCTGGCCCGTCCCCGGTGACCATTGCAGGCCCGGCAGATTTGCTGTTAGCAAGCGTAACGCGCCAAATGACTTTTGCGTCACTGGGCAAAACTTCACCGATCAAGGTCATTCGTCCCGTGGTATCGTCGGTTTCATAACGGTAAACACGGAAGCGTACGGCCTCCCGCCGGATAAGAAAGGTATCATCCTTATAGCCGGTGAATGGCGCCTCTTCCCCCGTTGGCGAAATTTCAAAGGGTGGCGCGCCTGCTCTTTCGCCTTGCAGGAAGTAGCCTTTGGTGCTCCTGCCCACCCGCGCGATGCCAATCCCGGGATGAATCTTGTACGCGGTCCCCATTGTCTGCTCCTACAGATCAACCTCTCATGGCGAGCAAGTCACATCGGCATGGAATAGGTGGTCCTTCGTGCCGAAAAGCTGCCCGCTTTGATCAAAGCAGAAGCGGGAAGGCACTATTCTGACTAAGTATCGCTTGCCGCATCTCGCCGGCGCTTCCACGGCATAGTCTCGAGGTCCCGAAACCGGCGGCGCGTCAGTCCACTTAGTACTGCCTTTGAAGGATACGTTTTCAAGGACGATCAAGTCCTCGGGACCTGGCCGCTGAACGCTTGTAGCCTGGCGCAGCGTTGGAAAGTCTTGCGGCGCCGGCTCGCCCTGCCCCGAAGGCAAATCGGTTTCCTTGACAGCTACATTAAATCTTACGTCGTCTCGCTCAGGAACATTCCCGAGCGTGTTATGATACTTCCACAAAATACTGATCTTACGAGTGAATTCATTGCTGTCATTGTCCGGATTAGGACCGACGAGAATGAAAAGATCTGTGGGCAGCGCGGGGTCGGGAATGCGGGTTTTCTCATCTGCGTCGGATCCGGGAGCAGGGCAGCTGGTGTAAATGCGTTCGCCGTTGCATTCCACGCGCGTGGAATCTTGCACACATTGAACAAGGGCGTCCCAATGGGCGTCGGTTATTTCAGCCGGTGCGTCATTTCCGCCCTTTGCTGTCATCCAAGGGTGAATCTTTCCTTGCCCATTCGACAAGGCCCACATCGTGCGATGAGCCGCCTCGGAACCGTCGAGGCGCCCCACGGCGTCGCTCATAAAGATCCGGCCGGTGTTCAGATTGGTGAGATTATGGCAAGCCGTACAATTACCCGCCGGATCGGTGAAGACCATTCCGTTATTAATGTTTTCGGACGCTATAGCAGTGAAGGAGCTGCCTATCACGCGGTAGGGATCTTGCGGACTCCTGGGCTCGGAGGGAAGAAGGTTTCCCAAGCTAAATTTCTCGCGTAGCTTCGGATCTGGATAACCGACACGCCTTTGCTTTATGTACGGCGTAAAGATGCGCGGTTCTTTGTTATCGTGACACTCTTCGCATCTAATTCTGAATTCTGGGTCGTAGATCTGTTCAGCCTCAGTTCGACCCTGGTCGTCAGAATACCCGCTTCCCCCAGGCGGTGCCATCGTGTCGTCCCACCTGAAGGAACTCTCCGGATGGCCGTCAAAGAACGCCACCTCGCCCGACAGGCGATTAAACCCAATGTAGCCGAGCAACTTATATTCGGTGTTGGTCGACTGCCAATATGGCTTAGGATCAACCTCTGGCTCCGCGTCTAATTGATCGACCGTCTTTCGACAAAGTACGATCCACTCGACGGGACCTCTCGATTGAAGGCCAAGGCGAGAATTCATCCCGCAGAATGACACTCCACCCGCGAGCGTTGGCTTGTCGCACTTCGGGAGGGTTTGAGTCCACCTTACCGTGGTGCCGTCCACCGAATAATGCCAAAACTCAAGCGGAGACCCAGGTTTATCAGAGTTCGGCTTTAAATCTACGCGGTTGCCATCAACTTCCGTAATGAGCGTTCGGGCTCCATTCTCCGTACAGTCGACTCTGGGAATTGGCCCGAATACTGACCGAACTTCATCACCGGCTTGGGTTATCGGGTTCGACGACTGGGAGGCGGGGGCCCAAAATATTTCTCCGTTCCAATTCCTTATTTTGCGCGATACGTAATCTCTCAAGTCGGAGGTAAGGCTTTGTAGTCCAGCCTGCCTTGAAGACAGCAGCCTCAGTTGTTTTTCCGCCTTGGCGCCTTCTCTACAGCCAAAAAAAGCTATTAGAGCTTGGTCGTACAGCCTACCGTTCGCGTCGTCCGGTATGATATATGTTGCCGATGTTGGAGGTTTAGGAGCGATACAGCCCGTTAAGCGATCACAGCGCGGATTGGCCGCACATGCCGCTGGATCCCCAATTCGAGATTCTTCCGCTGTCTCGTCCTGTCCAAAACCAGCCGAACTGGCAACAATGACTACGAGAGCCATTATCGCCATTGGAAACTGGCAGCGGTACACGAATTTGCGGAGCAAGATAATTTACTTAGCCAATCGCGGTTTCGCGCTAAAGTCACCACAACTTCCGCTCGTGCGCAAGTAGTACGGTGTTCCGCACACACGCGAGCGGCCCCGCGCTCAGACGTCAATTGGAAGGCGTGCAGCAGTCGTCGAGGGCGTTGCGCGCTAGCGTACGCCCTAAGCGGCCAGCATTTTGCGAGGTTCAGCCGCGTTCGACTGCCGCTCTCGCGATCGGCCGGACGCCGACACCATGGCGGACAAAGTCGGGCTCCACAGCCGCCGGCTTCCCAGGACTCTCCAAAGGCTCAGGGTCGGGAATCTGTGACAGGCGCAGGGAATTGACGACCAGAAGCAGGCTCGAACTTGCCATGACGGCAGCCGCCAGCACCGGCTGCAGCACCCCGGCCATCGCTAGCACGAGCGCGATGAGATTATAGCCGAATGCCCACATCAGATTACTGAGAGTGATGCCCCAACCCTTCCGCGCTACGGTGATGGCCCAGGGCAGAATCCACAAACCGTCCTTGGGCAGAACGAGAGCCGCCGTTTCGCGCGCGAGGTCGGTTGCAGAGCCGACGGCAATCCCGACATCGGCCTTGGCGAGGACCGGTCCATCGTTGAGGCCATCGCCGACCATCGCCACGATCTCATCTTTCGCATGGTACCGCGCTAGAGCCTCCTGCTTTGCTTCCGGCGACAGTCCCGCCTGCACGTCCTCGATTCCGACCATGGCGGCAATGCGCCGTGCCGCGGGAGCGAGATCGCCGGTCAAGAGCACAACGCGCAGACCGAGGCGGCGCAGCGCCTCGATCGTGGCCCGCGCTTCGGGATGGAGCGTGTCGTCGAGGGACATCACGGCATGGACGCGTCCGGCCCAGCCGACATAGATCACCGAATATCCGCTTTCCTCCATCGATCGCGCCCGCTCGTCGAGAGCCGGCGCAAGCGTGAAGCCGAGGTCGCGCATGAAGGCGCCACTCCCGGCTGCGACGGGCTCGCCGCCAGTCTGGCCCCTAATGCCGCGACCGGGGACCGCGCGGATGTTGGAGGCCTCGACCGGCGCAATGTCTCGCGCTGCGGCCGCGGCGGTGACGGCGCGCGCGAGCCCGTGTTCGGATTGCCGTTCCAGCCCTGCCGCCCTTGCGAGAACCTCCTCGGTCCCGGCCCCTTCGCTCTCGATGCCGACAATGCGCGGCCTGCCAGAGGTCAGCGTGCCGGTCTTGTCGAAGGCGATCACCTTCGTGCGGGCGAGAGCCTCGAGCGTGCCCGCATCGCGAACGAGACAGCCTGAACGCGCGAGCCGCCCGATGCCGAGCGAGGTTGCAAGCGGTGCGGCAAGCCCTACCGCGCACGGACAGGCAACCACGAGCACCGCGAGGCCGATGAGCAGCGCACGATCGAACGGGATCGTCTGCGACCAATAGGCGACCGTGAGCCCGCCGAGAACGAGGACTATGGGCACGGAGACACCGACCACTCGGTCGGCAAGGCGCTGGATGGGACTGCGGCGCGACAGGGCGTCGCGCACGGACCGGCAGATCTGAGCCCAACGGGTGGCGGATCCCGCGCCGGTGCATCGGACCAAAAGCGGTCCGTCGAGATTCATGCTGCCGGCAATCACGGTCGAGCCAACGCCTTTGGCGATCTGGCGGCTCTCTCCCGTGATCACGGCTTCGTCGGTATGGGATTCGCCCTCGACCACCACGCCGTCGACCGGCACGCGCTCGCCGGGCTTCACCCTCACCACCATCCCGGGCTTGATATCCCGCACCGGGCGGCGCGTCTCGGCGCCCTCATCGGCAAGGGTTGCGCACTCGCTTTCGGCCGCCAACAGCGGTTCGAGATCGCGCGCCGCCTTGGCGCGGCCCGCGGCCTCGATGTAGCTGCCGAGCGTAAACAGCATCAGCACCATGGTGGCGGTGTCGAAATAGATCTGTTCGCTGCCTTCGATGGTGGCGAAAACCGAATAGGCGTAGGCGGCACCGACACCGAGAACGACGAGAGCCGACGCGGTTATGCGACCCTGCTTGGCTTGAATCCACGTTTCGCGGACATACGGCTCGCCGAGAATAATGAGCGCCGGGGTCGCGAAGGCCCATAGCAGCAAGTGGATCCACGGGAGCAGCCACGCATCGGCGCCTCCGAAGGTTCCGGCGTAGAGCAGCAGGCTGATGAGCATGATGTTCATGGTGAGGAAGGCCCCCACGCCGAACCTGATCAACAGCCATGCGGCATCCCACTCCTCGCTCCTGCCGATTTTCACCTGGTAGGCGATGCAGCAGCCGTAGCAGCAAAAGGTGCACTCCTCGCCGTTGAGCGTGCGCTCCATGCCGCGGATCCCGATCGGCAGCGAGCAATGGCTGCACAGATGATTGCCGCCTTGGCTCATCAGCCCGATCCCGGTGCAAAGGCGTGCGCCATGTGGGAATCTAAGGGCAAGAGGCCGCGGCCAAGCGTGATGATGCCGAGCACGAGGATGAAGCTGCCGGCGAGCCAGACCCCGCGTTGCCGCCATACCGGCGTGAGTACCTGGCCCAATCCGCCCATCATCAGCATCGCCGGAAACGTCCCCAATCCGAATGCCAGCATGACGAGAAAGCCGGTAAGCGATGCCGCGGTGCTCGCGGCCTGCGCCACAAAAGCATAGACGAGCGGACAAGGGAGGAAACCGTTGAACACGCCGAAGGCAATCGGCGCGGCGCGGCTCTCCGAGCTCAAGAGATTGCGGAAGGTCGCGGCGAGGGTCGTGCCGCCAAAGCCGATATTGACGACGCGGTGAAAGCTCTGGAGCAGGCCGAAGAACTGCAATCCCATGACGATCATGAGGAGCCCGGCGGCAATTGCCAAGAGGCGCTGGGCCGTGTCGAGCGGGGTGTTCTGCAGAGGGTTGCCCATTCCATGCGAGCTCGCCACCGCCTCGCCCAAGGCGCCGGCGAGCACCCCCATGAAGCAATAGCTGGTGAGCCGGCCGGTGTTGTAGAGCAGGTGACGCTCGGCCGTCACGGCCCGCCCGCGCGGATCGCGCCCCAACGCACACGCAAAGCCGCCGCACATGCCGATGCAATGAAAGCTTCCGGCGAAACCGGCGGCGAATATCACGAGATAATAGCTCACTGGCAGATTACCTGACCAGTCGCCCAGCCGTAACCGGCAGGCTGTTGCGCGGCGCCGCTACCAGCGGATCAGCCAAACGACCCAAACGAAAAAGGCGATGTACGATATCGTTATGCCGATAAAAGCCAGAGCCTGCTCCACGTCAACATTTGCGAGTGAGAATGTTGTATGCGCCAGCATGCGCCACTCCTGCTTAGCCCAGATATACCTTGGCAACGTTCACGGCCAAAGCCGAAAACAGAAGGACCAGATTCAACACCGCAAACACCAAGACGACTTTCGCTGCCAGCATCTCCGCGTTTCCTTCTTCGTCCAACGCCACACGGTTTCACAGCCGTCAGCGGCCGCCGTTAAGAGATCCGTCCCGGTCCAACTCCGCCCCAATACTCGAAGGTATAGTAAAGGCCCCACAGAAGCAGCACCGTGTAAACGACCAATAGCCAGATTGGAATGTAGCCGTGGTAAGCCTCTATGGTACCGCCGGCATATTCCTCCATCTCTTCACGATGCAGCTCGGCCTCACTTCTCGGCCTGCTCGGTGTCGGTTCGTTTTGCGTCACTTTCCATCTCCATCTCGTAGAATCTGACGGATGCATCGTCGGCTCCGTGAAAAGCGCCCGAGAGCACGCCCCAAATGAAGAGGCAGAGCGCGCCGAGACTCATCAAAAGGGCGCTGGCGTAGGGTCCGGTGATCCCGAAACCTTCCATGGCTCATTCTCCCTTGGCGGTCGCCGCTCCGGCGGAACCGAGCGATGCGGCCTGTGGCGGCGCGTCCGCGGCCGGAACGTAGGCCTTATCCGGGGTCCCCGCTTTCAGGCCGAGCTCATTCAGCGCCGCGCGATCGTTTGGCGCGATGTCCAGCGGCTGTCCCGTGAGCGGGTCCTTATAGGCTGAGAGCGCCAGGACATAGTAAGCGAGCGCCCACCGGTCCTCGTCGGGCAAAGAGTCCCGGTAGGACGGCATGGGCGTGCCGCTCAGTCCCGTGGTCATGGTCCGGTAGATGTCCTCGACCGCAGGACCGGACTTGAACTGGCCGCTGGTCAGGTCCGCCGGCACAATGGTGAAGTCCTCATCGTCGGCCAACTCGGCGGACTTCTCTCCATCGCCCTTGCCGGTTTGCCCGTGACACTCCCAGCATTTCGCCTGCTCCCAGACTTCCTTGCCGCGATCGAGAAGTTGCTGGGTTGGAGGCGGCGGCTTGCCGATATAGAGCGGAGGCCCAGGCGGCTCTTCGGTGAAGTAGGCGTAGGGCTTGGTGGGGTCGGACCGGTCTACCGCCAGCTCATATTTGATGTACTGGATCACCGCGAGGCGATCGTTGAGCGGCAGCTCATACCAAGGCGGCATCGCCGTGCCGCGGATGCCGCGGCTGATTGTCCGCAACAAGTCACCGTCGGTCGGCACCGGCTCCTTTGTCAGCCTGAATTTGAACACGGCGTTGTTGAAGTTCCTTGGGCGCTGATTGTAGAGGAACGTCGCTGCCGGCCCATTGCCGTCGCCGTTCACCCCGTGACAGCCGAGGCACCGCCGCTCATAGACTTCCTTGCCGTGCGCGATCCATTCCTCCGAGCGCGGCAGCGTCACATCCATGATTTCAACGCTCTGTGGCTCGAAAAGGTCGCGCCACTTGCCGCGGTTCATGCCGAGCTTCTG
>Ga0187892_10006339_pt1 | contig 17651 bp, 16 predicted proteins | sample MA1701073metaG_FD_139345 | JGI IMG/M metagenome (GOLD analysis project Ga0187892, IMG submission 139345) | Bio-ooze microbial communities from a basaltic lava cave in the Kipuka Kanohina Cave System on the Island of Hawaii, USA - MA170107-3 metaG ... | reverse complement strand
GAGTTCCACACTTCTGACCGGGAGTTGGGTGCCCTGGCCGCGCGCATCCAGCCGAAATTATTGGTGCTCACTCATATTGTTCGCATGGGCGCCTCGGACGACGAGTTAATAGCAGGAGTGCGCGCGGGCGGATACTCCGGCCCCGTTATTGTCGGTCAAGATCTCTCTCGTTATTAGGAGGTAGTGGTGATTGAGGTGGCTGCGCAGCGCAAGAGGATTCTTGCGTGGGTTGGGGGACATTGATCATTGGTCATTGGTCATTGGTCATTTGTCATTGGGACCGCGGGTTTTGCTGACTGGGACCGCGGGCGTCCCGCCCGCCCCGAGCGCGGAGCGGAACGAAGTGGAGCGCAGCGCGAGAAGCTTCGCGCAATACTCAAACTCCGTGTAACCGCTCCAGATAAGAACAATGGCCAATGATAAATTCCGTTTGCCCCTAGTCTTCCGGATCGTTAATCCCTCAGCATAGCTCTCCACATTTCTTCAAAATCATCGGGAACAAACCATGAGCATCAGGGCTCTAATAAGTACGAGTAGCTCCCGCGACCCGAACGGCACCGGCAAGGGAGAAATCTGATGTTCGACAATTTGATTGAATCCAGTTCGCACCTGACCGAACTGAAGCGGCGGGGGTCGTTCTTTCTTTTTACCGTTGCTAGCTATGCCCTGCTGTTTGTAATTGCGGGCGTCGCAAGTATTTATGCTTACGACGCCCGCCTGGAGGATCAAAGTTTGGAAGTCGTGTTCGTGACTCCACTTGATTTTCCCGAGTCCACATCTCAGACCGGCCCACCTCAGGGTGGTCCAGCTAATCCTTCTCCAGGCAGGGAACCGACATCTCATCGACAGCCACCATCGCAGGTGGCCTCATTGAATCAGCCCATCACCCCCGAGTTTATTTCGGTTGAACCTAACCTCAACCCATTGATACCTGGCGGACCTTCGACTTCCAGACCTGCCGAGTTTAGCCGCGGTGGAGGTGGTCCTGGGAGTGGGGGAATCGGTCCAAGCGGAGGAAATGCTATTACTTCAGCCGGTACATCGATCGAAATGGAAACGCCACCACCTGCGCCGCAAAAGCCAAAGCAGGTCGTAATCAGTAAAGGTCCCATTAGGGGCGACGCGATACTTCTACCCGAACCTGATTACCCTGCGTTGGCCCGACAAATTCGGCTTCAAGGTAAAGTGAACGTTCAAGTGCTGATAGACGAAACCGGAAAAGTTATCTCTGCTCAGGCGATTGATGGACATCAGGTTTTCCGGGAAGTTGCCCGGAACGCTGCGCTCAAGGCCATTTTTCGGCCAACCAGACTCGGTGATCAATTCGTCAAGGTGACCGGGGTCATTACCTATAATTTTGTGTTGCAGTAAGCCCTCGACTGCGTGAGGAGGCTTAGTTGGGAGTGATGGCAAGACTTTGCCACAGAGCGGGAATTTATGAATCGAACCGGAATTTACCATTTGTCATTGGTCATTTCTCATTGGGACCGCGGTCCCAGTCAGCGACGCCCGCGGTAACAATAACAGCTGAGAAATGACCAATGACCAATGATAAATTCTGCCGACAGGCCACACCCGGCTGAAGGCACTCCCACCCACCACCCCTCGCAGAACCCGCCCTCAAATAACCCGCAGGTGCCTCGCTCCGCTTTGGCATACCGCCTTCTCTGTTTTACGATTGCCACGCTTTTCGTACCCCATCCTCCAGGAGACTGAGCTGCATGGCGACTACAGAGGTTCTCCAAGAAGAACTGAACCCCTTCGAAATAGCCAAACAACAATTTAACACCGCCGCAGATTTACTGAACCTCGATCCCTCGCTACGCCAAGTTTTACAGACACCCAAGCGTCAGCTGATAGTCTCCATCCCCGTAAAAATGGATGGTGGCGATGTCAAAGTGTTCGAAGGCTATCGCGTCCAACACAACATCGCTCGCGGACCCGCTAAAGGCGGTATCCGTTATCATCCGAATGTCACTCTTGACGAAGTGAAAGCCCTAGCCTCCTGGATGACCTGGAAGTGCGCCACCGTCGGCATTCCATACGGAGGTGGAAAGGGAGGAGTGATTTGCGATCCCCAAAGTTTGTCACGTAACGAGCTGGAACGACTCACCCGTCGCTATGCGTTTGAGATCGCACCAATCATTGGGCCCGACCGGGACATCCCCGCACCCGATGTTTACACCGATCAGCAGACGATGGCCTGGATCATGGATACCATTTCGATGGTCCGAGGCCATACGGAACTTGGTGTCGTGACCGGGAAACCCATCGCGCTTGGAGGCTCGCAAGGTCGGAACGAAGCAACGGCGCGCGGCTGCCTGTACGCTTTGCGTGAGGCTTGTAAAGTAAAGAATATCCCCTTGAACGGTGCGCGAGTAGCTGTGCATGGGTTTGGTAATGCTGGAGCAAATATTGCTCGGCTGGTAGCTGAAGATGGAGCGCGCGTCGTAGCTGCCTGCGATTCGAAATCAGGTGTCTATGCCGAGAAAGGCATAGATATTCAAGCGGCCCTCGCGCATAAGAGCCAGACAAGTTCGCTGGCAGGTATGACAGGGGCCAAAGAAATCAGTACAGATGAAGTGCTGACGGCTGACTGCGACATCCTCTTACCTGCGGCTCTGGAGAATACCATCACGCTCCAGAATGTCGATCAGGTTAAAGCCAGGATCGTAGCCGAGTTAGCGAACGGCCCAACAACCCCTGGAGCCGACCGCGTGCTCGCCAAAGCAGGTATCATGTTGATTCCCGATATCCTTGCCAATGCTGGTGGCGTCACAGTCAGCTATTACGAGTGGGTTCAGGACCAGTACTCATTCTTCTGGTCGGAAAAACAGATTAACGATACGCTCGAGCAGACCATTCAGTCAGCGTTCAAAGATGTTCTGGAAAAAGCCCAGAACTTTGAAACGGATCTGCGTACCGGTGCCTATATTCTCGCGGTTGAAAGGGTGGCGGAAGCTACCAGCGTGCGCGGGATATTCCCCTAAAAAGAGGTCTTTGGACTTTGGTCTTGGGTCTTTGAACGGTTTATCCGAAAGTTTTGAAAACTATTAACTATGAAAGTGGAGGGACGCGGAATGGAAGATAAAATCATTGTTTACGAAAAGCCGACGTGAACGACTTGCCGTAACCTGGCCCAGGTGCTCCGTGAGAGCAACATCGACTTTGAAAAGGTGAACTATTACACCGAGCCCTTAACAAAGAAAAAACTGCGTGAGCTGCTCACTAAAATGAAGCTAACTCCGAGGGACATTTTGCGAACCCGTGAAGCCATTTATAAAGAACTTGGACTGGCAGAAAAAAAGTTGACGGATGATCAGCTTATCTCGCTGATGATCGAGCATCCGGATCTACTGCAACGTCCGATCGTAGAACGTGGTGACCGCGCAGTTCTGGCGCGGCCGGCCGAGGCTGTAAAAGCTATCCTTTGAATCTCACTTAGTCATAAAGCGTGAAGAAGACACTCGAATCGGTTTTTGTTTGCCAGAGCTGTAGCCATCAGTCACGGAAGTGGCTGGGGAAGTGTCCCGAATGTGGCGAGTGGAATTCTCTCGTGGAAGAGCGTGCAAAACCCTCTCCGAAAGCTACAACCCGAGCTGGATTCAACCTGCGCGAAATAGAAGCAATTGCCTACCGGGAGATTGAGCCTCAAGACGATGTGCGCATCGGCTGTGGTGTGGCTGAATTTGATCGAGTGCTTGGTGGTGGCATCGTTCCCGGAACTCTCGTCTTGATAGCGGGAGACCCGGGGATCGGCAAAAGCACCCTTTTGTTACAAGTCGCTGATAAACTCAGCACCTCACAAAATTCTGTGCTTTATGTGTCAGGTGAAGAGTCTGAGCGCCAAATCAAACTGCGGGGCGAACGACTCGGCGTTGCCGCCGAGAATCTCTACATATTGCCGGAAACCAACCTGGAAAATATTTTTTGTGAGCTGGATCGGATTGGACCCTCAGTTGTAATCATCGATTCAATACAAACGGTCTTTTCGTCTTTGATCGAGTCGTCACCAGGATCGGTTGGACAGGTGAGGGAAGTAGCGCACCAGTTCCTGCTGTTGGCTAAAAATAGAACCATTCCGATCTTCTTAATTGGCCATATCACCAAAGATGGCGCGATCGCTGGGCCCAAAGTTTTGGAGCACATCGTCGATACCGTGCTTTATTTCGAGGGTGAACGTCATCACAATCACCGGATCGTACGGGCCACCAAGAATCGTTTCGGGGCCGCCAATGAAGTAGGCGTCTTTGAAATGAGCGGTTCGGGTTTGGTTGGGGTGGCCAACCCCTCGGAGATGTTTTTACAGGAGCGACCGGAAAATGTGGCCGGTTCGGTCGTTACGGCCTGTATGGAGGGCACGCGGCCGGTACTGGTGGAGATCCAGGCACTTGTTTCGAGCACGAAGTATGGAACCGGAAAGCGCATGACCCAGGGGGTCGATCAGAACCGAGTTGCCCTCCTGATTGCCATGTTAGAGAAACACGTCGGCTTGCAACTGGTTGGCGATGACGTTTTTGTCAACATAGCCGGAGGGTTGGAAGTGGATGAACCCGCAGCCGACCTGGGGATAGTGGCGGCGATTGCCTCGAGTTTCAAAAACGCTCCAGTTGATTCACACACGGCAGTGTTTGGCGAAATTGGCCTGACTGGTGAGGTGCGCGGGACAACTCAACCCGGTGTGCGGGCGCGCGAGGCGCAGGCTTTGGGCTTTCAAAAGATTGTGATGCCGGCCTCGAATACAGCGGGGCTGGAACGGTTACTGGGCGTGAGCATAGTGGGCGTGCGCTCTGTCCAGGAGGCTATGTCGGAATTATTCTAAGACCTGGAAAAATCAAAAGGAGCTGCAAGCATGCTTAAGTCCCGGGTTTTGTGCTGTCGCAGTCTGATGTGGGGTCTGCTGGTGTTTGCCTGCCTCACACCCCAGTTCGTCAATGGACAACAGACAAAGAGCGACACCGATCCGCTCAAGACGCTTCAATGGCGTTCGATAGGTCCATTCCGAGGTGGCCGGTCGACTGCAGTAGCTGGCGTAGCGTCACAGCCGATGGTTTATTACTTTGGCGGCACCGGCGGCGGGGTCTGGAAGACAGTTGACGGTGGCATTAACTGGGAGCCGGTTAGTGATCACTCGGTCTTTGGCACTGGCTCTGTGGGCGCCATTGCCGTTGCGGACTCAGATCCCAACATCGTCTATGTGGGTATGGGCGAATCGCCAATTCGAGGCAATGTCTCGCACGGAGATGGCGTCTATAAATCAACTGACGCAGGCAAGACCTGGAAGCGAATGGGACTCGGAGATACACGTCAGATCCCACGGATTCGCATCCATCCGAAGAACCCCGAAATAGTTTACGTCGCCGCCCTAGGCCATGTTTGGGGACCGAATGAACAACGCGGAGTCTTTCGCTCAAAAGATGGAGGCCGCACCTGGGAAAAAATTCTCTATCGTAGTGATAAAGCAGGGGCCATCGATCTGGTTTTCGATCCTTCTAACCCGAGCGTCATATATGCCGGATTCTGGGAGGTATTTCGTAAACCCTGGACGCTGGAAAGCGGCGGCCCCGGCAGTGGAATCTTCAAGTCCACAGACGGCGGAGATACCTGGACCGACCTAACCCGAAACCAGGGACTGCCAAGGGGAACCATTGGTAAGGTTGGAATCGCAGTGTCACCCGCAAATCCAGATCGTTTGTGGGCAATTGTGGAAGCTGAAGATGGAGGGGTTTTTCGCTCAGACAATGCCGGCGCAACCTGGACCAAGGTCAATGAAGAGCGAAGGTTGCGACAGCGGGCCTGGTACTACACCAGGATTTATGCAGATACCGCTAACCAGGATACCGTTTATGTCCTGAACACAGGTTTTTACAAATCCAGCGATGGCGGCCGTAGTTACAATCAAATTCCAGTTCCTCACGGGGATAATCATGATCTTTGGATAGCACCAAATGATCCCACCAGGATGATTAACAGTAACGATGGTGGTGCGAATGTTTCGTTTAATGGTGGGCGCAGCTGGACTGAACAGGATCAACCGACGGCGCAGTTTTATCGTGTCACCGTAGACCAGGATTTTCCTTATAACATTTATGGTGCACAACAGGACAATTCCACCGTCCGCATCCCCAGCCGGACGACTGAAGCCGCGATCACAGTTAAGGACTGGTTTGATGTCGGCGGCGGAGAATCAGGTTGGATTGCACCTTCACCTAAAGACTCACGGATTGTCTACGCCGGCTCCTACGGTGGTCTGCTAACACGTTATGATCATCATACGGGTCAACTGCGAAACGTCAGTCCCTATCCAAACAACCCGATGGGGGCTGGTGCTGAAGCTTCAAAGTATCGCTTTCAATGGAATTTCCCGATCCTATTTTCACCTCATGAGGCCAACACCCTGTACGCCGCTGCTAACGTAGTGTTTCGCTCGACGAACGAAGGACAGAGTTGGGAAGTAATTAGCCCGGACCTGACACGAAACGATCGAACCAAGCAAGGGCCCTCAGGCGGCCCGATTACTAAAGACAATACAAGCGTCGAGTACTATGACACGATCTTTGCACTGATGGAGTCTCCGATCCAGGCGGGAACAATCTGGAGTGGCTCTGACGATGGCCTGGTCTATCTCACTCGAGACGGCGGCAAGAATTGGTCAAACGTCACACCGGCAAAGACTCTGATGCCAGAGTGGATTCAGGTCAATTCCCTGGAAGCATCGCACCATGACGCAGCGACGGTCTATCTGGCGGCAACCATGTACAAATGGGACGACAACAAGCCCTATCTCTACAAGACCAGCGACTTCGGGAAGACCTGGAAGAAGATCACGAACGGAATTCCGGAAGGCGCCTTTACCAGAGTGATACGGGAAGATCCGAACCAGCGAGGGCTGCTTTACGCTGGCACGGAAACCGGCGTCTACGTGTCCTTCGACGATGGCGAGCTCTGGCAGCCGCTGCAGTTGAATCTGCCTGTAGTGCCAATTACGGATCTCGCAGTACATAAAAGGGAGAAGGATCTGGTCGCGGCTACCCAGGGCCGATCATTCTGGGTATTTGATGACCTCCCACTGCTGCATCAATTCAAAGCGTTGGGTGGCTTTAAAGCCATCGATGAAACCCGGCTGTTTCGACCTGAAGATACCTACCGGATGCCGGGTGGTGGCGGGATGCCGCTTGCTGCAACAGCGACCGTTGGTCGAAACCCCGCACCGGGAAACGTTGTCTACTACTCTTTAAAGAATAAGCCGGCAAAAGAAGTCAGCCTCGAGTTTCTAGACGCTGACGGTCAGACGATTCGTAAATTTTCGACCAGTATGGGCGAACCCAAAGAGCGTACTGTCAGTCAGACTGAAACTGCCGCCAGTGCGGAAGAGAGTGAAGAAACCGGAACTACTCGGCAAAGGGCGGCAAGGCTGACAACCGATGTTGGCCTGAACCGCTTTGTGTGGGACCTGCGTTATCCAGAGCCAGTGCGATTTCCCGGAATGATTCTGTGGGCGGGTGAAACAAGAGGACCGCGGGTAGTGCCGGGTCAATATCAATTGAAGCTCACCGTTGATGGGAAGACCTGGACCGAGAGTTTCGCCATTAAAGCTGATCCACGCCTTTCGACCACGGCCGCCGAATACACAAAGCAACTTGAGCTATCACTTAAGATTCGCGACAAGGTTAGCGAAACTCACAATGCCATTATTCAGATACGCGATGTCCGGCGCCAGGTAAATGATCTCGTGCGACGGCTCACAGATCAGGGTGGTTTCAAAGTCGTAAACGATGCAGGCACTACTCTGATCAAGAACCTAACAGAGATTGAGGAGACGCTTTATCAAACCAAAAACCAGAGCAATCAGGATCCTTTAAACTATCCGATTCGTCTGAATAATAAACTTGCGGCTCTAGGAGGCGTGGTGGCGGCCGGGGACTACGCACCGACACAGCAGTCGTTTGCCGTCTACGAAGAATTAGTAGGTCAAATCGACAGTCAGCTACAGCGGCTGGCGCAGGTTTTGAAAACCGATCTTCCGGAATTCAATCAGCTCGTCAAAGATCAGAATGTCCCAGCGGTTGTGGTGCGCCCTGCTAACACCTCCGGCGCTCGCCCCTAACCTGCCGATTGAATCTATTAACGTCAAAGTGCGAGACGGATACCACCGGCTTTAGCCGCGTGGTATTTCAGTTTTTCTCTAACAGGAGTTGCCCGAACGTAGAAGATACCACCGACTTTAGTCGCGTGGTCGTTCAAGTTTGGCTTAACAAAACCGCCCGTGGAACACCCGAGATCAGTTATGGCTTTTACAAAATCCGATGAAATGTCCGGACTCCAAGCTCATTCAATTTACGTCGAGAATTCCAGCATCGTGGTTTTTGATATGCGCTTGTTTAGCGATTTCGCTCTGTGTTTACCCGTCTTGCAGGTACATCAACGAACGCTCTCACTCGAAACTGAAAGAGATAGAGACAATTTGGAGAACGCTTCCCCTTTACCCGGGTATGGTTGAGGTTGACAGGTCATCCATCACAGGTTTCGGAAAGGCACATATGGGAAGGAAGTTTCGCTCTGAAGCCAGCTATGGAGACCTCAGAAGCTTTTATTTGGAGCAGCTTGTCAAAGAGGGTTGGGAATTCAATAAAGAAAGGGATCTTATGGAATGGGGTCAAGATTTGGGTACTAAACAACTCGAATTTCGGAAGGGTGAATATGACATAACAATCGAGTATGCTCCCAAAGAGGCGAACTATGGCTGGGATTACGGTATAGATGTAACTTGGCGAGGGCAATAAAGTAATTGGAATCTTTTCAGCGCAATTAGCGCTTTTTTCGTGTGGTTTCGTGGATCGTTCTTTTGCTCACAACTGGACGATCCACGAATTCACACGAAAACTTGTCAATTGGAGGTAAAGAAGACATTTCGTATCGGAAACAATTGAGGAGATTTTTCCTGGCGCGGTTTTCGGCCGAAGATGTCTTGGGTCTCCATCTGACGCTGGGCATTGCCATCATCATCGGTGCGACGGCGCTTTTTAATCAGATTGCCGAGTTTGCAGTTTACCGGGAATTAAACGAGATTGATCGGCAGGTCACGCAAATGGTCCAGGACTTCGCTTCAAGATCCCTGACGATCGTGATGCTGGTCATCACCCACGCCCACTCAACTATTGTTGCTACCCCCATCGCCGTAGCTATCTTTTTCTACTTTGTGAAAAAGCGGTTGCGATCCTGGGCTTTGATCTTTTCACTGACGGTTGGGGGTGGGATGCTGCTAAACGTGCTGCTTAAGAATCTTTTCCAACGGGCACGCCCAACATTCGAGATTCCAATTCTTACTTTGACCAGTTACGGCTTTCCCAGCGGCCACACGATGTTGGCGACTACATTCTATGGAGCGCTCTGTGCTTTCATCGTCTCCACGGTCAACCTGTGGTATTGGCGCTTACTGGCGATGCTCGGGGCGGCCCTGTTAATTGGCTTGGTAGGGTTCAGCCGCATCTATCTTGGCGCACACTATCTCAGTGATGTGCTCGCAGCTATGCTAGAGGGTCTGGCCTGGTTGACGCTGTGCGTCACCGCCGTGCATACCATGAGTCGCTGGAGAAAGGAGAGACGAAACCGATGAAATCGACGTTAATTGATGTCTGCCACACCATCCATGACGGGATGATCACCTACAGAGGCTTACCGGCGCCGGTAATTTCCGACTATCTCAGTCGGGAAGAGTCGCGCCAGCGCTACGAAGGTGGTGCAGAGTTTCACATCGGGAAGCTCGAGATGGTGGCCAATACGGGCACCTACATCGACTCACCCTTTCATCGGTACGCGAACGGGAAAGACCTGTCAGAGTTGGAGCTAAACTCAGTGGCCAATCTGGAAGGATTGGTGATCCGTTGCCTGGACAAAAAGGAACGGCTTATTGGTCCGAGTACGCTTGCAGGACTGGAGCTTCGTGGCAAAGCGGTACTGTTTCATACTGGCTGGGATAAAAACTGGCGCACTGATAACTATTGGAATGGTTCGCACCCTTGTCTAAATAGCGCAGCGGCGAAACACCTGGCTGACTCGGGCGCGGCCCTGGTCGGCATCGATTCGTATAACATCGACGACACCGTCGATGGCCATCGACCGGTACACTCAATTCTCCTGGGTGAGGGGATTCCCATCGTGGAGCACCTTTGTGGATTGAATGAGTTACCCGATTCAGGATTCCGCTTCTTTGCGGTTCCGGTCAAGATTAAGAGCTTTGGTACTTTTCCGGTTCGCGCCTTTGGAATTGTTTCAAGTCGACGAGAAGTGGTAAGGGAAACTGAATCAATTCCTTACGGTCAACCGGGTAACTGATCGAAAACAGACAGACCTCACCCAGTAATCATTTTCCAGTCCTCAGAAAAACCCAGGAAAATTCCCAGAACCAGTCACTAATCATCTGGCACTTTCTTTGCTCGTTTCTTTTATCCGGAGGAGCTCCGCCTGTGTCTTTCACCTTTATTTTGATTGGAGAAAAAAGAGTCGAACCAAAACGGGAGGAACGTGATGCGGTGGGTCCAATCTGAAAAGGCTTCTCCGGCGTCAACAGCCGGGCAACGGCAGGCAGGCATTAAGGCCACAAGTCCCCGGAAACTGCCTATCTTACTTGCCGGCAATAATAGAACTTCTACGAACTCGCACTCGGAGGTGGCACGCCGCTTCCGAACGATGAGCGAGGCGCATGACCGCATTCGCAGTCAGATCCTGAGTTCAAGCCGTCGTAAAGTGATGGAATTTTAGAGGGAATCTCACCGCAAGTTTGTTGCCTAAATCATCTTTGGGAGGGCGAAGTAATGTTTCCGATTGGCGATGATAATAGTTCCAGAAGGATCGTGCCGGTGGTCACGTATGCCCTGATAGCGCTCAATGTGCTTTTCTTCTTCATTGAGCTGAATGGTGGGGAGCCTTTCATCCGGCAGTGGTCGGTAGTGCCCAGCCGCCTGGTTGCCGATCCGGCTGGAGATTTTCCAACCCTATTCACCTCAATGTTCATGCATGCGGGGTGGCTACACCTGTTTGGAAACATGCTCTACCTTTGGATATTCGGCGACAATGTAGAAGACAGTTTCGGTCACGCCAAATTCCTGATCTTCTATCTAGTTTGTGGCATAGCAGCAATTTTTGCTCAGCTGGTTTTTAACATTAACTCGACGGTTCCGAACCTGGGAGCTTCCGGAGCAATCGCCGGCGTGCTGGGAGCCTACATTCTGCTTTTCCCACGGGGGCATGTACGCGTTCTGATGGGGCGCGCAGTAGTTCCCATGCCGGCCCTGGTGGTCATTGGCTTGTGGATAGTCTTACAGCTAGTCAGCGGAGTGGGATCAATTTCCAACGCCGCTGAGACTGGCGGAGTCGCCTACATGGCGCACATTGGAGGCTTCTTTGCGGGCTTGATCTTGACGTTTGTGATGCGGGCAACCAGAACGGCTCAGATTTCCGCTTGAGATGGAACCAATCAGAAACGGTGAGACGGGCGGCCAATGTGTATGTGGGGCCCTGTGGACGTTCCTGGGATTGCGCCCCGAAAAGCGAGGAAGGGAATGCCATTGTTTCTAAGAAAATCAATCAGCGCCCGGCCTTCGACGCCGTCGGGGTGAAGCGAGACATCCATTGCGTTTCGGTGATCCAGCCGCCACCGGTCATGAATGGCCCCCTGGCCAAAGACCGCGATCGGCAAAGGCTTGTGAAACGTGTCAGAGAAAAACTTCTGGACCTTCCCGGAGTCAGGTAACAGCCAGTTTGCTGAGCCGTTGAAGCGAATGTAGGAGGTCGTAGCTACCAGGGCTCCCTTTGGCAGACGCAGTTTTGCGATTTTCCGCTCCGCCTCAGCTTCCAACAGGGTAGCCGCAATTTGGGTATCTGCATTCGCAAGCTGTTGCTTCGCCTCGTCGACTTTGTTCTGAATCACCTCCAGGGCCGTTTCACTTTCACTCAGCTGGACTTTCGAGACAAGGCCTTGGGCGAACAGCTCCTTGGACTGAGCGACCCGGAGCTCAGCTCTTTCGAGGCTTCCCTGATAACTCTGGATCAACCTTTCGAGACTGGCCTTGTACTCTCTGGTGGCTTTAATGAAGTCCTCGCGTAGTTTTGCGAGTTCTGTTTCAGGTACCGGCTTGCGATTCTGCCTGCTCCGTTTTTGACCCAAGCTAGCTGGGTGAAAGAGAAAAGTCAGCAGCAGGAGCAGCACCAGGCCTGTTTGTCGAACTGATTGGGCGTGCAACGGCAAACTCCTCTCCGTGGAAACAAACAAAATCGCCTTTATCCGGGCATTGTACTCAATCAACACTCTTTGTTCGACCCACCTAAGTTGCTTTCGCAGGGCGCCCCCGAAGTTCATCAGGAGGCCGGCCGTGAGCCAATGTCGCAGGGAAACAACCTGGTAACTCCTTACACGAGGTTCGGCGTTTTTATTCGTGTCTTTTTCGTGTGATTTCGTGGATCGTTCGTTTGAATGGCAGAACGATCCACGAAATCACACGAAACGACACTAACGATCGCTCAACAAATACCCTGTGGTTTCTTGGAGGAGAGTCCCTGCGAAGCAAGACTTTCCGCACTCCGGAGAATTTGGCTCAGTCTCTAAAGGTATCGGAAACAAAAACAGCCCAAGTTGCACAACAGGAAGCAAACTTTTGTCGGGCAGCTTTAACGGAACCTTACCCGGTTTACGTCACGCCTTCACATTTCGCGGGTTTACGGTCGATTTTGGCGCTTTGGGGAGGCACTTTTCTTAAGCCAAAATGCTAACCTACAGACCCAAAACGCTTATGAGCAAAAGGTTTTTGGTGACGGCTGGCGGGCCCTCATGTTACTATTCCGCCCGTCATGCGCGCCGATGTGGTAATAATTCGGCTGATCTTCACCGCAATTCTGGTGGCAGCCGGTTTCGTGCTCAAGCCTGTGGCTGGCGACAGGTGGCTTTCAGCCATCGTCGGGGGCTTAATTGCTATCTGCATAATTCTCTTCGAGTTAAGAATTCGTCGCGCAACCTTGAAAACTTTGATAGGCGCCGCCGTCGGTTCCATCATGGGCATTATTGGTGCTTATTTGATCGGAACTCTGATAAGCAGTCAGGAATCAATGGCAGTTGCCCCGGAAGTCAAAACTTTCCTCACGCTCTCGCTGACTTTCTTTATGGCTTACGTTGGTCTGATGGTTGGAGCTGCCAAAGGTGACTACCTGGACCTTTCCGCCCTGGGCGGCATCTTCAGTGATAAGGCTGTTCGCAGGGATCTGAAGATTCTGGATACCTCTGTGATCATCGACGGTCGCATCGCCGACGTCGCGGAAACAGGATTTTTAACCGGATCTCTGATCATCCCTCAGTTTATTCTGCGCGAATTGCAGCAAGTGGCCGATTCCCCAGACTCCTCAAAACGACAGAGGGGACGTCGGGGCCTGGATATGCTCAACCGGCTCCAGAACAATAGCGCCCTGGACATCCAGATCATCGAAACTGACTTTCCTTCAGTACGTGAAGTCGACCTGAAACTTATCGAGTTGGGCAAGCAACTCGATGCAGTGATCGTCACTAATGACTTTAACCTCAATAAGGTGGCCCAGTTGCGGGGCGTCAACGTGCTCAACATCAACGAACTTGCGAACGCCCTCAAGCCTGTAGTCTTACCCGGAGAAGCGATGCGGGTCTTTATCCTGAAGGAAGGCAAGGAATACAATCAGGGTGTAGCTTACCTGGACGATGGGACTATGGTTGTAGTCGACAATGCCCGCAGACTTATCGGTAAGAACGCCGACATCGCAGTAACTAGCGTGCTACAAACCACCGCCGGCAAGATGATTTTTGGCCGCCTTTGGGAAGAATCTGAAAACGGCAGCGCCAATGGCGAACATCGCACCAACGGAGCGGCTCGCCGCCAGCGGGATTCTCGCAATGCCATCCGCATTACCGACCACGGCGAGCCCATTACGGAGACCTAGGAAGGTGATAACTGACGACTAACAAGTGGCTCGGAACCAAACGGTTCTGTTGTGCCCGCTTGTTAATCGCCACTTTTCATTTTCTCTATGAATGTTGCGATCATTGCCGCGGCCGGCAAAGGTACGCGGATGGCAGGCGCGCGCCCGAAGCAATTTCTCGAAGTTGCGGGCACTCCGATAATTTTCCATACGCTCAAACCTTTCGAGCAGTGTGACCGTATTCAGCAAATCATAGCCGTCTTGCCAGCTGAAGAAGCAGCTGAGTTTACTTCACTTGCCCAGCAAGCCGGTCTGCACAAACTGGCACAGGTTGTCGCAGGTGGGGAAACACGGGCCGAGTCGGTGGCCCGTGGACTCAAAGCAATTGGGGCCAATAAAGTCGAAATAGTTGCCATTCACGACGGCGTGCGCCCTTTTGTCACCCCTGAAGAGATTTCCAGTACGGTCGAGGCTGCCAAGATTACCGGAGCGGCTATTTTGGTTGCACCCTTAACCGACACTATTAAGGAAATACAAGGAAAGAACATAGTTCGCACATTAAGCCGCGCGAATTTGAGAAGTGCCCTTACCCCACAGTGTTTTCGGTATGATCTATTACAAAAAGCCTATCTTCGCGCGGATCTTAAGGACCCGGGAATTACTGACGACAGCATTCTAGTGGAACGGACCGGTGCATCGGTAACAGCTGTTGAAGGCAGTTCGCAAAACATTAAGATTACCACTCCCCAGGATTTGGCTATGGCGGAAATCCTCCTGCAAGCTTGAAAAGGAAATCAGACCAGCTTGCGCCAACTGCTCTAGAGAGCCGATCTTCCCAAGAGCATTATGTTTAGAATCGGCATTGGGAACGACACCCATCGACTGGTGGAAGGCAGACCGCTTATTCTCGGTGGAATCCACGTATGTTCAGACCGAGGGGCCGAAGGGCATTCCGACGCCGACGCTCTGGCCCACGCAATTGCCGATGCCATACTGGGGGCTCTGTGCGAGGGGGACCTGGGGATGCACTTTCCCGACAGTGACCCGCAGTGGCGAGATGTCGACAGTATGCAGTTACTGTCGAGAATCATGTGGTTGGCACATGAGCGCGGCCTGGCTATCGTTAACGTAGATGCGACTGTACTGCTTGAGACGCCCAAGCTGAGGCCTTACGTGCTGGCGATTCGCGAAAGAATCGCTGAGATCTTGGGAGTTGAACTCGCCTGCGTAAGCGTAAAAGCCAAAACGGGCGAAGGAGTTGATGCGGTTGGCTTGGGGTTGGCTGTAACGGCCCAGGCTGTGGTACTGATGGCCAGTAGCTGAAGAATGGCTCTAAGACCTCAGGACGTAATTAGTAAGAAACGAGACGGCGCGCAGCTTTCGCCCGCAGAGATAAATTTTTTCATTAACGGAGTCACCCACGGGACCATCGCTGACTACCAGATCAGCGCCCTGCTCATGGCCATCTTTCTGAAGGGCATGAACGAAGCTGAACAGCAGGCGCTGACGGAGGCAATGCTGAAGTCCGGCTCCATCCTCGACTTCTCGAACATTCCCAAACCAAAAGCCGATAAGCATTCAACCGGTGGTGTCGGCGATAAGACCTCACTCTTGATTGCTCCCATGGTCGCTTCGTGCGGAGTGTGTGTGCCGATGATATCGGGCCGGGGCCTGGGCCACACTGGGGGCACGCTGGACAAGCTGGAGTCTATCCCAGGATACCGGGTGAATCTTTCTACTTCCGAGTTTAATACCGTGCTGGCAAAAGTTGGCTATGCGATGGCAGGCCAGACGGCCGAGCTGGCACCAGCGGACAAGAAGATGTATGCCCTGCGAGATGCTACGGCCACAATCGAGGCGATTCCGTTAATTGTTGCCTCGATCATCTCAAAGAAGGGTGCTGCCGGGCTTGAAGCCCTGGTCATCGATGTCAAAGTCGGAACTGGCGCCTTTATGCGTGACCAGGGTCGAGCAAAGGAACTGGCTCATGCCCTGGTGAAAACTGGTAACTCTTGTGGCATGCGAACACGAGCGCTCTTGACGGACATGAATCAGCCCCTCGGCCGCGCTGTGGGAAACTCTGTAGAAGTCAAAGAGTGCATCGAGCTGATGAAGGGTCAGGTTGATGAACTCAATCATCCAGTGCTGGAGCTTTCCGTACAGTTAGCCTCCCAGATGCTTGTGCTCGCACAAGCAGAACCGACGCTGGCGTCCGCTCGTGAGCGTCTCGAGAAACAGCTAGCCTCAGGCGCGGTGCTGGAATGTTTTCGCAAGAACCTCGAGGCTCAGGGCGGCGATCCCAGAGTCTGCGACCAGCCAGAGAAGATTCTTCCACTCGACAACGATTACGTAAAAGTTGAATCCGCACGCGCTGGCTTCATTTCGACAGTGGCCACCTCAGAGATCGGGCACGCGATCGCGGCCATCGGCGGCGGTCGGGTACGCATCGAAGATGCGATTGATCCGCGAGTCGGTTTCCTCGCCGAGAAACGGATTGGCGACAGAGTTGAAAAAGGAGAAACTATCGGTCTGGTCTACTGTGATGATTCCGCGAAGGCCGAGGAAGCTGCCGAAAGGATTCGTTCAGCTTACCAGGTTGAGAATAACAGTTTGACTCCGGCGAGTCTTATAAAGGAAGTAATAAACGAATGAAATACAAAGTTTTGTCCGTATTTCTAGTGCTATTCGTATTGACGCTTGGCACATCCGGATGCTCAACCGAAAGCTACGGTGCAGAAGACGAGTCGAAGACCCGCGTCGGCATCGTCTTTGATATCGGCGGCAAGGATGATCGTTCGTTCAACGCCGCTGCCTGGGCTGGTGTGAAATGCGCTGAGACCGGGAACTGGCCCAGCGGTGAGAGTTGTGGCAAACCGCCGTTCGATATCGTCTTGCGCGATATTGAGCCGGGCAATCCCACCTCAATTGAACCGGCGATGCGGGCCTTTGCGGAGCGTGGCTACGATCTAATTATTGGAGTCGGGTTTGCCCAGGCGCCGATCATGGAGCAAGTAGCCAAGGATTACCCACACATTCAGTTTGCCATCATCGATGGTGTAAGTCAGTTACCCAACGTAGCCTCGCTGGTTTTCAAAGAGCACGAAGGTTCGTACCTCGTAGGCATCCTCGCAGCCCGGGCCAGCAACACCGGAACCATTGGATTTTTAGGGGGCATGGATATTGGATTGATACATCGTTTCTATAAGGGCTATGAGGAGGGGGCGAAGTCCGTCAATCCAAACATTCGGGTGCTGCAAAATTATGTGGGCGTCACGGACGCGGCCTGGAACAATCCGGGGAAGGGGAAGGAAATCGCTCTGGCGCAGATCGGGAAAGGCGCCGATGTGATCTTTACAGCGGCTGGCAATTCCGGCCTGGGCGCCTTCGATGCAGTCGAACAGATGGGCATAAGAGATGGACGGGCGACCCATTTTGTTATTGGAGTCGATTCCAATCAAAACATGGTGAAGCCCGGCTTTGTGCTGACCAGTATGATCAAGCGGGTGGACAACGTGGTCTATCAAATTGTGGAAGACACGGTGAAGGGCCGCTTCTCACCCGGCCTTCATGTTTTCGGTCTTGACAAGGATGGGGTGGGCTATGCGATGGACGAGCATAACCAGAGTCTGGTGTCCTCCGAAACAATCAAGGAAGCTGAGGAAGCCAAGCAAAAAATCATCACCGGCGAAATCAAAGTTACTGATGCGATGATG
>Ga0187892_10006337_pt1 | contig 17666 bp, 15 predicted proteins | sample MA1701073metaG_FD_139345 | JGI IMG/M metagenome (GOLD analysis project Ga0187892, IMG submission 139345) | Bio-ooze microbial communities from a basaltic lava cave in the Kipuka Kanohina Cave System on the Island of Hawaii, USA - MA170107-3 metaG ... | reverse complement strand
GTCGTTGGCGCCCTTCGGCACGATGTCGAGCAGCATCACCGGCACGCCGGCATTGGCGATGTGCGCGGCGATGCCGCTGCCCATCACGCCCGAGCCGATCACGGCGGCTTTCTTGATGTCCATGTCTCTCTCCCGATGGCGGTGCCAGGGCGGCGCTCACCTAACTCGTCATCCTGAGGCCCACTTGGGCCGAAGGACCTGGCCCCAGCGGGCAAGGTCTTTGCGTTTTGCCCCGTCGTCTCCGCGGCTCGCGGCGAGCGCCGCGGCTGCGGAGGTTAGGTCCTTTGGCCGCAAGAGCGGCCTCAGGATGAGGGGGTTGGTGAGTGTCAGACTTTTTCGAGCACCGTCGCGATGCCTTGGCCGCCGCCGATGCACATGGTGGCGACGGCGTATTTGGCGCCTTCGCGCTTCAGCACCGATGCGGCCTTGCCGGTGATGCGCGCGCCCGAGGCGCCCAACGGGTGGCCGAGCGCGATGGCGCCGCCGTCGAGGTTCACGCGGTCGGGCGCGATGCCGATCTCCTGGATGCACGCGACGGCCTGCGAGGCGAAGGCCTCGTTGAGCTCCATCACGTCGATGTCCTTGGCCTGGAGCCCGGCGCGCTTCAGCGCCTTCTTCGTCGCCTCGACCGGGCCCATGCCCATGATCTCCGGCTCGAGGCCGGTGCCGGCGATGGCCTTGATGCGCGCGAGGATCGGCAGGTTGTTCTTCTTCGCGTAGTCTTCGGAGCACACGATCGTGGCCGAGGCGCCGTCGGTGAGCGGCGACGAGGTGCCGGCCGTCACGGTGCCGTCGGCGAAGAAAGCGGGTTTCAGTCCGGAGAGCACTTCCATGGTCGTGTCGGGGCGGATGCCGCCGTCGGAGTCGACCACGCCGGCCTTGGTCTCGATCGGCACGATCTCGTCCTTGAACTTGCCGGCGTCGCGCGCCTTGGCCGCCTTCTGGTGCGAGCCGATCGCGAACAGCTGCTGCTTCTCGCGCGTGACCTGATACTTCTGCGCCACCGCTTCGGCGGTCTGGCCCATCGAGTGGTACGTCTCCGGCCACTTGTCCTTGAGCTTGGGATTGGGCGAGGGGTTGAAACCCGTCATCGGCACGCGCGTCATGCTCTCGACGCCGGCGCAGACGAAGAGCTCGCCGGCGCCCATCTGGATGGCGCCCGCGGCGTTGTGGATCGCCTGCATCGACGAGCCGCACCAGCGGTTGATCGTGGTGCCGCCGGCCGTGATCGGCAGATCGGCCAGGAACACGATGTAGCGGCCCATGTTCATGCCCTGCTCGCCTTCGGGATTGGCGCAGCCGAGGATGAGGTCTTCGACGTCGCCCTTCTTGACTCCGGTCTCCTTGACCAGAGTTTTCACGACCGTCGCCACGAGATCGTCGGGGCGCACGCGCGTGAGCGCCCCTTTGTTGGCGAAATGAAACGGCGAGCGCTTGTAGCCCGCGATCACCACGTTTTTCTGCATGTTCTCCTCCTGAGCTAAGCGCCCGCGTTTGCCGCCGCTTCGGCGGCTGCGAGCAGTTGTACCGTTTCGCGGCTGGCCCGGCGCAGCGGCCGGTCGTCCTTGTTCACGCCCATGATCATGATGGCGCCTTGCACGCGGGCGACGATGTCTTCGGCCATCTCCTCGGCGCGCGCCCGGCCGTGCCGGGTGGCGAGCAGCGTCGCCAGCGCTTCCTTCCAATCGGTGAAGTAGATGCGGATGCGCTCCTGGAACTCCGGGATCGCATCGCCCACTTCGAGCGCGAGATTGCCCATGACGCAGCCGCCCTCGCGGCCGATGAAGTAGCGCTCGACGCGCTCGACCAGCGTCGCAAGGCGCACCTCGGCGGGTACCGCAGGATCGAGCGCCGGGCGGAACAGTTTTTCGCGCGTCTCGGCGATGACGCGGTCGAGCGCCGCGATCGCGAGCTCTTTCTTGCCGGGGAAGTAGTGATAGATGCTGCCCTTCAAGAGGCCACAGCCCGCGCTGATGTCGGCCATCGACGTGTTGTGATAGCCGTTCATGCGGAACAGCGTCAGCGCCGCATCGATCACCGCATCGCGGTCGGTCTTTTTCATTCTTCGAGCGCCCGCCTCATTGCCGGTCTTGGCAAGAACAATCCGAACCAACCGTTCGTTTGAATAAACCTACCGCTCGTTTGGGTGATAGTCAAGCGGCAAATGGCGTGCGCGACACGCAAGTGACGGAACACGGACTTGCCCGGACCCGGCACGGACATGCACGAACCTAAATCGACGGGTGCGCTGCCCCGCGTCGGTGCAGGTCCCGTGTGTTCGTCGGTGTCTCGTCCGTGCCTTCCGCCGATCACTCCGCCCGGCGCGGGATCGGATAACCGCGCTTGGCATATTCGAACCCGCCGAGCTCGTGCGCGGCTTGGCCGCGGTGCTCGTCGGCGGCGTAGTAGGCGCGGACCTCCGCGATGAGGCCCGAGGCGCGGTCGAAGACGTACCAGTCGACGCCGCGCAGGTGCTTGCCGCTCTTGGCGCGGAACTGCGTCCACTCGACGACGGCTTCGGCCTTGGCGCTGTCGACGAGGAGCGCGTCGATCGTCCAATGCGCCCTGCTCTGCTTCGCGACCGCGGCCCAATTCTCGGCGATCGCCTTGGCGCCCTTCCACGGACCATAGCGTTCGTTGGCGGGGAAGTAGTGCACGGCGTCGGGCGCCAAGCACGCCTTCACCGTCTTGGCGTCGCCGGCGTTGCAGGCGTCGAAATAACCGCGCAGCAGCGATTCCAGATGCTGCGCCGTCACCGCCTGCACGCAGATTTGCGCCCTATCCATGCCGAAATGCTACGCCGCTTTCGCGCGCGCGCCGATAGACGAGTCCGCATTCCCGCCCTAGCATCCCGACATAACCTCTCGCGGAATGGCGGCCATGAGCGAAGATGATATCGGGCGGCGCGATGCATGCGTCGAGAGCGAGGATGCGCTGCGCGCGCTGCATGCGCCGCCCAGCGATCTCGTGAAGAGGAAATGCGTGGACAGACTCGACAGGCATTGCCGCGACTTCATCGCGCTCTCGCCGTTCCTCGTGCTCGGCACGGCCAACGCGGAGGGCCGGGCCGACGTTTCGCCGCGCGGCGATCCGCCCGGCTTCGTGAAAGCGCTCGACGACAAGACGCTGCTGATCCCCGACCGGCCGGGAAACAATCTGCTCGACTCGCTCTCCAACATCGTCGCCAATCCGGAAGTGGGACTCCTCTTCCTCATCCCCGGATTCGACGAGACGCTGCGCGTCAACGGCACGGCGGAACTGGTGCGCGATCCGGCGCTGCTCGCGCCGCTCGCGGTCGAGGGCAAGGCGGTGAAGGTTGCGATCCGCGTTCGCGTGCGCGAGGTCTATCTTCATTGCGCCCGCTCGTTCCGCCGCGCGCGGCTCTGGGACCCGGCCGCGCGCGTGCCGCGGGCGCGGCTGCCGAGCCTCGCCACGATGGTGATGGACATGGCGGCGATGAACCTCGACGACGCCGCTGCGCGCGCCGTCGACCAGCGGGTCGAGGAGTCGATGGGGAAATTGTATTAGCGGCTGGACACGTTCCCGACCCGCCCCCGCGCCGCCGCGCAGCGCCAAGCGCCTCGTGCTGCCGCGGCGCCGCTGAGCCGGCGGATCCCTACCTGTGAGACGCCTTGACCGACTCCGCGACGAAATCGGCGAGGCGCCGCGCCAGCCATGCGGCGTGGCTGATCGGCGCCATGTGGCCGGCTTCGGGAACGATCTCGCGGCGCGCGCCGCGCACCGCGGCGGTCAAGAGCTCGGCCATGCGCGCCGCCGCGCGCGTGGTGCGCTCGGCCGAGAGCACGAGCGTGGGCACTCCGATCCCGGCGAAAGCGGAAGCCGGGGTGCGATCGGCCCATACCGCCGCGACGTCGGCGCGCATCTTGGCGGCGCGCGCGAAGATCGGCAGGCGCTGGGCCAGCGGGATCTCCGCCCAGGCGCCGGTGCCGTACCAATAGTCGGTGAATCGCTCCATGGCCGCCGCGACGTCGGCGCGGGCAAAAGCGGCGAGCACATCCTCGATCATGGCGCTCACTTCGGCCAGCGGCGCCTCTTCGCCGGGCGCGCGCAGCGTGCCGAGCACGACGGGCTCGATCAAAATCAGCGAGACGCAGCCGCGCGGCTTTCGCCGCGCGAGCTCGAGCGCCAGCCACGCACCCATCGAATGGCCGACGAGATGCAGCGGCGCGCCCGCGCGCAGGGCCACCGCTTCGAGCAGCGCGAGCTCGGCGGCGATTGCGGCCGGCTTCCCCTCGGGCCAGGGCGAGGACCGGCCATACCCGCGTAAGTTGGGGGCGAGGCAGCGGAACTCGCCCGCGAGCGCGCGCGCAAGGACGCGCCACTGCGCGGCGCCCATGCCGGCGCTGTGGATCAGCAGAAGCGGCGGCCCTTGACCAATATCGTTAACATCGGCGGTCAGGTTGTTGTCGTATTTGACAATGGAATGTGTTCTCAACGGGCCAGAACCCCATATCTTGTCACAAGGCAAAATCAAATGCTCGCGTCAGTAATCAAAGCAGTAACCAAATTACGGTTACTATCCACTTTACGGTATACTAACGAGACCTGAAGTTCATCTTGTTCCGACGGCTTTTTTTCTGCATCTTCCATGGCGGGACGTTCTGATGCGCGACCAGCGGGCTGGCGGGGCGGCCACGGCATGACGGGCGAGAACACCAATATCATTCGCTTCGAGCGCGGCGGCAACGCCGAAGTCTCGGAGTCCGGCCCGGCGGGCGGCGAAAGTTGGAGCCGCCTGCGCCGGGCGCTCGCCCAGGCGGCCTTGAGCGAACTCGACTGCGTGCTCGACGCGCCCAACGAAGCGATCTGGGTCTATCAGCGGCATCTCACTTCGCTCGGCTATTCGCGCGAGCTGCTGCACGACGTCCGGAAGTTCCAGAGCACCGTCGTTTCGGTCTGCGCCGACCCGGCGCTCGAGCACGAGCGCCCGTTCAACTTCCTGGTCTGGGGCTCGCGCCGGCCCGGCGTCTTCAACCTCGGCGGCGACCTCAACCTCTTCGCGCACCTGATCCGGCACCGCGACCGCAGCGCGCTGATGCACTACGCCAAGACCTGCGTCGACGCCTGCTACGCGCACGCGATCGACCTCAACTTGCCGATCGTCACCGTGGCGATGGTCCAGGGCGATGCGCTCGGCGGCGGTTTCGAATCCGTGCTCGGCAGCGACGTCGTCATCGCCGAGGCGCACGCAAAGTTCGGGCTGCCCGAGATCCTGTTCGGCCTCTTCCCGGCGATGGGCGCCTACAGCTTCCTGGGCCGCCGCATCGGCGCCAAGGCGGCCGAAGAGATGATCATGAGCGGCCGCATCTTCACCGCGCGCGATCTCGCCGACCGCGGCATCGTCGATCGCGTGGCCGAGCCCGGCGACGGCGAGTTGGCGACGCGCGTCTACATCAAGGAGACGCAGCGCAAGTTCGCCGCCTACCGTTCGATCTATCAGGTGCGGCGGCGCTTCCATCCGCTCACCTACGAGGAGATGATCGAAATCGCCAATCTCTGGGTCGAAGCGGCGGTGACGCTCGAAGAGGTGCATGTGCGCCGCATGATGACGCTGGCCGCCGCTCAGGGGCGCCGCCAGTCGGCCGAGGTCCCGCGCGCCGGCGAGAAGCCGGCCCAGCCGGTGGCGTAAAGGCGCAGCGCCGCCGTTCACGGACCAACACGGACGTACAAGGACCGGCACGGACAGCAGCTCGTCCGTGTTGGTCCGTGTTCGTCCGTGATTTGTCCGCCCTATCCGCGCCGCGCTTCGCGGGCGGCAAGGCCGGTGTGGCGGTAGAGCTCTTCCACCGCGAGGCGATACTCGCGGCGGAGATCGCCGAGAAAGCCAGGGCCGCGCTTGGCGAGGCTGTCCTCGGTGATGCCGCTGACCGAGACGCAGAGCTGGTGCAGGCGGCGCGCGCCGAAATGAGCGGCGCTGCTGCGGAGCGCGTGGGTCTCGAACCGCACCGCATCGGCATCGCCGGCCGCGACCGCAGCGGCGACGCGGTCGAGGATGCTGGCCGAGTCGGCGACGAACTCGTCGACCAACGCCTCGAAGAAGCTGGGGTCGCCGCCGATTGCGCGCAGCGATTCGACCGCGCTCGTGTCGATGATCGGCGGCAGCGGCGCCTTGTGGCGCGGGTGCAGCGCCACCTTGTCGTCCTGGGGCGCGGCGGACTCGGCCTCGGCCCCCACATCGCCGGCGTCGCCGGCCGCGGCCTCGAGCGTCCTGCCGGCGTAGCGCTCGACCAGGCGCACGAGTTCGTCGGCCTCGATCGGCTTTAGCGCCACGCCGTCCATACCCGCTTCCTCGCACCGGCGGCGCCCCTCGACCGTCGCGTCGGCGGTGAGTGCCAGGATCGGCAGGTGCGCCCGGTCGAGATGCGCGAAACGGTAGAGCTGCGTCGCCTCGAGGCCGCTCATGCGCGGCATGTTGATGTCCATCAATGCCGCGTCGAAGCCGCCCTTCTCGAGTTCGGCCAGCGCGGCCTCGCCGTCCTCGGCCTCCACGGGCTGGTGGCCGGCGGTTTCGAGGATCTTGGCGAACAGCTTCCGGTTGACGGCGTTGTCCTCGGCGACGAGCACGCGCAGGCTGCGCTTGCGCTTGCGCGCCTCGGCGCCCTCGACCGGCGCGCGGCCCGAGACGCCGAGCGCCATGAGATCGGCGAGGTAGAGCAGCGGCGCCAGCGCTTCGCCCAGCGCGGCGCGCGGCACGGCGGAGAGAAAGTCGAAGCGCACGGAGTCGCTGGCCTCGCCGAGAGCGGCGGCGTCGTCGACGCGGATCAGCACCGGCGCGAGGCCGGGCAGGGCTTCGCGCTGCCTTGCGGCGAAGTCGGCTGCGCTATTGCCGGGTCCGGGGCCGAGCGCCAGGACGATCGGGCGCGGGCGGCCGCCCGAGGCGAGCTTGACCGCGGGGCCGAGCGCCGCCGGGTCGCGCAGCTCGATCGGCTTGCCGCCGGCGCTTTCCACCGCGGCCGCAACCTCGCGCGCGAGGGCCGCATCGGCGCCGACGACAAACACGCGCTCGCCGGGCGTCAGCGCCTGCCGGCGCACCGCGGCGTCGGAGCGCGCGAGCGGCAAGGAAAGCGTGAACACGCTGCCCTTGCCCTCCGCGCTGTCGACGCGGATCTGGCCTCCCATGATGGTGACGAGCTGGCGGACGATGGCGAGGCCGAGCCCCGTGCCGCCGAAGCGGCGCGCGATCGATTCGTCGGCCTGGCGGAAGCTCTCGAAGATCGCCTCGAACTCGGCGCGCGGGATGCCGATGCCGGTGTCGCCGACCGCGATCGTGAGCTCGGTGCGCTTCGCGTCAACCGGCTTGCCGCCGACCTCGATCCAGATGCGGCCCTGCTCGGTGAATTTCAGCGCGTTGCCGCAGAGGTTCACCAGCACGCTGCGCAGATGGTCGATGTCGCCCACGAGCCCCGAGGGCGTGCCCGGCGCCACGCGCACCGAGAAGGCCACGCCCTTGGCCTGAACCTGAAGATGGAACATGGCGTCGATCTCGGCGATCAGCACCGCGAGATCGAAGGGTTCGGCCTTGGCGGTGACCTTGCCGGCCTCGACCTTCGAGAAATCGAGCACGGTGTTGATCTGCGAGAGCAGCGTGCGCGCGGCGCTGCGGATGCTGCGCGTCATCGCGCGCTGCTCGTTGTCGAGCGTCGTGTGCTTCAGGAGGCCGCCGGTGCCGATGATCGTGTTGAGCGGCGTCCGGAGCTCGTGGCTGACCGTGGCGAGGAAGCGCGACTTGGCTTGGCTTGCCGCCTCGGCCTGCGCCTTTGCGCGATGCAGCATGCGGATGAGCTTGGCGACGTAGGCAGGAACGACGATGAGGGCGACCCAGAGCCCCGCCGACAGCTCCGGATGCTGGTTCCAGAGCGGCGTGGCGAGCACGGCCGCGCCGAACGAGATCGCAGAGAACAGCGCGGAGACATAGAGATAGTTGATGCCGTAGCGGAAACCGTAGCCGAGCGTGATGAAGAGGTAGATGCCGAAGATCGGCGCGGTCACCTCCTCGCCGAAATGGAGCGCGACGAAGAGGGTCGAATAGTCGAGAACGCAGCCCGAAAGGCGGCGCGCCCGCGAGACGCCGACCGGCCGCAGCACGAGCCAGAGCAGGAGGCCGAGCGAGGCGGCCTCGAACGCGCCGAGGATGACGAGCGACACCTGCATCGCCGGCGAGGTGTGGCCCGCGAGCAGCTGCGACGCGATAACGTAACCGCACAGAACCAGCGCGATGACGAGGCGGATCATGATCTGCTCGCACTCGCTGTCCGGGCGGCGGCGCAATTGCTCGAGCAGCGCGCCGAAGCCACGGGCGGACATCACGACGCCGACCGCGATCGCGATCGGCGCCAGCAGCGCCAGCGTGAGGAAGCCGATCAGCGAGTGGGCGCCGCCGGGGGCGATCGCGAGCACGGTCGCGAGGTGCACCATGCCAAGGATGGCGCCGAGCACGACCACGGCGGTGGCGAGGATGATCTTTGCGCGGCGCCGGCCGGAGCGCATGGCGGCCTGCTCGGCCGGCGGGCCGCGCGCTTCCGTCGGGCGCTCGGCGCTCCCGGGCCGACGAGCGGAGAAGTCGATGACCGCGCTGCCCATGCCGCTTCTAAGCCGCTGTTTCAGGCTCTGGAACCATTTGGTAGCGACGATTCTTTAACGATCGGTAAACCGAAGCTTAACGAGACCGCTTACTGGATCGTATCCAGGACCATCGCGGCCACCGGCAGGCGGACCGTCATCCGCGTGCCCCGACCCTTGGCACTGTCGACGAGGAGCTCGCCGCGATGGGCCTGGATGATGCCTGCCGCTATGGGTAGGCCGAGGCCGGCACCCTGATACTTCTTCTTGTAGGGATCACCCGAGACTTGGCCGAAGCGCGCCAGCGCGATCGGGATCTCCTCGGGCGACATGCCGATGCCGGTGTCGCCCACCGTCACCTCCACCATGTCCGAGGCTTTTTGCGCGGCGATCGAGACGGCGCCGCCGGCGGGCGTGAATTTCACCGCGTTCGACATGAGATTGAGAAAGGCCTGCACGAGCTTGGTCTTGTCGCCGAGCACGTAAGGCAGATCGCGCGGCACCGCGAAGTCGAAGGCCAGCTTCGCGCGCTCGGCCTCGGGCCGCACCATGCGCGCAGCCTCCTCGAGGATGACGGGCACCCCGACCAGCGCCTTTTCCACGTCGAACCGGCCTTCCTCGATGCGCGCCACGTCGAGGATGTTCTGGATCACCTCGCGCAGGTGCCGCGCGCTGTTGCCGATGTCGTTCGAATAGTCCTTGTACTTGGCATTTCCGAGCGGCCCGTGCAGCTCGGTCTGCATGATCTCGGAGAAGCCGATGATGGCGTTGAGCGGCGTCCGGAGCTCATGGCTCATATTGGCGAGGAACGCCGTCTTGGCGGCATTGGCGCGCTCGGCGGCCTGGCGCGCAAGGCTCTGCCGGCGCAGCGCCAGCAGATTGCGCGCGCGCACGACGAATTCGCGGTGGTCGACGGGGCTCGCGAGGAAGTCGGTGGCGCCCGATTCGAGCGCGCGATAGCGGTGCTCGCGATCTTCGTAGGCGGTGACGACGATGACGGGCACGTCGACGCAGCCATCGAGCTTCCTGAACGCGGCGACGAATTCGGCGCCGTTCATGCCCGGCATGTTGAAATCCGAGAAGACCAGGTCCGGGGCGTGCGCCTTGGCCGCCGCGATGCCCTCCTCGCCGCTCGCGCAGGCGTTGACGGCGACCCCGGGTTCCACCGAGACCGCGAGCTGCGCCAGGATCTTCCGGTTGGTGTTGCGGTCGTCGAGGATGAGGATTGTTGCCATCGGCGTGCGCCCTGCCGCCGGCGGCGGCTCGGGCTGTTCCCTCTCGCCCACTGACTGATTCAGGAGGCCCTTCCATAGCCCAAGGAAGGTTAATCATCGGTAAACGCGGTTAACGATCCGTTAACGCGGCGAGCGCCGGTTTAGGGTGCGGGCGCAAGATCGAGGCGGCGCGGGAAGCGAGCGCGGACGGCTTCGGGCCTGAGCGGCACCTGCATGTATTCGCCGGCCTGCCACAGCTTCAGCTGATCGAGCGCCGTGGCGCTGCCGAGCCACCCATCCTGGCCGCCCAGCAGGACGAAGTAGTTGGCGTCGGGATCGGCGAGGTCGGTCACGAAGCGCGCCTGCTGCCCGTAGCGCGTGAAGTGGCGCTGATCGGTGCTGCTGTGCGCGGTCTTCATCAGCGATTCGGTGCTGCCGCCCGCCGGCAGGTCGCCGAAACGGTAGCGGCCGCCGATCAGCGGCGCGAACGCGAGCGGATGCGCAAGGCCGAGGCGGTGCATCTCGCCCCAGCTCTTGAAGCGGCGAAGCTTCTTGCCCGCGTCGGCGAGCGCCGCCGCCAGCAGCGGACGGAGCTCGGCCTCCGGGATCGTCGCGATGTCCTCGACGAGCAGGCGCGACATGGCGGCGATGGCGAACATCGTGTTCGCCGCCTCCTCGCCGTGGCGCTGCACGTAGTAGCTTTCCTGGAACCGGTGGTGGAACAGCTCGAACGCGACCGGCGCCTGATCCTCGGCGCGGTAGTGCCCGTCCCAGCCGCGCATCAGGTCGAACACGCGCTCGCCCCGGCGGCCGGCGTCGGCGCCGGCCCCGGTGCGCTTGATGGCGGCGAGATAGAGATCGCGCAGCTGCAGCGAGGACGGCACGAACACGTCGCGCTGCGCGGCCTTGAGCTCGCCGAGCCCGATCTTCGCCTGGGCGCGCATCAGCGCGTGCATGCGCTGCATGCGGTCGTCCTGCGAATAGACGTAGCCGACCGGGAACGGCGTCTCGGTCGGCTTGTTGTTGGCCGAGGCGAGGAAGCCGGCCTTGGGATTGTAGGCGGCGGGCAGCTGCGCGGCGTTGGCGATCGTCTTCCACTGCGAGGCCGGATCGGCGGGATCGAGGATGAGATCGGGCGGGACGGCCCGCGCGCGCACGGGGATCATCGCCGCCATCACCTGGCCGATGTTCCCGGCGCGGTCGGCATAGACCATGTTCTGCGCCGACACGGCGAAGCTGTCGAACGCGGCGCGGAACTCGGCCCAGTTGCGCGCGCGCGAGGCGCGCAGCATCGCCGTGATCTCGTCTCCCTTCTCGTGGCCGACCCAGCGCAACGCGAAGGGCGGCTTGCCGTTCCAATTCAGGACCGGCGCGTCGGAGATGACGGGCCCCAGCGGCGATTCGCGCACCGTCACCGTCTTGTCGAACCACCAGCGTACCTTGATGCGCTCGCGGCGCGCCGCGAACGAAGCCGGCGGCGCCTTCGAGAGGTCGAACAGATCGGACGACGCGGCGCGCATGTTGGTGCCGCCCCAGGCGATTCCAGGGTTGCGCCCGAGCGCCACGACCGGCACGCCCGGGATCATGAAGCCCACATTGTGATACGAGGGCGACTTCATGCCGGCGACGAGCCAGAGATTCGGCATCTGAATGCCGAGATGGGGATCGCTGGCGAGCAGTGCCGCGCCCGTGTTCGTGCGCGCGCCGGAGACGGCGAGCGCGTTGCTGCCGGTGCGGGATGCGCCGGCCAAGAGCTGCTTCAGGAGGCCGGCCTGATCGGAGGCGCTGAAGCTCGACATCGAATCGCCGCCGGCCTTCAGGATGCGTCCGTAGAGCTCGGGCCAATCGGGCCGCGCGCGCAGCTTCAAGAGCGAGAAGTAGCCGAGCCAGTTGATGTCGGTGCCGGCGAGGCGCCCGATCGCGAGCACGTCGCGCACCGACCAGAGCTCGCGCTTCAGCGCGAGCACCGCGAATTCGTGCGGCAGCTCGTCGTCCTTGAGCCTGCCCTGGTAGAAATTGATGCCGTTGACGAAATCCTCGACGAACGCGCGCGTCTCGGGCGGCATCTCGGCCTCGAACTTGGCGGCGCCGCGTCCGAAGTTGAGGATGCGCAGGCTGTGGTCGATGTCGACCGCGAGCGGGCCGGCCGATTCGGCGAGGCGGCCCTCGGCGACGCGGCGCAGGATCGTCATCTGCGCGAGGCGCAAATGCGCATGCACCATGCCGAGCGCAAACGCGAGGTCCTGGTCGCTGGCCGCCTCGATGAACGGGACCTGGTGCTCGTTCCAATGGATCGCGACCGGCGCCGTGAGCGGCAGATCGCGCGTCGGGAACATTTTGAGCCGCTGCTCGAGCGAGGCCGTCTCGGGCAGCGGCGTCAACAGCGCGCAGCCGGAGAGGAGCGCGATGCTCCACACGAGCGTGAGAATGCGCGCGGCGGCCATCGCTTCCCGGCGGCGGCGCGCCTTGCGTCTTTTTCTGGCGGCGCGGCGCGCGGCGGGGTGCATCGGTCCGAGATCCATGCGCCCGCCCGCTACGCCGCCGGGCGCCAGCGCGTGCGCTCGACGGCGTCGCTTGCGTCAGCGACGATGGCGAGACCGCTCTCGATCACCTCGACGCCAGCGCCGGTCCGATGCACACGCTCGGCCAGATGGCGGCGCCAGAGCCGGCCGCCGGGCTCGCCGTGGAACAGCGCTATGAGCGGCTTCGCGAGCGGGCCGAGCGGGACGCCTCCGCCTAGCATTCGCGCCACGAACGGCAGATAGGCGCGGACGGCGTCGGCCCGGGAGGGGGCCGCCGCCTTCTCGCCGAAAACGCGCCGGTCGATTTCGGCCAGCATGTAGGGCGTCTCGTAAGCGGCGCGGCCGATCATCACGCCGTCCAGCCTGCCGGGGCCGACATGCGGAAGCGCTTCGTCGAGCGATTTCATGCCGCCGTTCAGGACGATCGCGAGCTCGGGGAAATCCGCCTTCAAGCGATGGACCGTCTCGTAGCTGAGCGGCGGAACCTCGCGGTTTTCTTTGGGCGAAAGCCCCTTCAACCAGGCCTTCCGCGCGTGGATCGCGAACACGCCGCAGCCCGCATCGGCGACGCGGCGCACGAATTCGGCAAGGTGCTCGTAGCTGTCGCGCGCGTCGATGCCGATGCGCGTCTTGACCGTGACCGAAATCGAAACCGCGCGGCGCATGGCGGCGACGCAGGCCGCCACCGTTTCGGGCTCGGCCATGAGGCACGCGCCGAAGCGGCCGGCCTGCACGCGGTCCGAGGGGCAGCCGCAATTGATGTTGACCTCGTCGTAGCCGAGACCTTCGGCGAGGCGCGCGCATTCGGCCATCGCGGCGGGGTCGGCGCCGCCGAGCTGGAGGGCCACCGGATGCTCGAACGGATCGAAGCCCAGGATGCGCGCGCGGTCGCCGTGGAGCGCGGCCCCGGTCGTGATCATCTCGGTGTAGAGCAGCGCGCGGCGCGTCAGGATGCGCACGAAATACCGGTAGAACCGGTCCGTGCACTCCATCATCGGCGCGACTGAGAAACGGCGGTCGAGCATGGCCGAAATCTAGGGAACCCGGCGGGAACGCGCCATACCGGGAAATTGCCGAGGCTTACACAATTCGGTCATGCGGGCGGCGGGATCGTGCCGACGACGAGATAGCCCGGCCGCGCCGCCGGGTTCGGCACGACGACGACGATGCCGCCCTCGCCCGGATCGATGCCGACCGCCGCGCGCATCGTGATGCCGTGCGTGACGAGCACCAGCGTTCCCGGCCCCTGCCAGCCGCGCAGCATGTCCTGGAGCTGCGCGATCTTGGCGCCGCGGTCGGGCGGGTTGGCGAGGAGGTTGTAGAGCGCGTGGTCGATCGCGGGCTCGCCGAGGCCCATGAGCCGCGCCGTGTCGATGCAGCGGCACCAGGGCGAAGAGAGCACCTTGCCGGCCTTGACGCGCTTCTCGCGCCAGAGCGCGCCGAGCCTCGCCGCCTGCGCGCGGCCCTCGGGCGAGAGGTTGCGCTGCGTGGCACAGTCCTCGAGCCGCGCGCCGGGCGGATCGGGGCTCGGCCCCGGCGCCTTCGCATGCCGCACCAGCGCCACCGCGCCGTCGCCCGCGAGCGCGCGCCACGCCGCGGCGGCGCTGGCCGAGTCCTGCGCTCGGCTTGGCGCGAGCGGCCACACCGTGGCGGCCGCAAGAACGATCAGTAAGAACGACCCGGAGCTGATCCCGCGCCGCGCGCGCCACCCCCTCCCCCGTTTGCACCTACATTCACCTACTTTCACCGACATTCACCTACATGGCTGCCTACATCCATTCACTGGCCTCGGCCGGGCGCCGATCGAGCCGTCGCGGGACGCTTCGGCTGCGCCGGGGGTCTTTTGGTGAAACCTATTGGCTTTCGTTGGCTTTGCTTGGCTTTGATTTGCTTTTTCTCGCCTCGTCGCTTGCTTTTCTTGGCTTTTTAGAACCGCAAAACCTTGGCTTTCCTTGGCTTTCTTTGATCGCAGAACTTGGCTTTTCTTGGCATTGCGCCCGCGTGAACTCACATCGCACGGGCCGTGCTCCCAAAGGAAGCATAGTTCTTCCTATTTTGTTCTTGAAAGACCCAGTGTCAATGACTATCTTCATATGGCTGCCGGCTGCGAGATTGTCCGCTCGGGCATGAGATTGGGTTCTCGCGCACGTGGAAATGAAACCACAATTCCGTGCAGTGGTACGCTGGTGCGTTCGTGATTAGACCACTGCAAGATGATTTGAAGCCCCAGCCGTTACCAGCAGATCCACCCCGCCATGCCGATCAAGATAACGGCCACGAAGCTGCAAGACGCGCTGCGCCTCCAGGCGAAGGGCGAGCCGGCAAACGCGCACGTCGTCGACTTCGTGCGTCAGCCACAACCGGACTACGACGCGATGCAAAAAACCCTTCGCGGTGAGGAACAGCCGCGCGCGCCGGAATCATCGACCAGTGAGCCAGCCGACGAACCCGCCGACGGCTAGGACCGAAAAGTTTCCCCGGTCCACCGATCTCCCAACGCAGTCGCCCCAGTTCTGGGTCGAGCAGAAGGATCGGTATCTTCGGCAGCTGCTAATTCGTGACATCGAAGAGATGACGAAGCGACGCCTCGTCGTATACTTCGCCAATCTCTTCGAGGCCGATGCGCAGATCGACGGTCGCGATCCTGCCTTCATGGCGGAGCTACTGGGCGATCTTGCTGGCGCTCCGGCGGACCTCCTCATCCAAACGCCGGGCGGCGGGACCGACGCCACCGAGGCTCTGGTTTCGATCATTCAGACACTTATGCCTGACCTCCGCGCCATTGTGCCGCGCGCGGCCAAGAGCAACGGCACGCTCCTGTGTCTTGCTGCGAAGACGATCGTCATGGGCCCGACCTCGGAGCTCGGGCCAATCGAGCCTCACGTTCAGGGTATCCCCGCCACGATCCTGGAGCAGCCGCAAGTTGCCGCCCAGAATTTCGCGCTGCACATGGCTGGAAAGTACGCCCTCGCTCAAACTAAGTCGGTGGCTAAGAAGCTACTTGAAACAGGAATGATGAAGGGGAAGCAGCAGGTCGACATCGACAAGACCGTCCAGTGCCTCGCGTCGCGAGACAAGTATCACTCCCACGGCTCCGCAATCGATCACAAGGAAGCGTCAAGCCAGTTTGTCTAGCTTCGTGAGGTGTCGCGCGAAAGTCCCCTCGCCCCGGGGCGAGGGGGTTGGGGGAGAGGGGGATGATCTTTTCTTTCACGCAGGTGCAGGTAAGCCCCCTCACCCCCCGCCCCCACGCCATGCCGACGCGAAGCGTCGGCCGGCGAGGGAGTCAGTTCGGCCCCTGCATGATCCGCCTGCGCACCCAGGCGAGCGGCGCGGTGTCGTCGTATTTGACGCCGGCCTCGTATTCGGTGAGCTGTACGCCGAGCTTCGCCCAGAGCGTCGCGAGGTCGAGCCGCGTGCCCTTCCACGCGTGCGCGGCGGCCAGGCGCTGCATCGTGCCGTAGCCGGTGGCGCCGTCGCAGACTGCGACGAAGCGCTCAAGGCTCCAGCGCTGCGCGGTGTCGCCGCCTTGCTCGAGCACGGCGCGGAAGCAGTCGGCGAGGCTCTTCCTGCCGCCGCTCCTTTCGATGATCTCGGCGTCGGCCAGCAGCATGAACAGCGTTCCGCCCCAATAGACCGGGCCGATGCCGCGCGAGCGCGCGAGGCCCTGCTGCTCCATCGCCGGCACGCCGTTGCGGACGTTGCGCAGGAATCCGCGCCAGGCCTCGTCCTGCGGGAACCAGCCGGCGGCGACGCGCAGCCGCGTCTCGACATAGACCGCCATGCCCTCCATCAGCCAGGCGTGGTTGTCGATGAACGGCGCCGCGAAATGCACGAGCTCGTGCATCAGCATCCATTGGCCGAACAGATCCTCGGCCTTGGTCTCGGCGCCGATCCGCAGCAGCATGGTGGCGCCGCCGCCGCCCGCGACCATGCCGCGGCGAAGGTAGCGCTGGTCCGGCATCGGCTGCAGCACGATCAGCGCGTGCTCGGCCGGGAAGCCGCCGAAATAGTCGCCGATGCGCGCGGCCGAGGCGGCGAACCACTGCGTCAGCGTCTCGCGCGCGAGCGGAAGCTTCTCGTCGAGGATCGCGATGGTGAGCGTGCCCGCGCCGGCGCGCCCCCGCACCGGAATGCGCAGGACCTCGATCCGGCCCATCGCCATGAAGCCGATATAGCCGAAATCGGCGGTGTCGAGCCGCTGCACGCCGCGGTCGCGGTCGCCGCTCGCGGCGAGACCTGTCAGAACAGCCGCGCCCGTTGGCGCGCGAAAGCGCAGGGTGAGCGGCATCGGTCTCCGGCCGCCGTCGGGCACCAGCAGGAACGAACGCGCGCCGGTCACCACCGAACCGCCGACACGCTGGCCGATCGAGGGGCTGTTGGTCGAGCCCGCCATCTCGTCGACGTCGAAGCGATAGGCGGCGCGCGCGACGCCGCCGGCACCCTTGAGCGACCACGCTTCCTCGGTCTTCTCGAGCACGCTGCCGTCCGCGGCGCGGAGATCGCGCACATGCGCATCGCTAATGAACCGAAAGGTCGAGAGCGCGTGCGGCCCGTCTCCGGCGCACGCCAGCATCGCGTCGAGCATGCGCGCCTCGGCATCGGCGAGCGCGATCTCGTAGTGACAGCCGCCCGCCGGCGGCGCGATCTCCTGCGCGCGCGCGGGCGCGGCCGCGAGCGCCAAAGTCAGAAATACGAAACGCATTCTCACGCGCGCGACGCTAGGCGGCGATCAAGGCAAGGTCCAGGCACGTTGCGGTGAACGCGTTCGCCCCATCCGCAGTGAGCCGCCTAGGAGACGAAAGGTATTTCCGAAACAGTGACTTTGATGTCGGTGTTTCTCAACATTAAGCGCAGAGCGGATGCGCGTGCTTCCTTCTCGCTATGCGGGCCAATTATGACACGTTCGATGGGCAGCCGAGCATTCAAGGTTGCGAATAGCTCAATGTAAGGTATGAGTTGCCCCCTACCGACGCGGAATTTCCGCTCTTTTTCTGGCTTTAGCGACTCGCCGAATTCCTTTGCTCCCGCAAGGTATTCAGCGCTGTGCCAAGTCGGCACTGCGACAATGCGGACCTCTTTCTCTTCACGAAAGCCACGGTGTTTGTAGCGCGAGACATACCGAATGAAGGCCGGGTACGCCAACGAGGCGTCTGTTGGCTGCTTCGTCCCCAATCTCATATCTCGGAAGAGCTCCAACGTGTAGTCGGCTATTGTCGCCAGGTCCGGCGCTAGCCCGACCTATTCACCAGCACAGCGGTGAGAGTGGGATTGTGCAGCCGCGTCGAGGCCGGGGCAAGGTTGGGCGCGGCGCTGGATCGGCGCCGGTTGTTCTTGGTTTGGTTGTAGG
>Ga0187892_10006335_pt1 | contig 17670 bp, 11 predicted proteins | sample MA1701073metaG_FD_139345 | JGI IMG/M metagenome (GOLD analysis project Ga0187892, IMG submission 139345) | Bio-ooze microbial communities from a basaltic lava cave in the Kipuka Kanohina Cave System on the Island of Hawaii, USA - MA170107-3 metaG ... | reverse complement strand
TTCCCCATGCTCCGAGTCCACGAGGAGTAGGGGGAAGGGCCGGGGATGGGGGTCTCCGAGACGGGCGGCGTGCTTGAGCTTGGAATCCCGGGGCCGGCGGCCGCCCCCGGAACCCCCACCCCTTTCCCCTCCCCCTGTCCTCGCTCCGCTCGGACAGGGGGAGGGGGATACTCCCCGCGATCCCGCTCGCACGCCTGCCCACAAACTCCCACAGCCAAGAATGCCCGCGTTCGTACATTGGCACGGAAGCACCCGGCAATCTTGCGGGCTGTCCGCTCCGAACGGCGGCTTGGCGCGGGATGTGCGGTTCTCCCGAGCACTATGTGTCCGCTTCTCGGGATCGTCTTTGTCGCGTGCTGGGGGTTCGAAACCGGGTTGGCGAAGGGAGAGGGCCCTCGCATCGCGCCCTCCCGCCCAGAACCGGCCTTCGAGAGCATGCCCGGCGAGCTGCTTGTCGGCTTGGATAGCGAGAGATCGGTAGACGGCTTCGCGACGCTCATGTCCGTGGATTCTGCTTCGGCCGAGCCGCTTTACGGACTGGGGGTTCTCCGGGTGCGTCTCGCTCCGGGCCAGTCTCCCGTTGCGGCTGCTGCCGCCCTCAAGAAACTTCCCTTCGTTCGATTCGTGGAACCGAACGGCATTGCGAAAGCTCAATTCGTGCCGAACGACCCCGCGTTCGTCAACCAGTTCAACGTCAAGCAGGTCTTTGCACCGTTCGCTTGGGACCTTGAGTTGGGAACTCCGAGCACCGTCATCGCGATCGTGGACACGGGAGTGGACCTCACCCATCCGGAGCTTGCTTCGAGGCTCCTTCCAGGGTTCGACTATGTCAATTCGGACTCGGATCCCTCTGACGACAACGGGCATGGAACGCTCTGTGCGGGCGTTGCGGCCGCGGAAGCGAATAACGGCATCGGGCTCGCGGGCGCCGCGCCTGGCTGCTCCATCCTTCCCGTAAAGGTCCTCGACGCGAACGCCTGGGGCTCGTACTCGAACATCGCCAACGGCATTCGCTATGCGGCGGATCGCGGCGCGAACGTGATCTCGCTAAGCCTCGCGGGATCGAGCCCCTCGAGCACCTTGGAGCGGGCGGTCCGATACGCTTGGAGCCGGGGCGTGATCGTGATCGCCGCTGCGGGAAATCAGGGCAGCAGCCGAAAGGTCTATCCCGCCGCTATTCGGGAGGCTTTAGCGGTCGCGTCCGTCGACAAGCGACGAGTCCGATCGAGCTTCAGCAATTGGGGCTCGTGGGTGGACGTCGCCGCGCCCGGTGAGATGGTGTACTCGACCTACCTGAACGGGGGCTACTTCTCGGCACAGGGAACCTCCATGTCCTGCGCTTTGGTCGCCGGCCAAGCCGGATTGATCTGGTCGAAGCTCGGCTCGTCCGGCTCGCCCGGACGGGTGCGTTGGCACATCGAATCGAGCGCGATCCCGTTGGGGAGATGGGTCGCGCGCGGGCACGTGAACTTTTATAGATCGATCCTGTAGGCCGGTCCATCTTCTCCAAACGGATTCATACGAGGCCGCTGGGCCTCGTCGCGGCAATCGGGCCGCTCACTCGACGCCTCTTGGGCGGACGCTATGTTCAGGCAGAACGGAAAAAAAACCTCAAGATCAGCCTGAGGTTTGCCGGCAGTCTTGCCAGGATTTTTTAATGGAGCAAGGCCCGGCGTTCTGCCAGCCCGCCTTGCACGGGAAACGGAGGATCGAATCCATGAAGACCAATGTGTCAATCATCGCCGCCGCCGTGCTCGCGACCGTGATCGCGGGCTGCGGAGGAAGCGGCTCAGGAGGTGGCGCGCAAGCGCCCCCCACGCCAGAGATCGGCCGCCTTATGGTCGGCTATGTCTGGGTTAAGGAGAACGCGGGCCAGGCGACCGGGCCGGACATCATGATTACCGGCTCGACGACCGCGCCAGAAGGTTACTTCGCGCCGGAGTCCGGCACGATCACGCTGCACGTAGACGACGGAAGCCTGATCGGCCGCGCCCCGGACGATTACGTGCGGAACATGGTCGACGGCAACGACATCATCGTGGCCGCCGAGTCCGTTTCGCCGTACCTCGTAACGGTCACTGCGGCCGGGCTTACCTATCAGGGCCAGGCCAAGTCGACGTTCGGCAATGCGCTGGCAACCTATTCGGAGAATCTGAGCCTGGGCGGTGCGAGCGGCACGACGCTCGTTATGGCTTCGCCCGGCTCGCCGATCTACACGCCCGGTGAGCCCGCAAGCGTGCGCCTGACCGTGAACGGCGGACCGGCTCCCACCGAGCTGATCTCCGGCGGCACGTACAGCCTCGCGGTAGCGTTCTTCGACATCAACGGGATCGCGATCCCGGGCCTGACTCCGAATGTGACGAGTAGCGACGCTGCTCGCGTCTCGATCAGCGGCACGTACGACCTTAACCCGGCGGCCGCCAGTTCCCTGCTGGCACCCGGCGACGTTACGGTCCGCGCGGCGCTTCCGACCAACGCGCAGGTCGCGGTCGACTTCACAGCTAATTTCAACTACGGCGACGTAACGACGGTCGCGGTCGCTCCGACAGGCCCCACGGACCTCCTTTGGGAAGAGGCTGGGCCCGCGGCGACGATGAACCTCACCGTCACCGTTAACAACCAGTTCGCTGCGCCGATGTTCGACGAAGCGATCACTTGGTCGAACTCCAAGGCGCCTGGAAACGTTTGGGACACGACCTCTGGAGGACCGTGCTTCTCCGCCACGTCCGGCAACTCGGACGGAAGCGGCCAAATGACGGTCACCATCTCTGCGCCGGTTTCGGCTCCGGGCCCGCTCGTGGGCGCGGACAAGAACCCGAAGGGTCTGAACGATATGACGGCAACCGCCGGCGCTATCAACGGCGTCGCGGTCGTCAATATCATCCGGCCAATGGGCGCGGTCACCATCGACGGCCCGGCTCGGCTGGACGTCGGCACGGTCAGCCCGTCCATCGGCTCGAACTCGATCCGCGTGACCGGGGCGCTCGACGTGGATAACGATCCCGTCGCCTCGCCCGGCGGCGTCACCTGGCAGATTACGAACGTAGCCGGTTCCGGCAACGTCGGAAACACCGGTGACGGCACTCCTCAGTCCACGTCGGCCTCCACGATCAACCCGGTCACCGGAGTCGTGACCGCAGGCGGAATCGCGGGCCAGATCGAGGTCGAAGCCGTTAGCGGGTCTGTCACGTCGAACACGCTCACCATCGAAGTCTTCGGCGTCCCGGCGAAGGTCTTCTTCGCTCCGGACACGCAGGCGACTGCGATTCCGGGCGCGGCCGGCGAATACGCGGGCTCGCCTGGCGGCCAGCAGGCCTTCACGGTCTCGGTCATCGACAGCTGGGGCCACGCGCTCCCGATCGGTGAGCTGGCTGGATTCACGACATCGTCCAGCACGGACTCGCTCTCCGGCGCGAACATTACGCCGGGCGGCCCGGGTGTCGCGAGCTTCACCGTGACGTTCGGCTCGGGCGACGGCACGTTCACCATCGGCACGTCCGGTTCTTGGTCGGGCGCGATGGGCGGCGGACCGCAGTCGTTCAGCATCACTCGTGTGACGGGCCTCAACGTCCCGTAACTCGGGCAAGCAGAACCCACACGGGGCCGGCGGGATATCCCGCCGGCCCTTTTCTACTTAGTCCCGAGCGGGGCTGAAAGGTTCGAGGCCGGGCGGCATACGTTGAATTAGCACTCGTCTAGCGCCATCGCCGCCATGTATTGACATGATTCGTCGAAATGGATAAATTCGCTGCATGCGCATCTACTCGGTGATCAGGGTCGGCGCGGTGAGCCTCTTGTTTGCGTCCATCATAGGTAGAGCCGAGGGGCAAGACGGCTATGGCACAGAGTGGGTGTACGACCGCAACGTGAAGCTCGTTGCCTCCATCGGCGGAGTCACGTCTGAAGGTATGAAGATCAGTGGAACACGGGTCGAAATTATCATCGAGGTCGGGATGGAGATGCCAATCATTCCACCGGATCCACCGCCGCCGCCGTTCGAAGGGGAGCCATGGAGTTCTTTCATTGTGACGTACGTCGCCTTGACGATAGGCGGCGAAACCGTGGGCTTGCCACAGGAATTTGCGCAATGGGACCCCTACCAAAGACTCGTGCGATTCGCCTCAACGCACTTTCCCGACCAGAGCACGATAGCTGGTGCCTTACTCGAGATCAGACTCACGGCTAGGCTCAAAGGCTTACGCACGGACCCTTGGGGCAACGTCATAGAGAGCGGACCCGTAAGGGAACTGGTTCCGATCGTGAAGCCGAAGGTGTACAACCGGGCGCTCCTGCTCGCGACCGTGGAGGAAGTGATCAACAACCAGTATGTCATTCAGAATCCACCGCCTCCGCCCAACTCGCTCGCCTATTCTGCGACCAGCCAAAGAGGCACGAGTTCAGCGAGAACGAGGTTCGGATTCATGAATCATACGGTTTATCCCACGACAAGCGGCTCGGAAAAGGACCTCAGAGAAATCATTGGATTGCCAAACCTCGACGGACTGCTTGAAGAAAGCACGGTCTTCTTCGGCTTCACGCACGGCGAATCGACGCACTTCCGCGCCTCCCACACTGATGAGCTTTTCTGGGGGTGAGGTCTCCGGCTATACGGCTCGCGCCTCGACGGTTCCCGACCATAATTTGGTGCTAATGTACGCTTGCAGCACCTTTGCCGGCGGAGACGATCCGCCAGTTTCTTTCCGCGTTTACTTGCCGGGTGCGACCATACTGAACAAGGCTTACACGGGCTTTGACGCCATAGTGTGGTCCGCGATCGACACCGCTTCCGGAGCCACGGTGGGCCTTGACTCTCATTCGAACAAGGTCCTGACGGACCTTATGGTGGCGTCTTTCATCAAAGAGGCGGTAGACGCAGCGAATTTGCGGTACCCTCCAACCACTGACTTTGGAGTATACGTTCCGATGCAGATCAAGGGCGACGCCTATGCCAGGTTGGTCAATGTCTATATGAGCCAAGGCGAATGGAGCGACACATGGAGGCACTCATGGTATCGAGTATTTTGATTGCCCTTTCTCTGCATACATCACAGGGCATCACACAGTCCGAGGCGATCGCGCGTGCGAGCGCTTTCAGGGTGCGGGCAGCCACTGGAACCACAGACCGAATCCAGGGTGCACCGTTGCATCAGGGTTCCCCGCATGTCGCATATGACGCTGAAGTCGGTTGGTGGTTCGTCCACTTCCGGGATGGGTTGATAACGGTCCGCAGGTCTGATGGAAGAGTACTCGGGCTTACACTAAGTGATACTCAAGTCACTCCCGCGTGGGATTCAGAAAGGGCGTTGTCCCCGACTGCCTTGGCCAATCTCGTTGCGCAGTATGCCCGGGCCGTCCAATACGGCCACAGTCTGCAAGTTTTTCAGGTCTGTCGCGGGGGACAGCCGGAGAGAACCTTTAAGATCGACGCCTGGCCGATTCATGACGGTGTCCGTGCCTATTTGACTCTGCCTCCTCATTTTGAAGTCGATCACGTGACTGGGCGACTCCACCGGATGATCGTTTCTTTGGTCGTCCCTGACGCGCCGACGCAACTCCAGCCAACAGTATCTTACGAAAACGCAAGGATTACTATGGTGAACGCAATTCTCCAACAGCCCTCTGTCGGTGCCATAGAGGAGGAATCGGAGTCCGGGTTATTCATTTGGAAGCCGAAACAACTGGCTCCTGGTCCGATTAACGAGCTCGATATAACGCATTCGACACTCGCGGTAGCCAATCGAGCAATCCTGGCATACGTGGGCTTTTTCACAGATCTTGGGAACAGATTTCCTGGAACGACTACTCCGGTTGTAAGTTGGCGGGCCTTTGTCGATGCACAGAACGGCAGGCTGCTGGTTCTTGAACGCTGGGGCGCAGGTGGAGGCGTGCAGTCTACGGCTTCACTGAAGATCCAGGAGATAGGAAAGGGAGACCTTGATCTGTACGGGCAAGGGCACGCGATAAAGGTGAAGGGCGCTTCGTGGCTGCCCATCGCGGATCCCAAAACGGCCAGCGACTGGTCGATCGTCACTATGCGCCGAGGCCGGCTATGGCTGCGGGTCGAATTTTCTTTAGCCACCGGGCTGGCGCGCATTAGCTCGGCCGGAAAGCCAGTGCTCTACAAGCCCAATGACGCTCTTCGCCAAGGTTTTCGAAAAGCCGTCGCCAATCCACGACTCATAGCCTATGACGCTGCTAACTATGCCGCTTCTGGCCAGGCCGCGTGGCCTTTCGCCCGAGCGGGCGCCCGCGGGTGAATCAGCGAGCAGGAATGCCCACAGCCTGGGCGAGGCATGAATGTCTGCGACCTCATATTCTCCGCAGCCTCGTCGTTTCCTCGGTTCGGCTTAAGCGCGAGGTCCACCATTCTATGTCCAAAAAACGAATCAAGGGATCGACCGCGCATCATCCTGCAGGTGAAAGTGGCGTTTTGTGCGCGGCGCACGTAGAGCGCTGCGTTGCGATTGGGATCGAGCCGGTCTTACTCTCGCCGGCCCCAGGGGCGAAGAAGTCCCAGGTTGTCGGTTTTTTGGGTCATCAGGAATCCGAAAGCCCGAAGACCCGAAAGCTTGAAATCCTAACCCAGCAGCCGAGTCGGGCTCTCCAGGTAATCCCGGACGAGGTTCATGAATTTCGCCCCGATCGCGCCGTCCACGACCCGGTGGTCGAACGACCCCGTCAGGTTCATCCGCCGCCGAATCTCCAGCTCGTCCGCTTCGTTCGGGACGACCACCTTTCGAGCCGTGGCCACCGCCACGATCGCGGCGTTCGGCACGCTGATGATCGCGGCGAAGCTGTCCACGTTCAGCATCCCCATGTTCGAGATGCTGAAGGTGCCGCCCGAGAGCTCCTCCGGCGAGAGCCGGTTGTCCCGCGCCTTCTGCGCCAACTCGCGCGACCGCTCCGCGATCTGGCGCACGGACAGCCTCTGGGCGCCATGGATGACGGGAAGCGTCAGGCCGTCCTCGAGCGCAACCGCCATGCCCACGTTGACCTCGCCGAACTGAAGGACGCTCTCGCCCTTGTACGTGGCGTTCACTTCCGGCATCTCGACCAGGGCTTGCGCGCAAGCCTTAATCACGAAGTCGTTGATCGAGAGCTTCCCTGCTCCCTCTTCCTCGAACTGGGACTTCATCGCCAGCACGCGCTCCACATCCACTTCGACCGTGACGTAGAAGTGCGGAACCGTCTGCTTGGCTTCCGCCGTGCGCTGCGCGGTGATCTGCCGAATCTTGTTGAGAGCGACCAGTCGGTCTTCGCCGGATGGAGCCCATTCCGGAGCGGCGGTCTTCGCGGCCTTCCTTTCCGCCGGCGCTGCGTCGCGGACGTCCTTCTCCACGATCCTGCCCCCGGGACCGGAGCCGCTCATTCCGGACAGTTCCACGCCCAGTTCGGCGGCGATCTTCTTGGCAAGCGGACTTGCTTTGGCCCTGCCGCCGTCGGTCGGAGCTGACGCGGGCGCGTCGAAAGTAGATGCGATCGAGACTCCCGACGCCTCCACTGTCACGGGAACCGGCTCGGCTGCGGGCGTCGCAGAGGCCGAGTCCGTTCTCGAAGCCTCGACCTTCGGAACCGGCGCCGGTTCCTCCTTCGATGGCTTCTCCTCGACGAGAGGCTTGCTCGGAGCCTGAGCCTTGGATGCGCCGTCCGACTTCGCGCGAGCGCCCCAGTCCCCTGGCGGCTCCTCGCCCACCGCAAGCAGCAGCGCCATCGGCTTTCCAACGGGAACGGTTTCGCCCGGCCCTACCAGCAGCCCGCCCAGCACTCCGGACCCCTCCGCCTCCATTTCGAGAGTCGCTTTGTCGGTCTGGATGGTCGCGATCGGCTCGCCGGACTTTACCGGGTCGCCCTCTTTCTTCAGCCACTCGAGGAGCACGCCCTCCTCCATGGCGTCGCCCATCTTCGGCATGATGATCTCGGTCATGGGGAGTGTAGGTTACCTTCGGGGAGTGATGAGTGACGACTTGCGATTTACGATTTACGATCTACGAGTGACGAGTGACCAGTGACGAGTGACGATTTGCGATTTACGATTTACGATCTACGAGTGACGAGTGACGAGTGACGAGTTACGGTTCACGGGCCACCGGCCACGGTCCACGGGCCACGAGTGACGGGCGACTGCCGGTTGAGAATGTGGGAGCCGGAATTTGAGATTTGAGATATGAGATCTGAGATTTGATATCGGTGATTCGATTCTGGGACGGAGATTGGGGAGAGGGAGATCAAACCCATCTGCCCGCTTCCAGCGCGAGCGCGGCGCCGCCGAGGATGCCGGCGTCCTCGATCAGCTCCGCCTGCACGATCCGCGCGTCCCGGAACAGCGACGGGATCGCCACGCCGCGCGCCGACTTGATGGCGGGCTCCAGGAGCCACTTGCCGGCTTTCGCGATCTGCCCGCCGATCGCGAACACGTCCGGCGCGAAAACGTTGATCATGTTGCCGATCCCGACGCCCAGATACGTTCCGACCTCGCTCCAGACCTCGACCGCGAGCTCGTCGCCCCTCTCCGCCGCATCGAAAAGCAACCTCGGCGTGATCTTGGAAAAGTCCCCGCCCACTGTCTCCTTCAGCACGGAATCCTGGCCCCGCTGCAGCTTGTAGACCGCTCTTCGAACGATGGAGTCCCTCTGGCAGTAGGCCTCGATCGAGCCGTACGCGCCCGCCGAGGAGTCCAAGCCCCCGTGCAGGATCGCGGTGTGGCCCAGCTCCGCGCCGCCCAGGTTGCCTCCGACGAGAACGAGCGGGCCGCGGGCATCCCCGAGCAGCGAATCCGGCGTCAAGACCACGCCGCCGCCGATCCCCGTTCCGACCGTGAGCATCACGAGGCACTTCGCGGTGCCCTTTCCCGTTCCGAATAGGTACTCCCCCAGCGCCGCCAGGTTCGCGTCGTTGCCCATGTGGATCGGCACGGAAATGGACTCGGAGAGCGGCTCGCGGATCGCGACGTTCTCCCAGATTCGAAATCCTCCGGCCTCCTCGGTGCCGAAATTGGGAGACCATCGGACCGCGCCTGCCCCGTCGTCTATGTGGCCCGCGAACGCGATACCCACGGCCTCCACGGGCGACTCTGATGCGCCGATCGCTTGTCGGATGGTCTTTTCTAAGATGTGGAGCACGGGCTCCACTCCCGCGCGCGCTTGGGACTCGTTTTGAATCCGCTCGCCGGCGGGCTCGCCGTCGCTTAGGAACGCCTGCGCCCGGACGTTGGTCCCTCCGACATCCACCCCCACGACGCACCGGCGAGGCACGCGCCGATTGTAGCACCGGGCATCGGGTCCAAGCGAATCGGGACTCCGGGAACCCGCGAGCGCCGATTCGCGTTTCGCTAGCGCCGACGGTCTGTGCGGCACTGGCCGTTGGCGAGCATTCGCGCCTCCCCTGTTGGGGAATGCGCATACCTCGTAGTATGATAGAGCGAGCATCGGATCGGTTTTGGGCGGATTGGGACGAAAGATCAGGTCCCATCGGCCTATTTCGCGCGTCGTGGGCCTTGCGCTCGTGACAAACCCGTCCGAAGGAACCGTCCAATCATGACCGGGTTAAATCGAACCGAACCAGGGGGAACGCTTGTATCAAACGAAGGAGACGAAGGAGAGCCTGGCCGCCAACGCGATGAGCGTTGGCGAAATCGCGAGCCAGAGCCAGCTTGTGGTGGATGCGATCGAGAGCGTGATCGTCGGCAAGCCGGACACGGTGCGGATGGCCGTGCTGGCGCTGCTCTGCAACGGCCACGTGCTCATCGAGGACATTCCGGGCGTGGGCAAGACGACGCTCGCCAAGGCGATCGCGCTGAGCATGCACGGCGAGTTTCGAAGGCTTCAGTTCACGCCGGACCTGCTTCCCGCGGACGTCACGGGCTCTTCCATATACAACCAGCGCACGGGCGACTTCGAGTTCCGCCCCGGGCCTGTCTTTGGCAACGTCGTGCTCGTGGACGAAATCAACCGCGCGACGCCCAAAACGCAGTCCGCGCTCCTCGAGGCCATGGAGGAGCGCCAGGTGACCGTGGACGGCGTGACTCGGCCGCTGCCCGAGCCCTTTTTCGTACTGGCCACGCAAAACACGGTGGAAATGACCGGGACCTACGCGCTGCCGGAGGCGCAGCTCGACAGGTTCTTCGCCAGGCTTTCGCTCGGCTATCCGGACCGGGCCGCCGAAGCGTCCATCCTCGAGCGGCAGCAGGTCGACCATCCGATCGACTCCATGTGCGCGGTCGTGGATCTCAAAACCATGCTGGAGATGCAGCGGGCCGTCTGCGAAGTGTTCGTACACGACACAGTGCGCGCCTACGTGGTGGACCTCGTGCGGGCGACCAGGGAGAACAACCAGCTTCTTATCGGCGCATCGCCGCGCGGCGCGCTGCACCTCACCCGGGCGGCGCAGGCGCACGCCGCCATGTCCGCCTCCGAGTTCGTCCGCCCGGACGACGTCAAGGCGGTCGCGACGGCGATCCTATCGCACCGCGTCTTGCCACGCGCGGATGTCCGAGTGCGCGGAGCCACGGCTGAGCAGGTCATTTCGAGGCTCTTAGAGACGGTCCCGGCGCCCATACCCGCGGCAACCGCGCGTTAACAGGAAGTAGGAGGCATCTATCGGCAACGGCGCACCGACCCGCGTTCTACCGGCAGAAGCCGGGCAATCGTCGCTGGGCCGGCTTAGCCGTCTCGCGGGCGTGGTGCTGACCACCGCTTCGCTGTTTCTGCTGGTTGTCGCCGTGCTTCTCAACTCTCCCGCGCTCTTTTACATGAGCACGGCAATGATGGCCACGATCGGCGCTTCCCGGCTTCAAGCCTGGCTGTCCGTGCGCGGACTGCGATTCGAGCGCTACGCCCCCGCCATGGTCCGCGTGGGCGAGCTCGTGACCGTGGACATCACGGTCTGGAGCGAGCGAAAGATCCGCCGCCCGCTCGTTACCGTGTCGGACCACATGCCGGGAAGGCTCACATGCGCGGACCTGACGCCGACCCTACCCGTGGCGCCCGCGTACAGGCAGCCCGTACACACGCAGTATCGCTTCCGGCCGCTTCGCAGAGGCGTGTTTCGATGGAGCCGACTGACCGTTTTCGGGACCGACGCTCTCGGCCTGCTTACGATGCCGCGCCAATACGAGGCCGATCCTGTCGAGATCACCGTGCTGCCCGCTCCGGTTCCGATCCCGTTCGAGCTTCCGACGTCGGCAGGATGGGGGTTCGCGGAGACCGAGCACGGAAAGGCGCGCGGGTTGGGAATTCAGCCCAGAAGCATCCGGGAATACCAGTCCGGCGATGCATTGAAGTATGTGCACTGGCCCTCCACCGCCCGGCACCAAAGGATGATGGTGAAGGAGTTCGAGACCGGCTCCCACGCCGCGGTCGCCTTCTTCTTACAGACCACGAGGGGCAGCGAGATCGGCGAGGGCGCGGACACCACTCTCGAGCTGATGTGCTCGCACGCCGCGTACCTGACATCGTGGCTCTTGCGCCAAGGCGTGGACGTGACATTTCCCGAGAACCAAGACGGCCTCCGCACGGGCCTTGCCTTCGAGCGCGAGCAGGCGGCGCTGCGGTTCCTCGCCGGGATCCAAGCGGACTCGGAACAATCCCTCGCCGATCGGCTCCGAAGGTGCAAGCCGCTGTTGGAGCCCGGAGGGAGCGTGTGCGTTTTCGTGGCGGTAGCCGAGCAAGACCTCCCGGATGCGCTCACGGACCTGGCCCGCTCCGGCCACCCGGTGAACGTGATCGCGTATGACGCCGACAAATTCGCCGCCCGGCAAGGGAGCGGCGCCAAGCTTTCCCTCCTCAATACCAGAGTTTCTTTGCGCGGATCGCGGCTCGGCGGCCGGCTTCCTCGACAGCACATCAGCGCCGCCGAGCGCGGCAACATGGAGGCCCTTCGCAACACGGGCGCAAGGGTCCAGTCCGCAAGCTTGGAGGATGGCGCGCCGTGATCGCAGCGCGGAACTTGCTTGTAGCCGGCCGCGTCGGCGCGCTGGACTTCGCGCTGTCGGCCGTCGGCGCCTGCCTTGCAGTCTACGCCGTGGGCCAAACGCTCTCGAAGCCCGCGATCGGTCTGTTTTACATCGCCGGAATCGTTCTCGGCGTGCTGGTGAGTTACGGCATCGAACGAACCGGGCTGGATCGGCGGCTTGGAGCCCTCGGCACCGTCTTGCACTTGCTTGGCGCGTTCGCGGCGGTCTTTCTCTCGAGGCGGCTTAACGTGTACCTGCCGGACGAAGGCTTTCCGCGCGAGCTTACGATCTCAGCCGCGCTGTGTTGGATGATCCTTTTCGGAAGCTGGACCGCATGGTCCGACGGCCGTCTGCTATTCCAGGCCGTGCCCTGCATCAGCCTGTTCGCGCTCGTAGGCGCGATCGACTCTTTCGGGGGCGCAACCTTCGCGTTCTTCCTGTTTCTGACATGCGCGGCGGTGCTGTACGCCCGCGCGCACCACCGGGCGATGCTGAGGCGCGCGGAAGAGTCCGGGTACGCGCACGTCGAATCGATCCGACAGGGACCTTGGAAGTGGGTCGCGGGCCCGGAGTGGGCTCTCGCTTCGGCGTTCGCGGTAGTGCTCGTCAGCCTTCTCGGCGCGCCCGTCATACAAGAGTCCATGAAGGGCGTGGCAGGAACCGTGCGAATCTCGATGCCCGCCTCGCGTGTACCTCCGAGGTCCCCGATCGGCTCCGCGGCGACCAACTCGACTTTGCGCGTGGGATTGGGACCGCGGCCACTTTCCGAACGGCCCGTATTCGAGGTGCGGCTCGACCGGCCCCGCTACCTGCGTTCCGCGACCTATGCGACGTACACGCCTCTCGGGTGGGTTCAGCCGAGCGCGGACGCCGGAACCCTTCGCGCCTACGAAGCGCTGCTATCGGAGCGCAGAAAAAACATCCGCTCCGTCCATTACGAATACATCGATTTCGCACTCGCGCTCCAAGACGACCTGGGAGGCGAATTGCCGGTACCGGGCGAGGTCGTGGAGCTTCAGCCCCGGCTCAATTGGCGACTGCTCGCCGACGGGACTGTGACCTCCGAAACGGGGTTTCCGCCGATGGTGCGCGTTTTCGGCCGCAGCGCCGTACTCAAGGGACGCGTGATCCCCAAGAACTCCCCGCTTCCGATTCCCGGGCACCTTTGGCCGTACGCCGATCCGCGCGGCGTGCCGGAGACTGTGGCAGCTCTCTCCGACCAAGTTTCCGCCGGGGAGCAGACGGACTACGAAAAGGCCATCGCGATCAAAACGGAGATTGAGACTCGCTGCCGCTACAACCTTTACGCTCGGCAGACTCCTATAGGCGCCGACCCCGTGGACCACTTTCTCTTCGGCTCCACGAAAGAGGGCTATTGCGACTTGTTCGCCAGCTCGATGGTCCTCATGGCCAGAGCCCAGGGCATTCCCGCAAGGCTCGCGACGGGATACTTTCCCATCTCGGGAAAGCGGAACCGTCAAGGCTGGTACACGGTAAAGGCGTCCGAGGCGCACGCATGGGCCGAGCTGTACTTTGAAGGGATCGGCTGGGTTCCCTTCGATCCGACGGAAGGCGCGATCGCGGTGCCCGGAGGCGAGCGGGGAGAGCCGACGATCACTACGACCCTGTTCGAACGCCCGTGGTTCCGGCTGACGATCCAGATCGCGATCTTCGCGGCGCTCTTCGGGGCGCTTGCAATTGGAGGTATTTGGTACCGCGGCTATGCCGCTGCGATGCGCTTGGAGCCGAACGCGCTCGCTCGCGCCTATCAACGCTTTTGTCGCGTGCTGGAACGAGCGAGCTCCCGCCCAAGAGTGCCGAGCGAGACCCCTTCGGAGTACCTCGAGGCGGTGAACGGCCGGTTGGGGCCATTGTCGGAGCCGGCGTCCGAGATCAACGCCGGCTTCGAACATGCATTCTATGCCGCGGTGACCGCCGAGCGACCGGCTGCCGCCGTGCTCGACGCTTCGGTCAGCGAGTTCTCCGCCCAGCTCCGGGCATACACTCGCCGGCAGAAGCGGGAGAGAAGAGCGAGCGCAACGTCGGCGACGCCCGACTAGTTTCTGTTTCGCGCTGCGGCACAATAGAAGTCGTGCCCGAATCTGCCCGCAATTTCCAGCTCGTGCCCGAGTCGGCCAAGAAGCGTTCGGTGATCCTGCTCTCCGGCAACGAGGACGTTCTTCGGCGACGGGCGCTGGATGAGCTGGCTCCGCCTTCAGGCGAGGACTCGCTCGACGTCGAGACCCTGGTGGCAGGCGAGGCTGCGCCCGAGGCATGGCTTGGGGCGGCGATGACGGCGCCGTTCCTCGCGCCGCGCCGCACCGTCATCGTTCGAAACCTCCTGCGCGCGGGGTCTCCAAAAGACTCGATCGGCGAATCGCCCGACCGGCTCGCGAGTCTTCCCGCCACCTCGCTGCTCGTCTTGATCGCGGACGATGAGCAGGGGGACGAGTCACGCCAGTGGAAGCTCGCCGATCATCGAAAGGCATGGGAGTCGTTCGTCGATAAGGCGAAAGGCGCCGTTCTTCGATTCGAGCGGAGCCCGGATCAAGTGCGCAAAGGACTCGCCGACGAGTTCGCTCGACAGGGGAAGAGGATCGGGCCGAAGGCGCTCGCGCTGCTGATCGAAATGACCGGCGCCAGCCTAAGCCGCGGATGCGAGGAAGCGGAAAAGCTCTGCCTGTTCGCGGGCGAGAACGCGGAGATCGCGGAAGAGGACGTCCGCCAAGCGGTGGTTCCCTCTCGAGAGTGGAACGTCTACAAGCTCGTCGATCATATAGCCGCAGGCGAAACGGCCCATGCGCTGCAACAGCTGATGAATCTGGTCGGGACGGTTTCCAAGGCCGAAGACACGGCGTTCGCGCGCATATTCCCGACCCTATCGAACCAGCTGCGCCTGATTTGGCAGGCACGGATGTTCGTGGAAGCGCGCCTGGCACTGCCTATGCCTGCTGCGGCGGCGCGAGACGAAGCGTCCCCCGCAAGCGCCATCGTGCGCAAGCTGCCAAAAAAGAGCATCCTTTCCGAGCCCGAGTGGCGACAGCGAAAGGCGATGGCGCTCGCCCGGCGGCTCGACTTCGATCGGATCACGGAATGCTTGAAGGCATTGGCGGATGCGGACTGCGCGCTGAAAGGAATGCCCCAAGCGTTCTCCCCAATCGACTGCCTGGAACAGATGGTCCTTCGGATGTCGGCGGCAACGAGTTCCTAGCGCAAGCCTCGCTGAACCCCGCCGCTCAGAACGAGTCGAAACCAGACCGAACTTCTCCGAGCGAATCCCGACGAAGCCGAACTAAGCCGGACGCTCCTAGGCGGCGCTCTTCGCTTCGGACTCTGAGGCCTTGAACGGATCAAACACTCGGACCACGTTTTGGTACTCGCTGCCCTCCGCGAGGATAAGCCGCCGGTCCGCGGGCAGAAACGCGACCCGTCCGTGTACGGGCGCCTTCGCAACTTGCAGAACGTAGCCGGTCGAGGGCTCGAAGACGATCGCCAAGCCCGAACGCGTCTCCTTGTCGACTCCCAGCCCGAGCAAGAGCCGCCTTTGATCGTGCTGCAGCCCGCAAAGCGAGACGAGGCTCGACATGCCCGCGAACTTGACTCTCGGCCCCTTCTTCATGCCCTTCAGGTCGAAGGTTGCGATTTCGCCGGTCGGCTCGTCAAACACGTAGAGGGTGCGCCCCATGATGACGGGCTGCGTGCTGAGCGACTTAATCTCGAGGGGTACGCGGCCTATTTGGGTGCCGTCCGGCTTTGCCCGAACGGCCGTCAAGCCCCCGGACTCGACTCGCAACAGCACTACGGACTTCTCCCAAACACCAAGGTACTTCAGCTCGCCTCTCCCGCCTTCGCAAACCGCAGAGACACCCTTTTCGTTGACCTGAAGCACCTCTCCAGATTCGGTGCCTACCAGGAGCGACTCGCCCAGAGCAGCCGTCATTCGGACTGCCTTCTGAGAAACCGGAATCGACGCCGGTTCGCCGATCAGGGCGCCGTCCTCGCCTCGAAAGTCCGCCGATACCTGGGCGCCATCTGCCTTCAAGCCGATCCAATGCGAAGCCGTGCAAAGCTGGTCGAAGTATGCGCCCTCGAAGCTTCCCGATCGCGCCCAGGTGCCGATTTGAACGACTTCCACCTTCTCGGGAAGCGCGCAGTACACCTTCGCGCCGTTCGCAACGAGGCAGCGCTCGTCCGTTGGCAGCGTTCCGCTCAGCTGCACGGCTCGCGCCTCCTTGCCGGGCCAAAAGCCGCGCAGGGCGTCGCCATGGCCGTAGACCACCATGCCCATCGCGTATCGAACCTGGCCGATCGGGGCCGAGGGTTCCGGAGTTTCCGCCGGAGTTAAAGCAGTCATGGGCGCTCCAGAATCGGGTAGTTCGAGCTCTTGAGACGAAAAGACGCTCCCGTGCCGTTCCGGTCCTCCTCCTTCGCATAGCCACTGCCAAGCACCGGCCTTCGAGTCCTCATTGGTTGCCCATGGTTCGTCATCGAATGCTTCGACGGCGGCAGGCGTCGGCGCGGATTCGGCTCGCACCGCCGACTCGGATCCCGCTTTCGGAGTGTCGTCCAGCGTGTAGTGGGGGACGTCGTGCTCTTCCGGACCTTCCCGGTCGAAGGACTTTCCGGGAAGCAGCCCGGCATCGGATTGAGCGGCAGCCTCTTTGTGCTTGGCCGAAGGCGTCGAAGAGGGTACGCCGCTCCCAATGCGCTCGAGCTTCGCGAACACGGCGCCGAGCTGCTCTTCGATTCCCCTGAGGACATCCCCTGTGTCGGCGCCGATTCCGTGCCCGGAAACGCCCACGGAAGCCATCTTCTCCATGCGCGCCTGCAAGTCCGACAGCTGCATCTCGCACCCGGCGATCGAATCGGCGATTGCTTCGATACGGTCCTCCGACACGCCCGAAGCGTTTGACCGTTCCCTGGTGGATAGGTCCACCATGCCCTGCTTCAGGGCGTCCATGTCTTGTCTGCCGCGATCCGCCCACTCACAAAGGTCCCGGACAGGATCGGCAAGCTCCGCAAGCGAAGCGGCAAGCGCAGACATTCCCGTTTGCAGTGAGGCGATCTCTCGCGAGATGGCCTCGCCCGCGTTCTCGTTCGCGCCCGGTGCGGTGACCGCTAATGCGGCCTGGATCTCCCTGATCTGGGATTCGAACTGAGCGGAGCGCTCAGTCTGGCGGTCGTTCATCGCCTGGATGCTTTCGGCAAGCGCCTCCACCTTCTGCGAGACTTCGAGCACATGTTCCATGCGCCTTTCGTCTACCAACGGCTCGTCCGCTTTCGCGGCGAGGAGCGCGCTAAGCGCCTGGCGAACGTGGTCGATTTCGGCTTCGAATCGCTGGGCTCGCTCGGTTTGCGCGGCAAGCCGTTCGGCCACTGCTTGAACCGCTTCCGGCAGGTTTGAAAGTTTCGATTGCGCCTCCGTCAGCGCCGCCAACGCCGGATCCGGGCCCGTAGATCCTGCCTCTGCCTTCACGGAAGCCTGCAACTCGGCCTGTGCGATCTGTAGCGCGGCGATCGCCTCGCTCATCGCTTCCGTCTTAGCGGAAAGGGCGCGAATGCTTTCGGAGACCGTTCCCAGCGGCTCCAGCGCCGCAGTCATCTTCGCGAGCGCCTCGGCGTCGCCTCCCGTCGCGGCGGCTTCCGCAGCGCGCGCGGTGGCTGCCGCGTCCAGGGCGTGGCGCAGCTCGCTTTGGCCCCTCTCCAGCGATTCGAGCGTA
>Ga0187892_10006334_pt1 | contig 17670 bp, 17 predicted proteins | sample MA1701073metaG_FD_139345 | JGI IMG/M metagenome (GOLD analysis project Ga0187892, IMG submission 139345) | Bio-ooze microbial communities from a basaltic lava cave in the Kipuka Kanohina Cave System on the Island of Hawaii, USA - MA170107-3 metaG ... | reverse complement strand
CGACGATATCTACGACGGCTTCCTCGTCCACAGCCGCGGCGGCACCGGCATATTGCCTGCGGGACTGTCCGAACGGCCGCAGCAGGTCGTGGGGGTACCGGCCGCTTCACTGATTCGCAGCGATCTGAACGTACCCGTCCTGACTTTCCAGACGGAAACCGATCTGACGTTGCTTGGCTACTATCTCGCACGCCAAGCGGACACGGCGTCGTTCCGTCTGTGGGAAGTTGCCGGGGCGTCGCACGCCGACACCTACACTGTGACCGTCGGCAGTATGGATCTCGGCGATTCGCCGGAGGCGGTGAAAGTTTTGCTGACCTCCAATCCCATACCCCAGATCTCCTGTGGCCTACCGCTCAACTCCGGGCCGCAGCACCTGGTCCTCAACGCAGCTGTCGCAGCCTTGCGACGCTGGATCCGAGAAGGCGTCGAGCCGCCAATAGCGCCGCGAATCGAGATGACCGGCAGTAACATCGTCCGCGACGAGTACGGCAACGCTCGCGGCGGCATACGCACACCGTACGTTGACGCCCCGATCGCGACTCTATCCGGCGAGGGTCAGAGCGGCTCGATCCTCTGCATCTTGTTCGGCACGACGACGCTTTTGGACCCCGCAACGCTGGCTTCTCTCTATCCGAACCCGCAGGCGTACGTCGCCGCGGTCGACGCGTCCACCGACCAGACGGTTGCGGCCGGCTTTTTCTTGCAGCCGGACGCCGATCTCGTGAAGGCGGCCGCCAGGATGACTGAGCTTGGAGGATAATCTCCGAGGTCGGCTCTGGAGGGGGTGGGTAGGAACCCCACCCTCGATTTGATCCCAATTCATTCTCGCTCCCTTCGTCGGCTCACGGCGTCATGTGCCTGAGCCCGTCTGGATTGGCACTGAATGGGGAGCAAGGCGCGGGCCAAGTCGCGCCGCATGCCGGCAGGCAAATGTGCCATCGCGAAACAAATGCGTTGTTGTAAGAATGGAGGAAGGGCCGCGGGCAACTCACACAATCGAATGTGGATGCGTGGTGTCACTTGACGATGGGTTGGCGCTCACATAGCGGGCCGCACGCCTCTCGCGTCCCCCTGAAGGAGAGCTCAGATGTGCAGCCGTTCACGATACTCACTTCAAGCGATCGGTTTAGCCCTCATCCTCGCGGGCACGATGCAGGCTTCTGCTGCAACGGCGCAGATCTGTGGCGGCGACTGCAACCAGGATGGCAGTGTCACCGTCGATGAGCTCGTCCGCGGCGTCAACATCGCGCTCGGAACAGTGGCTGTCGATCTTTGTCGCTCCTTTGACACCAACAACGATGGTGCGGTTACCGTCGACGAGATCGTAGCGGCCGTCATCAACGCGCTGAACGGATGTCCCCACACCCCGACGCCGACACCGACCAACACCGCGACACTAGCGACCCCGACACCAACATCGACTCCGACCACCACCCCCAGCGGCGTGCCCACCGCGCCGGCGCGCGTCCTGATCGCGACCGGTGACACGCTTGGTCCGTCGAACAGAACCGTGACATCGCTGGGCGTACCGATCTTGTCGCCGGCGGGTTTCGTGCTCGTCGTTGGCGAGCTCACGGACGCGGCGCAGGCAAGCCGGATCGTTCTCTTGCGGCTGCAGAGCGACGACGGCAGCCGTGTCGTGCTCGAGCAGGGTCAGCAGATTCCCGGTTCGTCCGCCAGGATCGTCGACATGGCCGCCCCTAACGCCAAAGCCAGCGGCAGCTTTGCGTTCGCCGAAACCGATGGTGGGGGCAGCCTGGTGCAGATCACGGACACCGACGAGATCGTTTCACTTCTCGGCGTCGGCGCTTCCGCAGGGCGAGCCGGATACGAGGCTCGCTCCTACGTCGTGCCGCTCACCGGCGGCTTCGCCGCCGTCGAAGCATTCGCTCCGGGTAGCTCGCGAGCGTTGGTAGCGGTGCCGTTGAACCCGACAGCAGCACTCGCGCCGATCATAGGGCTGGACGATTCGCTAGGCTACACAAACCACGACGGCGACCCCGTCGAGGGAGTCGTCACTAGTGTCGACCCTGATGGCTCGATCATGGCGGAAGGCAATGGCGGTGCCAGCACGGTACGCGTCGATGGCACCATCAACGTGATCATCGCCTTCATCGTCGACGAGCAATCCGGCGCGCAAGTCAGCACCGCCCTCGCCGAAGGCAATCAAGCGCCAGGGCTTCCGCCGGCGACAGACCTGACGCGTTTGGATGGCGGCGTCGTCCTCGGCGGCAACAGCAGCCAGCGCGGTTTCGCTGCCTTCATCGAGGGGCCTTCCTTCGCAAGCTTCGTGACCGATTCCAGTTATGAGGCACTCGTCGTCGTCGAGGAAGGCATGGATGTGCCGGACGTCTCCGGAGCGAGGATAGAATCGCCGAACACGCCGGTCATGGGTCGGCAAGGCGCGGCCGTTCGTTACCGGCGCAGTGGGCCGGGCGACGCGTTCGTCCCAGCCGTCGGCTTTGCGGACTATGCCTCCGGAACTTTCAGTACGCTGATCGCCGGCGGCGAGGCGATGCCCGGTGGCGGCACGTTGGCGGAGATCGAGGTCGCCTTCGCCATCAACGACACTGGCCAATTCGTCTTCCGCGGTGATCTGGAAGGAGGTGGGGCAGCATACTACGCGTTGTCGACCACCGATCCGGAAACGACGCTGCGCCGCCTGGTCGGCACAGGTGATGTCGTCAACGTCCCAGGTGGCGGCTCTGCGACAATCACCGGACTCGGGATGATTCCCGCCACGGCCGGTCTCGGCGGCGAGGCAACCGCGGTCGGTGAAACTCAGTTCACCGTCGGTGCGACGCTGGACCAGACCGAAGCGGCGGTGCTTCTGGTCGGGATCGAACAATGAAGCGTCGCCAGCCTATTCGTGACAGATCCGAAATCGACAAACGGTGCAAGGGTTTCCTCGGTTTCGCCATGAAACCTTGCAAGGTTTTCCCGATTTGCCGCGGTGCTCGGCACCTTGGCCGCGCCAAATCAAGACACTAACCCTTGGTTCACGCCTTGCTTCTAAAGAGGACGGATAAGGAGGCGAATCATGCGAACACTGTCGATGCTCAAAGCGGCTATTGCCGTAGCAGTCCTCACCTGGGCGGCGCCCACAGTCGCCGAGGAAAGCTTGGGAAACGGTCTCGTCGTACGCCAGAGCAGCGGCGTCACGTACGTCAGCGGCGGCATTGGAGACGGTCAGCAGGACGCCCTGAACCAAGTCAGTAGCCGCTTCAATCTCAAGGTGACCATGGCCATGAAAGACGGCAAGTACATCAGCAATGCTGACGTGCGGATCGTCGACCGCCACGGCAAAGAAATCCTCGACACCACGGCCCAGGGTCCCATGCTCTTCGCCAAGCTTCCTCCCGGAAACTACCACGTCGAGGCGACCGCTTCCGGCCAATCACGCAGCCAGGACGTGAACGTCCCCGCCGAGGGACAGAAGCAAGTCATGCTGACCTGGCCGCAGTCCGCCGACGACAGTTTCAAGACGTCCAGGCGTTGACGGTGAATTCGAGAGACTTGTCTCTCAGCCGCCGCGCAGACCGAGAACCCGCACGAGGAGAGCCTCGTATCGCGGCACTTCTGCGCACAAGCTGTGCGCTAGCTGCTGAGCTCGATTTCGATCGGTTGGTAAAGATCCTGACCGACGAAGCGACCGCGCTCTGTCGCGCTCAGTTCGGCGCGTTTTTCTGCAATGTGAAAGCGGACGGCAGCGAAGCCTACGCGCTCCACACTGTGTCGGGCGTCGATCGGTCGGCGTTCGCCGGGTTTCCGATGCCGACGAAGACGGCGATTTTCGCTCCGACCTTCGATGGTCAGCATGTCGTGCGCTTCGACGATGTGACGCAAGCACCCGGCTACGGCAGGAACCCGCCGCACAAAGGAATGCCGGCCGGCCATCTAGCGGTCCGATCGTATCTGGCGATTCCGGTGGTCGCCCGCGACGGCGAGGTCATCGGCGGCCTCTTCTTCGGTCATTCTCAGGCCGGCGTCTTTCACACCGAAGATGAGGAGTTGCTAACCGCGCTTGCTGCGCAGGCCGCAGTGGCGATCGAACGCGAGCGCGCCGGGGAAGCCCGAGAACGCTTTCGGCGTCTGTTTCTCAGCATGCTGGGCCACGACCTGCGCAACCCGCTCGGTGCAATCGCGATCAGTACGCAGATGTTGCAACGCCTTCCGGATATGCCCGAGCAGTCCCGAGCCGGGCTCCAGCGAATCCGCCGCGGCACAGAGCGCATGACGCGCATGGTGCAGCAGCTTCTCGACTTCGCTCGCCTACGATCGCTGGATTCGAGCGGCATTCCGGTCGAGCGCCAATCGGGTGATCTCGACTCCATCTGTCGTGAGGTCGTCGAAGAGCTGCGAACCTCATACCCGGACCGGCGCATCGAGGAAGAGTACGAAGATCACTGCAGCGGCCGCTGGGATAGAGATCGCATGGCGCAAGCGTTCTCGAACCTGGTCGAGAACGCGCTCAACCATGGAAAACCCGACACACCCGTGCACGTACGTCTCTGGCGTCGCAACGGGATCGTCTGCGGGGAGGTCCACAACCAGGGCGAGATCATCCCCCCGGCGGCGATCGAAGACCTCTTTGACCCGTTCCGCCGGGTGCAGGCGGCGCGCACCGCTAAGACCCAGGGTCTGGGACTAGGCCTCTTCATCACCCATCAGATCGTTTTGGCCCACGGCGGTACGCTTTTCGTGGTATCATCCGAAGACAGCGGTACTACCTTCCGGCTTTCGTTGCCGGCGGAGTCTGAATGAAGCGAAGTGTCCTGGTCGTGGACGACGAAGAAGATGTGCGCGAGGCCTTACGCGATCTATTGGAGCAATACGGCTACAAGGTTCTGGCAGCACCCAACGGCCGCGAGGCGCTGAATATCCTGCGCGGAGGCGACCCTCCGGGCTTCGTTCTTCTCGATCTCATCATGCCGGTGATGAACGGCTGGGAGTTTCTAGACATCGTCTCGCGCGATAAGGAGCTTTCGCGCATTCCGCTTTCGATCAGCACGTCGACGCCGGATCAAGCACCGAGCGACCATGACGTCATCCCCAAACCGATCGACGTCGACGTACTACTCGAACGTATCCGCATCGCCTGCGGCGCGTGAGTGGCGCTAAGCGGTAGCCAATCTTGCCGATCACCGTCTACTGACTGCCGATTGCCGATTCACAGCTGCGACACGTCTGTTTCCAAGCCGAGCAATAGCCGTCCCACGAGCTCCATCGTCCCGGTTGCAACCATCATATGTTGCGTCGCCACGTGAACGTCGCGGAACATGCGCTGCAAAGGCGACGTTCGGTATACCGAGGTCCCGCCGCCAAGGTTGTACATCAGATCGACGACCCTGGCGCAGGTACGCGCCGCATGCGTGTTCGACAGGCGAAGATCGCGGCGATGCTCGACGGTCAGGTTGCCGGTGCGGCATGCCTCCGCCCACGCCGCTTCGATCGCTTCGTAGAAGAACGCGCGCGCCGAGCGCAGCAACCCTTCGCCTTCGGCGACGTCGATCTGCGTCGAAGCGCGTTCGGCCAAGGTGCGCCGGCTGCCGGTGGGTTTCTTGCCGCCGGCGAGGTCGACGAGCTCGCCGATCGCGGCGCGCGCGATGCCGAGAGTGACGGCAGCGATCCCCAAACCCAGGAGGCCGAACTGCGGGAACGCCGACAACGGCGTCGGCGGCGCTTGCTGCCCGTGATAGCCGACGACGCGTTCTTCCGGCACGAAGACATCGATCAACTCGAAATCGGTGCTACCGGTGCCGCACAGGCCGCTGACGTGCCAGGTGTCGACGAAGCGCACGTCGCTGGCCGGCACCAGCACCATGTGCGCGCGCGGGGAGCCACCGCTCGTCTTCTCGATCTCGCCGTCGCGGTAGAGCAAGCAACCGCCGAGGACCCAATCCGCATTCTGAGTTCCGGAGCCCCACTGCCAACGCCCGTTGACGCGATAGCCGCTACCATCGCGGTCGGCGCGGCCGCGCGGCGCAAAGGTGCCGCAGATCAGGGTCTCGGGCTTGGGAAACGCGCTGCGCGCTGCCGCTTCCGGAATCCCCGCGAGAGCGCTGCCGGAAGTCGCACCGATGAACGCACACCAACCCGCCGAGGCGTCGCCGGTGGCAAGCGTCTCGATCATTTGCGCCGTCTGTGTCGGCGGCGATTCGATGCCACCGTACGCGGCCGGAATGCAAGTGCGGTAGAAGCCGGCATGCGCGAAACGATCGGAGATGTCGCGCGGCAGTCGTCGCGCCGCTTCGATCTCGTCGGAACGCCGGCGCAACTCGTCAACGAATCCCGCGGCGGCCGCTACGATGTCGTTCACCGGTTTCACGACTTGGGATACGGCTTCTTCCATTCGTCGAGAAACGCCAGCTTCTCTACCGGCCGCCGAGTGATCGGACCGTGGCCGCGCAGCTTCGGCCAGCCGATGGGAATGGCGCAGGCAGTACCCCACCCTTCGGGGATGCTCAGCAGCTCGCAGACCTGCCGTTCGAACTCACACAATAGAGTCGTCAACGTGCATCCGAGGCCTTCGGCGCGACAAGCGAGGAGGAAATTCTCGACGACGGTGTAGACGGATGCACCGCCGACGACGGAGACGCGATCGAGATTGGCGTCGGTGATCGTCATCCCTTTCGGATTGAAACAGAAGATCGCGATCACCGGCGCTTCGCCGAAGTGATCGGCAAGATAGTCGCCGGCGGCGAGCATCCGTTCGGCGCGGTCCTTCACGTCGTCAAGAGCTTCGGCGATCAGGCGCCGATGCTCGGCGACGTAGATCTGCCAGCGCTTGAGGTAGAGGTCACCGAGCTTGGCTTTCTTGGCGGCGTCTTTGACGACGATCACGCGCCACGGCTGCACGTTGCCGCCGGTCGGCGCCCAGGTGGCGGCTTGCAGAACGCGGTACAGGACGCCGTCGGCAATCGCATCCGGTTTGAGCCGGCGCACCGCGCGCAGGGTACTCATCGCTTCGTAGATACCCATCTCCGGCATGGCGTCTCCTACTGTCCCTTGAACCTCGGTGCGCGCTTTTCGCGGAGAGCGGCTAGCGCCTCGCGGTGGTCTTCGCTCTTGAAGGTCACGATCTCGAGGGCGGTGGAGAAATCGAAGGCGGTGTTGAGCGCGTCCTTGACCAGTTTGTTCACCGCCTGTTTGGTGTATTGCACAGCGAGTGGAGCGCCGGCGGCGAGTCGCTGGGCGAACTTCATCGCTTCAGCGTCGAGCTCGCCGACAGGTACGACTCGATTGACGAGCCCGATGCGCTCGGCGGTTTGGGCATCGACCGGATCGCCGGTGAGCAGGTACTGCTTGGCGCGCGCCGGGCCGAGGACGAGCGGCCAGATGACGGCGCCGCCGTCGCCGGCAACGATGCCGACGCGCACGTGCGGATCGGCGATGGTCGCCGTGTCCGCCATGAAGATGACGTCGCACAGCAGGGCGATCGAAGCCCCGAGACCCACCGCGGGTCCGTTGAGCGCGGCAACGATCGGAACCTCCACGTCGAGCAGATCCCAGATCAGCTGCTTGGCGTCGCGCCGCAGGTGTTCCATCGCGGCGGGATCCTGCAACTGCGGAAACCAATCGAAGCTGCCGCCGGCGCTGAAGCACTTGCCGGCGCCGGTGAGGAGGACGGCGCGCGCTTCGCGCTCCTGCTTGAGCTCGCGGAAGAGTCGGGTGAGCTCGCGATGCAGGGTATCGTCGACGGCGTTGAGTTTGTTGTCGGGATGGTCGATGACAACGCGCAACAAATCGCCGACGCGCTCGAAGCGAATAGCGCGGTAGTCGTCGTAGGGCACGGTGGATTAAACGCGCCGATAAGCCACGCTGTCAATCTGTGGGGCGGCGTCGCCGGGGCTTGCGATACCCCCTTCGATCGTTGAAACCTTGAACTTCGAAGCCTGAACATCCATCCGAAAGGAGCTCCCATGACCAACGCATCGCTCAAAGGCAAGACCGCGATCGTCACCGGCGCCTCCAGCGGCATCGGCCGCGCCATCGCGGAAAAGCTCGGCACCGCGGGCGCACATGTGTTCCTCGGCGGGCGCACACGCAGCGCCATGGAGGAGTCGAAGAAGAGGATTGAGAGCAGCGGCGGCAAAGCGACCGTCGTCGAGCTGGACGTGCGCGACCCGAAGCAGGTGCAGAACCTGGTGCAGCAGGCGGTCGACGCCACCAAGCGGCTCGACATCATGGTCAACAACGCCGGTTTGTCGTATCCGAGCAAGATCGTCGACGCCGATCCGTCGGAGTGGCAGGCGATGGTCGACACCAACATCGTCGGCTTGCTCGCCGGCTGTCAGGCGGCGGTGCGCGCCATGCGGGCGTGCAAAGCCGAAGGCCACGTCGTCAACATCTCGTCGATCGCGGCGCAGCGCTCCGACTCCGGCGTTTACGGCGCCACCAAGCACGCCGTGAATTGCATTTCGAGCACGTTGCGCAAGGAGCTCGAGGAAGACACCATCCGCGTCGTCAACGTCATGCCGGGCGCCATCGCCACCAACTTCGCGCGCAACTTCGACCCGGCGTTCGTCAAGGGCTTCGTACAAATGGCCGGCCTCGATATCGAGGTGAAGAAGGGCGAACGCCTGCCGGACGAGGTGATGGAAAAGCTCCAGCCGGCGATGAAACAGCTGCTCGGCAGTCCCGACGACGTCGCCGAAGCCGTCCTGTTCTCGGTAACACTGCCGATCTCGGTAAACATCGCCGACATCGTCGTAAGACCGCCGAAGCAGCTGGCGCTCTGAGGGGTTTGCTTAGATGAGAATCTCCCCCCTTCCCGTCTGCGGGAAGGGGGGACCAAGGGGGGTTAGGCCTTCACCCCCATCTCCGCGATCACCTCGCCGATGTTCTCGAGCAGCAGATCGATATCCTCCGGGAAGACATGGCCAATCGTGCCGATCCGGAAGCAGTCGGCTTGCGACACTTTGCCCGGATAGATCACGAAGCGACGGGCTTTGAGCTTGTCGTAGAACTCGTTGAACGAATACTTCGGATCCTGCGGATTGTGGAATGAAGTGATGATCGGCGACTGCCACTGTCGTGGGATCAGTGTGCGGAAGCCCAGCGCTTCCATACCGTCCACCAGGCGCCGCTGGTTTTCACTGTAGCGCTTGTGGCGAGCGGCGACTCCGCCCTCCTCGTCGAGCTCCTTCAACGCTTGCGCGAAGGCACAGACGACGTGCGTCGGCGAAGTGTATCGCCACTTGCCTTCTTTGGCTTCCATTTCCTGCCACTGGTCCCACAGATCGAGACTCAAGGACCGCGCCCTTCCCCTGAGCGACTGCATTTCGCCGCGTGACGCAACAACGAAGCCGAAACCGGGCACTCCCTGAACGCACTTGTTCGCCGACGAGATCAGGAAGTCGGCGCCAACGCCCTCGATGGTCATCGGGACGCCGGCGAACGACGACATCGCGTCGAGGATGTACTTCTTGCCGAACTCGCGTGCGAGGCGGCCGACTTCTTCGGCTGGATTGAGCATACCCGTCGTCGTTTCGCAGTGCGCCATGGCGACGTGGGTGATCTCCGGGTCGTGCTGAAACGCATGACGCATGCGCTCGAGATCGGGCGGATCGGTCTCCGGATGGCTGAGCTCGAAACACTCGATTCCCAATCGCGCCGCTGTTTCAACCATGCGTTTGCCGTAGGCGCCGTTGTTGACGATGAGGATGCGGCAATCCTCCAGCACCGCTGACCCGATGGTCGCTTCGACGGCAAACGTGCCGCTGCCTTGCATCAGCGTGCAGGTGTAGTTCGGTTGATTGGTCGCCAGTCGCACGATGCCTTCGCGAACGCGCGTGACGATCGCGTTGTAGTCGACATCCCACGTCGAGTAATCCGTCAGCATCGCCTGCCGAACGGTACGCGAGGTCGTCAGCGGCCCGGGCGTGAGAAGAAGGTAGGGAATATCTGCGTCCATGACTACTTCGTGTCTCCGATGAGGGCTTCGGGGCTCGGAAGCCTGGGCCGCCCTGCCCCACCGGCTTCGGCTGCACTTCTCACGATCATGGTCTCTCGCCGCGCGTCATCTGGGCTTCGATCGCGTCGATCATGGCGATGAGATCGGCGACGCCGTCGATGGCAAAGTGGGCGCCGGCGTCAAGCATCCGCTGATGCCCGTGTTTGATGCGGGCTGTCCGTTCTTCCGGCGAGAGCGCTCCGATCTCCGCTTCACTGAGACCGATCTCGTTACCGGTTTTCACAACGCCGACGGTCCACATCCCCGCGTTGAGTCCTGCTTCGATGCCGGGGATGGTGTCATCCACCTTCACGCACGCCGCCATCGGCCAGACATCGAGGCGCCTGGCATTCTCGAGACACATCCACGGGGCCGGCCGGCCGAGCGGAACGTCGTCGGCACAAACGACGGCGTCGGGGGCGAAACCACGGCGTCGCGCTTCGGCCTCGACGACGTCCATCAGCTTGCGGGAGTAGCCCGTGCTCGTACCGATCTTGATGTTGCGGGCGCGCAGCTTGGCAACGGTATCCAGCGTCCCGGGAATGAGCTCGGAGTAGTCCGGCAGGCGAGCGAGTTGCAGCGGCAGGAACTCGTCGTACATGCGATCGATGTCGGCATCGCCGAGGTCCTTGCCGTTGGCATTGCGCCAGCGATCGGCGACGCCCGGCATGACTGCGATGGTTGCGATGTGAGCGCGCTTCTCCATTCCCATCGGAGCGCGCGCCTCCTCGGCGGAGATGCGCACGCCGTGCCGCTGGTAGACTTCGACAAAGACCCCCGCCGGCGCGCGGCTGCCATAATCGATGACCGTCCCGGCCCAGTCGAAGATGACCGCCTTGACCTTCCCGCGATAATGTCCGGTGGATTTGGTTTGCATCCCTGCGTCCCGTTCGCTGCTGTTTCTGGCGCGACGGAGCCAGGGAGTCAACGATTCGGGGAGAGCGGCGACTCAATATTGGATACTTGTAATAACTCTATCTATTAGCTAATACTGAATCAGACTCGTCGGACAAGTCGGACCCGTCTGACGGCGAGGAGCAGAGTCGATGTCGGATCACGGGCGCTTGCTACCTGCGCACGGTGGCTTTCGTCGACTGCGCAGTTTTCATGTTGCGCAATGCGTCTATGACGGGACGGTGATCTTCTGCGGGCGCTTCGTCGACAAGCGCTCCCGGACTTACGATCAGATGGTACAGGCGGCTCGCAGCGGCGTGCAGAACATCGCGGAGGGGAGCCTGGCATCTGCGACCTCGCGCAAGTTCGAGCTCAAGCTGACCGGGATTGCCCGCGCCAGTCTCGGCGAGTTGCAGCAAGACTACGAGGATTTTCTGCGTCAGCGGGGCCTGCGCCAGTGGCACAAGGACTCGCCCGAAGCGCTGGCGATCCGCCAGCGCTACAAGTCTGACGCCTCGGACCAGTCGGACAGGTCCGACCAGTCCGACCCCTACGCTATCGGCTCGGCGTCACCGGAAGTTGCAGCCAACACACTGCTCTGCCTGATCAACCAAGCCATGTTTCTACTGGCTCGCCAACTGCGACATCTGGAGCAGAAGTTCCTTGACGAAGGCGGCTTCACAGAAAGGCTCTATCGCCAACGACGCGATCGCCGCGATGGCGTCGATTGAGGTGCCCACACTCCACGCGCCGGGTCCTCAGGCGGCCAACGGCGCCGCAATCAGCGAGCCACGCAGTATGCCGCCCGGGTGCACTTCGGTGGCCGGAGCGATCCCCGCCAGGCGGCGGACCTCTTCGAGCGGCAGCGGCAACAGTTCCTCGTAACGCAGGAGCGCCAGCCAGGGAGTCTTCCGGCCCCGGCGCCAGGCTTGAAAGGGATAGCGCAAAAACGAAAAGCCCAGCCCCTGGACGCCGCGCACAGCAGTGCCCAAGACCAGGAGCGCGTTGGGACGCCCACCGAACTGCGCATACGAGAACGGCAGCAATGCGGCTTCGCCCAACTCGTCGGTGCCGTAGTCGGTCAGCACGTGCCAGAGGTCGTGCGTGAGAATACCCCGGTCGCGAAACCACGCGCGCGTCGGGTCGAGCACCGGCAGCGCCTCACCGGTGGCGCGCGCCTGGTCCTCCATGCTCGCCTTGAGCCGCAACAAGCCATCGGGTTCGAAGCCGGTGCGCTCAAGATATGCGAGATAAGCACGACCGAAGCTGTCGGGCGGCATAGCCGCAAGCGCCTCGCGGTCACTCAGCATCGCAAGGAGCTGCGGCCGTTCGGCTAGCAAACGCCGTCCTTCACCAAGCGCCAAGAAGCGCTGGAACGTTCGCTCCTCCTCGTTGCCCATCAAGGCGCGGAAAATTTCGAACGCCTTCTCGGTCCGGTCGGGATGGTTGAGCAGCACGCGCAGGGCACGCGCCGCCCGCAGCCACTCGATCGACCGGGATGGTGGGGGCGCCGGAATCTCGAGCTCACCGCTGCTCAGTGTCAACGGAGCCGTAGGTTGAGTTGTTTCCATGGACTCCTCCTTTCTCCATGCCCCCACAGTAACCGGCGGGGTTTGGCGGAGTCCTTACGGTTTCCTGGTGAATTCTTGGGGATTGGGATTGCGACCGCGGGCGCCGGGGTGTCCGCCTCGATGACTACGTCCGCCGCGCACGCATGCGGCTCAGCTCAGTCTCCAGCACGACGAGTTGCCAGTCGCGCAGAATCCCGAGCGCCGCCATGGTCGCCTTGGCCTCGGCGGTCAGACTGTCGGCCTTCCGTCGATCACCCGGCTGCTGCCTTCGATAGAGGAGACGCGCATAGCCAAACCGGCTGTCGACGAGCGCCGTAACGTTGCCCATGGCTTCCTCCTTGGCCATGCCGCTCTGGTAGTGCGCGGCGCCGTCGTCGTAGCGCTCGAGCGTAGTGGCGAGACCGCCTAGGGTACTGGCGACGCCGTTACCGATCGAGCGCAGCAGAGGGTGCACGAAAATCAAATCGGCATAGGGCGCCAACAGATCGTAGAGTCGCTCGGCGCGTAACTCGTCTTCCAGAGCGATCGCAACCCAGCTGAGCGAACCGAGCGTGAGCAGCCAATGTTCGTCTCGGCGGATGTCGTCGAACCCGTATCGCGCCAGACCTTCGAAGTCGCGGCGCGCGGCTTCCGGATCGCCTCGTAGGAAGTGGGCGAATGCGAGGGCGCTGCGCACGGCCGGTTCCCAACTGTAGGGTAACTCCATCATTTCACCGAAGAAGACGCGGTCCAGTTCAACGTCTGCATCGATACCGCGCAAGTACTGAAGCGGATACATCTGGCCGGCGTACATGAAGTGCGCATACGGTACGGCGCCGCGGCCCAACGCCAGCGCGTCGCGAAACAGTTGCTCGGCCCGGGCGAATTCACCGCGCGCCAGAGCCCGGCTTCCCTGGGTGAAGGTCGACAAGAAAACGTACGCCGGCTGACGCAGCTCGCGTGCGACGCGGTCGTAAGCACTCATCGCTCGCTCGGCAGCGAGCATGTCGCCGCGAAAGAGCTGGCCGACGATGACGCCTTCGTGGCCGATCAGCGCCATCAGCGGATCGTGCTGCTCGGCGGCAAGGTCAAGGATTTGCGTCGCGACAGCGAAGCGCTCGTCGAGGCGATCGGGACCGAGACACGCCCACAGTCGCGCCGCGAGAACATCGAAGATCTTGGGCTCGAGCTTCACGATCTCGCCGCGACGGCGGAGTTGAAAGAGGGCTTCGTCGAGCTCGCACTCCCCGAAGGCGTGAGTCACCGTTCAGCTGCCTCACTCGGTTCGCACCATTGCACGACCTCAGATTGCGGTGAGCGCGAGACTACCCGGCATCAGGTTCGCATTCAAATCGACCAACGTGTGGGTATGATGAAATTCGAACTTCGCTCAGTGGTCGCCCCCCCGAACCGGGTGTGATCCGCTTCGCGTTGGTCAAGCTGAGTTTGAAGATCACAGGACTCGAACGTTCTTAATATTCACGTACCCCTCGCGCCCATCAGGCAGACGCACGCGGTACCAGCTGCTCTCGCGACCTAGAAGCTCGGCGCTCTCGCCCACCGCCAGTCGGCCGACAATCCGCCCCGACCCACGCGCGGCCGCGCGTACCGGGATGTGTGTCGACACGTCCTTTGACGGAGTGACGAGCAGAGACGGCACCACAGTCAACGAGCGTGGCAGCTCGTCACGAGCCAACGCATCCAACACGTCGGCCAATCGCACGCCAGCCTTCTGCAATTGCTCGAGCGCCACCGGCCGCATCAACTCAACGTACTCGGTCCCCAGTTGCGCCGGGGACGCGTTGTCGCCGAGGTAGCCGGCAGCCGATTTACCGTTATGCACCGGGCGATACGCCGAGTCGTTGGCGATCGCGTACGTCGCCCGCGCCCAGTCGACGACATCACCAGCCCTCCAGGCGGCACGCTTCTCCGCGGTGATGCCATCCTCGAGTTGTTTTGCCAGAGCCCTCTCCCGTGATGGCGAGCCGGCCTTCAGGAGACCTCCATCCCAAACGGCGTGGAGGTTGTCGACCGAGTTCCAGCATGTGCGGGGACAAAACCTGACAGCGATATCATTGCCGCCGGCGTCTTCGGCGTAGGCGACGTGAAGCGGCTGATGCAGATCGCCCATATAGTGCGCGACAAACTTGAGAGCGGCGGCGCGGCCGCCGGACGCGGCGGGTGTTTGCATGAAGATACGCGCCTGCTGTCCAAGCGCACGCAGGACACAGCCGTCCGGCGAACAGTCCGTTCGCGGCTGCAGCGGTCTGCGCCGTTTTGTGTTCACGTAATGATGCGGCTTGGTCCAAGCGTAGCCGGGAGCCTGACGGATGTCGTCGGCCCAGGTACACAGCCGCGCAAAATTCTCCGCATCGCCGACCGCAAGAATGCGCTTGACGAGTGCACGCCCGGCCGATGAGGTCTCCTGCCAGGCGATCCAGCAAACGATATGGTGCCCTTCCTGGCCCCATGCCCGCACGCTCGAGGGCGGCAAGATGGCAAGCGCGGCGAGCACGATCGCCGACGCAAAACGCGGGCGTCGGTGAAATCCTCCCACAATGCGAAAGATCATCGAACCGCCGGTTTCTCAGCGGAACAGGTACAGTGCGACCAGTGCGAGCAGAAAATAGTTCACCAGAACCGCGGCGCCGGCGTAGTCCTTGGCGACACGCTGGCCGAAGAACAACATCAGCAGCGCCAGTGCGGCCATCAGCGCACCGCAAAACGCCGGAAAGGCGCTGCCGCCGACGAAGATGACGAAAGCGCCGAGCGCGGATAACACGCCGGCGACCACTTCGATGAAGGTGATCACCCGCAGCATCGGTACGACGAAATCGGCGAGCGCCGATTTCGAGAAGTGCCCCGTCAGCCACTCCAAATTGCCTTCGCGGTCGAAGATCTTGTCAAGTCCCGATTGCAGGAACAGTACCGCTAGAAACGCCGCTGTGAACAGCTGCATCGCCCAGAGTCCCATCGTTCCTCCATTCCTTCCCCGACGGTGTTACGCAGCGGAGGGAGGTGTGGTCAAGTCATGGTGATCGGTAATCGATCCTTACATCCGCAGCGGCCGGCGGCGCTCGAAGACGATCCCGGCGCCGGTGCTGATCTTCGCCAGTTGAACCTCGGCGGGCTCCGGCGACGGCTCGACGCTGCGATCGATGATGACGTCCCACGCCAAACCTTTGTGCGCGGAAGCTGTTGGCAAGCAACGGGCGCGGGAGTTGGCGACGCGGGCGATGGCGTCGAGCGCGGCATGCGGTTGATCGCCGAGGTGGGCGAACCACGAATAGGCGTCGCCTTCTTGCAACGCCGGGCAGGGACCGATCTCGATGCGGGCAGCCTGCGGTCCAGTAGTCTCGACGCGAAAGTCGACGTACGTGCGCGGATGAAAGGCTGGATGCAGCTGGAAGATCTTCGCGGCAGCGTCGATGCCGTCACCGGGGATCTTCATCGCCCTTTGCAAGCGTTCGGCCGTAAGACCGGCGATACCGGTCCACTGCTTGCGCGCCAGGCGCGCGATGCAGTCCTCGCCGTAATGCCTGGCAACGCAGAGGAGAAAGGCGCGCGCCAGCACATGACTCTGAACCGCGAACTCCTGGTTGGCGATCAATAGAGCGCGATGTGAGAAGTCTTCGAGCTGAAAATCCGGATCGAAGGGGCCGCTGTAGTCGGGCCATCCACCTGCCTGCGGGCTCGCCGCCGGATCGTCGATGCCGATCGAAGCGATCTGCGAGCGACCGACGATCGCGAGGTTCTCGTGCTGTTGATACGCGACGGCTTCGTCGTCGATGAACACCTTCCAGCGGCAGTGCGGCACGCGGTCCGCCGGGTGACGCGGCGGCCGATGGATCGGCCGCACTTTGGCACACGGATGCGTCGCCGCAGCCGTCGCATCGAAGGTGGGATCCTCGATGTCGTGACACATCGCGCGGACCCGCTTCTCGCCCCACGGCTCGACATCCATCAGCGCGCCGCAGCGCTGCAACCAGAACTCGCCGTAGTTCGGCCCATCGAGACGATAGCGAAAGTCCATGAACTGGTGTGCCGCGCCGATGTCGAGCTGGAGGTTTTTGAAGATCGTCGAGACGTCGTCGCCGACAAAGTTGAGAGCCCGCTGCGTACGCTTCGAATAGATCGGGCTCGCCGACATCCACTCTTCGATGGCGATCCGAGTCATCGCATCGTCACCGAACTGCCCCATGACCTCGGGTAGTCCGACCCGATCCTGCAGATGGCCGTTCAGGAGGTATTCGCGGCCGAGATCGGCGAGTGCCTGGCGGGAAAAGTCGTTCAGTCGCAGCGTTGGGTCGAAGGGGCCGGTGTAGTCGTCGCGCAGCACGTGCCGGTGTTAGCGCTTTTGGGTCGATGCGTCCATGAGGGATGATGGTCGGCTGTTCACTCGCCGCCGCCCACACGCTACAAGAGGGGCAATCCAAACCAAGGGAGACACCGGATGCGCAACTGGAAACACACCGCCACCCTGATCATGGCTCTCCTGCTCGCGCTGCGAGCGTTGACTAACGTCTTCAAGCCGCTCGGCGCCGGCTCGGGGTTGGTTTTCTTCGGCAAGCTGCTCCACGGCGTTCCGAATCTGATCCTGGCGCCAGCTCTCGGCATCCTGATGCTGATCTACGCCTACGGTATGTACGACAAGCGCCAGTACGCGCTGCCGATGGGGATCTTCTACACCATCTTCGTCATCTTCAACGTCTGTCTCTTTCCGGTTTTCGAAACCCTGCCCGGTGGCTGGAGCATGGGCGCGTACGCTGCCTTCGGAGTCGCGGCGATCGGCGCGGCTGCGTTTGCGGCGTGGCTGATGTGGGTCCAGCGCGATGAGCTGGTGACTTAGTCTCAATCGGAAATAATCTGAACCACCGAAGGCACCAAGAATCCGAAAGCCAAGTTCGTAGATTCAGTCCTAGTCAACCTCATTGAAGTTCCCCGGGTTTCAAATCCGGTCAGTTCGCCACACCGCGATGGTTGCTGGCGGCGTCGGCCCCCAAGCCCCGGGCGACCACAAGGGTCGCCCCTACGGCAGGGCGATCGCGACGCCGTGAAGCGCTTCGAAGATCTCGGCGTGCATCGCATCATCGCGTACAACCTGGCGCAGAGCGAGGAGCAGATGCGGCAGCTGGTCGATCGCGTGGCGGGGTTGACCTCCCCCTAAGGCGCCGTCGCCGAATAACGTAGCCGACAAATTTTCCGGTGCTCACGGGCTGCCACGAGGCAGAATGGCGTAATTCCAGTCGGGATGGAATTGGTAGGGTT
>Ga0187892_10006331_pt1 | contig 17685 bp, 18 predicted proteins | sample MA1701073metaG_FD_139345 | JGI IMG/M metagenome (GOLD analysis project Ga0187892, IMG submission 139345) | Bio-ooze microbial communities from a basaltic lava cave in the Kipuka Kanohina Cave System on the Island of Hawaii, USA - MA170107-3 metaG ... | reverse complement strand
GGTGCGTCTGTTCGACGCGGTGGCGCCCGGCGTGCCGGTGATCGTGACCGTCGACGCGGGCGGGCGCGTTGAAGACCTGGTGGATCTCGAGCTGCACGGCTTCCACGTGGTGAGCCGGCCCTTCGCGCTGCGCGATCTGCTCGCCAAGGTCGAGTTGCCCGGCACGACGGTGCCCTCACGCGGTGGTGCGCGAGCGCGCGTCGAGGCGCTGTGCGGATAGGGATCGAGCGACCATGCGTAAGAGCTGCGTGTTGTCACTGCTGACGCTGACGATCATGCTCGGGCTCGTCGGGCTACTCGCCTTCACGAGCGAGTCCGTCCATCACCGGTCCGAGCCGGCGCGGACTCCTACCGAGAAGCCGCGGTCGTCGGTCACGCCGCCGTTCGAGCCCGAGACCGGGCCGATATACCAGCGCAACGGTCTGATGCTGACCTACTGAGGCGGCCGGCCGTGGCGGAGGCGCCGGTCCTGGTGTACACTCTGGGCCGATGCGTCGCCGCCGGCGGCGCCCTCGCCTCCGATATTGGCTCTTCCGAGTATTGGGGCGCGTACGAAGCGGAAGAGTGACCGAAGGAGAACCACATGGCTGCGAAACTGTACGTGGGTGGTCTGTCCTATTCCACGACCAGCGAGACGCTTCGCGAATATTTCGCTCAGTGCGGCACTGTGGAGTCGGCGTCCGTGATCACGGACAAGTTCTCGGGCCAGTCCCGGGGCTTCGGCTTCGTCGAGATGGCGACGGCCGAGGAGGCGCAGCGCGCGATCTCCGAGCTGAACGGCAAGGACCTCGACGGCCGGAAGATCACCGTCAACGTGTCGAATCCTCGGGCGCCGGGCTCGGGCGGCGGCCGCGGGCCCGGCGGGCCTCGCGGCGGTGGCCGACCGGGTGGCGGCGGGCGGGGTGGCGGCGGGGACCGCGGAGCCTACGGGGTGCCCCCTTCCAAGAAGCCCTTCCGCTGGTAGCAAAGTCGGAGGGGCCTGGACGGCCCCCTCCGAAGCCAGCGCTCGAAGCGGCAAAGATAGCGAGGGCGCGGTGATCAACACCGCGCCCCTCGTCTTTCTACAAGACCCTGTCGTAGCGGCCATGCTCGTGGGCCGCGTCCATGAACCACTTCACGATCTCGGGGTTCGACCGCGGCGGGATCTCGCACGAGGTCGACAGGATGAACCCGGAGTGCCGGGCGGCCGCGTCGATGCACCGTCGCACCTCACCCTCGATCTCGGCCCGGGTGGCCTTCTCGAACTTGGTCGCGTCCACGTTGCCGATGGCCACCGCGCGCCCCTTGGCCACCTGCACGAAGCGCTCGAGCTGGTCCACGTGGAGCGCGGGGTCCGACTGCTGGTCCAGGTCGAACGAGACGGTGGTGAAGCCGCAGCCGATCAGGTCCTCGAAGATCGGGTAGGTGGTGCCGCAGATGTGGGTGGTGACGCCCACCTTCTTGGCCTTGAAGTACTCCACCATCTCCTTGTGATAGGGGGCGATGAACTCCCGGTAGTTGTCGGGCGAGACGAGGCTGATGGAGGCGGTGGGCTCGGAGAAGGAGAGGCCGATCTTGGTCTTCACGATCGCGTCGCCCCAGAGCTTGCAGAAGTCGGTGGTGAGGCGCATGAGGTCGTGGATGAACTGGGGATCCTCGAAGGTGTCGAGCAGCATCATCTCCGGGTTGCGGAGCAGCATGGCGATCGTCCACGGCCCCACCGCAACCGCGCCGGTGGCCGCGGGCGGCGCCGCCTTCACGAGCGCCTCGCACTGCTCGAGGAAGCCGGGTAGCCGCGCCGTCTTGTAGGGATCGGGCATCCGAAGCTTGGCCAGTGAGGCCTTGTCCTCCAGCAGGTGCGTCTCGATGGAGGGCACCACATAGTCGGAGTACTTGACGCCGCAGCCGAAGGCTTCCGCTTCCTTGGCGAGGTCGTTGTAGGCGAGCACCACGTCGGGCTGGTAGCGCTCGTAGTAGTTCATCATGGCGTTGATCGCCTTGACCGGATTGGTGCAGTACTCCTCGATGCTGAGCCCGTCCAGCGTGCCCGCGAAGGAGGCCACGATCGGGTAGACCGGCACCCGGTCCGCGAAGGAGCGCTTGTAGGCCGCCACCACCCGGTCGCGATTGGTGAGGGTGGCCTTGCCCTTCTCGGCGTCCCAGAGCTTGTTCACTTCCATGTAGCGCGGCGGCAGCTTGGCCTCGTACTCCATGAACTGGGTGATGGGGTAGCGGATGCCGCCGTTGTGGGTGCCGCGGAGGCCCTCGACGATTTCCTCCATGCGCGCCCACGGAATGGAGAACGCCATCTCGTGATCCTGGGTCTGGCCGAAGATGCGATCCCCCGAGCAGGGGAGGATCACCTGGGGCTCCCCGGTCTTCATGGTGGTGACGATGATGTCGGCGCAAACCGCGCGGCCCTCGAACGACGAGGTGAGGCGACCGCCCCGCTTCCACAACGCGGCCTGGGTCAGCCGCATGACCTGCGCCGGGTTGGCGTAGACGCAGACCACGTGCGGCTCGAAGGTGGCGCGATCGAGCGGGGCCACGAGCACGCAGTGGTACTGGCCCGGCGCGAACTTGTCGATGGCCGCCTCGGAGCGCTGCCCCGCCTCCTTCGTCTCGGTGTACATCCCTTCGCAGAGCGTGCCCACGTTGTAGATGGGGAGGGGCTTGTCGAAGCCAATGGCGGTGATGCCCAGCGAGCAGATGTGATCCTCGCGGGTGAGCGCGATGGTCCACCCGTAGCGTCGGGCCATGTCGATGACCTGGCAGCTCATGCTGAGCTTCTTGAAGTCGCGGGCGGGACGGCGGGCACGCTCCGGGATCGGCTCGTCCGCGCTGAGCATGCGAATGGCCACCGGGAACGTCTGCGGGCGGAGATATGTCCCAAGCTCGCGGTCCGCCGTCTTCACGTCCATCATGGCTGTCTCCTTGCTCACGGAGGCTACGGGGGGCCTCCGGCCTTGTCAAGACAAGCGCGCCATTTCCGCTACAATGGCGGCGCCATGGCGCGATACCGGATCATCCAGTGGCGCGATCTACCGTCCCTGGTGGAGGCGGTGGACGGCGAGCAGACCGTCCGCGTCCCGCTCTCGCAGCGCTTCCAGGATCTGATCGACGCGGTCGCCATGCGAGACGGCGCCTCGGAAAGCGAGGCCTACCTCGCCGGCTGGGCCCTGGGGCCTGACAGCGAGCGCCCCGGCACCGCCGAGGCGGTGGCCGAGGCGGTCGCGGCCGAACTGGAAGAGGGCTTCCAAGACCTGGTGACGCGCCGCATGCTCGGCCCACCCCGCTGAGCCTCCGCTCCCGTGTCGGCACTTGCCGCTTCGAGCGCCGGCTCCGCCGGCGCAATCCGGTTCCGAGGGGGGAGGCCTCGGAGGGGGCCGTCGAGGCCCCCTCCGATGTATACTCCGCCCAGCCAATGAAGGCCGCGGAGCTGTTGGTCGCCTGCTTCCTGCTGTTCGGGGCGTGCCTCGTCTGGCCCCTGCTCGCCATCGCGAATCGCCCCACCTTCGTGCTGGGCGTGCCCGCCTTCGTGGTCTACCTCTTCGCGGTCTGGGCGGCCATGGTGGCCGTCCAGATCCTGCTGGCCCGCCGGGTCCACCCACCCGAGGATGAGCCGTGAGCGGCCTGTCGCCCACCGTCCTGCTCAGCATCGTTCTCGGCTACCTGGCCTTCCTCTTCCTGGTCGCGTCGGTGGCCGAGGCCTTCGCGCCGCGGCTCGGTCGGGGCCGGATACGGACGCTGACCTACGTGATGGCCGCCTCGGTGTACTGCACGGCGTGGACCTTCTACGGCAGCGTGGGTCTCGCCGCCAACCGGGGGCTAGAGTTCCTGACGATCTATCTGGGCCCGGCGTGCGTGGCGATCCTGTGGCCGCTCCTGCTCCGGAAGCTCGTGCGGGTCTCCAAGGAGCAGCGCATCACCTCCGTCTCCGACTTCATCTCCAGCCGCTACGGCAAGTCGGCGTCGCTCGGCACCCTGGTGGCGGTGCTGGTGGTCTGCGGCATGATCCCGTACATCGCGCTGCAGCTGAAGGCGGTGTCGGCCTCCTTCAAGATGATCCTGCGCGAGGAGTCGCTGCTCGACGTGTTCGATCCAACTCTGGTGGTGGCGGTGATCCTGGCCCTGTTCGGGATCCTGTTCGGGGCGCGCAACCTGGACTTCACCAAGCGACAGACCGGCCTCATGACCGCGGTGGCGGTGGAGTCGGTGGTGAAGCTCGCCGCCTTCCTGCTCGTGGGCGTCTACGTCACGTGGGGGCTCTTCGGCGGCTTCGCGGACATCTTCGGCCAGGTGGCCCGGCACCCCGAGTGGTCCAGGCTCCTCATGCTCGACCAGCCCAGTACCGCGTCCTTCGCGCGCTGGACCGCCATGCTGCTGATCTCGATGCTGGCGGTGATGTTCCTGCCGCGGCAGTTTCACGTGCTGGTGGTCCAGAACGCACGGGAGCGCGACGTCAACGCGGTCTCCTGGTCCTTCCCGCTCTATCTCCTCCTGATCAACATCTTCGTGCTCCCCATCGCGTTCGCCGGCCTCCTCGTCTTCCCGGAGGCGGGGGCCCAGGCCGACGGCTTCATCCTGCGCCTGCCCCTCTTCTTCGACAGCCAGCTCATCTCGGTGCTCGTATTCCTGGGGGGCTTCTCGGCGGCCACCGCCATGATCGTGGTGGACTCCCTCGCGCTGTCCAAGATGATCACCAACGACATCATCCTGCCGGTGCTGCTGCGCCGGCGGCGAATCGAAGACATCTACTGGATCACCCTGTTCTACACGCGCCTGGCCATGCTCGCGGTGGTGGCGCTGGGCTTCGCGTGGGCGCGCATGGAGCACGGCCAGCTCCTGCTGGTGGAGATGGGGCTCCTCTCCTTCATCGCGGTGGCCCAGTGCGGTCCCGCCATCCTGCTCGGGCTCTACTGGCGTCGCGGCAACCGCAAGGGAGCCTTCGCCGGGATCTCGGCGGGCTTTTTCGTGTGGTTCTACACCCTGATCCTCCCCGCCCTCGGCAAGGAGGAGGTGTTCGGCGCCTCGTTCCTGGTCGACGGGCCGTTTGGCGCGGGGCTGCTCCGCCCCACCGCCTTCCTGGGGCTCGAGGGACTCGACACCATCAGCCACGGCGTCTTCTGGTCCTTCTTCTTCAACCTGGGCCTCTTCGTGATGGTCTCGCTCCTCACCGAGCAGGACGCCGACGACCGGGCTCAGGCCGCCGCCTTCGTGGGGGTGGCCGCTGACGACCGGCCGGCCCCGAGCGCCCCCGCGATCCTGTCGGCCCCCGAGATCGAGCGCCTGGTTCACCACTACGTGGGCGACGAGGACGCCGAGGCCATCGTGCGCGAGCTCTTCGGCTCGAAGGCCCCCGCGGAGCTGTCCGTGCCGGAGCTGCTGGAGATGCGCATCCGCTTCGAGCGGCTGCTGGCCGCCTCCCTGGGCGCGGCGGCCGCCCGCATGATCGTGGAGGACCACTTCACGATCTCGAAGGAGGAAGCCCAGCAGCTGGTCGCCTCCTTCCAGCGGATCCAGGAGTCGCTCCGGGTCACCGAGGAGGAGGTCAAGCGCGGAGAGCGCCTGCTCGCCTCGGTGGTGGAGAGCGTGGACGACTGCATCTTCACCGCGGACACCACCGGCCGGCTCGTGACCATGAATCCGGCGGGACGCCGCCTCCTCGGCTACGCGGGGTGGGAGGTGAGCCGCCTGCGGTACCCCGACCTCCTCGCCGCGGACGAGCGGGGCGAGGTGGCGGCCATCGTGACCGCGCTGGAGGCGGGGCGTGGCTGGAGCGGCCAGGTGACGGGGCGGACGGCCCGCGGCCTGGCCTTCCCGGCCCACGTGGCCATGACCTCCCTGTTCGACGACCGGGGACAGCGCATGGGCACGGTCGGCGTGCTGCACGACCTGACCGAGCAGGTGGAGACCCAGCGCCGGCTCATCCACCGCGAGAAGCTCGCGTCGCTCGGCGAGATGGCGGCGGGAGTGGCTCACGAGATCCGCAATCCGCTGGGCGGCATCAAGATGGCCACCAACTTGCTCTCGTCTCCCGAGGTGGACGGCAGCCCCCTGTCCCAGGAGATGGCTCGCTCCATCTTGTCCGGCATCGGCGAGATCGAAGGCATCATCAACAACCTCCTCGACTGGACGCGCGACGCCCGGCTCGAGCGCAATGAGTACGAGCTCCACCGGATCCTCGACCCGGTGGTGGAGGCGGCGGCGGTCGAGGGCCGCGCTCGCGGCGTCCTCGTCGGTTACGGGCGGCTCGAGCGCGAGGTGGTGGCGGCGGTCGACGGCCAGAAGCTGCGCCAGGTCTTCACCAACGTGGTGAATAACGCCCTGGAGGCCATCGAGCCCTGGCGGAAACACCCCGGCCGGGTAACCGTCGATCTCTTCGTCGAGGGCGAGCGGGCGGTGGTCGAGGTCGTCGACGACGGCGTCGGCATCTCCCCGGATGACCGAGACCGGATCTTCCTGCCCTTCTTCACCACCAAGCCGGCGGGCACCGGCCTCGGAATGTCCATCGTCAAGAAGATCGTGGACCTCCACGCGGGGGACATCGCGATCGACAGCGCGCCGGGCCGCGGCACGCGCGTCAGAATCTCATTGCCGGCGGCGGTGGTCACGCCGGTGGCCGGAGGCACCCCATGAAGCGACGGCTCCTGCTCGTCGAGGACGACGAGGTCTTTCTCCGTCCCCTCCACCGCACGCTCGAGCTCAAGGGCTACGAGGTGGTGCCGGTGCACAGCGCCGAGGAGGCGCTCGAGTCGCTCAAGGCCGAGGACGTGGATCTGGTGCTCACCGACCGGCGCCTGCCCGGCATGGACGGCGTCGAGCTGGTGCGGCAGATCAAGGTGGAGCACCCCGACCTGGCCGTCGTGGTCATGACCGCCTACGGCACCATCGAGTCGGCGGTGGAGGCGATGCGGCTGGGCGCCGAGGACTACCTGGTCAAGCCCTTCGAGGCGGCCGAGCTGCTGCTGGTGATCCGGCGGGCCATCGAGTTCCAGGAGCTGAAGTCGGCGAATCGCCGGACGATCCGGCGCAACCAGGAGCGCTTCACCTTCGGCAATATCGTGGCCACCAGCGCCGGGATGCAGGCGGTGTTCGACCTGCTGCGCTCGGTGGTCGATCTCGACACGACCGTGCTCATCTACGGGGAGACCGGGGTGGGCAAGGAGCTGCTCGCCCGCTCCATCCACTTCTCGGGGGCCCGGCGCGATCGGCCCTTCGGGGCCGTCAACTGCGCGGCCATCCCGGCCGAGCTGTTCGAGTCGGAGCTGTTCGGCTCCCGGCGTGGCTCGTTCACCGGCGCCACCGAGCACCGCCGCGGCCATTTCCAGATGGCCAACGGCGGCACGCTGCTCCTCGACGAGATCGGGGAGATGCCCCTGCATCTCCAGAGCAAGCTCCTCCGGGCCATCGAGGAGAAGAAGGTCACCTCGGTGGGCGCCGATCGCCCGGTGGACATCGACGTCCGCTTCATCGCCACCACCAACAAGGATCTCCAGGCCGAGGTCGAGCGCGGCGCCTTCCGGCGGGACCTCTTCTACCGGCTCTCGGTGATGCCGGTCCGGGTACCCGCGCTCCGCGAGCGGCCGGAGGACATCCCGCTGCTGGCCCGGCATTTCGTTGAGCAGGCGAGCCGCCGGATCAAGAAGACGGTGCGGGATATCTCGCCGGAGAGCCTGGGGGCCCTGATGCGCTATCCGTGGCCCGGCAACGTGCGCGAGCTCGAGAACGTCATCGAGCGGGCGGTGATCGTGGGCGCGGGCGACCTGCTCGAGAATGTGGAGCGCTTCCTCGGTCCGGCGGGCGTCCACGCGCCGGTGGATCTGTCGCTGCCGTTCCGGGACGCCAAGGCCCGGGTGGTGGAGGACTTCGAGCGCGCCTATATCGACGGGCTGCTCAAGAGCCACGGGGGCAAGCTCACCGCCGCGGCCAAGCACGCCGACATGGATCTCAAGAACTTCTCCGACAAGATGCAGCGCTACGGCCTGCGCCGCTCCGCGCCCCCGGAGCCGCCGCCCGCCTAGCGGGCCGCTGGTGCCGGGGCTAGAAGAACAGGATCGTCACGAGCACGAAGAGCGGCAGGAGGACGGCCCCGCTGTAGGCCATGTAGCCGAAGAAGCTCGGCATGCGGACGCCCGCCGCTTCCGCGATGGCCTTGACCATGAAGTTGGGCGCGTTGCCGATGTAGGTGTTGGCCCCCATCGCGACCGCCCCCACGCTGATCCCGGCCAGGATCACGTGGGGCACGCCGACCACCTGACTGGAGAGCCCGAGCCCCTGGGCGAGGGCCAGGAAGGTGAGATACGTCGGCGCGTTGTCCAGGAACGACGACAGGCTGCCGGTCGCCCAGAAGAACTGCCAGGGCTCGCGCACCCCGAGTTCGCCGCCGCGCACGTGCAGCAGCTCCAGCGCGGGGATCATGGTGAGGAAGATTCCCAGGAAGAGCACCGCCACTTCCACCATCGGATACGCGGTGAACTGATTGGCCCGCCGGATCTCCCGCGGCGTTCGCCACAAGGAGATCCCGGCGAGGGCCAGGATGGCCACCTCCCGCACCGGGGCGTGCAGGAAGGCGACCGCGGCCACCACGCCCGCGAGCCAGAGCCCGTTGAGTACGCCCGCGATCCGGAGGGGCTCGATCTGGGTATGATCGCGCTGTAGCGCCGCCCTCGTCTCGTGCGCGTGATGGCGCGAGTCCCAGACGTAGTACAGGAGGAGCAGCGAGGCGGTCATGAGGAGCCAGTGCGGCCACAACCGGAACGTCCAGGCGAACGGCACCCCCTGCAGGTAGCCGAGGAAGAGCGGGGGATCCCCGAGCGGGGTGAGCATGCCTCCGATATTGGAGACCAGGAAGATGAAGAACACCACCGTGTGCGTGACGCGGGCCCGCTCCCGGTTGGTCTGCAGGAGTGGCCGGATCAGCAGCATCGAGGCGCCGGTGGTGCCGATGAAGGAGGCGAGCAGGCTCCCGGTGGCCAGGAAGGCGGTATTCACGAGCGGAGTGGCCTCGAGATCACCGCGCAGGAGCACCCCACCCGCGATCGCGTAGAGGCCGGCGAGCAGGATGATGAAGGAGACATAGTCGCCCGCCATGTGGACGAGGGCTCCCGGCTCTCGTACGAGATACAGCGCGAGCACCGGCGCTCCCAGCACGCCGGATACGACGAGCTTGTTCCGGTTGGATTCCCACCAGTGCGGTAGCCAGAGCGGACAGAAGGCGATGGCGAGGAGCATCGCGACGAAGGGCAGGACGGTGTAAAGGGGAAGCGGGGCCGGCACGGCGCAAGCGTACTCCCTTGCGGTTGCGCGGCGGATGGTTTAAGAAGTGGGGCGGCGCGCTGACGCGCCGATCACCCCACACAACGAGGTCCCCCTATGGCGAGCGAGACCAAAGGCAGCAGCGCCGTCGAAGCCCTACTGAAAGAGAAGCGGAAGTTCGCTCCGCCGAAGGAGTTCGTGAAGCGGGCGAAGGTCAACCGCGCCTCGGTGTACAAGGAGGCCGCCAAGAATCCGGCCCGCTTCTGGGAGCGCTTCGCCCGGGAGCTGGACTGGTTCAAGCCGTGGAAGACGGTGCTGCAGTGGAAGGCGCCCTACGCCAAGTGGTTCGTGGGGGGCAAGCTGAACGTCTCCTACAACTGCCTCGACCGCCACGTGACGACTCCCCGCAAGACCAAGGCCGCGATCATCTGGGAAGGAGAGCCGGGCGATGCGCGGGTCTTGACCTACTGGGATCTGTACCGGGAGGGCAACCGCTTCGCGGCGGCGCTGAAGCGCCGCGGAGTGAAGAAGGGCGACCGGGTCACGATCTACATGCCCATGGTGCCCGAATTGCCCATCGCGATGCTGGCCTGCACCCGCATCGGCGCGCCCCACAGCGTCGTCTTCGGGGGTTTCGCGCCGGAGGCGCTGCGCGACCGGATCCACGACGCGGAGTCGCGCGTCCTGATCACCGCCGACGGTGGCTTCCGCCGCGGCTCGACGGTTGCCCTCAAGAAGAACGTCGACGAAGCGTTGAAGGAGTGCCCCGACGTCAACACGGTGGTCGTGCTCAAGCGGACCCGGCAGGAGATCTCCATGCAGGCGGGGCGCGACATCTGGTGGGACGACTTCGTCAAGGACGCACCCGCCTACTGCGCCCCCGAGAAGATGGACTCCGAGGACATGCTCTACCTGCTCTACACCTCGGGCTCCACCGGCAAGCCCAAGGGCATCGTGCACACCACCGGCGGCTATCTCACCGGCGTCTACGCCACCACCAAGTGGATCTTCGACCTGCAGGACACCGACGTCTTCTGGTGCACCGCCGACATCGGCTGGGTGACCGGGCACTCCTACATCGTCTACGGACCGCTCGCCAACGGCACCACCACCGTCATGTACGAAGGGACGCCGGATTACCCGGACAAGGACCGGTTCTGGCGGATCGTCGAGAAGTACGGGATCACCATCTGCTACACGGCGCCCACCGCCATCCGCACGTTCATGCGCTGGGGCGAGGAGTATCCGAAGCGCTGCGACCTCTCGAGCCTGCGCTTGCTGGGCTCGGTCGGCGAGCCCATCAACCCCGAGGCCTGGGTCTGGTACTGGAAGGTCATCGGGGGCGGCCGCTGCCCGGTGGTGGACACCTGGTGGCAGACCGAGACGGGCCATATCCTCATCACGCCGCTCCCGGGCATCACCACGCTCAAGCCCGGCTCGGCTACCCGCCCGTTCCCGGGGGTGGATGCGGAGGTAATCAATGATAAGGGGGAGCCCGCCAAGGCGGGCTATCTTGTGCTCAAGAAGCCGTGGCCGGGCATGCTGCGGGGCATCTACCGGGATCCGCAGCGGTACCAGGCGCAGTACTGGAGCAAGTACCCGGGCCTCTACTTCACGGGGGACGGCGCGAAGATCGACGAGGACGGCTACTTCTGGCTGCTGGGCCGTGTCGACGACGTAATGAACGTCTCGGGCCACCGCGTGTCCACCATGGAGGTGGAGTCGGCCCTGGTGGATCACCCGCACGTGGCCGAGGCCGCCGTCATCGGCCGGCCGCACGAGATCAAGGGCCAGGCCATCGCCGCCTTCGTGACGATCAAGGACGGCACCAAGCCCAGCAAGGAGCTGATGGAGGAGATCAAGGGGCACGTGGCCAAGAAGATCGGCGCCCTGGCACGCCCCGACGACCTGATCTTCTCGTCGGACCTGCCCAAGACCCGCTCCGGCAAGATCATGCGCCGCCTCCTCCGCGACATCGCCGAGGGTAAAGCGCTGGGCGACACCACGACGCTGGCCGACCCGGCTGTCGTGGCCGCGCTCAAGGAGAAGTACGGCGAGGAGGAGTAGGGGTCCCGATACCAAGAGATCTCGGCAAATTCACCAAGCCCGGCGCGGGCCATCCCGCGCCGGGCTCCGTTTTATCAGCGGCTTAGCGCATCCGATCCCTTGGCACTGCGTCTGCATGCGGTCGCACGGTCCTGCGGCGGGCAAGAATGGCCGTACAAGCCGCCCGGGTTCACGCCCGGGACGAATTCGAGGAGGGCGAGCATGGCAGGGGTCAGGGACATCGACAAGAAGGCCAGGGAGGCCTACTGGTTGGAGACCACCCGCTTCACCTGGCTCATCGTCATCCTCTGGTTCGTCTCGTGGGTGGGGCCGCTGGTGCTCCACTCCTGGCTGAACAAGTTCGTGGTGTTCGGCTTCCCGCTGTCCTACTGGTTCGAGGCCCAGGGCTCGCTGGCCTTCTTCATCGTCCTGATCGTCTGGTACGCGATCAAGATGAACAAGCTCGACCAGAAGTACGGCGTCGCCGAGGAGGTCTAGCCCATGTCCTGGGGACGGATCTTCAGCATCTACACCGGATCCTTCATCGTGTTCACGATCCTGCTGGCCATCCTCGAGTACGCGGGGGCCATCGGGAAGACGGGCATCGGCTACACCTTCCTCATCGTCACCATCGGGGTGTACGCCCTGATTGGCGTCCTCTCCCGCACCGCCAAGCCCGACCAGTACTACGTGGCGGGGCGGGGCGTGCCCGCCTTCTTCAACGGCATGGCCACGGGCGCGGACTGGATGAGCGCGGCCTCGTTCATCTCCATGGCCGGAGCTCTGTACGCGACCGGGTTCGACGGGCTGGCCTATGTCACCGGCTGGACCGGGGGCTACGTGCTGCTGGCGGTGTATCTGGCCCCCTACCTCCGGAAGTTCGGCGCCTACACCATCCCGGACTTCCTCGCCCTCCGCTACGGCGGCAACGCCGCCCGCGTGGTCGGCCTCCTGATGGCCATCGGCGCGTCCTTCACCTACCTGATCGCCCAGATCACCGGCGTCGGGATCATCATGGGGCGCTTCCTGGGGTTCGACTTCAACGTGGGCGCCTTCGTGGGGCTCGCGGGCATCCTGGTCTGCTCCATGCTGGGCGGCATGCGGGCGGTGACCTGGACCCAGGTCGCGCAGTACATCATCCTGATCATCGCCTACATCACACCGGTGGCCATGCTCTCCTACAAGCACTTCGGCGTACCGCTGCCCGAATTCACCTACGGCCGCGTCCTCCAGGACATCACCGCCATCGAGACGCAGCTCGGCGTCCAGAAGCTCTGGGTGGACATGGTGCCGGGCGGGATGCTCAACTGGTTCGCGCTGTGCTTCTGCATGATGGTCGGCACGGCCGGCCTGCCTCACATTCTCATGCGCTACTACACCACGCCCTCGGTCAGGGAGGCGCGCGAGTCGGTCGGCTGGTCGCTGTTCTTCATCTTCCTCCTCTACTTCACCGCACCGTCCTACGCGGCCTTCGCCAAGTGGACCGTGCTCAAGGACGTGGTCGGCAAGAAGATCACGGAGCTGCCCGAGTGGGTGCACAAGTGGGGCGACACCATCGACGGCGTCGCCAATAACAAGCTCGGGCTCTTCGACATCGTCGACAAGAATAAGGACGGCATCCTCCAGCTCGGCGACCTCGTCATCAAGTCGACCGACTTCGTGGTGCTGGCGACCCCCGAGATCGCGGGGCTGCCCTACGTGATCACCGGGCTCGTGATGGCGGGCGGCCTGGCCGCGGCGCTCTCCACGGCCGACGGCCTGCTGCTCACCATCTCCAACGCGCTCTCCCACGACCTCTACTACAAGATCATCGACCCCCACGCGTCCATCGTGAGGCGGCTGACCGCGGCCCGCCTCCTCCTGGTCGTCGCGGCCGTCGCGGGCGCCTATGTCGCCACCTTCCGCATCAACATCATCGTGGCGGTCGTGGCCTACGCCTTCGCGCTGGCGGGCTCCGGATTCTTCCCGGCCCTCGTGATGGGCATCTTCTGGAAGCGAGCGAACAAGCAGGGGGCCATCGCCGGGATGATCGCCGGTTTCATGACCGCCCTCATCCTGCTCGTCCTCGGCCGCAACTGGGGCATCTACATCCTGGGGGTCAAGGAGATCGGCGCCGGGGTCTTCGGGGTGCCGGTGGGGTTCATCGTCATCTGGGTCGTGTCGCTCATGTTCCCACCCCCCGACCAGCAGACGCAGGACCTGGTCGAAGAGGTGCGGTATCCCAAGGGCACGACCATGAAGCTCGCCGGCATCGAGTAACCGCGCGCCGGCATCGCCGTCACACGCCGCCGGGGGTGGAAGTCCCGCCCCCGGCGGTGCGTTGTTGGCTGATCGTCAGCGATGGGGACTCTCGACTTCTTGCTCCGTGCAGTGGTGTTCCTCGTGGACACGGCCACGTGGCTGATCCTCGCACGCGTGCTCGTGCGGCCCCTGATCCGCAATCCGAAGGGCGCGTTCTGGCAGGTCTTCTTGATCGCTACGGAGCCGGTGTTCCGAGTGAGCCGGCTGCTTTCCGCCGGGCGGGTGCCCGAGAGGTGGATCTGGCTGGTCTCTCTCGCCTGGCTGACCGTCGTCCGGATCGTCGTCAAGCTCCAGCTCCGGTAGCGCGGGGCCGGGGATGGCCGTACCCTTCAGGGTAGGCCCCGGCGTGAGGTCACCGACCCGCCTCGCCCTGACCGTGATCGTCCTGCTCGCCACTGACATGGTGCTGTCGTGGATGGTGATCCAGGGCGCGTACATCTGAGATCGCCGGCGCGGTGGTCGGCATTGTCCTGGTGAGACGCATCATCCGAGCGCCGAGCACTTCGCCCTGACCTCGGCGATCGACTTGCAGCCCTTCACGTAGTTGACGAAGGCCCCCAGGGGCGTGGCATCGGCCGTCCCCGGCGTGGCGTCCCGGGTCAGCCGCAAGAGCACGTCTTTTCCGTGGGGGCTGTCCAGGTCGCACTGGAGCAGCATCTCGCCCGCCCCGAGGCCCATCCACTTCACCTCCTCGATGGTCAGGGGGCCGCCCTTGAAGCCGCCCTGCGCGTGGTTGACCATGATCTTCTGACCGCTGTCCAGCGTGATCCGGCAGTACCCGCCGGCCTTGGGATCGATGACAAACGTGCCGACCTTGGCCATGGTCGTCCTCCTGTCGGTTGAACAATCTCTGCTCCGCCGCGGGGCGGCGTCCGCTGTCGAGGAGGCGAAGGCTGAAGCTAGTGGTCGTCGGAGGCGGAAGCCGGCGCTGGCGCGTCGGAGAGGGCCCGTTTCGCGGGGACCCACCAGCGCCTCGGCCGATCGGCGAACGCCGAGAAGCTCGCTCGAGTCCGTGACGGCGCGGGCTCCGTGCGGTGACCCATGGCCGCGTCGACCCCGGCCGGCAGCGGCAGGTCGCTCCGTGCTGGCCGGCCCGCGTCGACCACCTCGAGGTGCCCATCCATGAACTGCACGGCACCCGGCATGAACGGATTACCCAGGTCGAGGGTGAGGTAGACAAGCAGGAGAAGGGCCAGGTGCCGTCCCTTCATGGCCCGGATTGTAGCCGATCTGCATCGGGTGGGTCCACCTCGTCTGCGTGAGGTATCATCGCCGCCAGCGAGGCCAATCGCCGTGACCGGCGACTCCCGATCTCTGCTGGCCAGGCTTCCCGGCTGTGCCCGCATGGGCGCGGACGCCCTTGACGCGCTCGCGAGAGCGGCCCGGCCTGAGTGCTTCGCGTCTGGCGCCACGCTCCTCAGCGAAGGGCAGCCGGCGCCGGACTGGTACTGCGTGCTGGAGTCCGGGGCGGTGCACGTCTCCCGAATTGATCTCGAAGGCGATGAGATCCTCCAGTATCTGGGAGCCGGGGACGTGCTCGATCCCGGCATTCCCGGCTCGCCTGCTCCCTGGTCGGTGCGGGCGGTGGAAGAGACACGCTGTCTCCTCGTTCCCCAGTCGGTGGTGTCGGAGCACCACGCCGGGCGCGGCGAGCTCATGATCGGCTCCGGGGGGGATCTGGCACTGTTCGTCCGGCGCGTGCGTGACCTCGTCGAGAGGTCGCCGGTGACGTGCCCGCCGGCGACCCCGGTGGCCGAGGCCGCACGGCTCATGAGCGAGCGCGGGGTGGGCTCGGTCGTCGTGGCCGACGCGGACGGCAGGCCACAGGGCATCGTCACCGATCGTGACCTCAGAACCCGCGTCATGGCGTCTGGGCTCGACCCGAGCACCCCGGCCGCCCGCGTCATGTCCTCGCCGCTGCTCTCCATCGAGAGCGAGCACTCGGCCCTCGACGCGCTCCTGGAGATGACGCGGCGGAACATCCACCACCTCGGCGTGCTATCGGGCGAGCGCTTGGTCGGTGTCGTCTCGAGCCACGACCTCCTGGGGTTGCAGGACGCCCACCCCGTGCGCGTCGCCCGAGAGATCGAATCGGCTCCGGACGTCGATGGGCTCGCGCGGGCGGCCCCGCGCGTGGAGAGCGTCGTCCGGTGGCTGGCGTCGGGTGGGGCGGGTCCCATCCACATCGGCCGCATCGTGGCCGAGCTCAACGACCGGCTGGTCCGGCGCGCCCTCGCCCTCGTGGAGGTCGATCTCGAGGCCGGTGGCCACGGGCGGGCCCCGGTGGCCTATTCGTGGCTCGTCGCGGGTAGCGAGGGGCGGCGCGAGCAGACGCTCAAGACCGACCAGGACAACGGGCTCGTGTACCGGGATCCGCCGGCGGGAGCCGAGGCGGTCTCCGCCACCTACTTCGAGCGCCTGGCCACCGCGATGGGCGAGACGCTGACTCGCCTCGGCTTTCCAAGCTGCCCGGGCGGCTTCATGGCCTCCAACTCGCGGTGGTGCCAGCCCGCCGGCGTGTGGCGGCGGTACTTCAGCTCGTGGATGGAGACGCCCCAGCCCGACCCGGTGCTCCGGGCCTCCCTGTTCTTCGATCTGCGCCCGGTTGCCGGCGAGGAGGAGGTTGGCCGCACGCTCTGGGAGTGGGTATGCGAAACGGCCCCGACCCAGACCCTGTTCCTTCGACACATGGCCCGCGCCGCGCTGGATCGGCACGTGCCGCTGGGGCTGTTCGGCGGCTTCGTCGTGGAGCGGTCCGGCATTCACAAGGACCGACTCGACCTCAAGGCGAGGGGAGTCTTCCCCATGGCCCAGGCCATGCGTGTCTATGCGCTGTCGCTCGGGGCGCGGTCGACCAACACGATCGACCGGCTCAAGGCGGCCGGAGAGCAGGGAATCTTCACGGCCGCGGAGGTCGGGGAGCTGCGCGATGCCTATCAGGTGATCGCCCGCCTCCGGCTCACGCATCAGCTGGCATGCCTGGACGCCGACGTCCCGGCCGACAATTTCATCAAGCCGCGGACACTCGGCAAGACGGACCGTCTCCTGCTCAAGGAGGCGTTCAAGAGCGTGGCCTGGCTGCAGCGTGGGATCGAGGAGCGGTTCCAGACCGCGGTGGTGGGGGGATGAGGCTCGCGCGCAAACCGACCATCGGGTGAATGGAGTGCGGGGCCGCGGAGTATAATCGGCGCGGGTTGGGGGTCATGAGCAAGGAGCGCGTGGTGATCGTCGAGGATGAGCCCCACATCGTGCTCTCCCTGGAGTTCCTGCTTCGACGCGAGGGCTACGAGGTCGCCTCGGCGGCGGACGGCGAGGAGGGCCTCGCCCTGGTCAAGCGGCTGCGCCCCGACGTTGTTCTGCTCGACATCATGATGCCGAAGCGGAACGGTTACCAGCTCTGCCAGGCAATCAAGTCCGACCCCGACCTCACTTCCATCCCCATCATCATGCTGAGCGCGAAGGGACAGGAGGTGGAGATCCTCAAAGGGCTGGAGCTGGGCGCGGCGGCCTACGTGACCAAGCCTTTCGGGAACGCGGAAGTCCTCGAGGCGATCCGTGCGGCCCTGGAACCTCGAGCGTAAGCTCGTCCTCGCTGTTCTCGCCCTTTTCCTCGTTCCCACGCTGGTGGCGGGGACCATCCTTGCTTGGCTCTACCGTCGCGGCGTCTTCGAGGATCCGTCCGCCCTCCTGCTCACGTCCGTGGTCGGGTTCGCCGTGCTGACGGCCTACCTGAGCGTGACGGCCCACGGCCTCGGCCGGGCGCTCGTGCGCCGATTGCAGGAGATCCAGCGGGGAACCGAGCTCATGGCGACGGTCCATCCCGACCACCGCTTGGCGGTGCACCGGGGAGACGAGGTCGACGCCCTCGCGGAGGAGATCAACCGGATGGCCGATCGCGTGCGCGAGGCGCGCGGCGGGCTGGAGACGCAGGTCGAGCATGCCACCCGCGCGCTCACCGACGAGCGCGCCAAGCTTTCGGCGATCCTCGCCGAGCTGGACGAGGGCGTGGTGGTCGCGACGCTCGACGGCCTCGTGACCCTGGCAAATCCCGTCGCCCAGGAGCTGCTGGGGGCCCCCACCGGGAGCCTCCTCAGCCGGAGC
>Ga0187892_10006330_pt1 | contig 17686 bp, 19 predicted proteins | sample MA1701073metaG_FD_139345 | JGI IMG/M metagenome (GOLD analysis project Ga0187892, IMG submission 139345) | Bio-ooze microbial communities from a basaltic lava cave in the Kipuka Kanohina Cave System on the Island of Hawaii, USA - MA170107-3 metaG ... | reverse complement strand
TCCGTCGCCTACGCAGGCGAGGGCATGCACCAGGACGCGGGGGCCAAGATGATCCACGCCGCCCCCGAGACCACGTCCACCATCGTCTCCAAGTCGATCTCCAAGGACGGCGGCCGCACGTCCTACCGCGGCCTGGTCAAGGTCGAGGAGGGGGCCAAGAACGTGAAGAGCCACGTCCGCTGCGACGCCCTGATCCTCGACGAGGACAGCCGGTCGGACACGTACCCCTACATGGAGATCGCCGAGCAGGACGCCCGCATCGGCCACGAGGCCACCGTCTCCAAGGTGGGCGACGACCAGCTCTTCTACCTGATGAGCCGGGGCCTCTCCGAGCAGCAGGCCATGAGCATGATCGTGAACGGCTTCATCGAGCCGGTCACCCGCACCCTGCCCATGGAGTACGCGGTCGAGTGGTCCCGCCTGATCGAGCTCAACATGGAGGGCTCTGTCGGCTAAGCGAATGGCCCGAGAACGATCTACTCCGACGGGTCTGTGCGAGTATGCCGGACCGCCTCCAGGACATTGATCAGTGTCGCGGAGAGGTCACCGTCGTCCTGATCTTGCAAGCTGCGGCGAAGCAGCGTGAAGGCATCAGAGTGATCGAGGACCAGCAGAAAAATCAGCATATCCAGTGGAAGGGCGGCTGGGTCCGGCGACAAGCCACGTGAGCGCGCTTCGTCCAGAATCCGCTGTAGATCGTCGGTCCGGCTATTAACGGTTCCTACCAGCGCAGCGAGATCGGCGATTTTCTCCATCTTGGCGACAATCGCATACTTCATGAACTTTCCGACATCGGCCAGGGCGACCGCGCAGCTCTTCATCAAATTGGTAACCTATTTGCACGGCAACATCCACCACGGAGGCCAAATAGTCATTCTTGCGCAAGTAGACCTCAAGGGAATCAGCGTTGAGTTCGATGGCAAGATTGTTGTTGGAGATCTCCGATAGGTAATACTCTTTGAGACGGCTCGATGCCTCCACGAGCGCCTCGAGTTCGCTGTCGGCGATCTCCAGGATCGCAGCGAGTCGTGCAAATCTCCGTCGCAATTCAACCGGACGTGCCCCGATGGCCTTGTACGCCCACGGGTGATTTACTTCAGCCCAGGCATGCTGGAGCAGCGTGCGGAGTTGAATCTCTCCTTGCCGATGACGGTGATCGCTCCAGTCCGATAGCCTTGCGCGGTCTTCATCCAGAGAAACAGTCCATTGACAGGTCACGTATCCGAAGAACTCTGGCTGCTCGGGCTCCCAGTGGCGCTCCGGCTTCTCGATCCGAAACTCGGGCCGGAGTACTTCAGCAGCTCTGTCGACCTGCTCGCGAAGGAGAAAGATTCCACGGACGCCAGCTAAGTCGCCCACCGCGTGAAGCTCCTCGACAGTTTCACAGTCCTTCTCGCCGCGCTCCAGTTTCCGTTTAAGGCTGTCAGGATCCTTGACACGAAATTCCGTGTAGACAGGTGAAACCTCGGCCTTCTGTAGGAGTTCCAAGCAGAGGTCGTGAAGCTTGCGGCAAAAACCTTTGTATCCCTGTCGCTCCGCATCGAAGGCTTCGAGGGGCTGGAAGGAGCTAATGGGTCAGTCGCGTTCCGTGAAGCGCTGCTACTTACAGCGGTTTCCGCAGTTGGGACACCTCGCCGCTCCGGAACGAGCCCAGAGGTCGGCCGGCGGTAGTCCGAAGTGTTCTTCATAAAGGGCAAGCGTCTCGTCGTACGCAGTACCTAGCGCTTGCGCATCCTCAGGCCCACGCATGCCAAAGTACGGGTAGTGGTGAAGGAAGAATCCGAAGATGCGCTGGGAGTCGGAGCCGTATACCTGGGTGTCCAGGATGTGTCCGTGCCAGAATATGTCGACGATCTTGGACGGGACAATGGCCTTCTCTGGGTACGCCCGGCTTAGCGCCAGGTATCGCCGGTACTCGATCTCGACACGATCGGTAAACGCGGGGGACCAACCAGCACCTTCCTCCAAGTCTGAAAGCTTAAGCTTGATCATGGACAGGTCGAGCGTATCGATGTCGGCGAGCAGGTCCTTCGAAACACCGACTTCCATACCAACCTCCTCGTTTAGTCCTAGCTAGTGAGTTATGTGACGCTTCAGCGCGACCTAGTCTACCTTGACGGGGCTGCTGCGTTGCTCTTTAGGGATCAGCGCCGCCACGCATGCCGACCCGAGGAGCAACCAGGACTCGGGACATCCGGCACCCCGGTTGCCCGATCGGCGGCAAGGCCACGGTGTACAAGGTCGGCGACGATGAGTTCCCTACCTCACGAGCTGAGGCACCACTGAATGAAGAGCATAAGTACTGCATCACCCATGTCACCCACATCCTCCCTCGCGTGCCAGCATGCTGGCCGTGGAGGTCGCCATCCTGGTCTTCGACGGGATCACCGCGCTCGACGCGGTCGGGCCGTACGAGGTCTTGGGCTGGCTGCCGGACGCCAACGTCCGCCTGGTCGGCGTGACGGCCGGTCCCAAGCGCACGGCTCAGGGCACGCTCGCCCTGACCGCCGACCACACGCTGGTAGACGTCCCCAGCCCGACGTGGTCCTGGTGCCCGGCGGTCCGGGCGAGGAGGCCCTGCGCACCGACGACCACATGCTCGAATGGCTGCGCGCCGCCCACGAGGCGTCCCGCTGGACCACCTCGGTGTGCACCGGCGCCCTCACCCTGGCCGCCGCCGGGCTGCTCGGCGGGATCGAGGCCACCACCCACTGGCGGGCCATGGACGACCTGGCGCGCCTGGGCGCCGTTCCCGTCACCGAACGCTGGGTGCAGCGGGTCCGCATCATCACCGCGGCCGGCGTCTCGGCCGGCATCGACATGGCCCTCCACCTGCTCGCCCTCGAGGCCGGCCCGGAACGGGCCAGCCGCCCAGGTCATCCTCGAGTACGACCCCCAGCCGCCGTTCAGCGCAGGATCGCCGGCGAAGCACCGCCGGCGATCCCGGCCGCTCTGCGCGCCCGCCTCGCCTAGCGCCTGACCGCCTGAGCCTCGGGCTGCGCCGCCGCGGGCCGCCGCCCGGCGATGAGGACCGCCATGCCGACGGCGAACATCCCTACGCCGGCCACGCCCAGCGCCACCAGCAGCAGCGTGCCGGCGCTGACCGAGTTGTCGGCTTCCACCAGGCCCACCGGCCGGTTCTCGATCTGGGAGATGGGCGCGCCGAGGATCGGGGCCTGCCCGGTCGAGCCGACCACGGTGAACAGGGCGCGGATCGGCATCTGGGAGAGCTTCCCGTCCGGGCCGGTCTGCGTCAGGATCAGGACGTGATGGCCAGGCGTGGCGCTGGCCGGCACGGTGAAGGTCCCGCTGACGATCCGGTCGCTCCCCGGGGCCGGCAGGGTGGCGATGATCGGGCCGCTCAGCTCGTCCATCCGCAGGTCGACGGGATGGGGTTGACGGAAACCGGCGCCGTTCAAGGTGATGACGTCGCCGGGCTTGGCCGTCGCCGTGGAGAGGTTCACCGCCGGTCCGGACACGCACGCCCAGGCCGCCGCCCCGAGCAGCACCGAGGCGGCCGCCCCGCTGGCCAGCGCCGTCGTCCACCGCTTCCTGTTCATTCCTGCCACCTTTCTGGGCGCTGCACGGAGCGCCCGTCTGATGGTCGCGGCTCCGTGGGACGATCCGCGCACGATCCCCTGACGGCGGGGTTGCGGTCGCGTGACGACTTGGTCACGGGCGGGCGGGGGCCCCTAGTCGGACTTGGAGCGGCTGCCGGCCCCGACGAGGGCGGCGACGATGGCGACGATGATCGCCACACCCAGCAGCCAGCGCAGCGCCCGCAGCACGATACCGAGGACGGCGACCACCAGGAACACCGCGATCAGCACACCGACGACGCGCCAGGCCACGCGCGTACCCTACCCGGGTGACCGCCATAGGCATCTTCGTCTTCCCCGGCGTGGAGGAGCTGGACTTCGTGGGCCCGTGGGAGGTCCTGCGGGCATGGGAGCGGATGGCTCCTGACGACGGCGTCGGGGTGTTCACCGTCGCCGCCGACGAGGGCATGATCGAATGCGCCAAGGGTCTCAAGGTCGTCCCCGACGAGACCTGGGCCACGGCGCCGCCGATCGACGTGCTGGTCTTTCCCGGCGGCATGGGCACCCGCAGCCAGTTGGGCAACGAGCGCATCCGCAGCTGGGTGCGGGACGTCGCCCAGCGCGGCGCGCTCATGACCAGCGTCTGCACCGGCTCGCTCGTCTACGCCGACTCCGGGCTCCTCGACGGGCGCCCCGCCACCACCCACTGGGCCTCCCTCGACCACCTGGCCAGCCTCGGCCGTAGCATCGACGTCCGCCCCGACGACCGCTTCGTCGATAGCGGGGACGTCATCTGCGCCTCGGGCGTGTCGGCGGGGATCGACATGGCCCTGCACCTGATCCGGCGGCTCCACTCCGAAGAGCGGGCGCGCCAGATCAGGCGCTACATCCAGTACGACCCCGCGCCGCCCGTCTGACGCACGACCGCCGCCCGAACCGGCCTGCAAAATCGCCGCGAAGGTGGGCGATTACGCAGGCCAGTTGGTGGGATACGCAGGCCAGTTGGGGCGGCCGGGGCAGGCCAGTTGGGGCGGCCCGGGCCCGGGACGGGCCGCTACCGGAACCCGAGGAGGCGGGAGCAGGCGGGCCAGGGGGTCCAGCCGAAGATGGCGTAGAGGTCCCGCACCGCTTGGTCCTGCACGTGGGGCGGCGCCTCGTGGGGCCAACCGGCATAGCCGAGCCACCACCAGGTGACCGCCGAGAACTGGTACGCGCCGTAGTACCCGTTGCCGGTGTTGATCCAGTAGCGGTCGGTGGACTCGCACATGCGCAACGCCGCCAACTGGGCGTTGGTGGGCACGCCTTCGGCGAGCGCCGCCGGGGGCGGCGGGGGCGCCGTCGTCGTCGGCGCGGTCGGGGCCGTCAGCCGCGAGGGCTGGACCTGGGCGTTTGCCGCCGACGTGGCGAAGGGGTCGAACCCCTCCAGCGGTGGCAGGGCGCCGGCGTTGGGGGGCAACGCACCGTTGGGCACGTCCTCCCCCGCTTCCTTCATCGCCCGGGTAGCTTCCTTGCGGGCGTAGTAATCGGCGCGCGCCTGCCAGTAGTCCGCCCGGGCCTCGGTGTAGGCCTCGCTGTCAGTGCGGTCGTCGTTGGGGTTCGGTTCGGCTGAGACGGGCCCGGCTAGTACGTAGTGGAGGGGGAACGCGACCATGGTCGCGAGGATTACAGCCGCCGCTCGTTTGGGCTTGCGCATCTTGCGCCTCCTTGAAGTCGCCCCGGAGGGGCATCAGGTGTGGCCTGGAATGCGGGCACTCGTCTCTCTGCGCGAACTCGCGAGCAGCGCAGTCGGTTGCTCGGGACACGGCGTCCATGGCGAGGTGCAGACGGCACCCCGTGGCGAGGTGCAGACGGCACCCTGGGCGTGCGTGTGTAGTTGGGCTCCCTCCCCCTGGGGATTCGAGGCGCCGCGTTCCCTCGCCCGCGGCGTCGGCGGGCTCACCGTAGCAGCGTCTGCGCCGCGAATTACAACTTGAGCTTCAAGGCGCGCCCTGGACGTAGCGGAGCTGGGCGATCAGGTTCACCAGGTGCTCGGGGCTGACGTGGGTCCACAGCTCGTAGGCGCGGTCCTGCCCGGACACGAACAACATGGCCTTGAACGGGCGGGCCCCGCCGGCGTCCCGGCTGTAGCCCACGGCGCTGCCGTCGTTCCACTCGACCTTCACCGGCGACCGCAGGACTGCGTCCTTGTCCGACGCCGCCGCGGTGGCGGCGATGCCCACCACCGCCCGGCCGCACGCGGGGCAGGGCTCGCCCGAGGGCAGGACCCCGGGCTTGCCCGTCCCGATGTCGTCCCACACCAGCCCCCAGCCCCCCGGCGAGCCGGCCCGCCGGACGACCTGGGACGGAGTGAGGAAGGTGTCAGCGGGCAGCAGCAGCCGGGCCCCGCCCCTGTTCATCGCCTGCCCCCACTCCTCCAGCCCGACCTGGCGCGCCACGCCCGAGGAGATCCGCGGCCCCGCCCACGGCGGCGGGCCGCCGGGTCGCAGGCTGACAGGGCCGAGAGCCGTGGTGGAGGCGGCGGTGGGGGCTTGGAGGCCCGTGCCCGCGGTGGCGCCCGGCGGCCCGGCCGCGGTTGGGCCGCCGGGCGCGGTGGTCGACGGGGACGAGCCGCTCAGCCATCCGCCCTTGCACGCGGGCAGGGCCAGGAGGGCGAGGGAGACGAGGACGGCCAAGGCGCCGCCCAGCCGGCGGGACATGCCTGCAAGCTATCGGGCGCCGGACGGCCCGGTAGTGACGTTTGACATCTATTGCTTCCCAACCGTCTCCGACCAATAGTGGCTGGGATAAGGAGCATGGAGCAGGACACGGCGAGGAAGGGGGACCGGTGCCGACGCCCGCTCGGCTGAGCTTCTACTGCCCGACGTGACTGCCGGGCTACCACATGCCGTACCTCGCGGCCGCGGCGAACGGTCTGTTCGCCGAGTATGGATTCGACATCGAGCTGATGGAGCCCGCGCCGGGGCCGGAGAACGTCCGCCGGGTGGCGGCCGGCGGCTCGGACTTCTGCCTCACCAGCGTCTCCCATTACCTGCGCGCCCGGGCCCAGTCGGGTGACCTGGCGGCGCGTTACGTGGGCGTGGTCGTCCAGGTGGACCCTATCGCCGGCCTGGTGGCGGAGGACTCGGACATGGTGCGGCCGGCCGACCTGTCCGGTCGCCGCCTGGGCGGCCCGGCCACCAGCGGCCTGGTCGCCGAGTTCCAGGCCGGCCTGGAGTTCCTCGGCCTGGCCCCCGCCGAGCTGGCGCCGATCGACTACGGCAAGGCGCCGGCGGCGCTGGGTCGCGGGGAGGTGGACATGGTCGCCGACTACGCCGACCTGGTCCCCCGCACCCGCCGCCAGGCGGGCGTCGACGTCCGCCCCGTCCGCCTCGACCTCCCCCGGTACTCGAGCGGCGTGGTCGCCGCCGACCGGCTGCCCGCCGATCTGGTCGACCGCATGGTCCAGGCGATCGCCGCCGCGCTGGAGAGCCAGCGCCAGGACCCGGAGGCATCCGTCGGCCCCCTCCTCCAGCGTTACCCCGACGTCGACCCGGCCGACGCCCTCGAAGGTTGGGATCTGGGCGTGCCCAACATCTTCACCGAGTTCACCGGCCAGCCGCTCGGCTCGATGGACGCCGACCGCTGGGCCACGACGATCGAGTTCGTGGCCGGGGCCCACAACCTGCCCGCCCCGCCGCCCGAGACGGTGTACCGGCCCGAGCGCCTGTTGACCAAGACATCCGGCGGTTCTTGAAAGGAAGGGACGTTCCGTGAGCGTCTTCAAGCGAACCCTGCTCCTGATCGTGGCCCTGGCCCTGGTGGCCACCGCCTGCGGGGGAGGCGGTGACGAGCAATCCAGCCCCACTACCGCCGCCCCGCAGGCGAACACCAACGCCGAACTCAAGGTCGGCTTCACCGAGGACCTCTACATCACCCAGGCGACGGCCACCAACGACGTCAACGTGGGCGTCTACCCGCTGAACATGAACATCTCCGAGACGCTGATCCTCTTCGGCGCCAACTACGAGCTGAAGCCGTTGCTGGCCGAGCGGTGGGAGTTTCGCCCGCCCAACACCTGGCGCTTCACCATCCGCCGGGGCGTGACCTTCCACGACGGCCAGCCCCTCAACGCCGCCACCGTCAAGGCAGGCCTGTTCGACCGGCTGGCCCGGGTGCTCACCAACGGCGGCACCGTCCGCAGCGGGCCCAACTCGGCGGTTGTCGTCGACGAGTACACCCTCGACTTCACGTCCACGGTGCAGAACTACCGGGTGCCCGAACAGCTCGTCCACCCCCAGAACGGCGTCTTCGCCCCGGGGGCCGACTTCTCCAAGAAGCCGGTCGGCACGGGCGCGTTCAGGTTCGTCTCCTACGCGCCCAAGGAGACGATCGTGGCCGAGCGGAACGACGCCTACTGGGGCCAGAAGGCGGGCGTGGCCAGGATCGCCGCCCGCTTCTACCCCGACGCCAACGCCCGGCGGCTCGCCCTGGAGGCGGGGGACGTCGACGTCATCTACCAGGTCCCCCCGGCCGACGTGAAGGGGCTCAAGTCGAGGGGCTTCGTCGTCGCCAACAGCTCGGTCGGCGCCTACGAGGCCCTCTACGCCAACATCAAGAACCCCGCCCCCCGCGACATCCTGTCGGACATCAACGTGCGCAAGGCGGTGGCGCTGTCGATCGACCGCAAGCAGCTCGTCGACGGGGTCCTCGAAGGCCAGGGCACGGCCGATCAGTCCGTCATCCCGCCCGGCGCCCTCGGGGCCTACGCCTCGACCGTGAAGGGGTTCCAGACCGACGTGAACCAGGCCAAGACCCTGCTCGACACCGCCGGCTGGAGAGTCGGCGCCGACGGGGTTCGGGAGAAAGGCGGGCGCAAGCTCAAACTCACCATGATCAGCGGGTTCCCGACCGCGGAGGCGCACCGGCCCATCCCGACGTACATCCAGGCCCAGCTCAAGGCGGTGGGGATCGACTCCGAGATCATCGAGACGTCCGACAGCGCGTCGTACACCAAGGCCCTGACCGACAAGAGCGGCGACCTCTACTTCGAGCAGGGCAACCAGAACGACGCCAACCCCGCCTTCCTGCCCGGCCTGCTCTGGTACAGCGGCCCCGAGTCGAGCGGCGGCAACTACCAGCCCATCGTCGGCCCCGGCGCCGGCTCCCGCTTCGACGACCTCCTCAAGCCGGTCTACACCGAGCCCGACCGGGACAAGCTCCAAAAGGCGACGGCCGACGCCATGGCCGAGATCATCGACAACCAGGTGGCGATCATCCCCCTCAACGGGATCTTCCGCATCTACGGGATGAAGAAGTCGGTACAGGGATTCCAGCCCCACTTCGCCTTCCTCCAGGTGCGCTGGGAGCAAGTGACTGTCCTCTCGTAGGTCGATCCCTAGTCCCTCCAGTCCATCGGGGAACTGAGTGCGCGCCTACGCCCTGCGGCGGGTTCTGCTCGTCATCCCGACGCTCATCGGCCTTTCCATCCTCACCTTCCTCCTGGCCCGGCTCGCGCCCGGCGACCCTGCCGAGGGGTTCGCCGCCGCGAGCCTGGGGCGGACGCCGAGCCTGGTCGAGATCGAGGAGGCCCGGCGCTACCTGGGCCTGGACCGATCGCTGCCCGGGCAGTACCTGCACTGGGTAGGCGGCGCGCTGCAAGGCGACCTCGGGCGTTCGTACTCCTCCCGCGAGCTGATCAGCACCGAGCTGAAGCGGCGGGTCCCCTACACACTCCAGCTCGCCATCCCCGCCGCGTTCCTGGCGTTGCTCATGGCCATCCCGGCGGGGATCGTCTGCGCGGTGAAGCGCAACCGGCTGGTCGACCAAGTCGTGCGCATCGGCGCGCTGGCCGGCGCTTCCATACCCTCGTTCTGGTTGGCGCTGATACTGATCATCATTTTTGCTGTGCACCTCAACCTGGTCCCCGTTGCGGGGCGCGGCGACTTCAAGAACTACATCCTCCCCGTGCTCACCCTCGCCCTGCCCCCGACCGCGACACTGACCCGGTTCATCCGTTCGTCGGTGCTCGAGGCGCTCGGGAGCGACTACGTCACCACCGCCCGGGCCAAGGGCGTGAGGGAGTTGTTCGTCGTCGGCCGCCACGCCCTGCGGAACTCGCTCGTGACCGTCGTGACCGCCTTCGGCAACAGCCTCGGCCACATGCTCGCCGGCGCCACCGTCGTCGAGACGATCTTCGTCTGGCCGGGCGTGGGCCGGCTCCTGGTGGAAGCGGTGGCGCGCCGCGACTACCCGATGATCCAGGCCTTCATCCTCTACATCGGCCTCGTCTTCCTGATCGTCAACCTGATCGTCGACCTCTGCTACGCCTGGATCGACCCCCGCATCTCGCTCAAGAGGCAGGCGGCGGCCGCATGACCCTCACCGGGGTCGAGGTCGAGCCGGTCGAGGAAGCCTCGATCGAGGCGGCGCCGGTCGCCACCGGGTCGGGACGGGACGTGGCGCGGGCGCTCCTGCACGACCGCACCGCCGTGATCGGCGTGGTGCTGGTGACCCTGCTGGTGCTCGGCGGCGCCTTCGCCGGGGTGATCGCCACCCACGAACCCAACCTGGTCGACGTCGCCAGCCGCTTCGACCCGCCGTCCGCCGAGCACTGGCTGGGCACCGATCACCTGGGGCGAGACGTCTTCTCCCGCATCCTGTTCGGCGCCCGCCTGTCCATCGGCAGCGCCCTGGTCGCCGGCCTCGGCACCGCGCTGATCGGTCTCCTGCTGGGCATGGTGGCCGGGTACTTCGGCGGGATCGTGGACTCGATCATCAGCCGGGTCGTCGACGTCCTGCTGGCCTTCCCCCTGCTGCTCCTGGCTCTCGCCATCACCGGCGTGCTGGGGCCGGGGCTGCGCAACATCATCATCGCGCTGATCGTCGCGAGCTGGGCCCAGTACGCCCGGATCGTGCGCGGCGCGGTGCTGGCAGAGAGGAACAAGACCTACGTCGAGGCGGCGCGCGCGGGCGGCGCGACGCACCTGCGGATCCTGTTCCGCCACATCCTGCCCAACATCGTCGCTCCCGTCATCGTGTGGACGACCCTCGACACCGGGATCATGCTGCTGGCCGTCTCCAGCCTCTCCTTCCTCGGCCTGGGCGTGCGGCCGCCGGCCGCGGAGTGGGGCGCGATGCTCTCGGAGGGCCGCAGCTACCTCGATCACGCCCCCCAGATGATGTTCTTCCCGGGCGCGGCGATCTTCCTGACCGTGCTCGGGCTCAACCTGCTCGGCGACGGGCTGCGGGACGCGCTGGACCCCCGCACCCGCAAGGCAGGGCGCTGACGGGCAGCTATTGCCGCTTCTGTGCGACTGGGCTTTCCCGGGAGGAACGTTTCTGACGCCAGTAGCTCCGGTTTGGCGATACTGGATGCCATGACCGATCGCAACGTGTTGGGCGGAGAGCTGGAACCGTGCGGCGTCGAACCTTTGACCGGCTTCTACCGGGACGGCTGCTGCCGCACCGGCCCAGAAGACCGGGGGAGCCACACCATCTGCGCAGTGGTGACCGCCGAGTTCCTGGGACACCAGCGCAACATCGGCAACGACCTGATCACGTCGATGCCCCACTACCACTTCCCCGGGCTCGTGCCCGGCGACCGCTGGTGCGTCACCGCCCGCAACTGGCTCCAAGCCCACATCGACGGGGCCGCCGCGCCCGTCGTCCTCGCCTCCACCCACGAGCGGGTGCTGCAGATCGTGCCCCTCGACGCCCTGCGCGAGCACGCCGTCGACGTCCCCGACGACCTCAGCGACCTTCTTTAGGTTCACCGGGCCGCATGGCGCTCACGCCCGGCGCGCGTGCTCCAGCACGTCGGCGAGCGTGTCGTCGACGGCGTGCTGCGGGGCCCACCCGGTGGCGGCCTGCAGGCGGGCGGGATCGCCGACGAGGCGCGGCACGTCGACGGGGCGAACCAGCTCGGCGTCCTCCCGTACCCGCAGCGGGCGCCGGGCCAGCGCCACCAGCCGGGCCGCGATGTCCCCGATGGCGAGGCCTACGCCCGAACAGACGTTGTAGACCGCCCCGGCCTCGCCCTCGAGCAGCAGCAGGCGGTATGCCTCGACGATGTCCCGCACGTCGTTCACCTCGCGGATGGTGTCGGTGCGGCCGACAGCTATTTCGTCATAGCCGCGCCGCTCCGCATCAGCGATTCGGCGCGCCAGGGCGGGCACGACGAACATTTCGCTCTGGCCCGGGCCGGTGTGATTGAACGATCGGGTGCGGATCACGGGGAAGCCGGTTCCCAACTGCGCCTGCAAGGCGACGAACGACGCCGCCACCTTGCTGGCGCCGTACGGCGTCGTGGGCCGGAGGGGGGCGTCCTCGGGGACGGCGTCCAACCCGTTGGCGGACCGGCCGTACTCCTCGGCGCTGCCCACCACCAGGGCGCGGGAAAGGCCCGCCTCCCGGGCCGCATCCAGGACGTTCAGCGTTCCCTCCACGTTGATGCGTAGCGTCTCGATCGGCGCCTGCCACGAGCGGCCGACGTGGGTGGCGGCCGCCAGGTGGTAAACCGCCTCGGCCCCGGCCGCGCTGAAGGCCTTGAAAACGCTGTCGCGGTCGACGACGTCGATGGCCGGATCGTGGCTGCGGTCGAGGGCAATGACCTCGTCGCCGTGCGCCCGCAAATGGTCGCACAGATAGCGACCGACGAAGCCGCTTGCCCCCGTGACGATCACCTTCATCGGTGCCGGCAAGCTATAGGCCCGCCCCCCATCGCCGCCACCGTGCTCGTGCTGCTGCTGGCGCTGACGGCGTGCGGGACGGAGTCCTTCCCGCTCGCGGCCAAGGCGCCGACGACCACGCCCGTGGCCCCGCCGCCGACCGTTCGCGGCCCGGCCTCGACCGCCGCGCCGGCCGAGGGGCCGGCCGAGGCGCCGGCCGCCGCGCTGCCGACTTCCGCCTCACCGGCGGCCACGCCGCCGCCGGACGGGGCGACGACCACCCCGACCCCCGCGCCGCAGCCGGCGACGGCGTTCACGGTCGCCCCGACCACCACGACGACCGCCCCGCCGCCGGACGCCGCCGCCCCGCCGCAGTTGGCGCAGGCGGGGCCGGCCGGCCAAACCATCGTGGTCACGGCGGCCGGCTACGGCGCCAACACCGCCACCCTCGCCGCCTACGACCGCACCGCCGGCGGGTGGCAGCGGGCGTACGGCCCGTACCCGGCGCGGGTGGGCTACAACGGGTTCGCCCCGCCCGGCGAGAAGCGGGAGGGCGACGGGCGCACGCCCTCGGGCGCCTACGGATTCGACTTCTTCTTCGGCGTCAGCCCCGATCCGGGCGTGCAGTTCGCCTACCGGCGCGTCACCCCGTCGATCGTGTGGGTCGACGATCCTCCGAGCCCGCTCTACAACCAGTGGGTCGACCGGGACCGGCAGGACCCCGCCGACCCCGACCCCGAACCGATGTACCAGCCGCTGGCCTACCAGCACGGCGCGGTGATCGCCTACAACTCGTCCCGCACTCCGGGGCTGGGCAGCGCCATCTTCCTGCACGCCACCGTCGGGGGGGCGACGGCGGGCTGCGTCTCGATACCCGCCGGCCCGCTCGTCGAGCTGTTGCCCTGGCTGGATCCCGCCCGGTCGCCCCGGATCGTCATGGGCGTCGGCTGAGCAACTCCGGCCGGGGCAAGCGGAGCGTCCGTCAAGCGCGCCGAGCCCTGGGGACGTAGCCTCCAGGCCATGACGGTGCGCCTCGCCCTCTTCTGCCCGGGCTGACGGCCCGGCCTCAACCTGCCGTTCCTGGCGGCAGCGGCGAGCGGTCGGTTCGCCGAGCACGGCCTGCGGGTGGAGGTGACCGCTCCGCTGGCCAGCGGTCCCGAGGGCGTCCGGCGGCTGGCGCGCGGCGATGCCGACTTCTGCGTCACCGGCGCCTACTACTTCCTCGCCGCCGGGCCGGTGGCGGCCCGGTTCGTCCTCACCCTGGCCCAGCGCAGCCCCATGGCGGCCATGGTGCGGGCCGATTCGGACCTGCGCGCCCCGGCCGACCTGGCGGGCCGTCGGGTCGCGGTGGGCAAGCTGCCGTGGATCGTGGCCGAGTACGAGGCGGCGCTGGACCTGCTCGGCGTCGGCCCGCCCGAACGCGTGGCCGTCGACCCCACCGCCACCCACCGGGCCCTGGGCCGGGGCGAGATCGACGTGTCGCCGGCGTGGGCCGACGCCCTGCACGTCGTCGGCCGGCGGGGCGATGTCGACGTGCGCGCCATCCCCGTCGGGCCCGAGGTCTACACCACCGGCGTCGTGGCCGCTGACCACGTCCCCGACGACGTGGTCGGGCGGATGCACGCCGCGGTCGTCGCCGCTCTGGAGGACCAGCGGCGCGACCCCGCCCGGGGCCTGGACGAGCTGGCCCGCCGCTACCCCGACATCGACCCCGGCGACGCCCTCGACGGATGGCGCCTCCTCGAGCCCTACGCCTTCGCCCCGCCCGGGCCGGCGACGATGGACCCCGAGCGGTGGCGGCGGACGGTCGAGTTGGCCGTCGCCACCCACGGACTGCCCCCGCGCCCGCCGGGCGCCGTCTTCCGGCTGACGCCGGCCGTGGTCTTCTAAACCGGATGGAGCAGCGCGTCAGCCTGGTGACCCTCGGCGTGGGCGACCTGGCCCGGGCGCGCCGGTTCTACGAGGCGCTCGGCTGGCGGGCGGCGGCCGATGACGACGCCGACGTGGCGTTCTTCCAGGCGGGCGGGATGATCGTCGCCCTCTGGGGCCGCGCCCAGCTGGCCGAGGACTCGGCCGTCGCCGACGGCGGCGGGTGGGGCGGCGTCACCCTGGCGTACAACACCCGGTCCGACGGCGAGGTCGACGCCGTCATCGAGGAGGCCCGCCGGGCCGGTGCCACCATCGGCCGGGAACCGGGCCCCACCTTCTGGGGCGGGTACTCGGCGGTGTTCGTCGATCCCGATGGCCACCCGTGGGAGGTGGCTCACAACCCCTACTGGACGATCGCCGACGACGGCGGCGTCCGGCTGCCCAAGCGGACCTGAAAACCAACCCTTAGTTAGCTAATCGCCTGCCAATTCCTCTGCAACGGCTGCAAGCATCTCGCTTCTCACCTGGAGGAACTCTTCGTAGCCGTCGTTGAACAGTACGTCGGGGCACACGGCTGCCTCAAGGATCAACGATACCTCCGGTGCCGGCATTTTCGTCCGGTACTCGCTCGGTGCCTTGCCCCCAAGCGCCTTGTTGTCGACACTATTAATAATGGCAAAATTGGCCAGCCGGTTGATGTCATCGAACTGCCGTCCGCACTGGGCTAGATAAGCGCGAGGAAACAAATGGTGAAACTCGGATCGGTTGTACGTCTGGAGCACCGCCCCTAGGTCGACCTTGCTTCCCGAAACGAAACTCCGAGGGTTCGACTGCGCGAGAAGCAAAACGAAAGTCTTCGTGTTTACGGCACTAATCGTAAAGCGATTCGCTAAGAACCAGGCCGGGGCAACTGACCAGGGAACATCCGCTAGTGCAGACACCCCGACTGTACGCGATTTGCGCGCTTCCCCCAAATCCCGGTTCAAATTACGGAGAACCGCGCCGCTAAACCGTCGGCCAAAACAGGATCGCCAGAACCACCTCCTAAGCTCGCATCTCTGGGCACCACTCATTGGCACGGTGGAACCGAGTGGAGCGGCAAAGAACACTGCCAACGGAACGAGCATCGAGGGATACGGCAGATTGTCAAGCCTCTGCACACCGAAGTTTGACCGCACAAAATCAATCGCACCCCTCAGTCCATTGACGATCTCGTCGAAACGAGCCCGAACCTCCGAGCCATTTAGTCCTAAGAGGGTCGAGGTCGACACGTCCCCGGCGACCACGGCTGCACAGGCCCTCAACAGTAGATTCGTGTCCTCCCCGACGCCGGCGAATCCGAAAGGCCGCAACTCATCGGAGAGTTCCTGAAATCGCTCTTGGAGATCGAACTCTTCACTCCAAGTCCAGGCCGACAGAAGCTGAAGAGTGTCGAGCTCGACGCCTAAACGGTTGACGCGCTCGAAGACAATCGCTACCTTGGCACGGTCGTCCGTTTCGATAAGCTGAATTGGAAGGGATGCCTCCTTAAACTGCGATTGTACTGCATCTATACGCTGCACGCTTTCAACAGAGAGACCCTCCGTCGCCGCGCGGTATCCGACGACATCGAAAAAAGTCCTCAGGCTGAAATACCGCTCAGGGTCTGCCTTATCCGTTAGCAGCGCAACAAATTGCGACTCTTGCAAGTCTGGAGTCGCAGCCAGGTCAAAGTATACCTCCGTCCAGGAAGTGTCCGCGTTTGGCCTTGGTGCCAAGGCCGTCTGGAAGACGCCAAATACCGACGTCAGTCGCTGCTGACCATCGAGAACATAGTCAATCGGGTAGTCAGGGTCCCGCTGTGGAAGTTCGAACGGTCCTAGCGACCGCTCCGACCGCAGCTGAGTCTTCGTACGCCAGAGGATGAGCGTTCCGAAGGGGTAACCCTTATATATGCTGTCCATGAGGAAAGCCACGCGCTCCGCATCCCAAACGAAACCACGCTGGAAGGCTGGTATTCGAAGTTGTCCGCTGACAATTCGATCAATCGCTTGTCGAATAGGGAGGACGCTCAATGAACCCTGCCTAGATACGCGCTATAGCCTGGCGCGCTCGTGCCTGACAACGGCCGGTTCGTCTTTGATCACACGGTCGAGCTGCGCTGCACATTCGTCAAGATAGGTGAACGACCGATTAATCTCATCAGGGAATCGTGCCCCCGCCTCATTTGCATAGGCCCGGATCGACTTACGCAGTCGGAGAATGAACCAGTTGTTCTTATCGTAGCCGAAGTCCGTGCGAAAGTCGGTCAGGCGCCTTGCATCGGCAGGGGTCCACGTGGCACCAGGCACCATGTATGGGTGCTCTTCCCGGAATCGAGGCAGTAAATAGCTATTGACAAACACGATCGCGCCAAGCGCAGTCTCTTCTTCGTTTGGGATACTCGCAGCAACCTCTTCCTTGCGAAGCCCTTTTACCTCGATAAAATGATCGAGTGCCTCAGGGTTGTCGAGTGCGTTCCAATAGAGAAACTCGCACTTTAGAACCAGTTCTGTAGCAAGGTACTTTCCTGCCGGGAGTAGTCGAACCATCACATTTGGGTCGTCCAGGGTTGGCTCGTCGATCTGTCCATGCGGACCCTCCACGCGAACGTATCCGGAGTCAAAGTACTCGCGACGAGTTAGGTCGTTCAGTACTTCGACGGTCCGCTCCGGCGCGATGCCGTATTTCAAAAAGGCAAGTATCAAGGACTTGACAGATCGCGTCCGGCGTTTGAAAACGAGATGAGCGAGCATTCGATAGCGAAGAAAGTAGAAGGGAAGATTTCCCTCTCCTGTGTTCTCTCGCTCGGCAGTGAAGATTCGCACAGAGTCGGACAGACTGTGGGGAGCGTCCGCCCGCGCAGTATGGTCGACGACAAGATGGCGGTAGAACACGTTTCGCGCTCGGCGGCGGAGTGTGCGCGGGTTGCCTTCCTCAAGAAGCCGCGGGTCAGAGGGAGAATCGCTCAGTGCGACAATGCTTTGTGAGGCATCGCGAATGTTGCCGTTGTGCCAAACAACAAGTGACCTGGCGAGTTCCATCGGGTCCGGACTTCTGCGGGGTTCGTCGACGGACCATAGCTGCGTCAGGGTATTCAGCACCTGCGCTCCAGATGTTTCCAACTCGTCCTTGAATCGCTGGCGTGCCGATTCGTTCGGGTAGTACTCGGAGAGTGTGTCGAATAGCGCGGTCTCAGATAGAAGCGCAAGTCTTGACGAGAGGATCTTCTCTAGGTCCCAGGTCGCGCGATCAGGAAAGGGCATGGACGGGATGTCCCATGTCTTGCCTGGATCCAGGACGCGACGCATGACACTCAGGTGTTCCGTTCTACAGGCAACAATCACGCCGCTTCGGCCTTCGGTGAGGGATGCGATGGCCTGAGCTACTTCGGCGATAGCGATCTTGGCAGCGGGAGGCAGTTGATCGAGGTTGTCGAGAGCGATGGTCAATTCGACTCCGCTTGATAGTGCGGCTTCAAGCAAGTCAATGGGGTGTGGCTACTTTCGTCCAAGCACGTTTTGCCTGGTAGGGAACGGTTTTCGGGACCCGAGCGGGCGGTGGGAGCGACGTAGAACCCTGGGTTATCCGCCGCTCGGCCTGATATCCGGGGTT
>Ga0187892_10006327_pt1 | contig 17691 bp, 16 predicted proteins | sample MA1701073metaG_FD_139345 | JGI IMG/M metagenome (GOLD analysis project Ga0187892, IMG submission 139345) | Bio-ooze microbial communities from a basaltic lava cave in the Kipuka Kanohina Cave System on the Island of Hawaii, USA - MA170107-3 metaG ... | reverse complement strand
CCCCCCGTCGAAGAGAAGGTACCGAAAGCCGAACCCGCCGGACGCCTCGGTCTGCGGCGAGAGTCCGTCGTCCCGCAGCTCCGGCGTGTCGCTCCGGACGACACCTCCGGTAGCGGCGACCGAAGGAAAGTACGCCCCGCGCTCCTCACCCACCCGTGCCGCGGCGGCACGGGCCGCCTGCCACGCGCCACTCGTCCGGGGACTCCGCTGGAGAGCCAGAGACACGCAGTCCGCAAGCGACAGCACCTTCCCCTGCAGCGCGGGCGATCGTTCGGGCATGACGGGGAGGAGCGCGGCCTCGCCCCACGGGTCGGCCAGGGAACATCCGACCGTCCCGAGGACCAGGAGGACGGAGACCTTCACGCTACTTCAGCTCTTCGACCGAAAGGTCATCGAACTGGGTCACCGAATCGGCCTTGATCCAGAGTCCCACCTTGCCCGCGTCCGAGAACGTCTTGTCCTCGAGGTCGACCACCTTCTGGTCGCCGAGGAAGACGGCGATGGCGGCGCCCTTGTGCTCGACCCGGAGCGTGTGCCAGGCGCCCGTCTTGAGATCGACGTAGTCCTTCCCGGTCAGCTCCTTTCGCTTCCCGCCGACGACGCGGTAGACGTTGACGTTCTGCTCGAGGACGTTCGACCGCGCGACGTAGTAATTGTCCGGGTCCTTGTACCGCCACACGAGGCCCACGGCCTGGTCCTTCTTTCCCGAGATCGGCTTCCCGCGGACCGACAGGCGAAGGTCCCTGAAGGACCCCTCCCGGACGACCGCCATGGCAAAACGGCTTCCCAGCTCCCCGGCGTCAAGCTGCGCGAGCACTTTCGTGTCGCCGTCCTGCCGGACCTCCCATTTCCCGGCGGGCGTCTTCGCGGTCGTGACGAACTCGAACCCGGCGGGCGGCTTGCCGACCTCGTCCTTCTCGAACGTCCAGGTCGTCGGCGCGGAACGGGTCAGGGCGATCGCGATCAGCGTTGCTCTCATGGTGTTTCCCTCCGCAACAACTTTAGAACAGGGACCTTAAGGGAAGATGAAATGTAACGGAATGATCGCAGCATTCTGTTACACGCCCCTAACGAAGGGGGCCGCGGAGGAAAACGTCATCGACCCCGTTGATGTCGTTTTCCGCGAGGTTCGGGGACCCCGAGGTGAAGGCGACGAATCGGCCTTCTGCCGAGATGGAGCCGAAGGACGATCCCTGGCCTGACAGCGTCTCTTCCCCGAACGTGCGGACCGAGACGCGGACCACGCCGCCCGTCGCCCGGTCCTTCACGAAAACGTCCCTCGCCTGGTTGAAGTCGCCCGTGACCAGGTTGAAGGCGTTCGAGTGGAAGGCGACGAATCGGCCGTCCGAGGAAAGCGACGGGCGGAACGAGCCGTCGGAAGCGGTTTGGGCGGGCGTCCGAGCCTCGACGCCGCCGGCGTTGACCGAGACGCGCTCCGTCGGGCCGCCCGTGCGCGCGCGTACGAAGACATCGATGACCCCGTTCGTGTCCCCGGAGACGACGTCGTCGGCCAGCGTCTGGAAGGCCACGAAATTGCCGTCGGGGGAAATGAAGGGATGCTCGACGGCCGTGTAGAAGAATCCCGGCTGGCGCGTCACGTTGAGGCCCGCCGGGCTGGACGAGATCCAGGTCATGGCGAACGTGACCGTATCCTGCATGTCGCGGACGTACACGTCGAGCGGGTGCGGCAGCGGGGCCCCGCCGTTCATGTCGCCCGCGGCGAGACCGACGATCGTCTGAAAGGCGACCCAGCGACCGTCGGCGGAGATCGAGGGATTCCAGCTGCCGCCGCCCAGTTCGCCGCCCATCGAGTCGCAGGACGCCAGTCGGTGCCCTCCCGCCGATGGCGCCACGGTCATGTCCCGGACGAGCACGTCCCAGGCGAAGTTCCCGAGCTCTCCGGGCGGGCGGACGTCGAAGGCGTTCGAGTAGTACGCCACGAAGCGCCCGTCGGCGGAAAGCGAAGGGTGGTAGCACGCGTTTCCCGCGGGGCCTCCCGAAACGGCTTCGGTGACCAGCTCCGTCACGCCCGTCTCCAGGTTCCGGCGATAAATCTGTCGGGCCGCGCCGAGACCGTTTTCGAAGGCGACGTACCGGCCGTCGGCGGAGACGGCCGCCATGCCGCTGGCGGCCGGGAACTGCGAGCCGGCCGGGTCGAGCGAGGCGCGCGTCGTGGTTCCGGTCAGGGTGTCCCGCACGAAGACGTCCGGGACGGAGTTGGTGTCGCCCGCCACGAGGTTGCTGGCGTCGGACGTGAACGCCACTTTCCGGCCGTCCGCGGACACGGCCTGCCGGGTAAATTCGGTCTGGTCCGTGAACGGGCGGGCCGATTCCACGCCGGACTTCGCGTTGCCCTCCTGGCCCGAATCGTTCTCGGACGCGCGAAGCGTCACGGCCAGGACGGCGCCCGTGTCGTCGGTACCGTGGCCCTCGCAGCCGCCCCCGACCTGGAGGAGGAACAGGCTTACGACCGCCGCCCGCGTCAGGTTAGAACTCATGAGTGTACCCCAGCGCTACGTTAGGCGCGTCGCCTCCGACGTCGGCGGCCAGGTCGACGGCGCGCACCTTGCCCCCTTCGGTCGTCCAGGAGATCCCCAGGCCGAACGTGAAGATGTTGAAGGCCTCGCCGTCGGTGTCGAGGACGAGCTTGAAGCCGCCCGTGGCCGGCAGGTTGTCCTCGTCTTCCCACGGGGCGTCGAACCGCCGGTAGCCCAGGCGCGGGTACAGGTTCACTTTGCCGGCGGGGATGCGGTACTCCGCGCCGACGGAGTAGTTCGTCACGTCCTCGAACTTCGGCTGGTTGCCGAAGAACGGGTCGGCGGCCGTGTCCTCCCAACGGATGAACTGCAGGTCGAAGGTAAAGCGCAGCGGAAAGTTGTGAAGCAGGTAGAAGGTCATGCCGACGTTGAGCTGTTCCGGCATGTCGAAGGCGGGCTGGAGGCCCGGCGAGACGCTGAACTTGTACTCGATCGCGCTCTGGTAGGCGGCCCCGACGTTGACCCGCAACGAATCCGTGTTGTCGTAGAGGCCCACCAGGATCCCGGCTCCAAAACCGAAGGCGGCGCTGGTATCGGTCGTGTCGGACGCGGGGGTCCGGAACCGCCACCGCTCGTAGCCGACGTCCAGCCCCAGGCCGAGCGACAGGTGCGTGAGGAAGCCTCCCTCCTCGGGCTTGCGGAATCGGAAGTCCTTGGCGAGGGCGACTCGGAACCGAGAGAGCGCCTGCTCGACCTCGTTGTCGGGCTGGAACGTCGTCTGCGTGGGGCTGACGATCTCGTCCATCGCGTAGTTGAGGAGGTACGGGCGGGCGTAGCAGATGCCGATGGCCAGCGGGGATTCGGGCGAGCCCAGCTGGAAGACCAGGCCCATGAAAGACGGGATGATTTCCGGGTCGGCGAGGACGGTCTCGGCCTCTTCGGAAAAGACGACGGTGTTGCCCGGGCCCCGTTCCTTCTGCACCGGGTAGGCGGTGTAGGTCTGGTAGGCGAGGGAGGCTTGGTCGGGCTGGGACGCGATGCCCGCCGGATTCAGCCAGATGGAGACGGGATCGTCCTCGAACGCGGTATAGCTCCCGCCCATGGCCTTGGTGCGGGCGCCGAGCTGCTGGTCCTGGGCCCACGCGGCGGCGCCGCCCAGGAGGACGCCGGCCGCCGTGACGAGAACCTTCCCTCCCATGTCGCCTCCCTATCCGGTGGGGCACTATACTTCCGCGTCCCGGAGGGCAAAAGAAGATTCCGCCGCCTGGGGTTACGCGGAAAGGGGGGCTTGATTTCGTCGGCCGGGGGGTTAGACTATGTAGAGAAAAATCCTCACGTGAGGAGAATATTCTATGACCTTCGACCGGCCCTTGGATCACGTCCTGGGCGCGCGTCCCAAAGTGGCGCTCCTTCGGCTCCTTCTGCGCACCCGAGGGGAGCACACCGGCCGCTCCCTCGCCAAGCGGGTCGACTTTGATTCGAAGACCTGCCACGCGGCGCTTCGGGATCTGGCCCGCCAAGGGGTCGTGGAGCATCGACGGGCCGGGAGTTCGATCCTCTACCGCGTGAACGAGCGTCACGTCTTGGTCCGGGAGCTCCTCGAGCCCCTTTTCGATCGGGAGGGAACTTTTCTTTCGGGCTATGCCAGGGAGCTCCGGAGCCGGCTGCGCGCTCCGCTCGTATCCCTCGTTCTCTTCGGGAGCGTCGCACGGGGGGAGGAGCGTCCGACGAGCGACGTCGACCTCATCGTCATCGTACCGGACGCGTCCGCCGTCCCGAAGGCCGAAGAGGGGGTCGACCAGGCGGCGGCCGATCTGGCGGGTCGCTACGGGAATCCCCCTCAGGTCATCGTTCTGGACAGGGAGACGTTCGGGCGGAAGGCGCGAACGGGCGATCCCCTGATTTCCGAGGTTCTCCGAACGGGGCGGGTCCTGGTCGGCAAATCGATCGCAAAGGTCCTGAAGAGTGTCTCCTAAACGCGTCCCGACCAAGCTCGTTCCCAAGGAAGAATACGTCGACCGCTGGCGGAAGGCGCTGGACCGGCGCGGAGGGATGGAGCGCGAGCTCGCGGCGGGCGCGTTCGATCCCGCCCTCGTCCTGGCGGTCCAGGGCGTGATCGCGGCGGCGGACGCCCTGACCGTCTACCACCGCGGAGAGCGGGCGGCGGCGGAGCGTCACGAGGACGCCCTCGCGGTGCTGAACGGCCTCGCGGACCTTCCGGGGCTCCGCGAAGCGGTGTGGCATTTCGCAAAGCTGCTTCGGGTCAAGGCCGAAGTCGAGTACACCGGCCGGTACCAGAAGCCGAAGGAGGCGGCCGCCCTCGTCGAGCACGCGCGGCGGTTCTTCGATTTCGTGGAGAAGCATCTGCCGCAGGAAGCGTGAGTCCCGCGCTACTGCCGGAAGTGCTTGAGGGTGGGCGTGATGTCGCGAAGCGGCCCCCACCAGTCGTCGCCCGTCGCGGGGGCCAGGAGGTCGCACGGAAGAATCAGCCAGCGCTGCTCGATCTGCCGCCGCATCCGCTTCATGAGGGCCAGGATGTCCAGCATGGCGTCGGCCAGGGCGGGCCGCCGGAGGCGGATCGCCTCGAGCGCCGCGTGCATGGCCGCGAGCGCCTTGTGGACCACCTGCGCCTGGAGGATCGCGTCGGCCCGTTCCATCGCGTCCTCGGCGCGGGCCGCGGCGCGCGCGAGCTTGGGGCCGACCAGCGTCATGTACCAGCGGAGGACCTCCGCCTCCTCGGGGAAGCTCCCGCCGTTCTCGCGCACGAACGCCGCTACGGCACGCGTCAGGGCGAAGGCTTCGTCCACGATCGGGTCGCGCTTCCGCGGGGGGGCGTCGGCGGCCTGGCGCCTGATCTCTTCGGGGTCGAACCCCATCGCGCGGACCTGCTGCTCCACCTTCTGGAGGGCCGAGCGGAGGTCCCGGGAGATCCGGCCGGCCACCTCTTCGGGCGTGGGCTCGCCCTTCCCGTCGATCTGGCGGTGGAGGCGCTCGTCCATCTCGGTCTGGTAGAGAAGGCAGCGGTCTTTGTCGATGCGGCACCGCTCGCACCACCGGTCGCAGTAGTTGTAGGGCGGGATGTAGACGACGGGTTTCCGGTAGATCGTGGCCTCCCTGCGCCGGCCTGCCGGCTTATTCTTCTTCGGCACGGAGTGCCTCGATCCTTTGCACAGACGTTACGAAATGGCGACTATTTCGTAACACCGGAACTATTCCGGGGCCTTGCCGACGACGACGATCCACAGGCGGAGGGGCTTTCCGTTGGGGGCCTGCGAGGTTTCGCACTCGAGGATCCACCGTTCCTTGTCCTCCTCGTGGATCAGCCGGGGGAGTTTGTCGCCCTCGACGCCCTTGATGACGTAGGCGACGGCCGGGTGCTTCTTTCCCGTCACCTTGCTCGAAAGCTTGTACACGTCGTCCTGCTTCATCACCTCGGGGGAGGGGTCGGCGGCGGCGGGCGACAGGATGAGGAAGTCCCGGTTCTCCGCGGTCCCCTGGTGATCCCCGTCCTCCGGCTGGACGCCGTAGCGGAGCGTGTACGCGCCGGCGCCGACCTTGAAGCCTCGGTAGTCCGAGCTGCCCGCGTGGACGCGCACGGCGGCCAGGAGCGTCCCGGGCCGGATCATGCCGTAGAGGATTCCGATCTGGCCCGAGGGCGCCTGCGTCGGCACGGACTTGCGGAGCCAGTAGTCGGCGAACGGCTTCTTGTCCTTCAGGATGCGGACCCCCTCGCCGGCCAGTTCCTTCCGTACCGCTTCCGCAACGTCGGCCGGGGGCGCTTCCTTCAGGGTTTCGACGGAATACTCGTCCGCCAGACCGAGGAGAACGGCCGCGAGGATGTTCATTCGTAAACTGGAACGCCCTGGAAGGTCGGGACGACCCTCCAGGGCGTTTTGTTCCTCTAATTCGACCTACCGGGCGAACGTCCCGACGAGCGCGCTGCGGCGGTTGGCGTCGCTCCAGCGGTCGCCGAGCGACTTGCCGCGGTACTCGTGGGCGGCCGTCTTCACGCAGTCGACCTTCGTCGAGGCGCTGACCGTCGGGTACGCCTGCTCCTCGTTGCAGCAGATCGCGTCGCAGGGGCAGAGCGCCGTGGTCCGGAGCGTCACGTCCGTGCCGGCCGTGAGGCTGGCCTCGAGCCCCTTGCGGGAGAACTCGATGGCGCGCTTCTCGACCTTGAGCACGTGGGCGAAATGGTCCGGCGCGAGGGTCTTGACCAGGGATACGAGCGCGTTCGCCTGCGCGTCGGAGGCCTTCTCGTCCACGAAGAGAACAGAGAGGACCTTCCCCTGATGCTCGGTATGGAGGGTGCCCTCGGACTTGAGCGCCGCGACGATCTTCAGGCCGTCGAGCGCCGTGCCCTTCCAGGAGCCCTTGGTCACGGCCCAGCCGGCGACCGCGTTCTTCCCGGTGAGGTTGATTTCGCTGTTCGAGAAGCACGGCCCGGTCCAGACGTCGCACGTCCGCGCCTCGACGTAGTCGCCCTGGATGACGGCATCGTTCGACACGGCCGGGGCGACGCCAGCGCACAGGACGGCGGCCACGAGGCCCGCGAGAATCTTTCCGTACGTCATATCCTCTCGACCCTCCTCAAATCTTCCTTCTATTATCTCTAACACCTTAGTCGGGTGGCCGCGGCGGGTCAAGCGAGATGTTCCAGCCCCTTGTAGCACTTCCGGTCGCCCCGCGAGCACTCGGCCTTGCTCACCGGCTGGTCGTCCGGACCGCGCCCGCCCTGCGTGCACTGGCACCAGAAGGCCTTGTTCTCGACGCGGCCGTAGAGCCGCTCGATCAGGGCCTCGTGCTCCGGGTCCTGGGACGCGGGGTCCTTGTAGAACATATCCTTGGACCGCAGGTTCAGGCAGGGGGGCTTGGCATCATTCGTCATCGTCCGGGTCTCCTCAAACTGTTAAGAAAACGGCGACGCGGTTTTCTTAACAGTTACCTCCACTTCCCTGTCGCGGCCACGAGGATCGCGCGCTTGACGGCGGCCTTAAGCGACTGCTTCTTGTAGCCGTTTTGGGCGAGCGGCGCGGCGCCCGTCAGGGCCGCTTCCGCGGCCTTGGAGGCGGTGGCCTCGCTCACCTTCTGGCCCGCCAGGGCCGCCTCGGCCGCCGCCGCCCGCCAGGGGATCGGCGCCACCGCGCCCAGACAGATCCGGGACGACTTCGCCGTGTCGCCGGCCAGGTCCAGGACCACCGACGCCTGGCAGACCGGCCAGTCGTGCGACCCCTTCTGGAGCACCACGTAAGTGGCGCTCTTGGGGGCCGGCTTGGGAAGCGTGATGTGCGTCACGATCTCGTTCGCGGCGAGGACGTTCTCCTTCTGGACGTTGTCCTTGGGCAGGGTAAAGAACTTCTCGATATCGATTTCCCGAGCGCCGCTCGCCCCGACGATGCGCACCTTGGCCCCGAGCGCGACGAGCGCCGGCGCCGCGCTGGAGGCGTGCACGCTCACGCACGGGCCGTCGGTCGCGAAGATCGCGTTGAACTCGTTCTCGCCTTCCTTGGCCGGGCAGGTGTTCCCCCGCCCCGCCTTGGCGCACGGGAAGCTCTCGTGCATGTAGTACCAGCAGGGCGTCCGGGCGCACAGGTTGCCGCCCAGGGTCGCCATGTTCCGGATCTGCGGCGTGCCCACGGTCTCCAGTGCCTGCGCCAGCACCGGGTAGGAAGAACGGACCGCCTTGTTCTCCAGGAGCGCGGCCAGCGTGGCGTTGGCGCCGATCCGGAGGCCGTCGGCGATCGCCTCGACCTGCGCGAGCCCCTTGATGTCCTTGAGGTTGACGACGACCTCGGGCTCGAGGACGCGCTCTTTCATGAGGTTGAGGAGGCTCGTCCCGCCCGCCAGGGGCACCGCGTTGGCCCCGAGCGCCTTGACCGCCTGCTCCTCGCTCGTGACGCTCTTGTAGGTGAAGGCTTTCATCTCACAGTCCCCTCTTACTTGGCGAGCGCATCCAGGACCCGACGCGGGGTCAGCGGGATGACGCTCACGCGCACCCCGATCGCGTTGGCCACGGCGTTGGCGATCGCGGCCGCCGTCGGAATGTAGGGCGGTTCGCCGATCCCGATGACGCCGCGCTCCGGGTAGTCCAGGAGGTGAACCTCGATCTCCGGAATGTCCGAATGGTTGGCCAGCTTGTACCACTCGGTGTCCGGATTGAGCTGCAGGCCCGTCTTCGGGTCGAGCCGGCGCTCCTCGAAGAGCGCGGCGTTCAGCCCGCCGATCACACCGCCGTAGACCTGGCTCTCGCACAGCAGCCGGTTCATCACCAGGCCGCAGTCGGCCGCGGCAACGATCTTGTTGAGGCGCACCTCGCCCGTTTCGATGTCGACCGAAACGTCCGCGAACTGGGCGCCGCCGACGCCCTGGCTGGACATGGAGCTGACCGTTTTGCCCGCAGCGTCCTTCTCGACGCCGTCGGCCCGGTCGCCGGTCGCGGTGACGGACTGCTGCTCCAGAAGCGCGCAGGCCTGCTTCCAGGTGAGGCTCTTGGCGGGCGTCGCTTTCACGTAGACCTTGCCGTCCTCGGCCTCGAGGTCCTTCGGGTCGGCCCCCAGCTGGGCGGCCGCCTTGGCGAAGATCTGGTCGAGCGCCTTCATGCAGGCGACCGCGACCGCCAGGCTCACGCCGCCGCAGCTCGTGGACCCGCCCGACCCGCCCGCCTGCGGGTAGGCCGAGCTCCCGATCTTTCCCTTGATGTCCTTGATCTGAAGCCCCAGGATTTCCGCCGCCACGATCGGGACGAGGGTCATCGTGCCGGTGCCCAGGTCCTGGGATCCGATCGTCACCTCGACCCCGCCGTCGGGGCTGATGGTGCAGGTCGCCTGGGCCTGGCCGGCCGCGCCGCCCCAGGTGTTGATCGCGCAACCGACCCCGCGCTTGATGGGGCCCGGGGTCTTATCCCCTCGGGGGTGGTTCAGGCGCGCCCAGCCGATCCGCTCGGCGCCCAGGCGCAGCTCCTTTTCGTAGATGGGCTTGAGCGTGGCGAACACGCCCGCGGTCGGCAGGTTCTTGATCCGGAACTCGACGCGGTCCATGCCGAGCTTCTCGGCCAGGTCGTCCATCGCGGAGTCCATGACGAGGCAGGCCTGCGGGTGGCCGGGGGCGCGGAGCGCCCGCTGGTTCCCCGCGTTGAGCACCACGTCGCGATGCTTGATGTACCGGTTGGCCGGCGCGTAGACGTACGGCAGCCGGTGGCCGCCCTGGCTCGAGTGCCCGCCCGAACCGTAGGTCTCCGCCTGGAAGGCGGTGACCGTGCCGTCCTTCGCCGCCCCGAGTTTCACCTTCCCGTACAGCGACGGCCGGTTGCCGCCGGCCACGTGCTCCTCGTCGCGTTCCAGCATGAGCTTGACGGGCCTCTTGGCCTTGCGCGCCAGCTCCGCGGCGACGAATCCCTGGATGTCGGGACCGAACTTCGACCCGAACCCGCCGCCCATGAAGGGCGTCTCGCAGGTCACCTTGCAGTTGAAGCGCTGCTTGAGCGCGTTGGCCGTCGCGTGCACCGCCTGCGTGGAGGCGTAGACGACGAGATCGTCGTCGGCCTTCCAGTGGGCGACCAGGCCGTGCGACTCCCAGCAGACGTGTCCCAGGACGGTGTTCCCGTAGAACCCCTCCGTCACCGTTGCGGCTTCCTGAAGCGCCTTCGCGGCGTCGCCCGCCTCCTGGATGTTCTGCTTCGTCTTGAGCGCGTCCTCGGCTTTCTTGAGCGCGGCGGCGTCGTTTTTCTCCTTGGCTTCGGCGACCGCCTTTTCGAGGACTTCAATTTCGGCCACCCGCTTCTTGAGGCTCTCCTCTTCCACGGAAAGGTGCGGGAGGATTTCGAATTTGATCTTGATGGCGCGGACGGCGTCGCGAGCCTGCTCTTCGGTTTCCGCGGCGACGGCCGCAATCTCGTCTCCCGCGTAGAACAGCTCCGCGCCGGCCTGCTTGATCACGAACGAGGCCTTCACGCCCGGCATCTCCTCGGCCGCCGCCAGGTTGAGCTCGGTGATCTTGCAGTGCGCGTGGGGGCTCCGGAGAATCTTCCCGTGCAGCAGCCCCGGGAGGTTGCGGTCGAAGGAGTATTTCGCCTTGCCGCTCACCTTGAGCGGGCCGTCGAGCCGCGGGACCTTCGTCCCGATGACCTGTCGCTTATCGGGCCATTTGGGCATGGCTTATCTCCCCTTCATCCGCTTGGCCGCTTTTTCAACCGCTTCCAGCGCGCCGCCCTGGGTGCCGCAGCGGCAGATGTTGCCGTCGAGGCAGCGACGGATCTCGTCGCGCGTCGCGTTGGGATGCTTCTCGAGGCACCACACGCTCGACATCACGAACCCCGGCGTGCAGAAGCCGCACTGCATCCCGTCGCAGGAGATGAACTCCTCCTGGACGGGGTGGAGCTTGCCGTCCTTCTCGAAACCCTCGACCGTGCGGATCTCCTTCCCCTGGGCCTCGACCGCCAGCGTCGTGCAGGAGTAGACCGTCTTGCCGTCGACGATCATCGTGCAGGCGCCGCACGAACCCCGGTCGCAGGCGCGCTTCGACCCCGTCAGGTCGACGTGCTCGGTGCTGTCGAGCTTCAGGTGGTCCCGCAGCGCGTCGAGAAGCGTGACGCGCGGCTCGACCTTGAGCTTCACGTCGGCGCCGTTCACCTTGAGCGTGACGGGCACGGCGCCCGGCCCGACCCCGTCCTGGAGCGACGGGCCGGCTTCGGGGACGGCGCGCGCGAGCTCCTGCGGCAGGGTGGCCGCCGCGGCCCCCGCGACGCCCATCCCTCTCAGGAATCCCCGTCGGCTGAACCCCTTCGAGCCGTTTTCGGAGGACTTTTTGGCGCGATCTTTCTTCATGACTGACCCTCTTCCGGAGACTGTATCCCCACGGTTTTTCCCGGGGACGGCTGACTGCCTAATATACGTTTCCGGGTCGGGGGGCTGCCAAGATTTTTTGAGGAGATAAAAGAGATAGACGGAGATACGGGAGATGGATGAAGGACCAAAACACTCCCTTTTGCACGGCAAAAAAACGGGGGACGGCGTGTCCTGATTATAGGAATGAACGCCGCCGCCGCGGCCGGCGTCTAACCGTCCAGAGCTGGAGGTCCTCCGATGAAGCTGAAGTCCATGTCGGCCGCCGCGGCCGCCCTGTTCGCCCTTCCCGCGGCCGCGTACGCGGGCCATGTCGAGAGCGCGATCCTCCGGCAGGGCACGCCCGCCCGGTGGTGGAAAGAGAACAAGACGCAGGTACTGGAACGCCTGAAGAGAGTGGCGGAGGCCAAGGAAGCTCCGACGCTGGAGGATCATCTGGGGCCGGACAAAGCGGGACCGCGCTCCCTGTACGCCCACTGCCTTCATGTGCTCCTCACCCAAGCTTCGGTCGACGAGCAGAAGACGTGCTGGGGAAGCCCGCAGACGTGGAGGGCCGACCTGACGGTCTTCCAGAGACGGTACGCGGACCTGCACCGGACCCCGCTCCTTCGCGATTCGACGCTCGACGCGAAGGCGTGGCTGACCAAAGTCCACGAAGGGCTGACCGGCGATCCCGCGCGGCTCCGCCGGCTGGACCTGTACCTCGCCCTCGACCGCGTCCGCGAAGCGCTCCTCGCGCAGCTTCAGCGCACCGGGCGGGTCCACGACGACAAGTTCCGTTCCGAGAAGGAGATCGCCGACCTCGTCCTCATCCTCAAGTTCCTCAAACCGGAGAACAAGGCCTTCATCCTGAACGGCTACAGCAACGACGCGATCAATCCCGGCGCTTCGTACGGCTCGCTTTACCCTCATCTCAAGTGGGACGCGCGCTCGGTGGACGGTGTCCGCAAAGAGACTTTCCAGGTCCTGGCGGACATCGGAGCCCCCGCCGTGCCGCTCCTGCAACGGGCCCTGAGCGACCTGAAGAGCGATTCGCGGGACGGCGAGAAAACCGTCGGCTTGCCTCCGACGAGCCTGGCGACCTCCACCCAGTGGTCGACCAAGGACGTGCGGTTTCGCGTGCCCGTGCACCCGTCCTTCCGCAAGGAAGCCGAGGAACTCATCGACATGGCCAAAAGGGTCGTCGGGGTTCCCATCGCAACTTTCGACTTGAAGGTCCCGGCGGTCGTGACCCGGAAGGAGGAGCCCGCGGTCGCCCCTCCGCCGGTGGCGCCCGCCGACCCGCTCACGCTCACCGTCGCCCGCCGCCGCGAAGAAATCCTCCAATACTCCGGCGTCCGTTCCGTCGTGGCGAGTGACGGCGCGATCCGGGTCGAGGTCGCGACGGAGGAGGACGCGGACGAGCTGCGCCTGCTCCTGGGCGACGAGGCCTTCGGGGTCCGGCTCGACGTCGTCGTCGGGTCATGAAGCGCCGCGCGTTTCTTACGGCGCTGGCGGGCGGGGGCGTCGCCGTCACGGCGGGCGGGCTCTTTCTCGTCTTCCGTGAACGGACCGCGCAGGCGTCCAAGCTCTTCAGCCCCGAAGAGGCGTCGTGGCTCACCGTCCTCATTCCCGTGGATGTCGCACTCGCCGCGATCGAACCGAAGCTGGATGAGGAGCGCGTGGAGTTCTACCGGGCCGCGCTGCTCCACCTGCGGCGACTGAGGCCGGGCTTTCCCGGCGAACCGGCCCTCGAACAGGCCCGCTTCGTCAAGGGCCTCCTCGAATCCGACGAATTCGTTCTCCAGTTCCTCACGCAGCTCGCCCACGACGCCTCGGAGGTCTATTACGCAACCGACCGGGGGCGTGCGGCGGTCGGGTACGCGGGGCCGCCTCAGCCCCGAGGGTTCCCCGGCTATCAGGGCCGCCCATGACGGACGTCTGCATCGTCGGCGCCGGGGCCGGCGGTCTGGCGGCGGCCGCGGAGCTTTCGCGGGCCGGTCACCGGGTGACGGTTCTGGATAAAGGGCGTTCGTACGCCGCAACGGAGTTCCGCCTGGCCTCGCCCACCTGGGAAACCGATCCCTTGCCCTTCGAGGGTCCGGAGTACACGTCCGCGCCGCCCCAGACGTTGCCCGACCGCCCGTCGCTTCGCTCCCACCGGCGTGGGTGGCCGCTCCTCCCGGCGGGGACCCGCGCGGAGGCGGAGATCGTCGCGGTCCGCGGCGTCGGGGGAGGGACGCTGCGCTACCAGGCGGTGGCGCGCCGGCTGCCCGTGCCGTGGGCCCCGACCGATGAGTACGAGGGCATGGAGCGCGCCCTCGGCGTGACGCGCCACGCGCTGAGCTACGCGAGCCGCCACGTCAAGCAGGCGTTCGATCGACTGCGGCTCAGCCTCGAGCCGGCGCCGGCGGCGATCCTCGCCAAGCCGGAAGGCGGCCGTCGCGCGTGCACTTACTGCGCCGGCTGCACCTACGGGTGCACGATCGGCGCGAAGTCCAGCGCCGACCTGGCCTTCCTGCCCCGCGCGCGGGACATCGGCCTGATCACCGGCGCCTCGGCGCATCGACTCGAGCGTCAAGGTCGCGTCACCGCCGTCCTCTACCACGACCGGGAAGGGCGGGAGCACCGGATCGAAGCGGAGGCGTTCGTCCTCGCGGCCGGAGCGCTGGAGACCCCGAGGCTGCTCCAGCTTTCCGGCTTCGAGGCGGGACGCGGCGTCATGGAGTCGCTTCACGTCTCGCTCACCTTGCTTTCGGAGGAGCCTCTGGGGTCGTACCGGGGCGTTCCGATCGACGCCCTGTGCGAGGACTTCGAGCGCCCGCAGGGCTTCGTCATCGGGGTGTCGCAAAGCGCCGTCGGGCTCCTGGGGCCGGTGTCCTACGCCAAGAGGCTGGCGCCGGTGGACCGGGAGGGCCACGCGGCGTTCATGAAGAAGTACTTCGGAAACGCGATCGGCCTCTACGCTTCGGCCGGGCAGGCCTCGCGGGCGGAGAACCGGATCGCGCTCGATTCGCGCAAGGACCGGTTCGGCTTGCCCCTCCCGAGAATCGAGTCGCGGCTGGACGCGGCCGACCTGAACCTTCTCGAGACCCTGAGGGAGCGCCTGCTCGAAATCGCCGCCGAAGTCCCGAACGCGAAGGTCGTGGAGCAGTTCTCGTCCTACGATCTGCCGCCCGGCGGCACGGAGCTTCGCGGCAGCAGCGCCGGCCTGGTGGACGAAACGGGAAGGGTGAAGGACGTCCCCAATCTTTACGTCGCCGACGCGAGCCTCTTCCCGACGGCAGGATCGGGGAACCCCTCGCTCACGATCATGGCCCTGGCGACGCGCGTGGCCCGGCGGATCGGGGAGCGTCACCGATGATGGCCCTACGGGTCGTCTCCGAGTACGCGCGGGCCCGCGGGGTGCCCGCCGCGGCCGCCGAGCCGCTGGCGCGACGCGTTCTGAAGACGATCGAAGCCACGGAGCTCCCGCCCTCCGTTCCCCGGAGAGTCGCGGTCTACTCGGTCACGCGAGGATTCCTGAGCGAAACGCAGCCCTGGGCCTCGATCCGCGAGGAGGCGGGAATGCCGCGGGTGATCGAACTCTCTTCCTCCACCGACCCTGCCTTCGACCGGCTGTGGACGATGACGCTCCTCGGGGACGCGCTCCAAGCGCTCGAACGGGAATCGCCGGATTCGGCCGAGGCGATCCGATTCTCGTATCGGGAAAAGCGGAGCCTTCGGGAAGGGGGCATTCCGGCCGCCGTCCTGCGGAAGGCTCGCGGGCGGCTGGGGGACCTCTTCGCCGCGGGACTTCGGGAGACGGTCGCGTCGCGGCGAGACCTCGTCGCCGAGGCCGGCGCGCTGCTCGAATCGTGCCCCGGGCACGACCCCGACTTTGCCCTGGCCCGTGAGCTGCTCCTGGAGATCGGCAAGACGGGCCGTCCTCGACTCGCTTCGGTGCTGGGCGTGGCCGCCTCGGGCTTGGTCATCCTCGCCCTGGCCTGGGCGGCGCTCTCCCGGCCCCGCCGGATCGAGCCGCCCGCGCCCGCGTCGCCGGTTCACGCCGAGCCCCGGGCCGAGCGCGAGGCTGAACTTGAAATCGAGCGGGCCGCGGCCTTTCTCTACCACGGCCTGGATGCCGTCGAGCGGGAGGCGCGGCTGGACGAGGTCGTCCGCAGGCTCCGGAACGTGAAACCCGGCTCGCCGCACATCGCGCGAGCGTTGCGTCTCAAGCTAGGGGCGGCGGCGGACCCGGCGAGATTCGGCGAAGCGGCGTCGGCCGGCAGCGCCGCCGAAGGGGCGGCCGTTGCATGGGACCATTCCGTCTACCGCTGGATCCGGGAGCGGGTGTGGGGAGAGCCTGCGGGGGCAGCCTCGACGCCCGACGGCGCCGCCGAGCGTCTCGAAGCGGATCGGGCGCTCCTCGTGGACGGCGACGACCGGAAGGCGTTCGAGCTTTACGGGGCGCTGCAGCAGCGGCGCCGCGGGGACCCGGTGGTCTGGCTGGCCGGCGCGGCGGCCGCGCTCCGCGCCGGGCAATTCCGCGAGGCGCTGGCGGCGGCGGAGCAGTCGGTCCGGCTGCTGGACCTCGGACAGGAGACGCCTCTGGAAGGGGCCGCGTGCGCCCACGCGTTGTGCGGGCTGTGCCTGGAGAAGATGGGACAGGGAGAAGGCGCACTCCGACGGTTCGAGCGGGCGGTCGCGCTCCGTCCGGCGAACCCCTTCGTGCGAGCCCTGCTCCTGAGAACGCCCGAACCGGCTCTCCCGCCGCCGCGGGCGGAAGTCGTCTTGAGCTTTTCGGCGCCGCGGAACGCCGACATGTCAAGCGTGGAAAAAACGCTGGAACGAATCCGGTCGCGTTTCGCGCGGGCCGGCCTTCCGGCGGAAGGGCTGGCCTGGAAGGGCGCCGAGCGGAAGGTTGACGTGCGCCTCGGGGACGCCGACCCGACGCTCCTTCAGAAGGCGGAATGGCTGGTGACGCGACGCGGCGTTTTTTCCGTGCGGGCGTTGGCACCCAGGGAGATCAACGACAAGTGGGTCCCTCTGGACGCTCCGCCGGGCCACGAATGGGCGCCGCTCAATCTCTCCTACCCCGCCCCCTCGAGCGGGCGCTGGAGATTGCTGCGGAACGACCCGCTGCCGCTCTCGGCGGATCCGTTCAAGATCGCGGCCGAGGAGGGCCGCGTGACCTGGACGTGCTCCGACGCCGAGCGCCTCACGCCGGGCTCAGCCGTCGCGCTTCTCCTCGACGGGGAGATCATCTGGTACGGCACGGTGGCCGAGTCGCGCGGCGGCAGCCTCACCGTCAAAGAGGACGCGCCCCAGCGGCTCATCCCCGTCATCTTCGGCGACGGGCCGCTTCCGGTTCAGTTCGAGCGGGAATGACCGCGTCTCTCGAGCGTAGAGTAGTCGGGACCGATGCTCGAGATTTTCGGAAAGTCGCGACCCACGTGTGACGGCGTCAGCCGGCGCGGCTTCCTCCAGGCCGGCGCCGCGGGGTTCTGCGGTCTGACGCTCCCCAGCCTGCTCCGGGCCGAGGCGGCCCGCGGCGCGCGCTCCTCCCGCAAGGCGGTCATCAACGTCCACCTCGACGGCGGCCCGCCCCAGATGGACATGATCGACCTCAAGCCGGACGCCCCGTCCGAGTATCGCGGCGAATTCCGGCCGATCCCGACGAAGATCCCGGGCTTTCAGGTCTGCGAGCTCATGCCCAAGCTGGCCGGCATCGCGGACAAGTTCGTCTTCATCCGGTCGCTCGTCGGCTCCGTGGGAGTCCACGACGCCTTCCAGTGCCACTCGGGGTTCGGGGCGAAGGACCTCGAGTCGGTCGGCGGGCGGCCGGCGCTAGGATCGATCCTGTCCAAGCTTCAGGGCCGGCCGGACGACCCGGTCCCGACGTTCGTGGATCTCCAGCAGGGCCGCGGGATGGTCCGGAACAGCGCGCGGCCGGGATTCCTGGGTCCGTCCCACCAGCCCTTCCGCCCCGACATCTCGGAGTGGTTCTCGCGCCCGCTCGAGGAGGGGATGAAGAAGGAGCTGGCCGCGCGCGGGGGCGACCACACCACGAGCCTTAAGCTCCTCGACGGCCTGAGCGTGGAGCGCCTGAACGACCGGGCGCGGCTGCTGGCGGACCTCGACCGCATGCGCCGCGCCGTCGACGCGAGCGGCATGATGGACGCCGTGGATCGCTTCACCCAGCAGGCGGCCAGCATCATCACGTCCGGCAAGTTCGTCGGCGCGATGGACCTGGCGAAGGAAGACCCGCGCATCCTGGAGCGCTACACGCCCACGGGCGAGACGGGCGAGCGGTTCGTGACGAGCGAGGGGCCCCTCTCGGCCAGGAAGTTCCTCCTGGCGCGGCGGCTGGTGGAGGCGGGCGTGCGCTGCGTCAGCGTCTCGGTCAGCGACTT
>Ga0187892_10006324_pt1 | contig 17697 bp, 23 predicted proteins | sample MA1701073metaG_FD_139345 | JGI IMG/M metagenome (GOLD analysis project Ga0187892, IMG submission 139345) | Bio-ooze microbial communities from a basaltic lava cave in the Kipuka Kanohina Cave System on the Island of Hawaii, USA - MA170107-3 metaG ... | reverse complement strand
GGCGCGTTTCCCGGATCGGGGCGCCAGCCCCCGCCGGCGGCCGAGCTGACGCGCCTGAAGCGGGAGTTGGCGCGGGTGACCGAGGAGCGCGACATTTTAAAAAAAGCCGCGGCGTACTTTGCCTCAGAAGGCCGAGTCAAGAAGGCCGAGGGTCAGGTCTTGAGTCTTGACATCCTGGTCAAAAAACCGGCTCGCCCATCTCGACGGCTCCGGTCGTCTAAGCCGTGAGGCGTGAATCGGGAGGGGTGGGGTATAGGGGCTCATACTGGCTGGCGAGGGGGCGGCAGTCGTCTCTCCGGCGCGATGGTGCCGAAGACCGCCCGCCACCCCCTGGAGCTCTTCCGCTTCCTCGCCGCTAACCTCAGGGGAGAAGCATTACAAGTGAAGGGCCGATACCTGGGAGTCGTCCGGGCGAATGTGGAGTGAACCGCAAGCTGAGGGAAGAGTCGAACCGAGTATTGAGGGAGAATAGCCGCTACATTACTTCTCACTTCGCACGAAGAGTGAGGGAGGGCATCGGATTGCCCTCCCCTTCCTCATGGTCAGCAACCCTGAACGCCGTCCTTCTTAGACACAACCCACGCGTCTACTTTATGAGATTGATCGTAGCTGACATTTGCAACACAGCTTGCGCTTTCCATGACAGTCATCTCCAATGGCCAGAGAACGAGCTCAGCCAACGCTAATGTGAATACATCCGCTGCCAAATAGAGGATCACGCGGGCTTTTGATGCCTGGTGCATGCCCGATGGGAATTCAAACGTATCCTGTTTTCGGCCCTGCGCATCGGTGTCAGAGAATCTCGGCGCACCGAGTCTGGTGATGACTTCCGCCCGCCGCGATCCGATGCCCAGTCCACCGAGATCAGCCGGTCCAGGCTGAGACGCTGCTTTGTAGACGGAGCATGCAGATTGCGCAAGCATGACGAGGATCATGGCAATGGTTACGATATATGTTTTCATGGCAGGCCCCCTCCGTTTCTATTCGGTTCAGCTGGTCGCTGTCTTGATGAGGACAGTAAATAAGGAGCCCGCCTTCGTTACGCTTCGTCATAACGTAATAAGGTCCAATACCAGCACCGTATTTCAGGCTACCACTCACACACCAGCTGTCAAGGAAAGCGGATGCTTGGCTGCTCTAACCAGATGATTTGTTAGCGAACCGGGCAGAGGATGGAAAAGGAGGCCAGAAATTAGAGGGATTTTAATGTGTCCGCCATCTTGGCGGGTGTTTAAGGGATCGCCACTGACTTAAAGGGTCACAAATTCAGGGTCAGGTTGAGGCAGCCCTGCCAAAACAGCCACTCGGGGTGGCGGACCCTCCCGTGGCGGGCGGCCGCGGGGATTTAAAGGGGTCGCCCATCTCAACGGCTCCGGTCAAGGGGGAGACGCTCCCTCGCGCTGCTCGGCTTGCATGCCAGGTTCTGTCCAACCGGTCACCACCGCCCTTACCGAATCTTTACGCCCCTATCACCCCACCGCTCGGTGATAAAGGTGTCAGGTCAGTCTTGGGGGTCAGACTTTCATATCTTAACAATCTGATCGGCCATGTAACCGGTCGCCCATCTCGACGGCTCTGGTCAAGGGGAACACAGCTCCTCGACTCCCGACCCTTACCCTCCACCCGCTGGGATTTCCACCGCCCGCCAGCGGTGAGCCTGTCGAACCGCCGGCTGATTTCTTGAGCGAAAATCCTAGCGATGCTCCGTGAACAGGGCTAGAATTCTCGGCCAGGGATTGGCGGGCCTGCAAGGCCCCCGTCGCCCCAAGGCCACGGCTCGCGGGCGCGGTGCAAGGTCAAGCAATGACCCGGTCTTAGCGGCTCAAAGCAAGACCGGGCACCAATGCGGTGTTCGTTGAGAGTTGACAAGCCACTCCTCAATTGAGAAGACGCATGCTCTTGGAAGTGTCCGAGTGCTTCCAGCATTTCGGCTACGAAGATTTCGCGCTCGATCGTCTGGAGTCCCAGTACCCCACCGTCTGCCCGATTAAGGCCTGCTCGACAACGCCGATTGGCGTTTCCGATAGCCGGGGCACGAGACCATTCTGCCCTACACACGGGCTTCGGCTCCACTCAGACACATTTGTATACTGGAATGGGCCTGGGCGAAACATTGAAGCGCGGCTCAGAAATTTTCCGATTGGCCATAACCTTGCCAGTAAAGTTGCGATCGGGTCCGTGGCAAAGGCGGAGAGCCACCGGCTCGGTTACGAAATGTCAGAAGACGCACTTAGCTGGAATGTCTTTGTTGGTCTCGCAGAAGCAGGGAGACTACGGAAGGCGGTTCGCTTCCTGACCGGTTGTGACATTGACACTGAGCCGAATCTATTTCTGTGGGGCGAGCTGATTGATGTCAGAACTGGCAAGCGCGGCCGTTTTCAGCCGCTTGATACGGTCAGAGAACGATTAGAGAACGACATCAAGAGATTTAAGACGGAACCCGACGTAATGTTGGTGCTGGAGGGACAACTTGTCGTTTGCATCGAAGCAAAGTTTAGCTCTGGCAATCCTCTTTCTCACGAAGAAAAGGTACAAGAGGGACAAAAACCGACCGGTCGCGCGGGTCTAGTTCGGCGCTACCTCGATCATGCAGGGGCGGAAACGAAGCGGATTATTGACCGAGGCGGCATAAGCGAAATGTTCCACAGTCAGCTTTTCAGGAACGTCGTGTTCGCCTCTGAAATGGCAAATGGGCGAGACTGGCACGTCGTCAATCTAGTGAGTAGTACCCAATGGGCCATTGGCCGTAATTCTGAACGGTACTCGTACGACAACCCAGAAAGGCATGTTCGATCCTATCTGCATCCGGACCGCCGACAATGTTTTGGATTCCGGACCTGGGAAGAGCTTTATAACGCGTTGATCAAGGACGACGCGTGCCTTGGTCTACTGAACGCTTACCTTCGCTCGAAGAGCGCGCACTACCGCCGTGCCTTTGATCTCGAATAGGTGGCTCTTGAGCGGGGTTGATTAGCGGGGGGAGCGGAATTTAAGGGGTCGGAATTTAAGGGGTCAATTTAAGGGGTCGGGGTCAATTTAAGGGGTCGGGAGTCTTTTTTAAGAAGGAGAAATTATGGTCAGAGTCGAATTTCATTGAGGATCAGGCCGAAAGCCACAGGCCTAGCCTCACGTCTTGCCGTTGCCACTTGCGAACCAAGAATCGCGCTGCCCTGAACCATCCTCTCTCCCGCGGGAGGTCTAAAACGGTGTCACGGTCTAAAACGGTGTCAGGAACCGTTTCCACCATTTTGACTATGTTATCACCTAGGGTGCGTAGCTAGTGTTGTTCCGCCGAAGTTGGTCGAACAATTCGACGAAGGCGTCTATGGCCTTTTCATTGAATCCCGTGCGAAAGCTTATGCGTCCGTCTTCTGGAACTTCTAATGTTGGCCACTGCTCAGCAGTTTTTCGAAGTTTCCGATGCTCCCCGTTCTTCGAGTCAACTTGGGAATTATTGTGTACAACGAGGTTTCTAAGCGTATTTAGGAATATAACGGGTGCCCAGACATGGTCTGGCAAAGACAGTCTAATCACTTTTCTGAGAAAAGTCCGCACACGATTCACTCCACTGCCCTTGAGATCTGAGAGCGCAACTGTGCACTTGTGCGCCATTCCTATCTTCGCGCACAGGACATTCATGGTAGATTCAAATTGGGAAAACGAAGCCACGAGCAATGATTCACGCAATGTCGTCGGGTAGAAGACTTCTAAACCCCAGCGACGATCAAACACTGATCCTTCAGGGCGTGGCACATCCTTCGAGTATGGATCCCACATCGCTGATTGCTCTTGCTCCAGGTGTTGTTCGATCAATGAAGAATATGCCTTGAGGTGACCAGCGAAGTATTGGAATGTGCCAAGAGCCGTTACAATGATATGCTCTGCTTCAATGTTATTAATCATGAGCAACTCCCCAGCAGTTGACCTAGCGTTGAACGGCCAGAGCACCTGTTTTCAAACACGATCGTCCGAAGTAGGCGCGTGAAGGCACTCGCTGGCGCTGTCGTGTTCGGAGATCTTACAATGGAACTGGGACGAATCAAAAGGGATTGCACATCTCGCCGGCTCCAGCTCAGGCCTCCTGCGTCGATGACAACGTGGTGACACTGGACAGTCAGGAACCTTAATTGGGGATGGGGTCGGACCAGAAGGTTATGAGTGGCGTGGCGAGGCGACAGTGATGTAAATGTTCCCGACACCTTTTAGCCCCCCCGTAGAAATATTCTCCGCCCAAGGATGAGAGAGCCAGAGGTCGAAGAGCGGGTCCGTCAATACCTGGAAGAGAACGGATATGGGTTGCTCGCGCGCCAGGAACGAACAGGTCCAGATGTTGTCGCGATTAAGGAAGGGCGAAAGCTGCTCGTTGAGGTCAAAGGTGACAGACCTGGCCACAAAAGCAGCCCTGCTACGATCAACGTGGATGTAATGACCCTGCTGGGACAGATCATGACGAGAATGGGGCAAGGCCTTGCCGACGACTACGCGATTGCTATTCGTCCCGTTCATCGAAGGCTGGTCACGCAGGCGCTACCAGCGCTGAGGCGACTTTCGGTCAAAGTATTTCTGGTCGATGATTCCCAAATTACCGAGCTCGCACAGGATACTAGCCAGAGTTAGTCCTTGGGGGGTCAGAAAACGGGTCGCCCAGCTCGACGGCTCCGGTCATCGCGCAGGAGAGCGTGGACGACGTGGGGGCCCCCCTTTAGCAAGTCCGCCTGGTCCCAATCGACCTCAGCTGTGAGACGAAGGAGAAAGTTACGTCACGGGCTCTAAGCCGATATGGATGGCCCGGCGCCTTCAATTCCGCTGACGGGAGACGTAATAGTAATAGGACAACCACAGAGACGTGCCCCATGCAGCATTTTCAGGCCAATCGGGTGTACTCAGCGTCCGACCTCGTCCATTTCGTGGCCTGCCGCCATCACACCTACCTTGACCTGGTTGACCTAGAGACGCCACTCCCCACAAGCGAGGACAATCCTGAGGCTGAACTCCTGAGGGACAAAGGAGTCGAGCTTGAGCGCACCTACCTCGCAAGCTTGAAATCGAGCGGATGCTCGATCGTGGAAATACCGACCAGCGGCACACTTGCCGCGCGCGCCGAGGCGACGCAGACAGCTATGGCCGCCGGCACTGCAATCATCTACCAGGCGTTACTGCTCTGGGGAGCCTGGCATGGCTATGCGGACTTCCTCCGCCGCGTTGAGATTCCCTCCGGGCTTGGGAAATTCAGCTACGAGGTTCTCGACACCAAGCTCGCCCGCTCGCCCGCAGTCAAGCATGTCATTCAGCTTTGCGCCTATTGCGATCTTCTGACAGGCGTCCAGGGGTTGCGGCCGCACTCTATGCACCTCGTGCTAGGAGATCGACGTGAGGTGAGCTTTCGGGTGGCCGACTTCAGCCATTATTACGCGCGCATCAAAAGTGGTTTTGAATCCTTCTGCCAGTCCCGACCAGCGGGCTCTTACCCGCAGCCCTGCTTGTATTGCGATCTCTGTCGCTGGCGACACCTGTGCACTGAACGGTGGCAACAGGATGACCACTTGAGCCTTGTTGCCAACATTCAGCGTAGACAAATCCAACGACTCCAGGAAGCTGGTCTTACCACCGTGCGGCAACTCTCGGAGGTCACCGATCTCCGCATCCCGCGTATTGGGGAGAATGCCCTAGCTCGTCTTCAAGCCCAGGCACGGCTCCAGGCGCGCAAGCGAGACACAGGCTGTGATCAGCTCGAGAAGCTTCAAACGGAGCCTGGACGGGGGTTTGCCCGAATGCCCAGGCCTCATCCAGGTGACCTCTTCTTTGACATGGAGGGTGATCCTTTCTACCCGGACGGTCTGGAGTACCTGTTCGGGGTCTATGGTGTCGGTGTGGATCACGAGCCGTTTAGGCCGATCTGGGGTCACGACCATGACCAGGAGCGTTACGGCTTCGAGTCACTCATGGACCTCTTCGCCGAGCGCCTTGCCGCCTATCCCGAAGCCCACATTTACCACTACAACCATTATGAACCCACGGCGTTGAAGCGTTTAGCGTCGCGCTACGCAACTCGAGAAGCGCTCCTCGACGATCTGCTCAGAAAACAGAAGTTTGTAGACCTCTTCAAGGTGGTTCGTGAAGGAATCCGCGTGTCTGAGCCCAGCTATTCCCTCAAGAATATCGAAGCCTTCTACATGACTAAGCGCACGGGCGACGTCACAACCGCTGGGCAAAGTATCGTCGTCTACGAGCGCTGGCGGACTAGTGGCGAGGAAAAGCTCCTGCAGGAGATCGCGGCGTACAACAGGGCCGATTGCGAGTCGACGAAGCATCTCCGTGACTGGCTAGTCACGCTTCGACCTCAAGATCTGCCCTGGCGCAACGACGGCGTCCCGGCCGAACCGACGCAACCCTCGGAGAGAATCCTTGAGGCTGAGGCGCAACGCTGTACATACGAACGTCGCCTGATTGAATCTGCCACAGAAGACGAACGACCACTGCGGGAGCTCGTCGCACAACTCCTCGAGTTCCACCGGCGAGAAGCAAAGTCTGAATGGTGGGCGATGTTCGATAGGCAGGACTGGGAGCTCGACGAGTTGATCGAAGACGCGGAATGTCTGGGCGGACTCGAAGCCGAGCGCATTCGGCCCCCGGTGCGCGACAAACAGTCGCTGATCTTCACCTATCGGTTTCCCTCGCAGGACTTCAAGTTCAGTGTCGGGGACAGCTGCCTCGTCGCACAGACGCTTGAGCGGGCCGGCGAGATTGTCGAGTTGGATGCCGACGGATGCCTGGTCCGGATCAAGCGGGGGGCAAAGTACGGTCTCCTCCAGGAATCCCTCTCGATCATCCCCAGCGGCCCCATCGACACGAAAGTCTTAAGGGATGCGATTTATCGATTTGCCGATGCGGTGGTAGCAGACCGCCACGGCTATCGGGCCGTTCGCGATCTCCTCCAGCGTGTGCGGCCTCGACTGAGAGGGCGAGCAGAAGGTGACCCGATTGGGAGCGATCGCGTTGATCCCGTCGAAGCGACGATTGAGGCCGTCTCGCGGCTTCAAGACAGTTACCTGTTCATCCAAGGTCCGCCTGGTGCAGGGAAGACCTTCACGACCTGCCATGCCATCGTGGAGATGATCCGCACCGGACGGAAGGTCGGAGTGGCTTCCAACTCGCACAAAGCGATCAACCACCTCTTGCGGGCCGTGGAGAGACACGCCTCTGATCGCGGGGTCCGCTTTCGCGGCACGAAAAAGTGTACAGCCGGGAAGCCTGACACCTTCCTCCACGGCACCCTCATTCAGGATGTCACGGACAACAATGCCGTCGATCTCTCGTCGGATCTTTTCGCCGGCACCGCCTGGCTTTTCGCGCGGCCTGAGTTCGACCAAGCCCTCGATTACCTTTTCGTCGATGAGGCCGGTCAGGTGTCGCTGGCCAACGTTGTGGCTATGGGACTCTCTGCCCGGAACCTCGTCCTGGTCGGAGACCAGATGCAGCTGGGCCAGCCCATCCAGGGTGTCCACCCCGGCGAATCGGCGCAGTCCATTCTGGAGTTCCTCCTGGGCGATCAGGCGACGATCTCGCCCGACAGGGGAATCTTCCTTCCGACCACATGGCGGATGCATGCTGACGTGTGCGGCTTCATCTCAGAAGCCGTGTACGACGGGCGTCTCCGCCCCGAATCCGCAAACCAGAATCAGCGCTTAATCCTCTCAAGCACTGCTCACCCTGCGCTGGCGCCTACGGGGATTCGGTTTATTCCAGTTGTGCACTCGGGCTGTTCCCAGAAGAGCGAGGCCGAGGGCCGCCTTATCCGTGACATGTTCCTAAGCCTGCTCGAGCAGCGCTGCTGTGACCGCGAAGGACGCGAGCACCCTATGAGCAAGGAGAACATCCTCGTGGTCACACCCTACAATGTTCAGGTGAACTACCTGAAATCGATCCTTCCTGAGGGAGCGCGCGTCGGGACCGTGGATAAGTTCCAAGGGCAGGAGGCGGAGGTTGTGTTGATCTCAATGGTCACCTCAAGCGGCGAAGAGCTGCCGCGGAACATCGAGTTCCTGTATAGCCGCAACCGTCTCAATGTGGGCATCTCGCGGTCTCGCTGCCTGGCGGTCATCCTGGCGAGCCCACGTCTGCTCGAAGTTCAGTGCCAAACCGTTGAGCAGTTGAAGCTCGTCAATACGCTCTGCTGGGCATACGAATATGCTAACACTCAACCTGGACCAGGGGGCAGAGTCAAGTCTTGAATCTTGACGTCTCGCCCGTCCGCGCGGCCGCCCTCGCCGTTGGCGGGCGGAGTTCACGGGTGAGAGCGCAAGGGGGGGCAGACCCTCCTCGGTTGCCCCACCTTCGCACCGGCCTTGACCTGTCCGAACTGGAGGCAGGTGGTTTGCGAACGTCCGACGGCAGTGCTAGAGTGAGCACCGGGTATGGAGCCAACCCTGCAAGTCTTGAATTCCCTGGAGCGGGATGGCGTGCTCAGCCGCTACGCCATCGCCGGGGCCATGGGAGCGATGTTTTACGTGGAGCCACTCTTGACGTTCGACCTGGACGTCATTGTGTTGCTGCCCCAGACCACGAGCGGGTTATTGACGCTGACGCCGCTGTACGAAGCCCTTCGGAGCAAGGGGTATCAGGAGGAGGGCGAGTGCGTGTTGATCGAAGGCGTGCCCGTTCAGTTTCTGCCCGCGTACAACGCCCTGCTGGAAGAGGCCTTGCGAGAAGCGCGGGAGACCCTCTACGAGCACACCGCCACCCGAGTGCTGCGTGTGGAACATCTGCTGGCCATCTGCCTGCAGACCGGTCGGGCAAAGGATCGGGAACGGGTCCGGCTGTTGCGCGAACAGGCGACGTTGGACGAGGAGCACCTTCGCGCCGTGCTTCGTCGCCACAGCCTTGAAGGGAGATGGAAGGAATGGACCGCCTGAGACCGGAGATTGAGGGCTTGTTTCAGGCCAAGACCAAGCGCCGGGCTCGCCTCGCGGCGCTGCCGTTCCATGAGAAGGTACGGGCGCTGCTCCAACTGCAGCAGATGGCGGCCCCGCTGTTGCGCGCCCGCGGCATGCCTGTACGCGTGTGGGCCTTGCAACGACCCGACCGGTGACGAAGTCCCATCCTGCAAGGCGTCAAACAGACTTAGCGCCATGGCGAAAAACAGGTTCCCGCGGGTTCATCCCGGTGAAATCCTGTTGGAAGAGTTTCTCAAGCCCTTGGGTGTGAGTCAGTAGCGGCCCGCGAAGGACCTGCACGTCCCCCCGCGCCGGATCAACGAGATTGTCCATGGCCTGCGCTCGATCACTGCAGACACCGCTCTTCGCCTGGCGCGCTACTTCGAGACCAGCGATCGCTTCTGGCTGAATCTGCAAGGCCGGTACGACTTGGAAGTCGAACGGGATCGCCTGGGAGACCGACTGAAGAAGGAGGTTCCCGTACTGGCCAGGGCAGGCTGACAAGCCTCACCAGGGCAGAAAAAGAGAATTGAATTTAACCGGTCGCCCAGCTCGACGGCTCCGGTCAAGCGGAACACGGCTCCTTCCACACGCCGCACGCGACCCCTTCCGACTGATCGCCGCTCCTGCACGACAACGAGGAGGATCACCCCATGGGCTCTCTCGCAAAGCTAATCCCAGTCTCACTCTTGGCCATTCTCGTGAAGGTGTGGCCTTCGCTGGGCCGGGCCGCGACCCCCGGCTGTCCGCCCTGCCCCTGGTGTCCCTGAGGTCCTCGCACACGCTTCCGACGGCGCATTGTGCATGGGAGGTCGGATGCTTCACGCCCGCCCGAGCAACCCGAGGAATTCGGCGAGCGAGATCAGCGTCGTGCTCTCGTAGCGTTGCAGTGCTAAGAGGTGGCGGTCGCCAGTCACCAGATACTCCGCGTGCGCGGCCACGGCACATTCCAGAATCCGATTGTCGGGTTCATCCTGGAGCACGTGGATGTGGGGGTGGGTTTTCAGCACTGTGGTCACTCGACTGACGGACTGCAGGAACTGTTCAATCCTGTCGTCGGACCACTCGAATTTGGTGCGAAGGATTCCGGCCGTTTCAGTCAGGATTGTGACGGAGGTAACTAACTCAACCGTTCCCTGGATGGCGTGGTGGTAAGCCTCTTCGGCGTTACCGCCGGGGATCGCAAATGCGGAGATGAAAATATTCGTGTCGAAGACGACCCGCATGAACTAGCGGCCCTGGAACACCAGGGCCTCGACGTCGGCTTCGGTGAAGATCCCTTTCTTGCGCGCCTGCCTGACCCCGTACCGCTGCAACCCCTCGAACTCCTGTTCGCGACGGCGCCGCTCATAGGTCGTAAACATGTCGCGGAAGAGCTGACTTTTGTTCTTGGCCTCGGCTTTGGCGAGCTTCTCAAACCTGCCGGCTAAGTCCGGGGGGACCGACACTGTGACCGGTACACGCGTCCGCTTCATGGTTGCTCCTCTGTATGACAAAATTGTACAGGCCATCGCCGCGGCCTGTCAAGGGAGCGGCGAGCAAGCTGGCCAGGCCCAGGGCCGAGGGGCAGGTCTTGGGTCTTGACGCCTGAATTGAAGGGGTCGCCCCTCTCGACGGCTCCGGGGGAATTTAAGGGGTCACGAGTCAGTTCCCGGGAGTCCGCGACGGCGGGGGCGTGGACCTTAAGGGGAGGCGGGCAGGATGGAAAACCGTCCGAGCCTGGACGGCCGGTACACGTGGAAGTCCCGGCGGTCGAGCGTGAAGATGCGGCGGACCTTTTCCCTTTCGGCCACGCGGACGAGCGCCGCATCCGCTACATCCATGGGGAGGTCCTGATATTTGTGTATGAGTTGCCGCATGCGGGGAACATCCGTGCTGTCCAGCGGGACGAGGAGCAGGGCACGCTCGAGCATCTCCCACAGGGCCGCTTGCCCCCTCCAAGAGAAGTTCAGCAGGTACATCGCTTCCGTGAACGCGGGCCAGACCGTGGCCATGGGTTCGCGCAAGGACCGGAGGACCGCCTTGCAGCGCGCATGGTGCTGGTCGTCCGCGTGGATGAGCGCCACCAGCGGACCCGCATCCACTAAGACCACGCCTACCTCTTGCCCCTCTCAGCCAGGAGCCGCTGGAATTTCTCGCCTGTGCGCACGGAGAGATCGGGTGGCCCACCCTTCACACAGCCGATGAGGTCTTGGATCATCTCATAGGGGCGCTTGGCTGTCGCCGCCCCGTCATTGTCCTGAGCCAGGGCCGCGATGGCTTCCCGGATGACCTCCGACTTTGTTTGACCCTTTGTACGGGCCAGACGTTCGAGGGTCCGTTCTGTCTTTGGATCTACGCGGACACTGAGCGGCATGGCACCGTCCCCCCTTGTCTGTATGACAACAGTGTACTACAAGAAGCCGAGGGACTCAAGGTCGAGATAGTGCGCCTTCGGCGGACGGGGTCAGGTTTTGACTTTGACAATTGAGCCCGCCGTCCCGTCGCCATCCCCGACCAACATGGATTCGTCACCTCGTTCCCTCCACCTCCCCGGCGCCTCCGGCGTCGCAGCATAAGCGACCGGGGGCAGGGTTGCTTGCCTTTTCGTCCCAAATTCGCGCATCATCTGCCACTCAGTGGAAGTACAGACCGGGGTCAGCCGCCACAGGCGCTACGCCACCGTTCACTGCGAGGCAACCATGACGGCCGAGGATCGCTACGACGTCGCCGACCTGCCCGAGGCTCAATTTGAACCCGGCTCCAATGGGCAGGTACTCAAGAATCGGCTCGGTATCACGTCAAAGCAGGAAATGGACGACGCGGAGGCCAGGGCGCTTGCGAAGACCATGGACGCGCTGATCAGGAAGTACGGCGAGGCCCATCGGTTCACGGTGGCGGACCTCCGTGAATGCCACAGAACCTGGCTTGGCGATCTCTACGAATGGGCCGGTCAGTATCGACAGGTGAACATCAGTCGAGATGATTTTCCATTCGCGGCCGCGGCGCATATTCCCGCATTGATGCAACAGTTTGAGCAAGGTGCCCTCAGACGCTGGACACCCTGTAACTTTCAGGATCGAACGAAGGTCACCCGTGCTCTGGCCGAAACGCACGTCGAGCTGGTTCTGATCCATCCGTCTCGGGATGGGAACGGCCGGCTTGCCCGTGCGCGGTCCACCCTGATGGCGCTTCAGGCGGGGTTGCCGCTTCTCGACTTCACTGTGATTGCCGTGGAGAAAAAACGAGAGTACTTTGGGGCGGTTCGGGCTGGCTTGGAGAAGCACTACACTCTGATGGAACGCCTGGTCACCGAGATCATCGAGCGGAGCCTCGCCGCGTCCTGACCCGCGTGGACCGCTCTTGCTTGGCCAGTGTGCGTGCGACGGACTCGACAGGCGCGCCTGTCTCAACCGCGGTCGAGCTGGAGACGTTGGTGATCAAGGCCTTCCGGTACCTGTCCGGCACCTTCAGGTATGGGTTCGTCTCAAGGAGAGGCTTTTTGTTCATGGCTCTACCAATCGGGTTCTATTATACATGATGGGACGCCTGTGAACCATCTTCAGAGGTCAAGAGTGAGCTTAGACTATAGGTCCCGCAACAGGCAGCGGGAGACTTTTTTGTCAGTTTGATGGTCACTGCCCGAAAGATGAAAAGGTGTCAGGAACCTTTAGACCGGCACAGCGTGCGGGGCAGCCCTCCATGGTCGTCCCATCAAGCCAGATCATAGCCACCAGGTTGACTCGCTCGCAATAAGGTTCCTGACACCTTTGTCTCTGACTGACACCTTTGTCTCTGACACCTTTGTCTCCTGCATCAAGACAGTTGCTGACACCTTTGTCTCCCACCCAAGTGGAAGTAGCGGGGTCACCTGCCGCGGAGAAGTCCGAGATCTAGGACAGGGGCTGGACATTACCAGCGATCCGTTCTAGTATTCTCCAAGGAGACAGGCCATCATGACCGTCACAGATCGAATCGAAATCAACGCGAAAGTGATGATGGGGAAGCCCGTCGTCCGTGGGACTCGCATTCCCGTTGAGCTGATCCTCCGCAAGCTCAGTGAGGGAGCCACGGAGGACGACCTGCTCGAGGCCTACCCGCGCCTGACTCGGGCCGATATTCAAGCCGCCATTGGCTACGCCGCCGATACGGTGGCCCACGAGGAAACGGTTCTCATGGGACCCCCGCCCTCGCGGAAGCGGACCAAACGCTGACCGGTGCGGTTCCTCGCAGATGAGAGCTGCGACTTCGCTGTCGTTCGGACCCTCCGTGCTGCCGGTTACGATGTCCTGGCCGTGACAGACATCTCTCCGCGCTCAACTGATCAAGAGGTCATCGAACTCGCCGTTCGAGAGAATCGTATGCTGCTGACTGAAGACAAGGACTTTGGTCGCCTCGTCTACGCGAACAGGCAGCCGTCCGGCGGGGTCATTTTTGTTCGGTTCCCTGCAAACGCCCGCAGGACCTTATCGAGGGCCGTCATGAGTGTGATCAAAGAAAAAGGCGAACAACTGTCCAGCAAGTTTGTGGTCCTCAGTCCTGGCCGTGTGAGAATTAGTGGAAGCCAGGATTAGACCGAATGAAGCGGAGCAAGTTTCTTCCAGGGTGGTGCGGTCACCTCGGAGAAGGTTCTTGAGCTGAGCGGCTGCGGGCGCCCGACAGGCTCGAAAAAGGCAGGCTGGGGTCAGATCTTGACTCTGACAATTGAGCCCGCCGTCCCGTCGCCATCCCCGACCAACATGGATTCGTCACCTCGTTCCCTCCACCTCCCCGGCGCCTCCGGCGTCGCAGCATGACACCTGGTCGGGGTCATGACACCTGGTCGGGGTCAAGTCTTGAATCTTGACACCCCGGCCAGAAGCTCAGGTCGCCCATGTCAACGGCTAGTGAACCCGGCTAGCGGTAGACGTCTTTGCGGTGCTCGATGGAGAGCACATCCAGCCACTCGGAGCCCGTGCGCCGGTAGAGGACACGATAGGGCCAGACGCGGTAGGACCAAACCTTCTCTTTGCGAAACTTCCCTTTGAGCGGTTTGCCTTCCTGTGGATTCAACGCGAGGTTCCTGAGGGCTTCCTTGATTCTGTCTTTGGTCGGTGGGTCGAAGGCTTCGAGGTCTTTGAGCGCTTGCGGGGTGAGACGGACTTGTCTCACTGAACCTCACCAAAGACGTCTTTGAATGACCGGAACTTGCCGGCTTTGGCCTCCTTTAACCCCTGCTCCAGTGCCTTGACAGCCTTGGGGTTGGACATGAGCTCCAGGGTCTCTATCCAACTTTCGAACTCGTCGGCACTCATGACGACGGCCTTGGGCGAGCCGTTCTTGGTCACCACGTACCGATCCGAGAGACGTTCAACTCTATCCACGATCTTGGAGAATCTGTTCCTCGCCTCTTTTAAGGAGATCGTCTTATTCATGGGTTTTCCCCTTACGCTGAAGTGTACATAATTATGGCGCCTTCTGCAAGGTCTCTTTTTCAAAAGGGGACTGACGGCTTTCTGCTCGCACCTCGCCTCGCACCCCCGTCCCGCAAGCTGATGGCATATGGCTTATGGCCGGAACGAGATACGCTCTTGCCCCCGATCCCTGCGCCCCTTGCCTGCCCTGAGCTTGTGGTTCGACGGGCTCACCACCGAGAGCCTTGTCGAAGGGCCGACGGGCCCCCCTCGCCTCGTGCCTCTCACCTCACGCCCACCAATATTCCCCTATCACTCGCTGATTCAAGCGTTTAGCCCTCCACAGCCGCTGTGTGACCTATTCGGGCACACAGCGGTGATAAACCTTCAGCATGGCTGAACCTCCTGCCATCCCGGATCAGGGGCGAGGCTGGCGATGGAGGCGGCCGCTCGATGGTCGATGGTTCATTCACACTCCCTGTCTTCACGAGGGCGACTATGAGAGCGTGTGTGAGTTCGGCGTTACGAGTCGTGGCGGGAACCTGGATAGGGGTCGTGTACCTGGTCATACTCTGGTGTTTGTTTGAAATTTTATCGAAGAGATGGTCGGCATTGCCCCTCGAGGAGTTATTCAATCTCCTCACGATCGAATGGTGGATGCTGCTCTGCTTCTGCGCGGGACTGGCGCTGATTCGCTGGGCGGATCGCCTGGAGCGGCCTCCCCTGGCAAGGCCGGGCCCGCCGCGGAGCCGCCGGCTGTCCGGCTATCTCCTCGGGCACTGGCGGGGTGAGCAGTCGCTAGCCCGCAGCCTCTGGGTCAATACCGTGCTCGTGGCCTTGGCGTACTATGGCTTCTGGGTGTTTGTGTCCAATCAAAGCGATGCGCTGGGGCTGGTGGTGTACCGCGTGCCTATCCTGTACGGGTTAACTTTAGGGATGCTGCCGTGGGTGGGGTTTGTGCCGCTGACGGTGTGGCAGCTCGTGGGTTTGACTCGCACGGCGACGCGCGCGGTGAACGGGCTGGCATCGTTCTGGTCCTGGGACGGCGCGCGGACCGTCCGCATGCTGGCCGCGCTGGCCTTGCTGGCCGCGTGCTATCCGGTCTACTTTCATGCCGTGCCGGAAGTGTACGACAGCGCCATGTTGATCCGCGATGATCTGACGGACAGGAAGTACACGCTCACCGTCAAGAATGGGGGGATGGAGCTGGAAATGCAGGGGGTGATGACCTTTGGGCTGACGGAAGACGTGGCGCGCATCCTGGCCGAGCATCCGGGGATCAGGATGATCACTCTGAACAGCCCGGGGGGCCGAGTGATAGAGGGAGAGGCGCTGTTGCACCTGATCCGCGCGCACCGGCTGGTCACCTATTCCTCGTCCGGTTGCCACAGCGCCTGCGGACTGGCCTTCATCGGCGGGACCAAACGGTATCTCTACAAGGATGCCAGGCTGGGCGTGCATCACTCCTGGTCGCAGAGCCAGCGCGCTCTCGGCATCGACACCAGCGAGGCGCTGACGATGTTTAACGCGTTGACCGGGGATAGGGAGCGGCTGGAGAAGCTGTATTTCCTCGAGGCCGGCGTGGACCGGGAGTTTGCCGAGCAGCTGTTCGCCAACCTGACGGTGGAGGAGATGCGAACTCCGTCGCCACAGGATCTGCTCCGGGCGGGCGTGGTGCATGGCGTCGTCGAGCATCGGGACTTTGTGCTGTGATGAGGGCGGCACCACGTCCGATCGAATCGCGGGGGCAGGAGCCCTGTCACGCGGGGCCGCTCGGTTTGCCGCGTTGAGCCAAGAGCGTTGGGGTTGTAGAATTTCAAGTTGGGGGGCTTCTGAGCAGGAAGCCCCCGTAGGGAGGTTGCCATGAAGATGCTTGCCGTGCTGATCCTCGTGCTGCTTCTCGCGAGCACGAGTGCGCTCGCGGAGTCGGAGTATGACCCGATGTGGGCGCCGAGCCTGGAGCCCAGTTGGACGCCCGGTCTAGCCCCCGGCGTGGCACCAGGGCTGGCCCCGATGCCGACGCCCGGCCTGACGCCAAGTCCGACGCCCGGGTTCGACCCGAAATACGAGCGCGATTACAACATCTTCAACCCAGTCAACCAGTATCGCCCCGACAACCCTCTGAATCCGGTCAACGCGTTCGACCCAAAAAATCCCTTCAATCCGATTAACAAGTTTGACCCCGGCAACCCCGTGAACCCCATCAATCGCTTCAACCCCAACAATCCCTTCAACCCAATCAACGAGTTCAACTCTCAGAATCCGCTGAACCCGATCAACGAATTTAATCCCAACACGCCGTTCGCGCCGCTCAACCGTCCCCCTGGCTCTGCTCGCTAGTCGACGACCGGCTGTGCTCTGCCACCCCGACGCCCGGGTCGCCCTCTCCGGTCTGACAGGTGGCGTCCGCCTTGACGTCCACGCCGCCCGCATGTAGGATGGTTCCATTCTGGAACCACTGTGCAGCCTCGAGAAACGTGGAGGGTGTATGGCCATTTTGACGGTCAAGAATATCCCAGACGCGGTCTATCGGCGACTGAAGCGTCAAGCCGCACAGCATCGCCGAAGCCTGAATCAGGAAATCATTGCCTGCTTGGAACGGTCTGCGGGGAGTGTGCCGCTGGACCCGGACACCTTCTTGGCGCGGGCGCGGGAGCTTCGCAACTTGGTCAAGGGACCGCTCCTGACCGAGCGCCGGCTCAAGCAACTCAAGAGCGCCGGGCGGCTATGATTGTCGTGGACACCAATCTTCTGGTGTACCTGTATGTGCCGAGCGGTCTGACGGCTCGGGCCGAGGCCGTGTTCGCACGGGATTCCGACTGGGTGGCTCCGCTGGTGTGGCGCTCAGAATTTCGCAGCGCGCTCGTGGGACTGATCCGCCAGGGCCAGCTCACCGTGCCCCTGGCCGGGGAAATGGCCCATCGCGCCGAATCTTGGATGTCCGGACGGGAGTACGCCGTCACGACCGATGACGTCCTCCGTCTGGCCGAGGGGTCCGACTGCTCAGCTTACGACTGCGAGTTCGTCGCGGTGGCGCAAGATCTGGCTGTTCGGCTGGTGACCGCCGATCGGCAACTCCTCCGAGCGTTTCCCGACACCGCCATTAGCCTGGACGCGTTCGCCCGATAACAGGGAACCAAGGCTCAGGGCGTCTTGCTCCAGTCCGCCTTTCGCGGGACCAGCGCCCGCACGGTGCATTCGAGGTCTACCGCTTTGCGATCCGTACGATAACGCTTTCGAATTGTTGGGCCAAACAATGACCCCCGACCCACTCTTGTCCAAGATAAGTTTTCGCTGGGTCTGTCTTGGACAGCATCGTGCCGGTCACGCTACCCATGGACTAGGGATGGGGCCACGGAACAGGCTCTGGAAGCCTGGTTTTAAGGTCAATC
>Ga0187892_10006322_pt1 | contig 17708 bp, 14 predicted proteins | sample MA1701073metaG_FD_139345 | JGI IMG/M metagenome (GOLD analysis project Ga0187892, IMG submission 139345) | Bio-ooze microbial communities from a basaltic lava cave in the Kipuka Kanohina Cave System on the Island of Hawaii, USA - MA170107-3 metaG ... | reverse complement strand
TGGCCGAGCACCTTGCGCAGCGCCGCATGCAGCAGATGCGTCGCGCTGTGGTTCAGCACGGTCGCTTGCCGGATCTTTGCGTCCACCTTCGCCGTGACCGCGTCGCCGACCGCGAGACCACCGCGCTCGAGACGGCCGATGTGAAGATGGGCTTCGCCCTGCTTCTTGGTGTCGAGCACGCGGAAGCGGGTGGCGGCATTCTCGAGCACGCCGACATCGCCCACCTGCCCGCCCGCCTCTGCGTAGAACGGCGTGCAGTCGAGCACCACCTGCATCGCCTCGCCGGGAGCGGCCGAGGTGACTTCGGCGCCGCCTTTCAGGATCTTGAGCACGCGGCCTTCGCCCTCGACCGTCTCGTAGCCGCAGAACTCGCTCTCGGCGTCGAGCGTCTGCGGGGCGCGCAAGTCCACGCCGAACCGGCTGGCCGCGCGCCCGCGCTCGCGTTGGTCCTCCATCGCCATCTCGAAACCGGCCTGGTCGATGGCGAGGCCGCGCTCGCGCGCGATGTCGGCGGTGAGGTCCACCGGGAAGCCGTAGGTGTCGTAGAGCCGGAATACGGTCTCGCCGGTGATGGTCCTGCCCTTGAGCTTGCCGATCGCCTCGTCGAGGAGACCCATGCCGTTCGCGAGCGTCTCGGCGAACTTTTCTTCTTCCTGGCGCAGGACTTTCGTCACATGCGCCGCGCCCTTCGCAAGCTCCGGATAGGCCGCGCCCATCTCGGCGACCAGCGCCGGCACCAGCGAGTGGAAGAAAGGCTGCGACTGGCCGAGCTTGTAGCCGTGGCGGATCGCGCGCCGGACGATGCGCCGGAGCACGTAGCCCCGCCCGTCGTTGCCCGGGATCACGCCGTCCACGATGAGGAACGAGCAGGCACGGATGTGGTCCGCGATCACGCGCAGGGACGGGCTCGTGAGCTTTTTCTGCCCGGTCGCCGCGGCCGCGGCGCGGATCAGGCCCCGGAACAGGTCGATGTCGTAGTTCGAGTGTACGCCCTGCATCACGACCGCAGTGCGCTCGAGCCCCATGCCGGTGTCGACGCTCGGCTTCGGCAGCGGCGTCATTTTCCCGTCAACGCTGCGTTCGAACTGCATGAACACGAGATTCCAGATCTCGACGTAACGGTCGCCGTCCTCGTCCTTCGAGCCGGGCGGACCGCCTTTGATGGCCGCTCCGTGGTCGAAGAAGATCTCGGAGCAGGGCCCGCAGGGTCCGGTGTCGCCCATGGCCCAGAAGTTCGATTTCTCGTCCATGCGCGAGAAGCGCTTCGGATCGACCTTGATCCGCTTCAACCAGAGGTCGGCAGCCTCGCCGTCGTCCTGGTAGACCGTTACCCACAGGCGCCGCGGATCGATCTTCAGCGTGCCGGTGACGAAGTTCCAGGCGTAGTCGATCGCCTCGCGCTTGAAGTAGTCGCCGAAGCTGAAGTTGCCGAGCATCTCGAAGAAGGTGTGGTGACGCGCGGTGTAGCCGACGTTTTCGAGGTCGTTGTGCTTGCCGCCCGCGCGCACGCAGCGCTGCGAGCTCGCCGCACGCTTGTAGCTGCGCTGGTCCTTGCCGAGGAACACGTCCTTGAACTGGACCATGCCGGCATTGGTGAACAGCAGCGTAGGATCGTTGCCGGGCACCAGCGGGGACGAGGCCACGACCGTGTGGCCGTGTGCGCGGAAGAACTCGAGGAACGAGCTGCGCAGCTCGCTGCTCGACATTTTTTCCGGGCCAGGCGCCGGCTTGCGCTTTGGCTGCGCCTTCGCCTTCGAAGCCGGCCTTTTCCGTTTGATTGCCATCAGTCCTCGTCCACATCCCCGCCGATCGCGGCACGCACCTGCCCGGCACTGAAGCCGCGCTGCGTCAGGAATCGCGCCTGCCTTCCGCGCTCGGCCCAGCTGCCGGGCGGCTTGGCGCCGAAGCGCTTGCGCCGCGCTTGTTCGCAGCGTCGCCGCCAGTCGGCGGCGCCGGCATCGAGCGCGGCGTCGATGGTTTCGGCCGCCACGCCGGCCTCCCTCAGCCGGTGCGCGATCCGCACCGGCCCCTGGCCCCGGTTCGCATGATACGCGACGAAATGCTCTGCGAAGCGGGCGTCGTCGACCAGCTTCTCGGCGGCAAGCCCGGCGGTCGCCGCCTCGGCCGCCCCCCGGGCGAAGCCGCGCGAGACCAGGCGCTCCGCGAGTTCGCGGGCGCCGTAGTCGCGCCGGTTCAGCAGTTTCAGGGCCGCGAGGCGGGCCGCCCGCGGATCGTCCGGGGCGGCTTCCGCGGCAGGATCAGGCTTCCGCCGCCTCACTCGGGACCGCGATCGGGCGGCGCACGGGCAGCAGCCGGTTCCTGAGCGCCGTCTCGATCTTGGCGGCGATCTCGGGATGCTGCTGGAGGTAGGCGCGGGCGTTGTCCTTGCCCTGGCCGATGCGCTCGCCCTCGTAGGCGTACCAGGAACCGGATTTCTCGACCAGGCCGTGCAGCGCGCCCATGTCGATGATCTCGCCTTCGCGCGAGATGCCCTGGCCATAGAGGATCTCGAATTCCGCTTCGCGGAAGGGCGGCGACACCTTGTTCTTCACCACTTTGACGCGGGTCTGGTTGCCGACGACCTCCTCGCCGTTCTTGATCGCGCCAATGCGCCGGATGTCGAGCCGCAGCGAGGCGTAGAACTTAAGCGCGTTACCGCCCGTGGTGGTCTCGGGGTTGCCGAACATGACGCCGATCTTCATGCGGATCTGGTTGATGAACACGACGATGGTGTTCGAGCGCTTGATGTTGCCGGTGAGCTTGCGCAGCGCCTGCGACATCAGCCGGGCCTGCAGGCCCACCTGCATCTCGCCCATCTCGCCCTCGATCTCCGCCTTCGGCGTGAGTGCCGCAACCGAGTCGATCACGACGATGTCCACGGCACCGGAGCGCACCAGCATGTCGGTGATCTCGAGCGCCTGCTCACCGGTGTCCGGCTGCGAGATCAGGAGTTCCTTGACGTTGACGCCGAGCTTCTCGGCGTACACGGGGTCGAGCGCGTGCTCGGCGTCCACGAAGGCGGCGACGCCGCCGAGCTTCTGGGCCTGGGCGATGATGGAGAGCGTGAGCGTGGTCTTTCCGGAGGCCTCGGGTCCGTAGACCTCGACCACGCGGCCGCGCGGCACGCCGCCGATGCCCAGGGCGATGTCGAGGCCGAGCGAGCCGGTCGACACGACTTCGATGTCGTTGCTGGCCGAGTGCTCGCCGAGGCGCATCACCGAACCCTTGCCGAACTGCTTCTCGATCTGGCTGAGCGCCGCGGACAGTGCCTTCTTGCGGTTGTCTTCCATCGTGTCGTCCTCTTGGGTGGTGCCGATTATTCCACAATCCTTCACGCGCGCCGCCACAAATACCTGGCCGTTGGCGACGATTTTCATGGCGCCCAGATTGCGCCCGCCGGTGGCTCAGGGCGCGACCCATCCGAAAAAGGGGACGCAACCCTTTTCTGCAGTGCGGAAAAGGGTTGCGTCCCCTTTTTCAATGCCCGAGCGGCCAGTCGGCCAGCGGTCGGTAGCGGGGACCTTCCGGGAGGGTTTCGGATTCGACCAGGGCGAGGCGCCAGTCCGCGGCGTCGCGCTCGGGCCGGCGCGGGATCGCCGGCGCGAAATCGCGGGGCGGCGGGCGGCTGAGCTTTCGCATCAGGGTCAGGTGCGCCGTCCAGCGCCGTTTCTCGCGCGTGAAGCCCTTGGGCTCGAGCGCGGACCAGAGGCGATCCGCGATCTCGGCGCCAGTGAGCGGCACGACGGCCGGCACGGCGACCAGAACCCTGGGCCTCGGCCAGTATTCGACGCGTGCAAAGTCCAGCTCGACCAGCGGCCATGGGCCGCGACCGCCGACGGCAATCAGCCCGGCGAGCGCCCGTCCGGGCACCGCCCCCAGGAAAGCCAGCGTGACGTGCAGATTGGAGGCCGGCACCCGGTTGCCGGTGACGCCGGACAAGGCCTCGCCGGTCGCATCGGCGAGCGCCCGGCGCAGGGCCGTTCCGGGCCAGAGGGCGTAGAACAGCCGGTGATTGTCCGGGCGCCGGTTGCGCTCCTCATTCACGACGCGGGCAGGCCTTCGAGCGCAGCGGCGGCCGTCTGGCGGCGCACTGCGTTGCGGCCACCCCGGAACCGGAACAGCCGTGCGTAGGCCTGCACACCCTCCTGCCGCTTGAGGCCCCAGGCGATCCAGACCAGACCCACCGGCTTGTCCGGCGTGCCGCCGGCGGGCCCGGCGATGCCCGTGACGGCGACCGACACCCGCGCCGGTGATCTCCTGAGCGCTCCGCGCGCCATCGCGAGCGCCACCTCTTCGCTGACCGCGCCGTGGCGCGCGAGCAGCGCCTCCGGTACGCCGAGCTCGGCGCGCTTGGCCGCGTTGGAATAGGTGACCCAGCCGCGGTCGAAGTAATCGGAACTGCCAGCGATATCGGTCAGGCATTTGGCGATCAACCCGCCGGTACAGGACTCGGCGGTGGCAATCGTCAGCCCCGCCTTGCGCAAAGAGCGGCCGACGGTAAGCGCGAGCGTCGCCAGCGTGAAATCGGAAGGCGCTGCCATAACCTCAGCCAAACTTCGAGAAGTCCGGCGGGCGCTTTTCGATGATGGCGGCGATGGCCTCGCGCGCCTCGGCCCCCGCAAGCCGCGGTCCGAAATGGGAGGCTTCGCGCAGGATCGTCTCCTGCACGGCGTTGCCGAGGGACTGGCGCAGGAGCTTCTTGGTGTCGCGAACCGCCCCGGGCGGGAGCGAGGCGAATTTCCTCGCCGCCGCCTGCGCGTGCGGCAGCAGCTCGGCGGCCGGCAGCACCGCATTCACGATGCCCATGACCACCGCCTCCGCCGCCAGGAAGGGCTTGCCGAGCATCAGCGCCTCGGCCGCACGCACGCGCCCGGCGATCATCGGGAACAGCAGCGTGGAGGCGAATTCGGGTACCAGGCCGAGGCTCGTGAACGGCATCGAAAAGCTCGCGGTGTCCGCGGCGTACACCAGGTCGCAGTGCAGCAGCATGGTCACGCCGATGCCGACCGCGAGGCCGTTGACCGCCGCGATCACCGGTTTTTCGTAGCCCGCGAGCGTCTGCATGAAGCCCAGGACCGGCGAGTCCGGCTGCGCAAAGCGCGGGTTGGCAAAATCCTTGAGGTCGTTGCCGGCCGTGTACACGTTGCCGGCACCCGTGAAGACGACCGCGCGCACCGAGCGTTCTTCCGCGGCCCGCCGCAGGTTTTCGACTAGCGCTTCGTACATGGCCCCGGTGATCGCATTCTTCTTCTCCGGGCGGTCTAACGTGAAGGTCGCAACGCCCTGATCCTGCTGGTATCCGATGCTCATGTGTGGACCTCGCCCGGGGCCGTCATAATGCCTCAAACGACGCCGACGAACCGCATGCCCGCAACCGAACCGCTATTCCCGGGACTCGATTCCCACACGCCGATGATGCAGCAGTACCTGCGCATCAAGGCCGGGCATCCGGACGCGCTCCTGCTCTATCGCATGGGCGACTTCTACGAGACTTTCTACGACGACGCTCGCCGCGCCGCGCGCCTGCTCGACATCGTGCTGACGCAGCGCGGCGAGAGCGCAGGCGCGGCCATCCCGATGGCGGGCGTGCCGGTGGACAAGCTGGATCAGTACCTGGCGCGGCTGGTGAAGCAGGGCGTGCCGGTCGCGATCTGCGAGCAGGTGGGCGAGGTCGGCAAGGGCAAGGGCCCAGTCGAGCGCGCGGTCGTTCGCATCGTGACGCCCGGCACCGTCACCGACGAGGCGCTGCTCGAAGCCAAGCGCGAGAATCTGCTGGCGGCGGTGGCGGGTTCCGGGAACCGCTTCGGGCTCGCCTGGCTCGATCTCGCGGCCGGGCGCTTCGGCGTGCTCGAAGGCGAAGGCGCGGAGGCGCTCGCCTCGGAGCTCGAGCGCCTGCGCCCGGCGGAGCTCCTCGTGCCCGAGGGACATGCGCTCGCGACCGGTGCGCATCAGGTCGAGAAGCCACCCTGGCATTTCGAGCTGGACTCCGCGCGGCGCGCGCTCAATGCCCAGTTCGGCACCGCGAGCCTCGCGGGCTTCGGCGCGGAGGCGCTCACGCTCGCGATCGGCGCCGCGGGTGCGCTCCTCCAGTACGTGCGCGACACCCAGAAGGGCGCTCTGCCCCACCTGACCGGCCTCGCACCCGAGTCGCGCGACCAGGCGCTTGCGATGGATGCGGCCACGCGGCGCAATCTCGAGCTCGATGCGAGCCTGGCGGGTCGCGAGGAGGCCACGCTCACGGGCGTGATCGACCGCACCGAGACCGCGATGGGCGCGCGCGAGCTGCGCCGCTGGATCCGCCGCCCGCTGCGCGACCACGCCGAACTGCGGCGGCGTTACCGCGCGGTCGCAGCCCTGATCGAGGCGCGCCGTCACGCGCGCCTGCATGAGATTCTGCACGGCACGGGCGACGTCGAGCGGATCCTCGCACGCGTGGCGCTCCGGAGCGCGCGGCCGCGCGACCTCGCGGAGCTGCGCGACGCGCTCGCGCTCCTCCCCTCGCTGCGGGAGGCGCTCGCCGGGCTCGATGCCGCGATCCTCGCAGGCGCGGCTCTGGATCTCGAGCCCCGGCCGGCGGTGCATGGGCTGCTGACCCGCGCGATCGTCGAGAGCCCGCCCGCGCTCCTGCGCGAGGGCGGGGTCATCGCCGCGGGCCACGACGCCGCGCTCGACGAGCTGCGCTCGATCGCGACCGGCACCGACCGGCACCTGCTCGAGCTCGAGGAACGCGAGCGCCGGCGCAGCGGCATCGCGCAGCTCAGGCTCGGCTACAACCGCGTGCACGGCTATTACATCGAGCTGCCGAGGAGCCAGTCGGGTCGCGCACCGCTCGACTACCAGCGCCGCCAGACCGTCAAAAACGCCGAGCGCTACATCACGCCCGAGCTCAAGCAGTTCGAGGACAGGGTGCTCGGCGCGCGCGACCGCGCGCTCGCGCTCGAGCGCGAGCTGTTCGAGCAGCTGCTCGATGCGCTGATCGCGGAGCTGCCCGCGCTCAAGCGCTTGGCCGCGGCACTCGCGCTCACGGACGTGCTCGCCAATCTGGCCGAGCGCGCCGTGGCGCTGCGCTGCGTCGAGCCGGAGCTGGTCGACGAGCCGGGACTGCGCATCGATGCCGGGCGTCACCCGGTGGTCGAGCGCATGCTCGAGGAACCCTTCGTGCCGAACGATCTCGAGCTCGGCGACGCGCGCCGCATGCTCGTGATCACCGGCCCCAACATGGGCGGCAAGTCCACTTACATGCGCCAGGCCGCGCTCATCCTCGTGCTCGCCTCGATCGGGAGCTTCGTACCGGCTGCGCGCGCGGTGATCGGTCCCTTCGACCGCATTTTCACGCGCATCGGCGCCTCCGACGATCTGGCCGGCGGGCGCTCGACCTTCATGGTGGAGATGACCGAGGCCGCGGTGATCCTGAACGCCGCGACCGACCGGAGCCTCGTGCTGATGGACGAGATCGGCCGTGGCACCAGCACCTACGACGGGCTGTCGCTGGCCTGGGCAACGGCCAGCCACATCGCCCGGCAGATCCGCGCGTTCACGCTGTTCGCCACGCACTACTTCGAATTGACGGAGCTCGCTGACGAGCTGCCGGGCGTCGCCAACGTGCACCTCGACGCGACCGAGCACGGCGAGGGCATCGTGTTCCTGCACGCCGTCAGGCCCGGCCCGGCGTCGCGCAGCTACGGCCTGCAGGTCGCGCAGAAGGCGGGCGTGCCGCGCGAGGTGATCCAGGCGGCGCAGGCGTACCTCGAGAAGCTCGAGCGCCTTCGCCTGCCCGCGCCACCGGGCAGGTCCTGCTGACCCGGATGATCCAGGCGGCTCCAGACCGTCCGGCGCAGACCGGTCTCATTCGCCAGCTGTTCGCCGGCTTGCCGGCGCACACCCGTGCGACGTTCGTCATCCGCGTCGCCGCGGTCGGGCTCGAGTTCCTCTGCCTGCTCGCGCTGGCGCGGCTGCTGGATGCCGAATCCTACGGCGCCTACGCCCTGGCGATGACGCTGGTCGCGATCTTCGCGGTGCCGGCCGCGGTCGGATTCGATCGGCTGGTCGTACGCGAGCTGGCCGCATTCCAGGCCATCGGCGACTGGCCGCATGCCCGCGGCCTGTTGCGGGGCAGCCTGATCGTGGTACTCGCGGCCTCTGCCATAGCCGCCGCGGCAACCTGGGCCAGCGGGATGCTGGCGCTCGGCGTCGCGCGCACGGATGCGTCGCGCGAACTGCTGCTGGCGGCTGTGCTCGTGCCCATCCTCGCGCTCGCGCGTCTGCGGCAGGCGACGCTGCAGGGTCTCGGCCACGTGGCGGCCGGCCTGGTACCCGAGTACCTGCTGCAACCGGGGCTGGTCATCGCGCTCGCCGTGACCTTCGCCTTCCTGGCGTCGGTCCCGAGAACCGCGTCGCTCGGGATCGGCATGCAGCTCGCGGCAGCCGCGGCAGCCCTGCTGGTCGGCGCCTGGATGCTTCGCCAGCGCCTGCCGGCGGAGCTGCGGCGCGTGGCGCCGCGATACCGCGCGGGCAGCTGGTGGAGCGCCGGCCTCGGCTTCATGGCGCTGGTCCTGATGACGACCGTGCTCACCAACGTGGACACCGTCCTGGTCGGGCGCCTGCTTGGCGCGGCCGAGGCCGGCACGTACCGGGTCGCGACTCAGCTCGCGATGCTAGTCGGACTGCCCTTGACCGCGGTCAGCGTCGCGCTCGCGCCCGCCATCGCCGCCCTGCATGCCTCCGGCCGCAAGGACGAACTGCGGCGGCAGAGCCGCGCCGCAGCGCGCGTGATCGTCATCGCCGCGGCCGGGGTGGCCCTGGCGGTCGCCGTCGCCGGCCCCTGGATTCTCGGCGCATTCGGACCGCAGTTCGCGCCGGCCTACGAGCCGACGCTGGTGCTTGCGACTGCCTACCTGCTGCACTCGGCGATGGCGACTTCGGGCTATCTGCTGATCATGTCGGCGCACGAGAAGGCGGTGCTGGCCGTGTTCACGGCGGGCGCCGTGCTGAATGTGATTGGCGGGCTGGCATTGATCCCGCGCTTCGGACTGCACGGCGCTGCCGCATCGGGCGCCATCTGCCTCGGCCTGGTGTCGGTGAGCTGTGCCTGGCTCGCCCGCCGCAAGCTCGGAATCGACGGCACCATCTTCGCGCGGCTGCCCGGGAGCTCGACGCCGGCATGAGCGGACCCGATACCCCGGCCGCACCGGAAGCGCGCGAACTGCATGGGCGCGCCTACGCGGAACGCTTCGATCGCATGCACGGCCGGCGGCGTCTGGTGCAGCTCCTGCCGTTGATGCGACTGGGCCCGACCGACGATCTCGTGGACTTTGCCTGCGGCAACGGGCTGCTCGCGGCCGAGGTCCACGGGCGGGTTCGAAGTTATACCGGCGTCGATTTCTCGCCGCCTTTCATCGAGCTCGCGGTCGCGCGCGGCGCGCGGCTGGGCGCATCGAATCTGCGTTTCGAATGCGCTTCGATCGAGGACTTCTGCGCCGCGCACCCGGGTCGCTACGACGTCGCCTGCGCCTTCGACTTCTCGGAGCACGTTCCGGACGACGGGTGGCGTACCATCCTGGCAGCGATACAGCGTTCCCTGCGGCCCGGCGGCCGGCTCTACCTGCACACGCCGAACGCGGGCTTCGTCCTCGAGCGCATGAAGCGCCGGAACTTCATCCTGCGCCAGTCGCCCGAGCACGTCGCAGTGCGCGACATGCCGGAGAATCTGCAACTGCTGACCGAAGCGGGCTTTTCGATTGCGGCCTCGCGGTTCGTGCCGCACTACAACGTGCTGCGATTCCTGCATCCCCTGCAAAGGCTTCCGGCCATCGGGCCGTGGCTCCGGGCGCGCATCTTTATCGAGGCGCACGCCCGGTGAATCTCATCGCGCGCATGCGGCATCTGATCGGGCAGGCCTGGCTGGGTTTGCGCCGGCACGGCTCTGGTGACTACTGGGAAAGCCGGTACCGCCTCGGGATGACATCGGGCAGCGGCTCGATGGGCGAGCTCGCGCGATTCAAGGCGCGGGTCCTCAACGACTTCGTGCGCGAGCAGGGCGTCGAGTCGGTGATCGAGTTCGGATGCGGCGACGGTCTTCAGCTCGCGCTCGCCGAATACCCGCTATACCTGGGTGTGGACGTCTCGCCTACGGCGGTCGAACTCTGCCGCCGGCGCTTCGCCAGGGACGCCACCAAAACCTTCCTGTGGCTGGGCGACCCTGGGCGCGGCACCGGCGAGGCCTTGCCCGGCGCCGACCTTGCGTTGTCACTCGACGTCATCTACCACCTGGTCGAGGACGAGGTGTACCGGCGCTATCTCGATGAGCTCTTTGGCGCCGCGCGGCGTCACGTCATCATCTATTCTTCGAACCGGGAGGACCTTGCAGGTGCCGCGCACGTGCGCCATCGTGCCTTCCTGCGCGAGGTGCAGACCCGATTCCCGGAGTTCCGCCTGGTGCGGAAGGTCGACAATCCCCTGCCGAAGCAGTCGTTCGCGGATTTCTACGTCTTCTCGCGCGTCGCAGACCCGGTCGGCGCGGACAGCAGGCGCCGGTAGAGCGCCGAGAAGCGCCCCGCGCTCACCGCGCGCGTGAATTCCGCGCGCGCCAGCGCATGCGCCGATCGGGCCAGCCGGCGCGCCAGCTCGCCGTCGTCGACCAGTCGGCATATCGCCAGTGCGATGGCCTCGGGATTCTCCGGCGGCACCAGGAGCCCCGTTTCCTCGTGACGGATCGCCTCCGGGATCCCGCCGACGGCGGTGGCGACGACCGGCAGACCGGCCAGCATGGCTTCGGCAAAGGCAAGGCCCTGCGCCTCCTGAGTGCCGTCCCCGTGGCGGCGTGACGGACCGACGTAAATCCCGGCGGATCGCAGCTGCCGGTGGACCTCCTCCTGCGGCAGCCAGCCGAAGAACCGCACCCGGCCTGCGATTCCGAGCTCGCGCGCCTCCCGCTCCAGCGCGGCACGCTCCGGACCGTCGCCGATGATGTGTGCGACAACGTCCGGAAACCGCTCGGCCAGCCGCCGGACCGCGCACAGCAGGTCTGCGACCCCCTTCTGGGGCACGAGCCGACCCGCGAAGACGAGCACCGGCCCTGCGCCAGCGGTCGCCCGGGCGCGCGGCGCGCCGTCGTCGCCGGTCACCGGCGCCTCGGTGGCACCCATCGGAATGCGCTCGATCTGGCACGCGCGCGGCGCCAGCGCCGCAACGGCCGCACCGGTCGCGTCGCTGTTGACCGTCACCGTGCCGGTCAGCCGCAACGCCAGGCGCTTGCAGGCGCGCGCGATCGCCCCTTGCAGCCCGAACACGTCGCTGCCGTGCGCGGTCGCGAGCCGCCGGCGTCCGAGCATCGCGGCGGCGAGCGCCGCGGTCAGTCCCTGCGGCAGCAGCCAGTGGGCGTGCACGAGCGCGACGCGCCGGCGCAGCAGGTGACGCAGGACCGCGAACCATTGCGCAAAGACCAGGAATGGCACGCGCAGCAGCAGCCAGCGATTCGCGCGCAACTTCACCAGCGCGCCGCCGTCGTAGCAGACGGTCTCGAGCGAGGCCGGCCAGAGGTAGCGGAATCGCCGCACGGGCACGCCGTTCATCACTTCCTCACGCGCCGCGCCCGGCGCGTGCGGCGCCAACACGCGCACGTCCCAGCCGAGCGCGCGCAAGTCTTGCGCAAGGTGATGAATGAAAGGTGTCGTCGCGTCGCCCGGCCAGCGCGGGTAGCTTGAGGTGACGAACAGCACCTCGCCCGGCGACGGATCCGGCATCAGGCCTCCGCGCGCCGGGCTGCGCTGACTTCGCTCCTGAGCTGGCGCATGCGCAGCTCCTCGAGCAGCCGGCGATTCGCGGCGATGAGGTCCGCCACCAGTCCCGCCGCATAGGTGAGAAAGGCCAGCACGATCAGGATGGCCGCCAGGATCAGGGATTGCACATGGCCCTGTCCCTCGCCGGCGAAAAACGCGAGCAGGAATCGGATGCCGATTGCGATGCCGGGCAACAGGAGCAGGGACCCGACGACGAAGAAGAATCGCAACGGCTTGTAGAGCACGAAAATGCGCACGATCGTCAGGAGCGATCGCGCCACGTAGCCAGGCATGCTGCGAATCAGGCGCGACGGGCGCGTCACGCGATTCACGCGCACCGGCACGGAGGTGACGGGCAGGTTCTTGCGCCCGGCCTGGATCAGCGTTTCCAGCGTGTAGGTGTAATTGCCGAACACGTAGAGCTGGAGCGCGGCCTCGCGATGAATGGCGCGGAATCCGCTCGGGGCGTCCGGCACGTCGGTTGCGCTCACGAACCGGACCACGGCACTGCCGAGTCTCTGCAGCAGGCGCTTGACCAGCGAGAACTCCTTGATCCGGTCGATCGGCCGCTCGCCGACGACCATGACCGCGCGCCCGTCGCAGATCGGGCGCACGAGATCCAGGATGCCGGAGGCGTCGTACTGGTTGTCGGCGTCGGTGTTCACGATCACGTCGGCGCCGAGCTTCAGACAGGCTTCGATGCCGGTCATGAATGCAAATGCCAGTCCGCGGTTGTGCGACAACGACACGACGTGATCGACGCCGGCGGCGCGTGCGATGGCGACCGTCTGGTCGCGCGAGCCATCGTCGATGAGCAGCCACTCGACTTTCGTGAACCCCGGGACTTGCCTGGGCAGGTCGGCGAGCGTCGCGCCGATGGTCGCCGCCTCGTTGTACGCGGGGATCTGGATGATCAAGTGCGACATGGGCGGCAACCTTGGCACTCTGTCCTTACCGCGGCGAATTGTGCTTCACTCCACCCGTGGAAGGAAGTGACCGCGCGGCGACCGCTCGCACATCAGGTTTCGCGAAACCGCTGGCGGCGCCTGCCATTATCGCGGCCGCTTGCGCCGTGGCCGCCGTGGCCATACTGGCAGCGAAGTTCTTCCTGGCCGGGCGCATCAACGTCAATTGGGACGAGTTCTACTTCCTGAGCCACGTGTACGCGCTCGCGCGCGGCGAGCTGGACATCTTTCTGCAGGGCGCGTACACGCATGCGTTTCTCTGGATCACCGGGACCGGCGGCGACGAGGTCGACCAGATCGTGCGGCTCCGGCTGGCGATGTGCGCATTGCTGGCGGCGTCGGCCGCGCTCATTTACGCGCTGGCGCGCCAATGGTCCTCGCGCCCCGCGGCGATGGTCGCGGTCCTGGCATGGCTCGCGACCTGGCCGGTCATCAAGCACGGCGCCTCCTTCCGCGCGGACGCCCTGCTCCTGCCGCTAACGATGGCCGCGTTCTGGATCGCCCTGCGCCCGGATCGCAGCGGCTGGCGGAACGCGGCGATCGCGGGAAGCTGCATCGGCTTCGCCTTCGCCGTTTCGGTCAAGGCCTTGCTGCTGCTGCCGGCGCTCGCGTTCATGGCGACCCTGCCCGATGCGGCGCGCGACGGCTCCGGATCGCCGGCCGCGTCGGCGCGATGGCGCCGGCTGCTGATGGTCTTCGTTGCCGCAGTACCGGTCGCGGCGGTCCTGCTCGCATGGCACGGAACCCAGCTGGAGACGCGTGGCGAGCCGCTCGGCCGTCTCGACTCGGGCGTGCTCGCGACCGCGATGCTCGACCTGCCGCTCGCGCCCCGGCGCGACTATTTCCGGGTCCTGGCATCCGAGGATGCGCTCTACGGAGCCGCGCTGGTCGCGGGCCTGTTCGTCGCGGTACGACGCCGATTCTACGCAGCGATCGCCTCGTTGCTGGCGCTGGCACCGGTACTGTTCTACCGGAACGCGTTTCCGTACTACTACCCGATCATGCTGGCGCCGACCGCCGTGCTGGTCGCCCTGGCAGCCGATCGGCTGTTCGCAATCGAGTCGCGGCGCTGGAGCAAGCCCGCCGCGATCGCCGTCGCCGCGGCCTGCGTCGCCTGGATGGCAGCCGCATACGACCGGGTGATGACGCTGCGCTTCGACGGGCAGGCAAGCCAGCGTGCGATCGTCGCCGCCGTGCACCGCGTCTTTGCCGAGCCAGTGTCTTACGTGGACCACAGCGGGATGATCGCGTCCTTCCCGCAGGTCAACTTTCTGATGAGCAGCTGGGGTGTGGACGCATACCTGCGCCGCGGCCGGGATTTCATGCCGGCAGCGATCGCGGGCCGTTGTCCGCCGCTCGTGCTGGTCGATCATCCGGTCCTCATCCCGGGCACGCTCCTGTATCGGCGATTGCGGGAAACGGACCGGCGGCTGCTGGAAACGCGCTACGTCGGGCATTGGGGGCCGATCCGGGTCGCGGGCGTGCAGGCGGAGCTGGATACCGGCGCAAGAGTGACGATTCGCGTGCCGTGCCCGGGCGCCTATCGACTGGAGGCGAGCGCGCCGGTCGTGTTCGGCGGTGCCGTGCACGGCGACGGCGATGTCCTGGTGCTGGAAGGCGAACGCGATTACCGCCTGGAAGCCGCTCGGCCGACGATCGAGCGAACACGCGTGCGCTTGATCTGGGCCGCTGCGCACAGCCCGCCGCCGGAGCCGCCGCCGGCGTCCGGCCTTTACGATTCGCTCTGAGGGAATCGTCCGTCGCGCAGGAAGGCCGCGACCGCGGCGGCCACCCTGCCCGAGAACAGCATGCCGATGTGGCTTGCGTCATGGACCAGGCGGTCGACCGCGCCCGGAAGCTCGGTTTCGTCCAGCGCGACCGTTCCGTCGTTCGGCCGCGGCAGGCGCGCGAAGAAGCGCCCCAGACCGATCGGCCGCGAGCCGGCCACCAGCCCGAGCTCGCGCGGCTGAGTCCAGCGACGCTCGCGGCACTGCGCGAGCTCCGCAAGCGCAAGCGGACCGAGCACCTGCTGGCCGAACGCATTGCGCGCCAGCGCCAGAGCTGCGCGCGCTCCGCGCACCGGCGCGCCCATCAGGACCACGCGCCCCGGCGGCAGCTCAAGATGGCGCTCGAAGGCCTCGAGCGCGACCACGCCGCCCAGGCTGTGACCGACGACATGCACCCGAGGGCCAGCATCGCGGATCGCTGCCGCGAGCGATTCGGTGATCGCCGCGAGCGTGCTGCGCGTCGAGTGGTAGCGGAACAGCGAGGGCCGGAAGCCCTCGCGTGCCAGCCGGTTCCGGAACAGCTCCGAGTCCACGCCCGTCATCCACAGGCCGTGGACGAAGATGACGGGCGTCGGATCCGTTCCCAGGGCTCAGCCTGCCGCCGCCGGCGGCCGGACGCGGATGTGCAGCTCCTGGAGTGCTGCCTCATCCGCCTGCGAGGGCGCATCGGTCAGCGGGCACCAGGCAGACTGCGTCTTCGGGAAGGCGATCACGTCGCGGATGCTGTCCGCCCCCGACATCAACATGGCGAGCCGATCGAGGCCGAAGGCGATGCCGCCGTGCGGCGGAGCGCCGTAGCGCAGCGCCTCGAGCAGGAAGCCGAACTTCTGCTTCGCCTGCGCAGGATCGATGCCGAGCAGGCCGAACACGGCGCTCTGCAGCTCCTCGCGGTGGATGCGGATCGAGCCGCCGCCGATCTCGGAGCCGTTCAGCACCATGTCATAGGCGCGCGCGAGCGCGTTCTTCGGGTCGGCCGCGAGCTTTGCGGGATCCGGGTCCGCGGGCGAGGTGAAGGGATGATGCATCGCCATCCATCGCTTCGCCTCCGGGTCCCATTCGAACATCGGGAAGTCCACCACCCAGAGCGGGCGCCAGCTTTCCTCCACCAGGCCGAGATCGCGCCCGAGCTGCAGTCTTAGCGCACCGAGCGCGTCGTTCACGACCTTGGCCTTGTCGGCGCCGAAGAAGACGAGGTCGCCGGTCGCTGCCCGGGTGCGCGCCAGGATGCCGGCAACCGCCTCATCGGACAGGAACTTCAGGATCGGCGACTGCAGGCCGTCCCGGCCTTTCGCCGCATCGTTGACCTTCAGGTACGCGAGCCCGCGCGCGCCGTAGCGTGCGACGAATGCCGTGTAGTCGTCGATCTGCTTGCGCGTGAGCCCGCCGCCCTCCGGCACGCGCAGTGCCGCGACCCGGCCTTCGGAATCCGCCGCCGGACCGGCGAATACCTTGAACTCCGAGCCTGCGACCAGGTCGGCCACGTCCGTGAGCCTGAGCGGCACGCGCAAGTCCGGCTTGTCCGTGCCATAGTGGCGCAGCGCCTCGGCGTAGGTCAGGCGTGGGAAGGGATCGGGTAGTTGCGCCCTGAGCACACGTGAGAACACGTGGCGGATCAGCCCTTCCATCAGCGCCATCACGTCCTTCTGCTCGAGGAAGGAAGTCTCGACGTCGAGCTGGGTGAACTCCGGCTGGCGGTCGGCGCGCAGGTCCTCGTCGCGGAAGCAGCGCACGATCTGATAGTAGCGGTCGAAGCCGCTCATCATCAGGAGCTGCTTGAAGATCTGCGGTGACTGCGGCAGCGCGAAGAACTTGCCGGGATGGGTCCGCGAGGGCACCAGGTAGTCGCGCGCGCCCTCGGGGGTCGCCTTGGTCAACATCGGCGTCTCGATGTCGACGAAATGGTGCCCGTCGAGGTATTCGCGCATCGCACGCGTGATCGCGTGGCGGCGGCGCAGCCGCTCCTGCATCAGGTCGCGGCGCAGGTCGATGTAGCGGTATTGCAGCCGCAGCTCCTCGCCGGCCTCCTCTTCGAGTGCGAATGGCGGCGTGGCCGAGGGATTCAGGACCACCAGCTTCTGCGCGAGCAGCTCCACCTGGCCCGAGGGCAGGCCCGGGTTCGCGGTTCCCGCCGGCCGCAGCCGCACCTTGCCGAGCACCTGGATGCAGAACTCGCGGCCTAGGTGCCCGGCCGTCCTGAAGGCCTCGCCGGCATCCGGGTCGAACACCACCTGCAGCAGTCCCGAGCGGTCGCGCAGGTCGACGAAGATCACGCCGCCGTGGTCACGGCGGCGGTGCACCCAGCCGGCCACCTCGATGGTGCGGCCTGCCAGGGTATCGCCGATCTCGCCGCAATAGTGGGTACGCATGCGCCCGTCGACTCAGCTCGCGCGGATTGCGCGCGGCCGCGGATCATATCGCCGCGCTGCGGCGGGCAGCAAATCGGCGGGCGCCGCGACGCGAAGCTCGATCAGCATCGGATGATAGTCGCGATCGCCGGTCGCGAACTCGCGCTGGTAGACGGCGTGCTTGGCGACCGCCGCGCCGCGGCGGATACCGGCGTGCGAGTCGAGGCGCGTGACCACCAGCCACAATCGCGTCGGCCGGCGATCGGCGACCGCCCGGTCGATCTCGCCCGCCAGCCGGGCCTCGAGTGCCGCCAGGTCCGCGACCGGTCCGGCCACCAGCCGCGCGCGCTGCTGCAGCTCGGGCGCCCTCGGCAGGTAGTAAAGGATCGGCCGCCATGAGTGCCAGTCCGCCAGGATCACGTCGGTCCAGGCCGATCCTTCGTTCCGGCTGCGCCGGGCGATGTCGGCGACGACGGCCGTCAGTTGCGGCGCAGCCGCCCAATGCGCGGAATGTTTGCTGCGATAGATCTCCGGTCCGTCCACCGTCGCGGCCAGAAGCATCAGGGCAAGCGCGCCATAGGCGGTCTGGCGCCCCCATTGGCGGGAGGCGGCCCAATCGACGGCCTGCGCCGCGACCAGGATTGTGCCCGGAACCAGGAACAGATTTGCGCGGAACGCACCGTACGGCCAATAGCCGAGCAGATTTGCCGCCAGTGCCATGACCAGCGGCCCCGCGAACAGCGCCAGCTCGTTCCATCGCTTGCTGCGGACGAGCAGCGCCAGACCCGTCGCATACGCAGCGCCAAACAGGAACGTGCCGGCGACCGGCATCCT
>Ga0187892_10006321_pt1 | contig 17708 bp, 18 predicted proteins | sample MA1701073metaG_FD_139345 | JGI IMG/M metagenome (GOLD analysis project Ga0187892, IMG submission 139345) | Bio-ooze microbial communities from a basaltic lava cave in the Kipuka Kanohina Cave System on the Island of Hawaii, USA - MA170107-3 metaG ... | reverse complement strand
CCTGCTTCACGGCCAGCCTCCGAGCTTTTTTCTGCTTGGGCCACACGAGCCCGTTTCAGCAGAAACTGCAGCCCCGACACGGGTGACTGCGTCACCCGGGGGCTGGCCTTCTCATCCCATCTGTGGCTGCGCCGTACTGCGTCGCGCCTCCTCGCAGTACTTCTCCGTCCGTACAGCTTCGTCGGCGCTCCTTGTCCGGCTTGTCCTCGCTCGGTCTCGGTCCTGACGGCGACTCCTCGGACAGACCCTAGTTGTTCAGCGCACCCTCGAGGATCCACTGCCGGATGCGGCCGATCTCGGGCGCGGTGAGTGGCGAGCCTCCGAGCGGCATCTGCGGCAGGACCGTTCCCTCGACGCGCTTCACGAGGAAGCTGCCGTCGGGGTCGCCGGGCAGGACCGCGGCGCCGGAGTTCCCGCCCGCGATCACGCCTGCGTACGAGTCGAGGCTCAGCCCTCCCGCGCCGCCGTGGCAGAGGGTGCAGTCCTGCATGAAGAGAGGAAGGACGTCGAGCGCGAAGGATACGGTCGGTCCCCCTCCGCCCCCCCCGCCTCCCCCTCCGCCCCCCCCGCCTCCCCCTCCGCCTCCGCATGCCGCGAGAAGAAGCAGCAAAGGAGCCACGCGTAAGCCACCGCGAAGCGTCACTCTCGGATCTCCTCCCGTAGTGTAGCGGGATTTCCTTGCACCGCGGACACCATCCCTTAAGTTAGCCGGCTACGGGAAGGCGGGCCGCGCCGACCACGAAGGAACCCCCTTTCCGTTCCTCCCGAATGTCCAGAGTACGCTTCCACGCAGGCGACATCGATCTCGAGCTCTCGGGCTCCGAGTCGTTCATCCTGCGCCAGTTGAAACTCCTCGCCTCCTGTCTCGGGCGGGTCGATCCGAGCGCGCTCGGGGATCCCGACGCGCCCGCGGCGCTCCCCGAGCCCCCCGCCGACACGGCCCTCGCCTTGGCGCCGCCGGGCGCCGCGCCCGCGACCCCCGCGCCGGCCGATCCCGCGCCGCAGGTCGAGCTGGCGCCCGCGCCGCCGGCTGCGCCGAACGGCGGCCCCCTGCCTGCGCCGCCGCGCTCCGCCAATGGGGACGCGTCCGACGAGCTGCTCCGCTTCTATCAGGGCTTCCGCCCGCTGGACCTCGACCGGCAGAGCGATGCGGCGCTCCTTTTCGCCTACTACCTCCAGCAGCGCGAGGGGCACTCCACGCTCCAGATCGGCGACCTGATCCGCTGCTGCATCCGGGCCGGTGTCGATACGCGCAATTTCAACCGCACGCTCGGGACCCTCACGCGGCGCGGGTTCCTCGAGACCGCACGGCAGGGAGGCGGCTACCGGCTCTCGGAGCAGGGCGTCGCCGCCGTCGAGAACCGGATGTGAGCAGCGGCCTCGACGATCTCCGCGACATCGAGCGTCTCTGCCGGAAGAGCGACGCCTGGCGGCAGGGCACCATCAACCTCATCGCGAGCGAGAACGTGCTCTCGCCCGCCGCGCGCCGCCTGCTCGACTCCGACTTCCACCACCGGTACGCGGAGGGGCACCCGGGCAAGCGCTACTACGAGGGCACCCGGTTCATCGACGAGATCGAGGACCGCACGCGGCGGCTCGTCGCCGAGGTCTTCAAGGCGGACCGCGTGGACGTGCGGCTCCCGAGCGGCACGCTCGCCAACGAGGCCGCGTTCAGCGCGCTCGTCCCTCACGGCTCGACGGCGCTCGCGCACGGCCTCGACGGCGGCGGGCACATCAGCCACGCCCGCTTCGGCGCGCTCGGCAAGCGCGCGGCGCGGATCCTCGAGCTCCCGCGCCTTCGCGACGGCTACCGCCTCGACGCGCCGAGGGCGAGGGAGATGATCCGCGCCGAGCGCCCGCGGATCGTCGTCCTCGGCCGCTCGCTCTTCCTCTTCCCCGAGCCCGTGAGCGAGATCCGGGAGGCGTGCTCCGAGGCGGGCGCGCTCATCCTCTACGACGCCTCGCACGTGCTGGGGCTGATCGCCGGCGGGACGTTCCAGGATCCGCTCGGCGAGGGCGCGGACCTCCTCACCGCCTCGACGCACAAGACCTACTTCGGCCCGCAGCGCGGGATCATCGCGGCGCGCGGGAAGGACGAGGAGTTCTGGAAGCCCATCGACCGGGCGGTCTTCCCCGGGGTGACCAGCAACCATCACCTGTTCAGCCTCCCTTCGCTCCACGCCGCCACGCTCGAAATGCGCGAGTTCGGCCCCGCGTACGCGCAGGCGATCGTGCGCAACGCGCGCGCCCTTGCGGGGGAGCTGCACCGGCGCGGCCTTCCGGTGGACGCCGCGGATCTCGGCTACACCGCGAGCCACCAAGTGGCGGTGGACGTGAGCGCGCACGGGGGCGGACGCGACGCGGCTCGGCGGCTCGCCGCGAGCGGCATCATCTGCAACATGAACGTGCTGCCCGGGCGCGAGGGGCAGACCCCCATGAAGCCGTGCGGCATCCGGCTCGGCGTGCAGGAGATGACGCGCTTCGGGATGGGGGAGCCGGAGATGGGGCGGATCGCCGAGTTGATCCACGCGCGCCTCGTCCTCGGGAAAGATGTCGAGGACGAGGGTCGCAGACTGCGCTCCGAGCACGCCGAGATCCGATTCGGCTACCGTTCCGACCATGCCGAGCTGGTTCGGACGTAACTGCTTGTCGGAAAGCAAGTTGCGTTCCTCCCGTCTCTCCTGACCACAAATCTTGGTAATGCTCGCTCGCGGCGACGCGGGTTCTGATAGCATTCCGCCCCCCCGGCCACAAAAGCACACCAAGGGGAGTCGACAGTGGGGGGCCTGGGGGGGAGCGATTCGCTCCGTAAGTCTATTGGGATCAACGGTTTATGGTCGAACCCTCGGCCGAGCGCATCCTCCCCCTGCTGGAGTCGCAGGATCCCGAGCTGCGATGGGCGGCAGCCAAGGTGCTCGGCGCGCTGAAGCCCGAGGGGGAGGGGATCGTCAAGGCCGTGGCCCGGCTCCTGTCGGCCGACGACGCGCGCCTCCGCGGCGCGGCACTGGAAACGGTCGCCGCCCTTGGCGCGGAGCCGGCCCTCGACGAGGTGGCAAGGCTCCTGGACGAGCCCGGGGACGTGGGCCGGAAGGCGATCGAGGTGCTCGCCGCCCTCGGGCCCAACGTGCTGAGGGACCTTCAGGGGCGGCTCGAGCGGTCGAGCGAGACCGGTCGCCGACGCATTCTCACGATCGCCGCGCGGCTGCGCGGCGCCATGGGTCTCGATCTCATCGCTTGGGCGCTTGAGGGAGGCCTCGGGGAGTCGGTCCGGGCCTTGGGGACGAGGCTCGCGGGCGAGCTCGCCGAGGCGCCGCCGCGCGACCGCGAGGCGTTGCGGAAGCGCCTCGAGGCGTTCCTCGACACGGCGGACCCGCGGCAGCTCCCGCACTCCGTCGAGACGGCGCTCGACATCCTCGTCCGGCTCGATGGCGCCGGCGCGCAGCGGCACCTCCTCGCGTTCGCGGGGGCGGCCCATCCGGCGTCCCTTCGCAAGCGCGCCCTCGAGACGCTCGGGCAGGTCGCGACCGCGACGAAGCTCGAGGACGAGGTGGTGCAGGGCCTCTTCCGCTGCCTCGAAGATCCCGACTTCGGCAACGTGGTCGCTCCGGCGATGGCGGTCCTCGAGTCGGCGAAGCTCTCCGCCGTCCACGCCCCCCCGCTCCTCGCACTCCTCAAGGGGAGCGACCCGGCGCTGCGCCGGTTCGCGGTCACCGCCCTCGGGCAGGTCGACACGGGGACCAGCGCCGCCGCGCTGATCGAGGCGCTCAGGAGCGACAACCCGGAACTGACGAAGCGCGCGGCGGTCGCGCTGTCGAAGCAGCGGTCCAGCGTCGCGCCGGTCGCGGCGGCGCTGGGCGAGGCGTCCGACGCATCGACCGCGTGGGTGCTTGCCCGCATCCTCAACCCGCACGCGAGCCGTCTCAAACCGGAACAGGTGGCGCCGCTCGCGGCCGCGGGGGCGCAGTGGCTCGAGGCCGGCGACCCGCGCGCCGAGGCGATCCTCCACGTCCTGCGCGACGACCACGCCGACGCGATCGGCGACGCGAACCTCCGGCGCGCGAGGAGGATCCGCAAGGACCGCAAGGGTGGCGAGATCGTGAACCTGATCCGCCCGCTCTTGCGCGACGGCGCGCCCGTGCCCCACGAGCTTCTCTACGAGCTCGCGGTCGCGGAGGTGATCCGCGGCAGGAAGGACGTCCTGCGCGAGGCGCGCCTGCAGCACGTCGGGCTCCAGCAGTTCGAAACCCTGCTCCACGTGCAGGATTTCGGCCTCTTCGCGCGTCTGCGCCGGGACAAGGCGCTGCTCACCCCGGACGAGTACTACCTGATCGGCTGCCACTTCGCCGAGCGCACGTACGGCGACCGCACGTTCGGGGGGGACCTCCTGCGCTGGGCTGCGGAGACCTTCCCCGGGACCGGCGCCGCCCGGGCCGCCGAGGCCAAGCTTGTGATGGAGGGGTTCCCGCCGCCGAAGCCGCCGCCGGCCCCGACCAAGCCGCCGCCCAAGGCGTCGGGCCCCGCGAAGGGGAGGGCCGTCAAGAAGGCCGCACGGAAGGCGCGCCGCTAGGCCCGCACCGCCCCGGTTCCCCTTCCGCCCCCGCGCCCCCCTCCCTTCCCCTGTCCCTCTTCTTGCCGGCGTCGCGAAGTCGCGGTTGCCCGGGGTGGACCCTGTGCTAGTGCTTGCTTGGACGTTTCGTCAGCGGATCGCCGCGGCCCGGCGCGGCTCTGGCAAGCAAAGGAATGACGATGAAGAGGAAATGCCAGTCGGGATTCTCGCTCGTCGAGGTGGTCCTGACCTTCGCGATCATGGCGGTCGCGACGACGGCACTGGGCCTCGTCGAGCTGTCGAACTCGCGGCGCACGCAGGAGCTGAAGGAGCGTGACATCGCCTTCGGCCGCGGGCAGGCGATCATGGAGCGCATCCTGCGGATGCCTTTCGGCTCGCCGGGCGCGGCTGCGGCCTCGGCGGCCAAGTACGACATCCTCTTCGGGTCGGACGAGGACGTGCGCCAGGTCTCGCTGACCGAGGTCCAGCAGCGCGACGACGACTCCGACGGCGCCGTGGACAACGGGCCGATCACGTTCACGCTCGAGGGCGTCGAGGACAAGGGCGTCTGGGAGGTCTTCATCGACGCCGACCTCGACGGCAACGGCACGATCGAGCCGGTCGTGGACGGCATCGAGACGCGCGAAGGGCGCACCGACCTCATGCGCATCGAGATCCGGCGGAACCAAAGGACCGTCCTCAAGACCCTGCGCGCGCGCACGCCGCAGGAGCAGGACGAGGCGGACGCCCTCAACTAGGCAGGCGGGGAAGGAGCAGCAGAATGCGGCGGAATCGCGGTTTCACGCTCATCGAGATGATGGTCTCGACGGGCCTTTTCATCGCTGGCGCGCTCTTCGTCTACTCCACGTTCTCGGGCGTGACCAAGAGCTCGCGCTCCGTGACGGTGGACGTGGACCTGGGGTCGTACAACAAGCAGGCGCTCACGCGCATCTTCAGCGAGATGCAGGCGAGCTCGCTCACCGCGCAGGACACGGACGGCCTCGACTCGACGGAGCCGGAGCCGGTCCTTACGATCACGGACGACCCGGCGGCGCCCAAGCCGCGCACGAAGGCGGTGATCGTCAACCGCCGGACGGTCGGCTCGGCGGCGGACGTCAACGGGACGTGGGAAGTGGGTGGGAGCCGGATGCAGGCGCGCGAGATGTCGATCGCCACGAGCAAGCTCGTGCGTTTCCGCAAGGTGGTCGGGTACCAGTTCAACCCGAGCGCCGGCTCGATCACGCCGGAGTGGTCGCGGTGGATCACGTACGCGGTGAACGATCGCAGCCAGCTCGTGCGCAGCCTCGAGGGCGGGGCGTCGCGGATCATCGCGCAGAACGTCGACGCATTCGACGTCCAGGCGCGCGTGGACAGCACGCTCCTCGTGACGCTGATCACCGCGAAGCGCGACCCGAGCAATCCGGGTTGGCGGCGGTACGCGAACTCGATCACCGTCCACCCGAAGAACTGACCGCCCCGGGCGGTCACCTCGCCGAAGCGCCGTCCTCGGCGCGAAGGCGGGTCGGCGGCGGCCTTCACCGGCCGCCGCGGCTCATTTGGGGACAGGTGCCGGGCGTGCCCCGGGGCTCCCTTTGCCCGCCCGTGCCCTTGTGCTTCATTCCATGACGGGAGCGGTGCGCTCCCGAGGAGGAACATTGGCGGCCGCGCAGGAATCCACAGGCATCGGGAAAGGGCGTGCGGCGCTGCTCGCGCTGCTCGTCATCGCGGGGATCGCGGGCGCGATCCATTTCGTCGGCCGCTCGGGCGACGAGGAGCCGGCGCCCAAGGAGTACGTGGACGACGACGTGGTCGAGGTCGCGCCGCTCGTGCCGGCGAGCCGGATGAGCGGCACCTCGTGGCGGTCGTCGGAGCAGGTCCGCGAGGACCGCGCCGCCGAGGACGAGGCGTCGGTCGCTGGGGAGAGCGTCCTCGACAAGGTCGAGTGGAGCGAGGACGAGGAGAGCCGCGCCTACGACAAGAGCGTCGAGGATACCGTGCGCGAGATCGACGGCCTCGGCGTCTACGTGGCGCCGGCGGACGACGCGAAGAAGCAGCCGCCGGAGCAGCCGAAGAAAAAGTAGCGGAAACGGGGAAGGAGAAGACCATGCGGAAGAACGTCATCTGGGGAGTGGCGCTGGTGCTCGCGACGGCCAGCCTTGCAACGGCCGAGGAGAGCGCCTGGACACTCCTCGAGAAGGGGATCGAGGAGTATCAGAAGGGGCGTCCGCAGCGCGCCGAGCAGATCCTCGACGCGGCCGTCCGGATGGACGTCCGCTGCGAGGACGCCTGGTACTACCTCGGCCGGATCCGCGAGGACAAGGGCGACACGCGCGAAGCGGTTGCCGCCTACAAGAAGATCACCGCCGAGTACCCGACCTACTCGCTCGCCGCGGAGCGCCTCGGGGAGATCGCGCTGAAGGCCGGCGACAAGGAGGCGGCTCTCGAGTACTTCAAGGTGCACGCCGAGGCGCGCCCGACGGCCAACGCGCTGATGCAGCTCGCGAGCGTCCAGATCGAGCTCAAGAAGTACGAGGACGCGGAGGCGAGCCTCAAGAAGGCCGCCGAGCTGAGCAAAGGCAACCTTGACGTGACGGACCTCTTCGGCCGCCTCTACATCGAGGCCGGCCGCAACGAGGACGCGCTCGCCGCGTACTCCGAGATCGTCGAGAAGATCCCCACGGATACGACCGCGCGCTACATGCGCGCGCTCTGCCTCCAGAGGCTTGAGCGGGTCGACGAGGCCGTCGCGGAGATGGAGCAGGTGCTCGCCCGCGACCCGTACCACGGAATGACGCTCAAGACGCTCATCGAGATCTACAAGGACGACTCCGCGCACGCCGCCAAGGTGAAGGACTACCGGCTTCGCCTCGAGCGCCTCGCCAAGAGCAAGCCCGCGCCCGCCCGCCCCGTAAAGGGCGGCTAGTCTGACACTCACACCTCGCGGCGGGCGCAAGTCCCCGCGGGGCAACGAGCTACGACGACGAAGGTGCGGCAGCGCTGCCGCGGCTTGCAGGAGGTCGCGGCAGCCCGCCTGGATGGCCGCGCGGGGCTGATAAGATGCGGCAGTCGTGCCGCACTTCGGCCGGCGCAAGTCGTTGCCGCCGGCCGGGTTGCGGCGATCACGAGGTCTGAGTGTCAAAGTACAAACAGGCGGCGGCCGCTGGGATTGTCCTGCTCGCGCTCGGGGCGCTCTCGCTCTTCGTCTCCGCGACGTGGGGCGACGGGCCCGCGCCGCCGCCGGTGCGAACCGAAGACACTCCGGAAGCCGTCCGACCCCGCCTCCGCCTCGTCGGCGCTGTGCCCGTTCTGCGCCTCTCCGGCACCCCCCGCGAGATGGGCTTCCAGCACGGCGCGGCGCTGAAGCCGCAGATCCGGTTCCTCTACAGCGAGTACTACGAGGCCATGGTCAAGCGCCTCGTCGGCGAGGCCAACCTCCGGACATGGGCGAAGGAGACCGAACCGTTCATCCCCGAGGCCTACCGCGAGGAGATGAAGGGCCTCGCCGAGGGCAGCGGCCTCCCGTACGAGGAGGTCCTCATCGTCAACACGATGGTGGACCGGTTCCAGACGATCGCCTGCTCGACCGTCGTGGCCTCGGGCGACGCAACGAAGGACGGCGAGGTCTACTTCGGGCGCAACCTCGACTTCCCCGGGCGCAACGTGCTCCAGAAGATGACCGTCGTGATCGTCTGGTCGCCGGAGGGCGGCCCGCAGCTCGCGGCGGTCACGTGGCCCGGCATGCTGGGCGTCCTCTCCGGCATGAACTCCGAGGGGGTCTCGGGGGCCACGATGCTCGTCCACAGGGGCCGCGAGCTACGGGCCGGGCTTCCCTACCTGCTCATGTACCGCCAGGCGCTCGACCGCGCGCGCACGAAGGACGACGTCTACGCCTCGATCTCCAAGGCGAAGCGGACAAGCTCGAACAACTTCATGGTCGTGGACGCGAGCGGCGCCTCCGACGTGATCGAGTTCGACCCCGAGGTCGCGGTCCGTCGCCCGGCGTCGCACGGCTGCCACTGCAGCACGAACTTCTTCGCCTCGGACGAGCTCCGCGACCTGTGCATGCCGATGGGAACGGACCGGTACGAGAGCCTTGCCGCCTTCCTCGAGCGCGAGCGCGGCCGGATCGACCTCGATCTCGTGAAGCAGGAGCTCGCGGACGTCGCCTCGCCCTTCTACCTGAACGTCCAGGCGATGGTCTTCCTGCCTGCGAGGCAGGAGATCCACCTCTCCGAGGGCGGCCGGCTCCCCGCGGCGAAGCAGCCCTACGTGCACCTCACGCGAGAGATGCTCTTCGGGGCGAAATAGTCCCTCTCCCCCTACAATTCGCGCATGGACTTCCGCAACGAGCCTCTCACCGACTTCACCAAGGACGAGAACCGGCGCGCGATGGCGCAGGCGATCGCGCAGGTCGCGGAGAGCCTCGGCCAGAGCTATCCGATGCTCATCGGCGGCGAGCGCGTGACGCTCCCGCAGACGTTCTCGTCTCACAACCCGTCGAACCCCTCCGAGGCGATCGGGACGTTCCCGAAGGGCGGCGTCAAGGAGGCCGACCGCGCGATCGATGCTGCCGCGAAGGCGTTCGAGACGTGGCGGCGCGTACCGGCCCAGGAGCGCGCGGAGGTCCTCTTCCGCACGGCCAAGACGATCCGCGAGCGGAAGTTCGAGTTCGCCGCATGGATGAGCTTCGAGGCGGGGAAGAACTGGCCCGAGGCGGACGGCGACGTCGCCGAGGCGATCGACTTCCTCGAGTTCTACGGCCGCGAGGCGATCCGGTACGAGAGCGCGGGGAAGACGACGCCCGTGCCCGGCGAGCAGAACCGGCTCGTGTACATCCCGCTCGGCGTCGGCGCGATCATCCCGCCGTGGAACTTCCCGCTCGCGATCACGGTCGGCATGAGCAGCGCCGCGATCGCCGCCGGGAACACGATCGTGCTGAAGCCCGCGAGCGTCACCCCGACGATCGCGTGGAAGTACGTCGAGGCGTTCACCGACGCGGGGCTGCCGAAGGGCGTCTTGAACTTCGCGCCCGGCGGCGGCTCGACGCTCGGCAACCGGCTCGTCGAGCACCCGCTCACCCGCTTCATCTGCTTCACCGGCTCGAAGGAGGTCGGCCTCGGCATCAACGCGCTCGCCTCGAAGACGCAGCCCGGCCAGAAATGGGTGAAGCGCGTGATCGCGGAGATGGGCGGCAAGGACGCGATCGTCGTCGACAAGGACGCGGACCTCGAGGCGGCGGCGACGGGGATCGTCGCGGCGGCGTTCGGCTATCAGGGGCAGAAGTGCTCCGCCTGCTCGCGCGCGATCATCCACAAGGACGCCTACGACAAGGTCGTGAGCAAGATCGTCGAGAAGACGAAGGCGCTCCGCCAAGGCCCCGCCATCGACTTCGAGACGCAGGTGGGCCCCGTGATCGACGGCGACGCCGCCGGCAAGATCATGGAGTACATCGACATCGGCAAGCGCGAGGGCAAGCTCGCCGCGGGCGGCAAGGGCCCGAAGCCCGGCCAGGGCTTCTTCATCGAGCCGACGGTGTTCGTGGACGTGCCGAACGAGGCGCGCCTCTCGAAGGAGGAGATCTTCGGCCCCGTCCTCGCGGTCACGAGGGCGAAGGACTTCGACGAGGCGATCCGGTTCGCGAACGACACGGACTACGGCTTGACCGGCGCCGTCTACAGCAGGAGCGACGAGAACCTCCGCAAGGCTGCGGAGAACTTCCACGTCGGCAACCTGTACCTGAACCGCAAGTGCACCGGCGCGCTGGTCGGCGGCCACCCCTTCGGCGGCTTCAACATGTCAGGCACCGACTCGAAGGCGGGCGGCTTCGACTACCTGATGCTCTTCCTCCAGGCGAAGTCGATCGCGAGGAAGATCTAGGGGGGGCCTGGGGGCGCGGCGCGTCCCCCAAGCCCCCTCGGTTCCGCCTCAGCGGCGGCTGCGCAACAGGATCAGGACGATGTGGATGAACATGTAGACGAAGTCCACGAGCAGGTCCACCGACGCGGCGACGTGCTCGCTCACGTGGCGGTGGTGGAGCACCTTCGACGTGTCGTAGAGAACCCAGCCGCCGAGCAGCAGGACCATCCCACACGAGTAGAGGAGCGCGGTCGAGTTCCCGAACCCTCCGAAGATCGACAGGACGATCCCGAGCCCCAGCGCGATCCAGCTGATCATCCAGAGCGCGCCGCCGAGGAACGAGAAGTCCTTCTTCGTGAAGAACACGTACGCGGTGATCCCCGTGAAGACGCAGCCGGTGAGGATCGCGCCTTGGCCGAGGAGCGCGTAGGAGCCCGTGACGTCCCTGGTGATCATCGCGAGCGGCGTGACGAGGAGCCCGAGGAAGAAGACCCAGATCGCGGCGGCCGCGTACTGGATGCCGAGCGACTTCTGGCCGGTGAGCATCGCGCGCGTGACCAGCGAGACGCCGAAGAACGCGAGAAGATAGATGGCCAGGTGGCTCATCAGGCCGACGGCGAGACGCTGCAATGCCGGCGTCTGCACCGCCACGTAGACGATTGCCGCCACCGCGGCGAGCTCGCCCAGGAGGTGCGCGTACGTGCGGCGCACGAACGCCATCCGGCTGTCCAGCGCCGCGCTGATCGCGAAGCCCTTGTCGTCTGCCCATGTCATCGAGTCGGCGAACCGTCTCATCGCGTTGTCCTCCACCCTTAGTCTACGGCTCAAGGGCAGGTTCGCCAGCAGGCGTCCCGGCTTGGTATTCTCGGCCGCATGGTGCGTCCGGCCATGCTCCTGCTCTTGGTCGCCGGCTGCGCCGCGGACGGGGCGCCCCAGCTCTCCGGCACGGTCGAGTTCCCGGACGTCGAGGTGGGCTCGCTCGTCGGCGGCCGCGTGCTGGAGGTGAAGAGGCGTGAAGGCGAGAAGGCGGAGAAGGACGAGATCCTCGTCCGGCTCGACCCGGGCGAGTGGCAGAGCGCGCTCGAGGAGGCGGAGGCGCTCGCCGAGGCGACGGCGCGCGAGCTGGACCTCCTCGTCGCGGGCCCGAGGCCCGAGGAGATCGCGCGCGCGGAGGCCGAGGCGCGCCGCCTCGAGCTGCTCTGGAAGGTCGTTTCGCTCGGGGCGCGGGAGGAGGAGATCCAGGAGGCGAAGGAGGACGTCAAGGCGGCGCAGGCGCTCAAGGACGAGGCCGAGCGCCAGCTCGCCCGGGAGCGCGACCTCGGGGACGCCTCGACCAAGGAGGCGCGCGACCGGGCGGAGGCTGCGGCCGAGATGGCCCGCGCCCGCCGCGCGGCCGCGGAGCAGCGGCAGCGGCTCCTCGAGCGCGGCGCCCGCCCGGAGGAGGTGGAGGCGGCGCGCGAGGCGCACGTCGCCCAGGCGAAGCTGGTCGAGGAGCTGAAGGCGGGCGCGCGCCCCGAGGAGATCGCGGCCAAGCGCGCGCAGCTCGAGGCGGCGCAGGCGCGGATCCGGACCGCGAAGACGAAGCTCGAGGAGCTCCTCGTCCGCGCGCCGGCCCCGTGCGTCGTGCAGACCCTCGACCTCCGCCCCGGCGACCTGATCGCCCCGGGCGCCCCGGTGGCGGTCGTCCTCCTCCTCGAGGAGCCGTGGGTCACCGTCCACGTCCCCGAGTCGTGGGTCGCGCGCATCCAGGTCGGCCAGGAGGCCGAGGTCCGGCCCGACGGCCACGCGCCGCTCAGGGGCCGCGTGGAGTGGATCTCGCGCCAGGCGGAGTACACGCCGCGCAACGTGCAGACGCGCGAGGAACGCGTCACGCAGGTGTTCCGGGCCAAGGTCAGGCTCGTCGGCGACGCCTCCCGGCTGAAGGACGGGATGTGGGCCGACGTGGCGCTCCAGTGACCCTCTCCCCCGCGCTTCCCGGCATGGGACCATCGGATGGCCCCATGCCTCCCCCTCACCTCGAGACGGCGGTCCGCGTCACCGGCCTCACGCGCCGCTTCGGCGCCTTCACCGCCGTGGACCGCGTGGACTTCTCGATCTCGAAGGCCTCGATCTTCGGCCTCCTGGGCCCGAACGGCTCCGGCAAGTCCACGATCATCCGGATGCTCTGCGGGCTCCTGCGCCCGAGCGGCGGCGAGGCGAGGGTCCTGGGCATCGACGTGGGGCGCGACCCCGAGGCGGTCCGCCGCCGCATCGGCTACATGAGCCAGAAGTTCAGCCTCTACGACGAGCTGACCGGCCTCGAGAACCTCACCTTCTTCGGGATGGCCTACGGGCTCTCGGGCAGCGCGCTCGCGCGGCGAAGAGGGGAAGTCATCGAAACCGTCGGGATGCGCGGCTACGAGACGCGCCGCGCGGGCACCCTCTCCGGCGGCTGGAAGCAGCGGCTCGCGCTCGCCTGCGCGATCCTCCACGAGCCCCTGATCCTCTTCCTCGACGAGCCGACGGCCGGCATCGACCCGGTCGCGCGCCGCTCCCTCTGGAACCTCCTCTTCGAGATGGCCGCGAAGGGGACGACGCTGCTCGTGACGACGCACTACATGGACGAGGCGGAGCGGTGCGACCACCTCGCGTACCTCTACCTGAGCCGGATGCTCGCCTGGGGCACGCCGTCGGAGCTCAAGGCGCGCCCCGACGTGACGCTCGCGGGCGCGCGGCGGGTCGAGATCCGGCACAAGGACGTCGTCGGCCTGCTGCGGCTGCTCCAGGGAAGGCCGGGCGTCCGCGAGGCGACGATCTTCGGCGAGAACGTCCACGCGCTCGTGGACGAGGGCCATGAGCTCCGCCTTCCGGAAGGTGCCGACGTGCGCGCGGTCACGCCCTCGCTCGAGGACGTCTTCGTGACCCTCACAAGGCAGGCGAGCGGTGTTTAGGGGGCTTCGGGGGATCGTCTACAAGGAGCTGCTCCAGGCGCGGCGCGACCCGGCGACGCTCTTCCTCGCGCTCGCGATCCCGGTCATCCAGCTCACGATCTTCGGCTTCGCGATCAACACGGAGATCCGCGACATCCCGACGGTCGTCGTGGACCGCGCCAACGTCCGCGTCGGGCGGGAGTTCGTGCGCGCGCTCGAGGCTACCGACACGTTCCGGATCGTCGGCCACGCCGCCGGCCGCGACGAGGCGCTGGCGCTCCTCCGCGAGGGGCGGGCGAGGACCGCGGTCCTCCTGCCCGAGGATCTCGAGCAGCGACTCCTCGCGGGCGACGCGGCGGCGGTGCAGTTCCTCATCGACGGCTCCGACTCGAACATGGCGATGCAGGCCCAGGCGGCCGCGCTCGGCCTCGCCACGAGCTTCTCCGCGCGATTGCCCGGGCGGTCCCCCCCGGCCCCCACGATCGAGGCCCGTCCGCGCCTCCTCTACAACCCGGACGGGCGCTCGGAGACCTTCTTCGTCCCGGGCCTCCTGGGCATCATCCTCCAGCTCGTCACGACCACGCTCACGGCCTTCGCGATCGTGCGCGAGCGCGAGCGCGGCACGCTCGAGCAGCTGATGGTGACCCCGGTGTCGCGGCTCGGGCTGACCCTCGGGAAGATCCTCCCCTCGGTCCTCGTCGGCGCCGCGGCCACCGTGCTCGCGCTGCTCGCGATGGTCCACGTCTTCTCGGTCGCGATCCGCGGCGACCTCGTGCTCCTCGCGGCGCTCACGGGCCTCTTCCTCTTCACGAGCCTCGCGATCGGCCTCCTGATCTCGGCGGTCGCGCGCACGCAGCTCCAGGCGCTGATGATGACGCTCCTGCTGATGCTCCCGTCCGTGCTCCTCTCGGGCTTCATGTTCCCGCGCGACGCGATGCCGACGCCGATCCGCGAGCTGACCTGGCTCCTCCCGGCGACCTACTTCATCGAGATCATGCGCGGCGTGGTCCTCCGCGCCGCGTCCGCGCCGGAGCTCGCGCGGTTCATCGTTCCGCTCGCGGCCCTGGGCGTCGCCTTCTACGTGCTCGCGGCGTTCCGGTTCCGCAAGTACGTCGCGTAAGGGGTGAGGGGGCCGGGGGGAGCGGGGCGAAACGCGCTCCGAGCGTCTACAATCCCGCGACTTCAGGCTGGGCCGCGCGGCGGCCCGCGAAAGAGGACGCGATGCGACGCTACACGACGTATTCCTTCGCCTTGGCCATGCTCGCCGGCTGCGCCTCGAACCGCGACGACCTCGCGGGTTGGGCGCCGGACGAGCCCGTCCCTGCGGCGCCCGCCCCGGTCGAGGACCGTCCCGGCGACGTCCCCGGCGAGGCGGGGGCCGGCCCGCTCGCGCGCGAGCTGACGATCGAGGCGGCGGTGACCGAGGCGCTCGCGCACAACCGGGTGGTGCAGCAGGCGCGGCTGAACGTCGCGATCGGGATGGACAACACGCGGGAGGCGCGCGCGGCGCTGCTCCCGACGGTCAGCGTGCAAGGCACCTACAACGCCGTGGACCAGGCGCGCACGATCGTCTCGGGGGGCGGCTCGATCTCCGTCTCCCCGGCGGACACGTGGACGTTCTCCGCGGTCGTCGACTTCCCGATCTTCGCGTTCGGCCGCCACCTGAACACCTGGCGCGCGGCGCAGCTCGCGCAGCACGGCGCCGAGGCGACCCAGCGCGCGGTCGAGGCGGATACCGCCGCGGCGGTGACCGCCGCCGCCTTCGACGTGCTCGAGACGATCCAGGCGATCGACGTCGCGAGGAGCAACGAGGAGGCGCTCGCCCAGCAGGTGAAGGACGCGCAGGCGCAGCTCGACGCGGGCAGCGTGACGAAGGTCGCCGTCCTTGAGGCGTCCGTCGAGCACGACTCGGCGAAACGCACCCGCGAGAAGCTCGAAAGCCTCGTCCCGGTCCGGAAGATGGCGCTCAACAAGCTCCTCGGCCGTCCCGCGGGCGGCCCGATCGAGGTGGAGGACGCGCCCGACATGCGCGCGCCGATCTGGCAGCTCGAGCCGCTCGTGGAGGAGGCGCTCGACACGCGGCCCGAGATCCGCGCGGCGCGCCTGGGCGTCGCGTCCGCGCAGCGGACGCTCGACGCGACGATCGGCCAGGAGCTCGGCGAGCTGCGGGGCAACGTCACCTGGGACACCGACGACAACCCGTTCCGTGCCCCGAGCGACGAGATGACGTTCCTCCTCACGTTCGACGTGCCGGTCTTCACCGGCGGCGCGCGCACGGCGCGGATCCGCCGCGCGCGGCACCAGCTCGAGAGCGCGGAGGTCGTCGTGCGCGACCTCGAGGCGAACGTCCGCACGGAGGTCGCCGAGGCCTACCGCTCCGCGGTCGAGGCCTTCCGGGACATCGCGGTCGCGCGGAGCGCGGTCGAGCGGCAGGACGAGAGCGTCCGCATCCAGCGCGAGAAGTTCAAGAACGGCCGCGCCACGTCGCGCGAGGTGCTCGACTCGGTCGCGCTCCTCCGCAACGCCCGGTTCGAGCTCGTCAACGCGACGTACAGCTACAACGTCGCGCTCCGCGAGCTCGTCCGCGCCCGCGGCTCCGATCCGCGCTCGGATCCGTTCGCCGAGGCGAAGGCGCCCTCCGGGGCCGCGACGCCGGGGTCGCTCGAGGGGGCCCTCGAGGAGGCGATCCGCCGCGCCGCGCCGGAGGCGGAGGGGGCCGCGGGGGACGTCCCGAAGTGAGACGCGGGCCCCCCGCGCGGGCCATCATGCCCCCGCGCCCCCCCCGTCGATAGGAGACGAGCGTGGGCGACGACGGCAAGGCCCGCAAGGGCAAGCAGCCCGGCCTGTCGGCCGAGTTCGAGCTGCGGAACCACTTCGCGGGCAAGCGCTCGAGCCCCCGCCGCCCCCTCGACGTCCGGATCACGATCTGCGGGCTCCTCGAGAACTTCCCCGCGCGGTCGGTGGACATCTCGCGGACGGGGATCCTCTTCCGGATCACGGACGACCTCTTCGCCCACGAGCAGGAGGACCTCGCCTCGTTCGCCTTCAAGGTCGAGCAGCACTTCGCGAACGGCGCCGACATCCTCTTCGTGGACCACGGCTTCGGCGTGAGCGCGAACGTGATCCGGGTGACCCACCGGCGGATCGACGACGTGCCCGTGCTGCTCCTCGCCTGCCGGTTCAGCCACCCCCTCTCCGACGGCCAGTGCCAGACGCTCGGTGTCTCCCGCTCGTTGCGGAAGCGGAGGGGCAAGGAGGCCGCCGCGCCCCCCGAGCCGGTCCCGGACGAGCAGGCGTAGCCAGCCCGGGGGGCAGGAAAACCGCGACCCGGTCTCGGGGTTCGCTTACCCTAGGGGCGTGGTCGAGACCATCTCCTGGCAGGATCGGGACGGCGCCCGGTGGATCGCGCTCGAGGGCGAGCTGGACCACGAGGGCTGCGCGCTCATCCGCGAGCGGTTCGACAAGGCCGTGGTCGAGGGCAAGGGCGACGTCGTGGTCGCGCTCGACGGCGTGACGTTCCTCGCGAGCATGGGCGTCGGGATGCTGCTGAAGGCGCGCGAGGCGCTCGCGAAGCAGCGGAGGAAGCTGAAGCTCGCGGGCGTGCGCACGCCGGTCCGCCGGGCGCTCGAGCTGATGAACCTGATCAACGTGTTCGAGCAGGTGTAGCCGGGGCATGGTACCGGGTTAGTTCCTCCGACAAACCCGCATCGCCGCGAGAATGTCGGAGGGAGAAACCCGGTACGGGCCCTGAGCCGCCCGCACCACTACCTTCCGCTGCCGTGCACGGCGGCGAGCACGACGCCGGCCGCCCGCGGTTTGACCGTGGCCTGCGCCATTTTGACTTGCACAATCTCCCCCCCCCCGCAAGATGGGTGCCAGTCGTCGGGGCGTTTGCATTAGGGAGAAGCCGGATGAGAGAACGGAACTCGGATCCGCAAGCTGTCTTTGAACGCGCCGCCGAGCGGTTGAAGCTCACGGGCCGTCGCCGAGAGATCGGGAAGCACTACTTCCTCGGCCGATCCGGGAAGGAGACGCGTTGTCTCGCCAAGGTTCCCGAGGGCACGATGAAGAGGGATCTCGTCTCGCTGCATGGACTCCTGGGAACGAGCAGCCGCGCGGAGTTCGTGCACCGCATCTACGAGATCGGCGCCTGATCCTCGCGGGTGTCCGGGCGGACATCGCGCCGGATGTCCAAGAGGGCGTCCGAGAGGAGCGTTGTCGCGCGATCCCGCCCGCGTAGCTTGCACGTGGAGGTGCCAGCAATGGCAGGAGAACTGGTTCCGCTCGTCCTGATCCCGCGCTACACGAGCTACGTGGGAGCGTTCGCGTACACGACGATCGGGATGGAGGTCACCGACTACGAGAAGGCGCTCGTCAACGTCTGGCGAGGCCCGCTG
>Ga0187892_10006320_pt1 | contig 17711 bp, 17 predicted proteins | sample MA1701073metaG_FD_139345 | JGI IMG/M metagenome (GOLD analysis project Ga0187892, IMG submission 139345) | Bio-ooze microbial communities from a basaltic lava cave in the Kipuka Kanohina Cave System on the Island of Hawaii, USA - MA170107-3 metaG ... | reverse complement strand
TAGGGTGTAAAGCGCATGAAGTAGTCTCCTTGGTCTGGTTATTCTTTCAGAAAAACAACCGCCATGCGGAAAAGTCAACCCCTAAAACGCGAAACCGGACAGTTATTTAATTTTCGTTCCTTACCTGGGCAACGCCGAAGCAGGGTTGGTCGCAAGCGCGTTCGGATTGCGATTTTCGGTCGTTTCGGGCGGCGTGATGTGTGCCATTGGCACAGGAGCGCTGGCCGTATTGCTGCCCGCGTTTATTCGTTACGACGGGCGCGAAGGGGTGAAGCGCAAAGAAGCCGAAGAGGCTGAACGCGCAAACACGATCTGCTACTGAATCAGGCTAGCGGAGATTGGGACATTCGATGCGGAAGCATTTTCAATTCTCCATTTTCAATTCTCCATTTTTTGCAGGAGGCCGCTTCATTACAAACCATGTCCCACTGTAAAAAATGGAGAATTGAAAATGGAGAATTGAAAATGTTTCTCGCCGATCCATCACGCCAATCTCGCCTGTTTCGGTTTAGCGGATGAACGAAAATATCAGGAGGAAGAATGCAGACACGACAACTGGGAAACAGCGACTTGAACATCACGCCGCTCGGCGTCGGCGCGTGGGCGATAGGCGGCGCGGATTGGGCCTTCGCCTGGGGCGCGCAGGAAGACGACGCTTCGATCCGCGCGATCCACGCGGCGTTGGACGCCGGAATGAATTGGATTGACACCGCCAACGTTTATGGCCTCGGCCACTCGGAAGAAGTTGTGGCAAAAGCACTGGCGGGCCGCGCTGGCAAGCCCTACGTCTTCACCAAGTGCGCTCGCGTGTGGGACGAGAACCGCCGGATCGGCAGATCGCTCAAAGCCGATACCGTCCGCCGCGAATGCGAGGCCAGCCTGCGGCGGTTGAAGTCAGACGTGATTGACCTTTACCAGATTCACTGGCCTGAACCTGAGGAAGAAGTCGAAGAAGGCTGGGCGACGCTCGCTCGCTTGAAAGAGGAAGGCAAAGTCCGCTGGATCGGAGTGTCGAACTTCAACGTTGATCAGATGCGGCGCGCTCAGGCAATCACTCCGATCACTTCGTTGCAACCGCCGTATTCATTGATCCGCCGCGAAGTCGAGCCGGAAATTCTGCCCTATTGCGTCGAGCAGAAGATCGGCGTGCTCGCTTATTCGCCGATGGGATCGGGAATGCTCACGGGCGCGATGACGCGCGAGCGGATCGCCAATCTACCCGAAGATGACTGGCGGCGGCGCGGCCCGCAGTTCCAGGAGCCGCTCCTCACGCGCAACCTGAAATTGGCGGACAAGCTGAAAGAGATTGGCGCACGTCACGGCCACAACGCAGGCGAAGCGGCGATTGCGTGGGTCTTGCGAAATCCGGCGGTGACGGGCGCGATCGTTGGTATCCGCAGCGCCGAGCAGGTCGCGGGCGTCATCGGCGCGATGGAGTTCAGGCTCAGCCAGGACGAGATCAACGAGATCGAGTCATTCGCTCAGAACGCAGGTTGAATAAAAACGCGAAGGCTCGCGGATGAAATTTCCGCGAGCCTTCGCGCAACCAGATGATCCGTTCAATTCATCAACCTTTCATCGTGATCGCGCCGCCAGCGCCCAACGCGTCAAGGTTGAGTTTCAAATTCCACTTCTCATTCGATTTGATCATCTTTTCCCACGTCACTTCGCGGCCTGCGTAAGCGGCCGTTCGACCCAGGATGGTGGTGAGCGTAGTTTCTGCGCCCTGCTCACATTGGTTGTCGAACTTGCCCGCTTTGACGCCTTCGACCAGAGCCTTCATCTTGGTTCCGACAGCGGCGAGCAGATTCACTTTTCCGGTCTCGATCCTGTCGCCGGTCTTCTGACCTTCCTGAACCTGGTTGGAGGTGATCGTCGCCGGCCCGCTCTGGAACGATTCGGCTGCGCCCTTCGTGCCGAAGAAGCGTTCGCCCTGCTGGCGGTAGCCTTTGTTCTTGAACTGGTTCGAGTTGAAGCTGATGTGGACATCGCCTGGATAGGTCAACGTCAGGATGAAGTGATCATTGCAGAGGAAGTCCGCTGGAATGGCGTCAACCTGTTTGCGCATCGCGCGACCGCACGTGCCCACAGCTTTGACCGGGTGCGCTTTCAAGGCCCAGTTGGCGATGTCCAGGATGTGGATGTTCTGCTCGACCAGGATGTCGCCCGACAGCGCCTTGTCGAAGACCCAGTTGCGGACGCGGGCTTCCACATCGGACATGCCGGGTTTGTTCTGGCGGTCGAGGTCGTTGGTGTAATAGAAGGTCTGGCCGAGCACGATGTCGCCGATTTCGCCCGCGTGAATCTTTTCGATCATCCCGCGATAACCTTCGTCGTATCGTTTCTGGAGGCCGACGTGGATGCTGACCTTGCCTTCAGCCTTCTTGCCGGCGGCAATCACGCGCAGGCAGCCACTGACATCGGTCGCTACCGGTTTCTCCAGGTAGACGTGTTTGCCTGCGGCGACGGCGGCTTCGAGGTGATCGGGATGGAAGTACGGAGGGCTGGTGATCAGGACGATGTCCACGTCTTTCGATTGCACAAGCTTTTCGTAAGACTTCGCGCCTCTGAAAAGATTGGCTTCCGCAATCTTTGCCTGACCTTTCTCTTCGGCGAATTTGTCGAAACGCGCTTTGGTTGACTGGACCCGGTCGTCGAACACGTCCATCAGCGCCGTGACGCGAACGTCGGTGTTTTTGACGAACTCCCCGCCGTCGTAATTGCCGCGCCCGCCGCAGCCGATGATACCCAGGCCCGGCGCCGAATTCGCCGTCGAGCCGAACGCGATTGCTGACGGGACGATGAGCAAGCCCGCGCCCGCAACTGCCGTGGTCTTGACGAAATCGCGGCGCGCGAGATTGGAACCTTTGCTGTTTGTGTCTGCTGACTGCTTCTTCATTGCCTTTCCTCCGAGTGATTGGGTTGGTTGTTATTCGATCACTTCCGCGATCTCTTCAAAAGGTTTTTTCGTGATGTCGGGAACTTTGACGCCGGCGGCGGGAAAGCCGACCGGTATCAGCAAGTACGGTTTTTCGTTCTTCGGTCGTTTCAGAATTTCGCTTAAAAAGCCCATCGGGTTCGGCGTGTGCGTCAATGTCGCCAGCCCCGCGTTGTGCAGCGCCGCGAGCAACATTCCACACGCGATGCCGACCGATTCGTTGACGTAGTAGTGTTTGATTTTTTGTTCGCGGCCATCTTGCGCCAGTTCAATGCCGTAATCAATCTTGAAGACGACGATCAGGTAAGGCGCGATTTCCAGAAACTCTTTGCGCCAATCTGTCCCGAGCGGCGCCAGCGCCTGGAGCCATTCGTCGGGAAAACGACCGCCGTAATTCTCGCGCTCTTCCTCTTCGGCGGCCAGGCGGATTCGGCGTTTGATCTCCGGGTTGCTGACGACGACGAATCGCCACGGTTGCTGGTTTGCGCCTGACGGAGCGACGCCCGCGGTCTTGATCGCCAGCTCGATCAATTCAAACGGCACAGGCTCCGGCGAAAACTCACGCACAGTGCGCCGCTGCTTCATCAATTCGTAAAATTCAACGGCGCGGCGGCGCTGCTCTTCGGCTTCGAGCCGTTTGAATTCGAGCGGGATGAATTCGTAAATGGATGACAAGGCGATGACCTCAATTTATTTCCGCAATGGCGATGCCGCTCTCGCCGGCCACCGAGTAGAGCAGATAAGTTTTCCCGCCCTCGCGGAAGATCGCCGGATCGCGCAATTGCCGGACTTTGCCTGGCGCGGCTCCTTCTTTCGACGGAGCGTCGGGCAAGTCTGCGCCTTCATAGCCCATCTCCGGTTTGAGCACTGGCGCCGGTTCGGAAGCGACCCAATCCTTCCAGTCTTTCTCCAACTCGATCCTGGACATCAAGATGCTTTCAGGCGAATCGCCGATGTTGGAATAAAAGACTGACAGGACATTGCCATCAAGCCTCAGAGCCACGTGCCTGACCATCGAACGGCGCGATCCACGCTCGAACGGATTGCCTCCCGGCTCGAAGTTTGTCAGCCCGTCCCGCGAACGATAGAGCACGCCCAGCCTGGCCATCGCGTAGTAATAACCTCTCCACTGAAACACTCGGAAATATGAATCGCCGAGAATCTCTTTTGACGGAGCGAAATGAATGCCGTCTTTCGACGTGGCCGCCAAAGTGACCTGACGGTTCACGGCTTTGACCGGGCCGTGAAAATACATCCGCAACTCGCGCTTCGTTTCGTCAATGTGTACGTCAGGCGAGGCGATGTGGCCGTTGCAAATGGTCTCGTCGAGCTTCAGCGTGCCAGGTTCGTAAATTGACCACGGCCCTTCGAGTTTGTCGGCGTAAGCCAGGCGGATGTATTTGCCGTTGTGATCGGCGAAGTAAAGGTAATAACGGCCCAACGGCTTCGGCAGCCATTTGGGAACGCGAATCAGCGACGGGCCGTTGATGTTGTCTCCAATGGCGCCGAGTTGAGGATGGATGATCGGGTTCTGCTTGAACCTGACTGCGCGCGGGCTATCAGGCGTTGTTGTCAGCGTCGCCACTGCCGACGCGCCGAACGACAGGACGGCGGTGATCAATAAGGCGTAAATGTCCAGCTTCTTCGGTAGCAATGACAGACTCATTATTGCGCCTCAGGATTTCTTGTCTCTCTCAGGATCAATCCATTCGCGGATGATGAAGTCCGGCTGCAGATGGTCGAAGTCTTTGTCGGTTGTCAGCAGAATCGCTTTCATCACACGCGCTGACGCCGCGATCCAGACATCGTTCTTACCCATCGGCCTGCCGAGCAATTCGCTGTATGCGTCTATCGCCGCGTATGTCCGGAATACTTTCTTTCTGTTGATCGGGACGCGCCGGAAATGGGAGAGGACAAATTCCATCTGCTCCTTCTTTTTGGCGCCCCATTTCCACTGGATGGCGAGAGAACGAAGCTCGCCTTCGGTGACGTCGCTGATCATTGGCGGCGGATCGGACGCGAGCAACGAGTAATGATTGTTGACGTACTGCCCAATCCCGTCGCGCCGAATCAGGTGAACCAGAATGTTGGTGTCGAGAAAGTAAACTGTGTCTGCCATTAACTGAGCTTTCTGAGAGCTTCGAACACCTGCTCGTCGGTTTCGTCACCCGGCCATTGACCAAAGACCATATCGGCCAGAGTCTTTCCTTCGGGCAACGACCGCGGCGGTCTGCTTGCTGCCAGCAATTCCAGGCGCGCCTGCTCCGCTTCTTCAGGCGTCTCGTTGAACAACTCAGCCAGGGCGTGAGCGAGCGCGTCCGGGTCCGTGTCTTCGTCTTCTCCTGTCTCTTTCTCCGCGCCATTGATTGGCTGCGCGGCGCCGTTCTCGCTCAGCTTCTGCTCAAGCAAGAAGCCCGCGTAATCGGCAACGCGCGCGCCGATCCGCTCAGCTCTCTCGGTTAGTTGGTTTTCGGTTTCTGGTGAAACGTTGACTTCCATTTCAACCTCCTTCCTACGATTCCGCCAAGCATTGTACCACCGGGCGTGATCACCATCCCATTGCGCAACCGTCCTTGCGCGGATCCGATCCTCCAAACAGCGCGCCCGTCTTCGGATCAATCATAATCGCCTGATAACCGCCGAACATCCCTGGCGAGATCGTCAGCCGGTGACCTTTGGCTTCGAGCGCCTTTCGCACATCCGCTCCGATTGCCGATTCAAGCGCCAACCCGCTGTCGAAGTGTCGAAAACGTGGTTGTTCACCCGCCTGCTGCACGTCCATTCCGAAATCAATAATGTTGAGCAAGACCTGGACATGGCCCTGCGCCTGCATGTCGCCGCCCATCACCCCGAAACTCAGCCACGGGCGTCCATCCTTGAATGCCATCGCGGGAATGATCGTGTGGAACGGGCGCTTGCCACCTTCGAGTTTGTTGGGCGACTGCGGATCGAAAGAAAAACCTGCGCCGCGATTGTGCAGAACGATCCCGGTGTCGGCGGCGACCAGCCCTGATCCAAACGCGCTGAAGATGCTTTGGATGAACGAGACCACATTGCGGTCTTTGTCAACGACTGTCAGATAGGTGGTGTCTTCGCCGCCGCGCGGCCCTGTGCTGGATTGATTCGCGATTCGACCGAGATCAATTCGCTTGCGCAGTTCGGCTGCGTAATCTTTCGAGAGCAGTTTGTCGAGTGGCGCGCGGTAAAAATCGGGATCGGCGATGTGACGAGCGCGGTCAATGAACGCCAGCTTCTTGGCTTCGGTCAGCAGGTGCAGATACTCAGCCGTGTTGTGCCCCAGAGGTTTCAGATCAAAGCCTTCGAGGATGTTCAGCATCTGGATCGCAGCCAGCCCCTGTGTGTTCGGCGGCATCTCGTAGACAGTGTGACCACGATAGGTCGTGCTGATCGGATCAACCCAGTTCGAGGTCTGGTTGGCGAAATCGCGTCGCGTATGCAGACCGCCCTCTTCGTTGAGGAACTTAACGAGCTTGGCCGCAATCTCGCCGCGATAGAAAACCTCTGGGCCTTGCGCCGCAATCTTCCTCAATGTGTTCGCCAGATTTTTGTTCGTGAAGATTTCGCCAACGGCGGGCGGTTTGCCGTTCGGCAAAAACGTCGCGGCGAAGTCAGGATGCTCTTTGTGACTCAAACCGACCTGCCAGTCGGCGGCGATGACATCGGTGACGGGGAAGCCGCGATCGGCGTATTCGATCGCCGGCTGCAAAACCTGGGCGAGCGGCATCGTGCCGTAGCGTTCGATCAGCTTCGCCCAGCCGTCAACCGCGCCCGGAACTGTGACGGTGTGGATTCCTTCTGCCGGCATTTGATCAATGCCGCGTTTTTTCAATTCATCAATGCTGGCGGCCTGCGGCGAGCGTCCGCTGGCATTGAGCGCTTTCAACTCTTTCCTCTTCGCGTCCCAGACGATGGCGAACAGATCGCCGCCGGGGCTGAGCATCATCGGCTCGACCACGCAGAGCACAGCCGCCGCCGCAACCGCCGCGTCAACCGCGTTTCCGCCTTGCTGCAAGACGCGCAAGCCTGCGGCGGAAGCCAATGGTTGGCTGGTCGCGATCATCCCGTTCGTTGCGCGAACGGCTGAGCGCGTCTTGCCGCCGTTCGGAGCCGGTTTGTCGCCGATCTGGTTTTGCGGATTTACTGGAAACATGGGTGCGGCAATCAGAACCATCGAGAACGCCAGGATTACGACCTTCGTGCGTGACATAGGCTTCCTCCGTGTTACTTCGATCGTGTCGGTTGATTCAAAGCAAAGACTGTGGGCGCGCACCGGAGGCTATCATAGGGTTCGGTGATTAGTGAAGCGATTATTCGGTGGATGGCAGCGTCACCGCGCGATCAAACCGGATGCGGAGGATCGTCTCTGGTCCGAGCCTGATCTCGTTGCCTTTGGTGACGAGAATGCCGGCGCCGATCCCGAGGTCGAGACCGATGGGAATGCTCTTCCGGCCGCCGCCCGAAATCCTCCCGACGAGGCCGAGAAGGCCGCCCACGGTCCCGCCGGTAGACATGTTGCGTCCGGTGCGTTTCGCCGAGCGGCCGCCCTCGATTTTGTTTTCATCGCCCTTGGCGCCGAGCTTGTTGTCTTCGGCGTAATCGTCAATCGCGGTGACGACGGCGTAGATCTTTTCGACGCCGTGCGAGAGGCGCATCGCCTCGAAGACGATGGTGATCGAAGCCTCCCGCTGCAAGCGCCGGGCGGCCTGGATTTGCGTGATGCGCCCGGTGAATTCCGCGCCGGCGGGGATGACGACGCGGCCCTCCTCATCGAGCAATTCTTCTTCCAGCACGGCCTTGATTCGATCGCCGGCTTCGTTGAGTTTGGAGCTGATCGGGGTCCGGAGCGCGAGTTTTGCCGTCGCGCCCTGGGCGATTTGCATCTGCGCCTGCGCGGCCAGATGCGCGCTGGCCAGCAGCGTGATGAACAACGTGATGGTGGTGAGTCTCTTCATCTTCGGCCTCCTTGGGGCTGATGAGCGCTACGCCTTGAAAAATGGACTGAGGCTGTCGCGCTCGATTAACAGTCTCAGTTTGACGTTGAAAACGGAGGCGAGCTTACGGCAGCGATGAATGTGGGTGTGAGGCGAGGTGTGACGCTTTTTGAGGGTGTCACAATGATGAGTTGAGCTTCGCGAACGATGGTTTGGCGCCTGAAGCCTGTCTCCTTTTCGCCGCGCGCTCGACTTCGGCCATCGCGCGCAGCAGGTTCTCGCCCAGAACTTTTTTCACGTCGGCGTCGGAATAGCCGCGCTTGAGCAGTTCGTAAGTGATGACCGGCAGCTTCGACACATCTTCCATTCCGGCGGGCGCCAGACCGTCAATGCCGTCGAAATCGGAGCCGATGCCCACGTGGTCAATGCCCGCGACTTTGATCGCGTGCTCGAAGTGCTGCATCAACATCTTCATCGTCGCAGTGTTGGCCGGTTTGGCCGGGTAGGGCGAACCCGTCTTCGCGTATTCGGTGTTGATGAAACCATTGTAGAAATTGATCATCACCACGCCGCCGTTCTTGGCCAGCGCGCGCAGCATGTCGTCCGTCATATTGCGCGGCACGTTGGTCAGCGCGCGGCAGGAAGAATGCGAGGCGATGACCGGCGCCTGGGTCGTTTCGATCACGTCCTGGAAGGTTTCGTCAGAGACGTGCGAGATGTCCACCATCATTCCCAACCGGTTCATCTCGCGCACGACTTCACGCCCGAAATCGCTCAATCCGCTGTGACGTTTTTCCGCCGGGTTGTTAATGCCGCCAGCGGAATCGGCCCAATTGTTGGTGTTCGTGTGCGTCAAAGTCATGTAACGCACGCCGAGCCGGTAAAACTGGCGCAGCGCCGAGAGGCTGTCCTCGATGGCGTGGCCGCCTTCGATACCCATCAACGCCGCGATTTTACCCGTCTTGTGAATGCGGCGGATGTCGTCGGATGTGAAGGCCATCTCCAGCGACTCCGGGTGGCGGCGTACCTGCTCGTAAACTCCGTCAATCATATCCAGCGCGCGCCGCGCCGCGCCGCCTTCCTTCGCGTATTTGGCCGACACGTAGATCGCAAAGAACTCGGCGTCCAGCCCGCCCTCTTTCATTCGCGGAATGTCGGTTTGGAATTTGCCGCTCGTGTCGCGCGCGCCCAGATCGTAGCCTTCGTCCGTGATCGGCGAAGTAACATCATTGTGCGTGTCCACGACGATGGCCTCGCGGTGCAGCTTCATCGCGCGTTCGCGCAGCTTAGCGTCGTTCTGCGGTTGAGAAACCTCGGATGAAAAGAGCGAGCATCCGAGCAAGAGAGCAAAGAGGATTGAAGCGAGCCAGTGATTCATAATTTTCACGGAAATGACATAGTCTTCAGGAAAAAGAAAAGTACCGCAGACTGTCCAGTCTGCGGGGGCTTTCTCTACTCGGAACTTGTCGCGGGACGAGCGCCTCCAATCAGAGCCCCTGGGTTTCTTTGAGTTGTTCACTGATCAAGCCTCCGCAGACTGGACAGTCTGCGGTACGTTTTGCGGCGAATTTCGGTCACTCTTCGGCAACACTTTTTCTTTAAGGTTATAGATCAGTTCCTTCCTGTCAATTTTTAGCCACCGCGCCGATCTTTGCCAGCGAAGGTTTCGCGCCCGAAGCCTGAAGTTTCTTCGCCACGCGCTCAACTTCGGCCATCGTACGCAGGAAGTTTTCGCCCAACACTTTTTTCACATCGGCGTCTGACCACCCACGCTTGAGCAGCTCGTAAGTGATCGCGGGCAGCTTGGAAATATCCTCCATCCCTTCGGGCAACTGGCCGCCGACGCCATCGAAATCCGAGCCGATGCCGACGTGATCAACGCCAGCGACCTTGGCGATGTGGACGAAGTGTTCGATCAGCATGTCGAGCGTGACTCGCGGCGGCGGGCCTTGCAGTTCGCGCAGCTTGGCGCGCATCGTCGCCGGGTCGCCGCTGTATTGATTGCGAATCTCGTCCATCTTCGCCTGCGTCCCGGCGTTGGGCTTGACGTACTTTGTATTGACGAAGCTCCTGCCGAAATTGACCATCACGACTCCGCCTTTTTGGGCGACGGCTTTGAGCATGTCGTCGGTCATATTGCGGGGGATGTCTGTCAACGCGCGCGCCGATGAATGTGAAGCGATGACTGGCGCCTGGCTGACTTCCACCGCATCCCAGAACGTTTTGTCCGCGACGTGCGAAATGTCCACCATCATCCCCAGGCGGTTCATTTCGCGCACGACCTCGCGTCCGAACTCGGTCAGCCCGTTGTGGTGTTTGACGTTCTGATTGTTGCTGTCGCCTGACGAATCGGCCCAATTGTTCGTGTTCGAGTGGGTCAAGGTCATGTAACGCACGCCGAGCCGGTAAAACTGCCGCAGCGCCGAGAGGCTGTCTTCGATGGCGTGGCCGCCTTCAATGCCCATCAACGCGGCGATCTTGCCGGTTTTGTGAATGCGGCGAATGTCGTCAGCGGTAAAGGCCATTTCGAGCGATTCGGGATGGCGGCGAGCCTGTTCGTAAACTCCATCAATCATCTCCAGCGCGCGTCGGGCTGATCCGCCGTTGCGCGCATAACTGGCTGAAACGTAGATCGCAAAGAACTCCGCGTCCAGTCCGCCTTCTTTCATTCGCGGAATGTCGGTTTGCGTCCTGCCGCTCGTGTCGCGCGCGCCCAGATCGTAGCCCTGGTCGGTCATCGGCGAAGTGATGTCGTTGTGCGTGTCAATGACGATGGCTTCGCGATGTAGTTTCATGGCGCGTTCGCGCAGCTTCGCGTCATCGGTTGAACTTGATTGGGATTGCGAGAAGACGACCGGGAGCGAGAGCAATCCGCAGACTGACACTGCGACGAACAGAAGAACCTTTGCCGGCATAGCCCATCCTTTCTGATTCTGAAAGACGTTTGATTTTGATTGGAACTTCGATCCGCCCGACCTGTGATTGAGGCGGCGGGGTATTTTGTTCCCGCAATCCGTTTTGCGCAAGATGGTGGTGGAGGCTTTGTAAACATTGACGAGGCTCAGATGACTCCGTATGATCGAAATGGAGGTGATGGCTATGACCAATCACAGTGAGAATGAAACGACCGACCAACTGCCGCCGCCTTCTCACGAAGCGCGTATCACCGTGCTCGAAGCAGGCTTCGCCGCTCAACAGTCCACACTCAATGAGATAAATGCCAAGCTCGATGCGGTTATCAAAATGCAGCAAGACATGCTTGCGACGCAGCGAGAAATGTATGTTGATTTGCGCGGGCGGCTTTCCACCATCGAGCGAGACATCTTCCAAATTAAACAAGACATTCAGCCCGACTCGTTTCAAAACCGGTTGATGCGCATAGATCAATAACGCTGCAACTCGGCTCCAAACTTGACGCTGTTTTGACGCGACACCTATAATCCACGTTTTCATAATGACGGGCTGAAATCGCCGTCAGCAATGGCTTTGGATGAACCTGGCGCTGCCCCCGTGAAGTGATGACCGAATTCGCGCGACTGCTCAAATACCTCAGGCCCTACCGCCTCATCTTCGCGGTTTCCATTGTCCTGATGATCGCGACCGGATTGTTGGAAGGCGCCACGATCCTGCTGTTGCAGCCGATCTTTGACACATTGTCGGGCGGCCAGATCGCGGGGGGCGTGTTCGCCAATCTGCCGTTCAGCCGGTATTTGCCGGAAGCCGGCAGGGTTGATCTTCGGCTCATCGCGTTCCTGCTCATCGGCTTCACGCTGGCGAAAGGAGTGGCCGAATATTTTTCGTCGTATTCGATGAGCCACATTGGCCAGCGGGTGATCGCCGATGTGCGCTCGTCGCTTTACGATCACATCATCCGGCAGGCCGCGCCGTTCTTTTCCAAACATTCGACCAACCAGTTGACCGCGCATTTGATAAGCGACGCCGCGCTGGTCGAACGGGCGGTATCGGACACGCTGCGCGATTTGCTGCGCGAATCGGTCAGCCTGATTGTTTATCTGGCGCTGCTCTTCACGTTCAATTGGCGGCTGGCGGCGGTGTTGCTGCTGCTGGGGCCGCCTGTCGCTTATCTGACGACGAATTTCAACCGCCGATTGCGCCATTACATCAATTCGCGGCAGCAAAGCGGCGCCGAGATGCTGGACGTGGCGCAGGAAGCGATCTCTTCGCAGCGCGTGGTCAAGGCTTTCGGGATGGAAGATTACGAGAGCCGCCGGTTCCGCGATTCGGCGCGCAAACAGATGCGCGATCAGTTGCGCGCGATGCGGATTTATTTCCTCTCGCCGATTGTGCTGGAAACCGTGGGCATCGTCGCGGTGGCCGCGCTGTTGATTTACGCGCATCGCAGCATCGTCGCGGAGGAGATGAGCCTGGGCGCTTTCGCCGCTTTTCTGGTGGCCATGTTCAAAGCCTACGATCCGATCCGCCGCCTGAGCCGTTTGCAGCACGATTTGCAGCAGGGGATCGCGTCGGCTTCGCGCATCTTCAAAGTAATGGATGAGCGGGTGGAGATGCGCGACAAACCCGGCGCTGTGAAACTCGAACGTTTTTCGCGTGAGATCGAGTTTCGCCACGTCTCGTTCAGCTATGGCGCAGGGTTTGATCTGCCGGTGCTCGAAGACGTTTCGTTCAAAGTCCGCGCGGGCGGGATGGTGGCCATCGTCGGTCAGAGCGGCGCGGGCAAAAGCACGTTGACCAATCTGATCCCGCGTTTTTACGACGTGAGCGAAGGCGCGGTGTTGGTTGATGGCCACGACGTGCGCGACCTGCAGATCGCTTCGTTGCGCCGCCAGATCGCGGTCGTCACGCAGGAAGTTCATTTATTCAACGACACCGTGCGCGCCAACATCGCTTATGGCGCGTATGGCCGCAACGACGGCGACGCGGCAGTCAAACAGGCCGCGCGCGCGGCGCTGGCCGACGAATTCATCAGCCGGTTGCCGAACGGATACGACACCGTGATCGGCGAACGCGGCTTGATCCTTTCGGGCGGACAACGCCAACGCCTGGCGATTGCCCGCGCGATTTTGAAAGACGCGCCGATCCTGATTCTGGACGAAGCCACCAGCGCGCTCGACACCGAAAGCGAGATGCTGGTTCAACAGGCATTGAACAATCTGATGGCCGGCCGCACGACGATTGTCATCGCGCACAGGCTTTCAACCGTGCGCCGCGCTGACAAGATCATCGTGATGGATGCAGGGCGCATCGCCGAAATGGGCGCGCATCAGGAGTTGCTTGCGCGCGGCGGCATTTATCGCAGGCTTTATGAATTGCAGTTCGTAGAAGAAGAGGCAGTCGGCGCCTAGTTGTCGGTGGTCGGCAGTTAGCGGCTGCGGCCAACCGGCGACCGGAGAAACAATGCTCAAAAGCATGACAGGTTACGGACAGGGGACAGCGGCTGGCGAGAAATTCGCCGTGACGGTTGATTTACGTTCGGTGAACAACCGCAATCTGGACATTCACTGGCGCGCGCCGTTGGATTTGGCGTCGCTCGAAATCCCGCTCAAAAAGCTTGTTCAGGCCGCAGTCTCGCGTGGGCGAGTTGATGTGACGATCAATTTTACGCAAACGGCTGATACGACTTATGAACTCAATCGCCCGCTGATTCGCGGTTTCCTCGAAGCGTTGCGAACGATGCGCGACGAATTCGGATTGGCTGGCGAAGCCGATCTGGCGACGATCGCGCGGCTGCCGAACGTGTTACTGCCTTCCACCGGCGCCAACAGTTTGAGTGACGCGGTGATCGAAGGCATTGAAGCCGCGATGACACACGCCTTGACCGCTCTGGTCGCGATGCGCGCGGTCGAAGGTCACGAATTGCAGAAAGAGATGCTGGCGCGCATCGGGCGCATCGAGAAAAATGTCGCCGTCATCGAATCGGGCGCCGACGGCCTGATCGCTGCTTACCGCGACAAACTGAGAAAGCGCATCGAGGAATTGCTGGATAAAAATTCGATTGACGAAACGCGGTTGGCGCAGGAGGTTGCGTACCTGGCCGAACGCAGCGACATCACCGAAGAGATCGCGCGGTTGAAGAGCCACTTGGCGCAGTTGCGCGAGTTGCTTGGCAGCGACGGTGAAATCGGCAAGAAGCTGGATTTCCTGTTGCAGGAGACCAACCGCGAAGCAAATACCATTTTGTCGAAATCGTCAGAGCTTTCAATCTGCGACTCGGCGATTGAAATCAAAACCGAAGTCGAGAAGTTGAGAGAACAGGCGCAGAATGTTGAGTAATGAAGATCGAGGATTGAGAATCGAGGATCGAAGATCGTAGTCGAAATTAGCCTCGACCTTCGACCCCTGGTCTTTGATCCTCGATCCTCGATCCTCGATCCTCGATCCTCGATCCTCGATATGATTGGCAACCTGATCATCGTTTCGGCCCCGTCCGGCGCGGGTAAAACGACTCTCACCGGCGGGGCGGTCGAACGCGACCATCTGGTGAGGACTTCCATTTCGTTCACCTCGCGCGCGCCGCGCGCCGACGAAAAGGATGGCGTTCATTACCATTTCGTTTCGCGCGCGGAATTCGAGGCGATGATCGAACGTGGAGATTTTCTGGAATGGGCTGAAGTGCATAGCAATCTCTACGGCACTTCGCGCCGCCTGGTCGAAGAGATGCGCGCCGCGGGTTTCGACGTGATCCTGACCATTGACGTTCAGGGAGCGGCTCAGGCGCGAGGGCTGTTTCCCGACGCGATCAGCGTCTTCATTTTGCCCCCGACGCGTCAGGCGCTGATCGAACGTCTGGAAATTCGCGGGGCGAACGACGCCAGTGATCTGGGGCTGCGATTGAGCAACGCCGTTGGTGAAATTGAGCAATACGTGAATTTCGATTACGTCGTCGTCAACGACGATCTGAACAAAGCGGTTGATGAGTTGACCGCAATCATTGTGGCTGAACGCTGCCGCCTGAAACGCCGCAGCGGAACTGCCGGACAAATTCTGCAAACTTTCAAAGCACAAACAAGGAGTAACTGAGATGGCTGAAAAACAGGAGAACACTGAAACGCTCATACCTGCAATTGACAGCAAATACCGCAAGATTCTGATTGCCGCCAAACGCAGCAAACAGATTCAGAAAGGCGCGCAACCGCGCGTCAATATGGGCAATTCCAAAGCGACGCGCGTCGCCCTGGAAGAAGTCGAGCGCGGGTTGATCAACTTCGAGATCGTCAGCAAAGCTGAGAAGTGAGAGAGAGGGGGAGACAAGGAGAGGGGGAGAAGGGGGGAAAGAGGTCAATATTTCTTCCCGCCCACGCTCCCCCACCCTCGCACTCTTTCAGACCACAAAGGATGTCATGCGCGTTCTTCTTGGTGTCACGGGATGTATTGGCGCATACAAGGCTGCCGAAGTCCTGCGCGGGTTGCAGCGGCGTGGCGCGCAGGTGCGCGTCGTGATGACTCGACACGCGACAGAGTTCGTGCGACCGCTCACCTTCGAAGCTCTGTCGGGCCAGCCTGTGATCGTCGAGATGTTCGACCGTCCGAACTATGCGGCGATTGAACACATTTCAGTCGCGCGCGAAGCCGATCTGCTGCTGGTCGCTCCGGCGACGGCGAATGTGATCGCCAAGTTCGCTCACGGCGTGGCGGACGATTTCCTTTCGACGGTTTATCTGTCCAACACCAATCCAGTCTTGATCGCGCCCGCAATGAACGTCGAGATGTGGAACCATCCCGCGACGCAATCGAACCTGAAAATCCTCAGCGAACGTGGCGTCTTGTTTGTCGAACCAGGCGTCGGTTATCAGGCTTGCGGCGAAGTTGGCCCAGGCCGTCTGGCCGAGCCGGAAGAGATCGTCGAACGCGCGCTCGAAATCCTCAAATCTCGAATCTCAAATCCCAAACCTCAGGATTTTGTTGGCGAACATGTGATGATCACCGCTGGCCCGACGGTCGAAGACCTGGATCCCGTCCGCTTCATCACCAACCGCTCTTCGGGCCGGATGGGATACGCGATGGCCGAAGCCGCGCGCGATCGCGGCGCGCGCGTGACTCTGGTTTCCGGGCCGGTGAAATTGGCCCCGCCACCCGGCGTCGAAACGATCAGCGCGCGTTCGACCCGCGAAATGTTTGAAGTGGTAATGAGCCGCGTCGCCGATGCCTCGGTTTTCATTGGCTCTGCGGCGGTGGCTGATTTCCGCCCGGCCAGTCGCGCCGAGCAGAAGATCAAGAAAAATGGGCGCCGGAAGATCATCATCGAGCTGGAAGAGACCGAGGACATCATCGCGGCCGTCGGCGCGGCCCCGAACCGCAGCGCGCGCATCGTCGCAGGCTTCGCCGCCGAATCGCAATCGCTGATCGAATACGCTGAGCGGAAGCTGCGCGAGAAGGGGCTGGATTTGATCGTCGCCAACGACATTACGCGCAGCGATGCCGGGTTCGACGTGGAAACCAACGCCGCGACGATCATCAAACGCGACGGCTCGCGCGTCGAATTGCCGTTGCAGAGCAAACGCGAACTGGCTGATCGCGTGCTCGACGAGATTGCGAGGTTGCGACAGACCGCAAATTGATTCCTGATTATGGATCCCCGAGAAGAATTCCACGAACTGATCGCTCAGGCGAAAGAGCATCTGCGCTATTTCAGCGAGCTTGGTTTGACGAGCATCGGTGAAAGATCGAAACCTGCTGCGGCGATTCTGGCGCAATCCGGGAGTCAGACTTCAGAGCCGGCGATGCCAATCGCTCCTGCGAAGACGGAGCAGGGGAAGCCTGCGCCAGCGGTCATTTCGCCGCCACAATTCCTTCCGAAACCGACCACCACTATGCCCACGAAAAAAGAAACGTCCACCGAGCCTTCGCTCTTCTCCGAGCCTTCGCTTTTTGGCGAAGCCTCCGCCCCGACGGTCGAGGAGCAGCAAGCCGACGAAACCCTCGAAGACATCCGCCGCGACCTCGGCGAGTGCAAACGGTGCAAGCTCTGGTCTACGCGGACCAACATCGTTTTCGGCGAAGGCAATCCGAAGGCCGAGTTGATGTTCATCGGCGAAGGCCCAGGCGCGGACGAAGACGCCAGCGGTCGTCCTTTCGTTGGTCGCGCCGGTCAATTGCTCACCAAGATGATCGAAGCTATTGATCTCAAACGCGAAGATGTTTACATCGCCAACGTGGTCAAATCACGCCCGCCCGGCAACCGCGCGCCCGAAGCTGACGAAGTCAAAGCCTGCATTCCGTTCCTCTTTCGCCAGATCGCCACGATTCATCCCAAACTCATCGTCGCGCTCGGCAACCCGGCGATGCAGGCGTTGCTCGACACGAAGATCGGCATTACGAAAATGCGTGGCGAGTTTCAGCCCTACCGGCGAATCCAGGGCATCTGGGTGATGCCGACTTTCCATCCGGCTTACCTGCTGCGTTCGCCCGACAAGAAGCGCGAAGCCTGGGAAGATTTGAAGAAAATCCGCAGCTTCCTGCGCGGCGAGATAGAACCGTAACTTCCGATGTCTGTCGATTCACTGATCAGGGAGAACACGCTGCTCGCGCCGTTCACCACTTTGAAGATTGGCGGGGCGGCGCGTTTTTTCGCCGAAGCGCGGAGCGAAGCTGATTTGCTCGTGGCGCTCGAGTTTGCTGAACGACAGCAACTCCCCATCTTCATTCTCGGTGGCGGCAGCAACGCGCTCATCGCCGACGAAGGCTTCCCAGGGTTGGTCGTGCGCGTGGCGATCGAAGGCGTCGTGTGGCGCAATGAAGGCGAGAAGGTTCTGGTCACTGCCGGCGCAGGCGAAGATTGGGATGAACTGGCTCGCCGATGCGTCGAGCGCGATCTGGCGGGCGTCGAATGTTTGAGCGGAATT
>Ga0187892_10006319_pt1 | contig 17713 bp, 19 predicted proteins | sample MA1701073metaG_FD_139345 | JGI IMG/M metagenome (GOLD analysis project Ga0187892, IMG submission 139345) | Bio-ooze microbial communities from a basaltic lava cave in the Kipuka Kanohina Cave System on the Island of Hawaii, USA - MA170107-3 metaG ... | reverse complement strand
GGGGTTCTCCTCTCCGAGGGTTGAGGTCTTCGAACAACCCCAGTTCCTCAGAGAGCACCCTCAGGTGTCAACAACGTCCTTGGGACCCACAGCTAGTGCAAGCGGCGCGCTTCGCGCCGCGCGCAGTGAGCCGAAGGCGAACGGAGTCACGACAGCTGCGTTCCGGCGGCGGGACGCCTCCGACGGGCATGTCCTGGATCGCCCTCCTAAACTCCGCACCTCCTCCGGAGGCTTCATGCGCAACCCCCGCAACTTCGCCAAACCCCTCGCGATCGGGGCGCCGAAGCCGTGGAACGACATCCCGGTGCGCCCGTCGCGCATGATCCACTTCTTCGATCCTTCGAATCCGCGCATGGCCTCGAAGGTTCCCGACATCGCGAAGAAGGTGGACATCCTGCTCGCGAACCTCGAGGACGCGATCGAGATCAAGAACAAGGTGGCGGCGCGCGAAGGCCTGGTGAAGATCGCGAACGAGACCGACTTCGGCGCCACGCAGTTCTGGACGCGCGTGAACTCGCTCGACAGCCCCTGGTTCCTCGACGACATGCTCACCGTGATCGCCGGCGCCGGGCACAAGCTCGACGTGGTGATGATCCCGAAGGTCGAGGGGCCGTGGGACATCCACTTCGTGGACCAGCTCCTCGCGCAGCTCGAGGCGAAGCACGGCCTCCAGAAGCCGCTGCTCGTCCACGCCATCCTCGAGACGGCGCTCGGCGTCGCGAACGTGGAGGAGATCGCGGGCGCCTCGCCGCGCATGCAGGGCATGAGCCTCGGACCGGCGGACCTCGCGGCGTCGCGGCGCATGAAGACCACGCGCGTCGGCGGCGGGCACCCCGGCTACCTGGTGCGCGAGGATCCCGACCCCGCGCATCCCGACGCGCCGCGCGCGACGGCGCAGCAGGACCTCTGGCACTACACCATGGCGCGCATGGTGGACGCGTGCGTGTCGACCGGGATTCTGCCCTTCTACGGCCCCTTCGGCGACATCGGCGACCCGATCGCGTGCGAGGACCAGTTCCGCAACGCGTTCCTGATGGGCTGCGTGGGCGCCTGGTCGCTGCACCCGTCGCAGATCGACATCGCGCGCCGCGTGTTCAGCCCGCCGCCCGAGGAGGTGGCCTGGGCGCGCCGCGTGATCGAGGCGATGGGGGACGGCTCCGGCACCGTGATGCTCGACGGCAAGATGCAGGACGACGCCACCGTGAAGCAGTGCCGCGTGATGGTGGGCCTCGCCAAGCTGATCGGCCGTGGCGACCCGGAGATGGCGCAGGCCTACGCCTTCTCGAAGCGCGACCTCGACGACTAGCGCGCCCGCTGCGCCAGGTAAGCCGCCATGCGCGGCGCGATCGCCTCGCGCAGCGCGACCACGGCGTTCACGGGGCGCATCGGCACATCGAGACGGCGGATGCGTCCCGTCGGGTCGAGCGAGATCAGGTCGATGCCCTGGAGCTCGAGCCCGCCGACCCGGCCGCGGAACTCGAGCGCGAATTCGCCGCCCTGCTTCCATTCGCGGTGATAGGTGAAGCCCTCGACCGTCTCGAGGATCAGGCCGAGCAGGTGCTGGACGAGGGCCGCGCCGCGCAGCGGCTCCCGGTAGGGCGGCGCGCCGATCTCGACCTCGGGCGTGAGCAGCGGCGCGAGCGCCGCGAGGTCGCGCTCGCGCACGATCCGATGCCACTCGGCGAGGAAGGCGTCGGGCGTCATCTCTGTCTCCGGTAGTGGTAGGCGTAGCGCGGCAGGAAGCCGGCGCGGGTGTAGAGCCTCCGCGCCGGCGCGTTGTCCGTCTCGACCTGGAGGTAGAGCCTCTCCGCGCCGCGATCCCGCGCCCAGCGGGCGAGGGCGCCGAGCACGGCGTCGCCGAGCCGCTTCCCGCGGAAGCGCGGCAGCGTGAGCATCGAGAACACGCCGGCCCAGGGCGGGGCCGCGACGCCGAGCCCCACCGCGGCGGGCTCGCCGCCGGCGCGCACCAGCGCGAAGCCGGCGCGGCCGGCGAGCTGGCCGAGCATGCCGCGATACACGTCCACGGCCTCGGCGCGGAAGCGTCCCTGCCGGCCCGAGACGTCGAACCAGTCCTCCGAGAGCCCGTCGCTGCAGCGCGCCTCGAAGCCGTCCGGCGTCGCCAGCGCCGCCACGGCGGCGACGCTCGATACCTCCACGCTCACCGGCGAGTGCGTCTCGTACCCGCGCGCGGCGAGCGCGGCGTCGAGCTCGGGCGGATCCGCCGCGGCCGAGATCTGGTAGCACGCAGGGGCGCCGCGCTCCGCGTAGAAGCGTTCGACCGCCGCGATGCGTCCGTCGAGCGACAGCTCGCTCCCGCCCGGCCCCGGCCACACCGAGGAGCCGCGGTTCGTGACCCCGTGGTTGAAGCGCATGCGCCAGCCGCCGAGCGCGCGCACCTCCGCCGCCGGCCACGCGTCGAAGGCGGCCCGTTCGATCGCGAGGATCTCGGCGCCTCCCATGAGCCCGGTATCGTAGGGTCCTTCGGTCCAGGAGGCTGCGATGAAGCTCGGCATCTTCGGCATCAACACCGGTCCCTGCGCCGCACCCGAATGCGCCGCGAACGTGGCGCGCGCGGCGGAGGCGGCGGGCTTCGAGTCGGTGTGGACCGGCGAGCACGTGGTGCTGCCCGATCCACAGGCGCCGCCCTCGCCGGCGCCGCCGCAGCATCCGATGCTCGACCCCGCGGTCGCGCTCGCCTTCCTCGCCGCCCACACCCGGCACCTGCGCCTCGCCACCGGGATCATCATCCTGCCGCAGCGCAATCCGGTGGTGCTCGCGAAGGAGCTCGCGAGCGTGGACGTGCTCTCGCAGGGGCGCCTGGTCTTCGGGCTCGGCGCGGGCTACCTGAGACCGGAGTTCGACGCGCTCGGCGCCGCGTTCGGCGACCGCGGCGCGCGCACCGACGAGTACATCGACGCGCTGCGCGCGCTCTGGACGGAGGCGAAGCCCGCCTTCGCCGGCCGCACGGTGCGCTTCGCCGGCATCGACGCGCAGCCGCGCCCCGTGCAGAAGCCGCACCCGCCGATCGTGGTGGGCGGCACCAGCCCGGCGGCGCTGCGCCGCGCGGTGACGCGGGGCAACGGCTGGTACGGCTTCCTGCGCGACCTCGATGCGGCGAAGGGGGACCTCGCGGGGCTCGCCGCAGCGCGCCGCGAGGCGGAGCGCCCGGCGTCGCTCGGCGCGCTCGAGCTCTCGGTGACGCCGCTCCCGCGCATCGGGCTCGACGACGCGCAGCGCTACCGCGACCTCGGCGTCGAGCGCCTCGTACTGCTCCCGCCCGCGCGCGACGAGGCCGCGATGCTGCGCTGGGTGGACGAGACGGCGGAGACGCTGGTGCGGAAGCTCGCCTGATGCGCCTCGGCCTCGTGCTGCGCACGATGGGCGAGCAGTCCACCCGAGAGGCGCTGCTCGGCTGCGCCCGCGCCGCGGAGGCGGCCGGCCTCGACGAGCTCTGGGTGGTGGACCACGTCGCGATCCCGCCCGACGACGCGGAAGGGTCGGGCGGGCGCTACCTCGATCCGCTCACGACGCTCGCCTGGCTCGCCGGCGCGACGGAGCGCATCGGGCTCGGCACCGCGGTGCTGGTGGTGCCCTACCGCCCGGCGCTGCCCACGGCGAAGGCGCTCGCGACGCTGCAGGAGCTCTCCGGCGGGCGGCTCGCGCTCGGCGTGGGCGTCGGCTGGATGGCGCCCGAGTTCCGGGCCCTCGGCGTGGCGCGCGAGCAGCGCGGTCGCATCACGGACGAGACGCTCGCGCAGTGGCGCGCCTGGTTCGCGTCCGACGAGGCCGAGGCGAACGGGCAGAAGTTCCTGTTCCGCCCGCGCCCGCCGGCTCCGCCGATCTTCGTCGGCGGCCAGCCGCCGCACGCGCTCGAGCGCGCCGTGGCGCTGGGCGAGGGCTGGATGCCGATGGGCGCCGATCCCGAGAAGCTGCGCCCGCACGCCGAGCGCCTGCGCGCGCTCGCGAAGGAGCGGGGCCGCGCGCCGCTCGAGATCGCCGCGCTCGGCGCGCTCCCGCTCGACGACCCCCCGCGTGCCCGCGAGCAGCTCGCCGCGCTGGCGGAGATCGGCGTGACGCGACTGGCGCAGGGCGCGCGGTATGTGGACGTCGCGCAGTTCCGGGCGACCGCGAAGCAGCTCGCGGCGCTGCGCGCCTAGCGCCGCCGCGCCTTCGCGTCCGTGCGCAGCACGCGCGCGCGCACCCAGCTCGCAAGGTGGTCGCGCAGCTCGCGCGCGGCCTCGAACTCGATGGCCAGCAGCGTGAGCCCGGCCGCGATCGAGAGCAGGCCCGGTCCGGGCAGCACGAGCATGGCGATGCCCGCGACCACCACGACGCCGCCCACGATCGCGATGCCCGCGCGGAAGGTTTGTCGCCAGACCTCGCGCGCGAGTCGCTTCATCGATCCTGCTTCGGCTGATCGCTTCGCAGGCTGAACAGGTCTTCGACGGTGACGATCGCGCGGTCGAGGCCGGAGGGCTCCTCCGGCGCCGGCGGCGTCACGAACCAGAGCGCCAGGTAGAGGCCGGCCGCGAGGACGCGGATGCCGGGCAGCGCGATGGCGAGCACGAAGGCCGCGCGCAGCGCCGGCAGCGGCACGTCGAGCTCGCGGGAGAGGGCCGTGCACACGCCGGCGAGCCGGCGCTGGGGCCCGCCGCGGTGCCATTCGGAGAGGGGCCGGCGGCGGCGCTCGGTCGAGACGGGGTGCTCCATGGATCCTCCGGGGCGCGCGGAACGCAGGTGCTACGCGCGGGTGCGGCCCCCGGTTCAGCGCGCCGCACCGGCCTCGGAGCGGATGCGGAAGATGCGGATGCCGGCGTGGACGTGCGTCCCGAGCGCGAGGTAGGCGAGCACCGCCTCGACGTAGCCCGTGAGGCCGGCGACCAGGGACAGGAACAGGCGGCCGTCCCGCCCGAGCAGCAGCCAGCGCCAGCGCCCGTCGCGCTCGTCCGCCCAGCGCCGTGCGAACTGCGTGCCGTACTTCTCCTTCACCAGCATGCTGAGCGAGCTGCCCGCGACGGCCGCGAAGCCGAGCGCCACCGCCGAGTTGCCCGCGCCCATCAGCCAGGCGTAGAGGGTCATGCCCCCGATCAGGGCGGCGTCGCCGACGCGGTCGAGGAGCGCGTCGTAGACGCCGCCGAAGGGCGAGTCCTGGTAGCGGATGCGCGCCACCTCGCCGTCCACGCCGTCGAGCACGGAGGCGAACTGCGCCACGAGGCCGCCCGTGGTGGCGTGGCCCATCGCGAACGAGGCGCCCGCCGCGAGGGTGGCGCCGAACGAGGCGAGCGAGATCTGCCAGGGCGAGACGTTCCGCGAGAGCAGGCGCTCGGTGATGCGGCGCGAGAGCGGCTGGTTCAGGTGGCGCGCGATGAGACCGTCGGAGACGCCGACGGCCGCGGCCAGCACCTTGCGGCGGGCGAGCGCGATGTCGTCGGGCTGGACCGCCGGATCGCTGCGTACGGCCTGCCAGAGCTCGGCCACGCTGCGCGTGGCGACGGGCTCGCGGCGCGCCACCAGCGAGAGCGCGTTCTCGAGCGAGCGCGAGTCGGGCGGCGCGTCGTCGAGCGCCCGCGCGAAGGAGCTGGAGACGCGCGCGAGACCCACCAGCACGCCGTCGGGCGCGCGCAGCCCCTGGCCGGCGCGGCTCACGCCTTCGCCCGGCCCGAGGCCGCGGCGCGCCGCGTGCCAGCCGGCCACGCGCGGCGCGCCGTCCTGCGCGGCGAGCGCGTCGCGGCGGAAGTCCACCGCCACCACCGTGGCGACGGCGCCCTCCGTCTCCTCCGCGAAGCGCGCGAGCAGGCGCCGGTCGAACCAGTAGTCGCTGCGCGCGAGCAGGAGCGCCTCGTCGCCGTCGAGCCAGGCCCCGAGCCGCTCCACCGGCACGAGCCGCGTCTCGGCCTCGCGACAGCGCCCGGCCGCCAGCAGGGCCACGACGCGGGCCGCGGCGTCGGCGTCCCCGGTCACGACCAGCTCGCGCACGCCGGCCCGGAGCAGCGCGAGCGCCGTGCGCTCGACCGGATGGAGGCCGAACAGGGCCGTCGCGCCGAGGCTGCTCCCCGGCGGCGCGAAGAGGATGGCGCGGCTAGGCCTCGCCATGGCCGGCCACGAACTCCTCGACGCGGCGCGCGGCGGCGCCGTCGCGCATCTGCACGGGCGGGTGCTTCATGCCGAAGGCCGAGACGGCGAGCAGCGGTCCCGCGAGGCCGCGATCGCGCGCGAGCTTCACCGCGCGCACCACGTCGATCACGATGCCGGCCGAGTTCGGCGAGTCCTGCACCGAGAGCCGCGCCTCGAGCTCGATCGGGGCGCCGCCGAAACCGGTGCCCTCGACGCGCAGGAAGCACACCTTGTTGTCCTGCTGCCAGGGCACGTAGTCGCTCGGGCCCACGTGCACGTTGTCGGCGTCGAGCTCGTAGGGGAGCTGCGAGGTGACGGCCTCGGTCTTGCTCACTTTCTTGGAGGCCAGGCGCTCTCGCGAGAGCATGTTCAGGAAGTCGGTGTTGCCGCCGGTGTTGAGCTGGTAGGTGCGCTCGACGCGCACGCCGCGCTCGGCGAACAGGCGCACCACCATGCGGTGGAAGATGGTGGCGCCGACCTGGCTCTTGATGTCGTCGCCGGCGCACGGAATTCCCGCGGACCTGAAGCGCTCGCCCCACGCCGGATCCGACACCACGAAGACGGGGATGCAGTTCACCAGCGAGACGCCGGTGGCGAGGCAGGCCTCGGCGTAGGCGTGCACGGCCCGCGTGGAGCCGACGGGCAGATAGCAGAGCAGGATCTCGGCGCCGCTCTCGCGCAGCGCAGGCTCGAGATCGACGGGCGGCTCGTCGGCGACGCGGAAGGAGCGCTCCTCGGCGTAGTCGCTCATGTGCTTCGCGACGCCGTCGAGCACCGGGCCCATCTGCACCACGACCTCGCTCTTCGCGATCTCGTCCGCGATGACGCGGCTGCAGTTCGGCGGCGCGAACGCGGCTTCGTGCAGCGGCCGGCCCACCTTGCGGCGGTCCACGTCGAACGCGGCCACCACCTCGACGTGCTCGGGCCGATAGCCGCCCAGCTCGAGGTGCAGCAGCCCCCACGCCTCGTGCGCCTCGCGCGGCAGGCGCCGGTAGTGCTCGATGCCCTGCAGGAGGGCGCTCGCGCAGTTGCCGACGCCGGCGATGGCGACCTGGATGCGGGTCATTGCTTGATCCACTCGAAGCACTGCACCTCGATCATGAGGGGCAGCCGGTAGCGCACGTAGAAGTTGTGGAGCTTGAGGAAGCCGTAGTCGTCGAGGCCGCGCTCGACGAGCTCGACCTCGGCGTCGCGCTCCTTCCACTTGCGCGCGCGCTCGAGCATCTCGTCGAGCTCGGCGGGGGTCGTTACCGAGAGGCCGAAGTGGTCCATGCCCGGGCAGCGCAGCGGATCCTTCGCCGCGGCGAGGTACACGAACTGCTCGTGGCTCCAGCAGCGCAGCACGAACAGCTCGCGGTCCTTCGTGAGCGTCGGCATCTCGTCCCAGCCGAACACGTCGCTGTAGAAGGCGAGCAGCTCGCGGCGGCCGGCCTCGTCGAGCAGCTCGGCGGGCACGGAGATCGCGACGTGGTTGAAGCGCCCGTGGGGCTTGCGAGCAGGCTCCGTCGGCATGCGCCCTCCGCTGGGTTCGACCCGCTCCGGAGGATGTCGCGCAGCCGGCACCCCTGCCAGCCGTCACGAAGGGGACGTTCCTTTTCCGTCACGAACGGGCTCTCGTAGGAAGTGACCCAAAAGGAACGTCCCCTTACTTACGGGGGATGCGGATCAGGCCCTCCTGCGCGACGGAGGCGATTCGCACGCCCTGTCTGTCGTACATGGCGCCGAGCACGAGGCCGCGCGCCGCGTGCGCGACCGGGCTCTGCGACGCGTAGAGCACCCAGTCGTCGAAGCGCGCCGGGCGGTGCAGCCACATCGCGTGGTCGAGGCTCGCGACCATGCGCTTGCCCCACGGCAGGCCGTGGGGGCGCGACGCGGTCGAGAGCAGCGTGCGATCGCTCGCGTACACGAGCAGCGCCTCGTGGATGCGCGGGTCATCGGGGACGGGGCCCACCGGCCGCAGCCACACCCGCTTCGCCGGCGGCTGCGGCTTCCCCTCCGGGTCGTCGGGGTCGCAGGTGCGCACCTCGATCGGCTGCGGACGCACCGCCTCCGGCTGGTGCAGCATCTCCGCGCGCAGCACCTCCCAGTCCGGGAGGAGCGACGGGTCGTCGGCGGCGGGCGCAGGATCCTGGTGCGAGATGCCCGTCTCGGTGAGCGTGAAGCTCGACTCGAGGCCGAGGATCGCCTCGCCGCCCTGGTGCGCGACGACGCGCCGCGTGGTGAAGGTCCTGCCGTCGCGGATGCGGTGCACCACGAAGCGGATCGGCACCGCGTGCGCGCCCGGCCGCAGGAAGTACGCGTGCAGCGAGTGCAGCTCGCCCCGCTCGACCGTCGCGCTCGCCGCCATCACGGCCTGTGCGGCGACGAGACCCCCGAACAGGCACCCCTCGCCGTGCGGCGTCTCCGCCAGATACAGGTCCGAGTCGAGCCGCTCGAGCGTGAGCAGCTCGAGCAGGCGATCGAGCGGGGTGCGGGCCGGCATGGCGGGCGCAGTCTAGAGGACGCCTGCCGCGGTCGATACGCTCCGGCATGCACGTCATGCACCGTCTGCCCGTCGTCGCACTGGTGACCGGCCTCGTGGTCGCGACCGCCGCTCTCGCGGAGCGCAAGGTCCACGTCTATCGCCCGCTGAGCCGGAGCGCGGCGGAGCTGCTGGCGCCCGCGCAGGCCGCGCTCGGCGACGCGGGCTCGGCCGCGGTGGACGCCGGCACGAACGCGCTCATCCTGATCGGCGACGCCCCGGCGGTCGACGCCGCGCTCGGCGTGCTCGCGCAGCTCGACCGTCCGCTCGCCACCGTGGTCCTCCACTACGAGTCGGAGCGCCTCGAGGATCTCGCGGCGCGCGGCGTCCGCGTGGCCTGGAGCGTCAGCGCGGGGAGCTTCCGCGTCGGGAACGTGCTCGCGCCTCCCGGCACCGACCTCGTCGCGGTGCGGCCGTACGACGACAAGGTGGAGAGGCGCGGCCGCTTCGCCGGCATGTTGCGCGTCCAGGACGGGCAGGTGGGGCGCATCGAGACGGGCACGGAGCTCCCGATCGTGCAGCACGTCTCGCCGTGGGAGACGCAGGTCGGCGTGCTCAGCGCGTCCTCCGGCTTCGAGGCCCGGCCGCAGCTCCTCGGCGACGGGCGCGTGCGCGTCCAGCTCCAGCCCTTCGAAGGCGCGCTCCAGAAGGGCGGGACGATCCGCACGAGCGGCGCCGCCACCGAGCTGACGGTGGCGCCGGGCGACACGGTCGCGATCGGCGGCATCACGCAGTCGCAGGAGCAGCGCTCGCGCAGCCTCGGCGGCGGCGGCACCGAGAAGAGCGCCGAGGACCTGGTGCTGCTGCTGCGCGTCGAAGTCGAGGGAGCCCGCTGAACGGTCACTGCGTGACGGCTAGACGGGCTCCACCCGCAGCAGCAGGCCGTCCACCGCGACCACCCGCACCTTCGCGCCGCGCGTCACCGCGCCCGTGCCGCGCACCAGCTCGACCCGCCACAGCTCCGGGCCGAGCCGCGCCCAGCCGGAGGGATCGAGCCTCTCCTCGCTGACCGCGATCTGCCCGATCAGCCCGCTCGTCGCGGCGTCGTCGGGCTCGTAGGCACGCCAGACGAGGGGGAAGAGCAGGGCGTCCTTCAGCATCCAGGCGAGCGGCGCGCCGACGGCGAGCCAGCCGGGCGCTCCGAGCCACTCCCAGCCCGCGAGCGCGAGGGCCACCACCACGAGCTGCCCGGGGACCTGGAGCGCCGCGTAGCGCAGCGCCACGCGCCGATCCGGACGCGAGCGCGACGGCGACATCACGGCCTACTTCAGCCCGCGGCGGATCATCTCCTCGGCGATCTGGATGGCATTGGTCGCGGCACCTTTGCGGAGGTTGTCCGACACCTGCCACAGCCAGAGCTTCTCGCTGCCGAGGTCCTTGCGGATGCGGCCCACCAGCACCTCGTCGGTCCCGACCACGTCGTGGGGCGTCGGGAACACGTTCTTCTTCGGCTCGTCCATCACGCGCACGCCCGGGAAGGCGTCGAGCACGCGGCGCGCCTCCTCCGGCGAGAGCACGCGCTCCGTCTCGACCAGCATCGCGGCCGAGTGTCCGACCGGCACCGGCACGCGCACGCAGGTCATCGCCACCTGCACCGAGTCGGCGATGCCCAGGATCTTGCGCGTCTCGAGCAGGAGCTTCACCTCCTCCGTCGAGTAGCCGTCCTCGCGGAAGGTCTCGCAGAGCGGCAGCACGTTGTGCGCGATCGGCGAGGGATACGTGGACGTCGTGAGCGGCTCGCCCTTGTGCGACTGCTCGAGCTGGCGCTCGAGCTCCTCGAGGCCCGGCTTGCCCGTGCCCGACACCGCCTGGAGCGTCGTCACGACCACCGAGCGCAGGCCCGCCGCGCGGCGGATCGGCTCGAGCGTCATCACGAAGCCGATCGTCGTGCAGTTCGGGCACGCCACGATGCCGCGCTGCTTCTCGAGCGCATCCGGGTTGATCTCGGGGACCACCAGCGGGACGTTCGGGTCGAGTCGCCACGTGTTCGACTTGTCGATCGCGACGCCGCCGCGCTTCGCGACCTCGGGCGCCAGCTCCTTCGAGAGCGCGCCCGTCGCGGCGAAGAAGGCGAAGTCGACGCCCTCGAAGGACTCGGGACGCGCCTCCTCCACCTCGACCTCGCGGCCCGCGAAGCGCACCTTGCTGCCGGCCGAGCGCCCGCTCGCGAGCGCGCGCAGCTCGCCCACCGGGAAGCGCCGCTCGGCGAGGAGCTGGAGCACCACCTCGCCCACCGCCCCGGTGGCGCCCACGACCGCGACGTTGCGCTTGCGATCGGGGGACTGGGCCATGGGAGCTCTCCTCGGAGGTGTGCGAAAGCGAACGAGATTCCCGGCAGGTCGGGATTCTGTCAAGCAGACGTTTCGGCCAGCCCCGCCCGCCGGTTGCGCTCGCGCCAGTAGCGGCGGGCCCAGACGGGACGCCGATCCCGGCAGGGCGCGGCGGCGCGCTTGGTCCAGTCCTCGAGGAATGCGTCGGCCTCGGCGAAGGCGTCGGCCGGGGCGGGCGGCTCGCACAGCCAGCGCGACTCGACGGCGTGGATCTCGGCGAGCAGCTCGCGGCAGAGCCGGGGGTCGCGCAGCACGCGGCGGTGGAGGCGCTCGTGGCGCCACCACAGGCTCGCGCCGTCGTCTCGGTCGGCGGGCGCGGGGCCGAGCGCGAGGGGCTCGCCGACGGCGACGGGCTTGAACAGGCTCGTGCAGGGCGCGGCGGTGGCCGTGGCCCAATGCTGCACGCAGCCGGGCGCCAGCTCGCTCACCCACGACGCCGTGGTCTGTGTGTTGACCACGAGGCCGCCGGCGTGCGCGCACGGGGCGCGCAGCGCGCCGTTCAGCCACGAGTAGGCGGGCCGCTGCCCGTCGTGGTCGCGCAGCAGGTCCATCAGGTCGGAGGCGTCCCGAGCCTGCTCGGCGTGCACCTGCGTGCACCTCCGGCGCCGCCGCGCGGACGCCGCGAAGCCGCGCAGCCGGTCGCTCTCCTCGCGCGCGAGCGGCTCGAGGGTGAGCGCGTTCGAGATGGTGCGGGCGCCGAGCACGCGCTCCGCCGCCCAGCGCCGGCCGGCGGTCTCGAGCACGAACGCGCCGCCGGGGTCCGCCACCAGGTAGGAGTTGTGGTAGGTGAAGCCGCGGTGCTCGTGCCCGCAGCCCCCGCCCTGGCCGACCGACTCGAGCAGCTCCGCGATCACGGCGACCGCGGCCTCCGCCGTGGCCGCGCGCTCGAGCGCGAGGCGCAGCAGGTCCATGCCGGTGAGGCCCGCCTTCGCATACGGCTGCCTGGTGAAGACCGCCTCGTTGCCGATCACCACGCCGTGCTCGTTCGCTCCGATCTCCGCGCCCCACATCCAGAACGGGCGCGAGAGCAGCACGGCGTGCGTCTCGCGCGCCTGCGGGATCTCCACCCAGGTGCAGCGCAGGGTCGCGCCCGCCGGATGCGCGCGGCGCGGCTCCCAGTCGAGGAGCTGCGCCTCGTTCGGGTCGCGGTCGGAGTTCTTCGCGAACAGCACGCGTCCGCGCTCGACCACGACCGCGGTGTCACACACGGCCGAGCGCGGCCTCGACGAGCGGCAGGCGGTCGTTGCCGAAGTACATGTCGGTCTGGTTCACGAACAGCGTCGGCGAGCCGAAGCCGCCGCGCGCCACCAGCTCGTCGGTGTTGGCGCGCAGCTTCTCCTTCACCTCCGGCTTCGCGATGCGCGCGAGCAGCCAGGCGGGATCGAGCGAGACGCGCAGCGCGATGCGCTCGAGCACGGCGTCCTGCGACAGGTCCTCGTCGCGGCCCCAGTACGCCTCGAAGCAGGCGCGCGACCACGGCACGAGCCGGTTGCGCTCCTCCGCGACCAGCGCGGCACGCATCGCCTTCACGCTGTTCAGCGGGAACACGGTCGGCCAGCGGATCACGAGGCCGTACAGGCGCGCCCAGTCCTGGAGGTCCTTCGCGTGGTAGCGCGCCTTCCTCGGGTTCGGCTGCGCGCGCATGCGGTAGACGTCGTCGTTCACCGCGTTGAACACGCCGCCGACGAGGATCGGCCGGAACGTGAGCAGCGCGCCGTGGTCGGACGCGAGCGTCTCGATCCGCGAGAAGGCGAGGTAGGTCCAGGGGCTCCCGACGTCGTAGAACAGCTCCAGCGTCTTCATGTGCTCTGCGACTCCTCTCGGGCGCGCCGCCAGGCGGCCACGATCTCCTCGATCTCGAGCGGGGCCTGCGTGGTGGGCGGCCCCGAGGTCACGCGGGCGTTGAAGCGGCGGATCTCCGCGTCGAGCGCTTCGAGCAGCTCGCGCACGCGGCGCTCGTCGCGGATCGACGGCAGCGCCGCCAGCGTCTTCTCGACGCTGCGCCGCAGCGCCAGCGCCGGCGGCAGGAACTCCACCTGCTCGCGGCGTAGGAGCTGCTTCGCCCACCAGCCCGGATCGGCGCCGTCGTCGCTGCGCTGGGGCCGGCCCGAGCCCGGCAGGTCGTCGAACAGCCCCTCGCGCTGCGCCTGCTGGATCTGCTGCTCGATCCAGCCCTCGAAGGACAGCTCGGCGGGCTTGCGCGCGGTCACGATGGCCGGAGCGTACCGCCCGCGGCGCCTCGACAGATACCCCATAGGGGTATAGACTGGGGCCGGAGGGTCGCCATGGCGCCGGACACGAAGCGCAAGCTCGAGACGCGCCTGCGCCGGATCGGGGGCCAGGTCGCCGGCCTCGAGCGCATGGTCGCCGAGGACCGCTACTGCGTGGACGTGCTGCTCCAGATCGCCGCCGCGCGCGCGGCGCTCGACGCCGCGGGCAAGCTGCTGCTCGCCGCGCACGTCGAGACCTGCGTGGCGGACGCCGTGGCGTCGGGCCGGCCGCGCGAGCGCCAGCAGAAGCTCGACGAGCTGCTGGAGGTGCTCGCGCGCTTCGGCGCCGTCGGCGGGAGCTAGCCGTGGCGGGCGAGACGTACCGCGACCCGGTCTGCGGCATGAGCGTCGCCGCGGACGCGAAGCTCCGGCTCGAGCACGCCGGGCAGACCTTCCGCTTCTGCCGCCCGCGCTGCCTCGCGCGCTTCCAGGCCGACCCGGCGGCGTTCCTGGCAAAGCCGGCGTCCGTGCCGCCCCCGGCCGCGCCGCGCCGCTACACGTGTCCGATGCACCCGGAGATCGTGCGCGACGGCTCGGGGAGCTGCCCGCTCTGCGGCATGGCGCTCGAGCCGATGGAGGTCGGCGCCGAGGAGGAGGAGAGCGCCGAGCTCGGCGACATGTGGCGCCGCTTCGTGATCAGCGCGCTCGTCACGGCGCCGCTCTTCGTCCTCGCCATGGCCGAGCTCGGGCTGCCGCTCCTCCAGCTCGCGCTCGCGACGCCCGTGGTGCTGTGGGGCGGCTGGCCGTTCTTCGAGCGCGGCTGGGCGTCGCTCGTGAACCGGCGCCTCAACATGTTCTCGCTGATCGCGCTCGGCACGGGCGCCGCGTTCGCCTACAGCGTGCTCGCCGTCCTCGCGCCGGGCTGGTTCCCCCCCGCCTTCCGGGGGCACGGCGGCGAGGTCCCCGTCTACTTCGAGGCCGCCGCCGTGATCGTGACGCTGGTGCTGCTCGGTCAGGTGCTCGAGCTGCGCGCGCGCTCGCGCACGGGCGCGGCGCTGCGCGCGCTGCTCGGCCTCGCGGCGAAGACGGCACGGCGCGTCGCCGAAGACGGCAGCGAGGCGGACGTCCCGCTCGACGCCGTCGCCGTCGGCGACCGGCTGCGCGTGCGGCCCGGCGAGAAGGTGCCCACCGACGGCGTCGTGCTCGAGGGCGGGAGCGCGGTGGACGAGTCGATGCTCACGGGCGAGCCCATCCCGGTCGAGAAGAGCGCCGGCGCGCGCGTCTTCGGGGGCACGGTGAACCAGACCGGGAGCCTCGTGATCCGCGCGGAGCGCGTCGGCGCCGAGACGCTGCTCGCGCAGATCGTCCGCCTGGTGGGCGAGGCGCAGCGCAGCCGCGCGCCGATCCAGCGCCTCGCCGACCTCGTCGCGGCGTGGTTCGTGCCCGCCGTGGTCGCCGTCGCCGCGCTCACCTTCGCGGCCTGGGCCTGGCTCGGGCCGGAGCCGCGCCTCGCGCACGCGCTCGTGAACGCCGTGGCCGTGCTGATCATCGCGTGCCCCTGCGCGCTCGGGCTCGCGACGCCCATCTCGATCATGGTCGCGACCGGCCGCGGCGCCACGGCGGGCGTGCTGTTCCGGAACGCCGAGGCGATCGAGCGTCTCCGCGAGGTCGACACGCTCGTGGTGGACAAGACCGGCACGCTCACCGAGGGGCGCCCGCGCCTCGTCGCGGTCGAGGCGCTCGCAGGAGTCTCCGAAGGCGAGCTGCTGCGGCTCGCCGCGAGCCTCGAGCGCGGCAGCGAGCACCCGCTCGCGGCGGCGATCGTGGGAGGGGCGGAGGCGCGCGGCCTCGCGCTCGCGCCCGTCGAGCGTTTCGAATCGCACACGGGGCGCGGCGTCGTCGGGTCGGTCGCGGGCCGCGCCGTCGCGCTCGGCAATCGCCGCCTGCTCGAAGAGCTCCGCATCGACCCGGGCCCGCTGCCCGCCCGCGCCGAAGCCCTCCGCGCGGAGGGCCAGACCGCGATGTTCGTGGCCGTGGACGGAGCAGCCGCCGGCCTCGTCGCCGTGGCCGACCCGATCAAGGGGACGACGCGCGAGGCGATCGAGCGGCTCCACGCCGAGGGCCTCCGCATCGTCATGTTGAGCGGCGACAGCCGCACCACGGCGCAGGCGGTGGCGGCGCGGCTCGGCATCGACGAGGTGATCGCGGAGGTGCTGCCCGAGCAGAAGGTGGAGGAGGTGCGCCGCCTCCAGCAGCAGGGTCGCGTCGTGGCGATGGCCGGCGACGGCGTGAACGACGCGCCCGCGCTGGCGCAGGCGCAGGTGGGGATCGCGATGGGCACCGGCACCGACGTCGCGATGGAGAGCGCGGGCGTGACGCTCGTGCGCGGCGACCTGCGCGGCATCGTGCGCGCGCGCGCCCTCTCCCAGGCGACGGTTCGGAACATCCGCCAGAACCTGTTCTTCGCGTTCGCCTACAACGCGCTCGGCGTGCCGATCGCGGCCGGCGTGCTGTATCCCGCGTTCGGCCTGCTGCTCAGCCCGATGCTCGCCGCCGCGGCGATGAGCCTGTCGTCCGTCTCGGTGATCGCGAACGCGCTGCGGCTCCGCCGCGTCCGGATCTAGCGCCCGGTTACGTCCTGCGCGGGATCGCCTGGGTCACGATCGGGCTCGGCGGGCCGACCGTGGTGAGCCAGAGCTGGTGCACCGCGCGCGTGGCGCCGACGTGGAGCAGCCGGCGCGAGCGGGCGTCGTCGGGGTAGTGCTCGGCGCTCACGTCGAGCAGGATCACGTAGTCGAACTCGAGGCCCTTCACCTGATCGACCTCGGTGATCTCGATGCCCGGCGCGAAGCGGAAATCCTGCCGGCGGACGCGGTGCAGGCGCGGCACGTCGCATTGCCCGAGGCCCTTCCAGTAGAGATCGCCGAGGTCGCTCGACGGCGTGAGCAGCGCCACCGAGGCGAGCGGCTCCTCGGCGGCGAGCACGTTGAGCGCCTCGGCCAGGGCGCCGATCGCCGCGCCGTGCTCGGTGAAGTGGAACAGCTCGACCGGCGGCCCGGAGCGCGTGGTGCGGACCGGCGCGTCGTCCTCGCGCAGCTCGCCGAGCAGCGTGAGCGCGAAGGCCGTGATCTCCTCCGACGAGCGGTAGCTCACCTGGAGCGTCTCGACCTCGGTGCCTTCGAGCCCGAGCTGCGTGAAGAACTCGCTCCACGAGGTGAAGCCCGAGACGGTGGTGACGTGCTGCTGCGTGTCGCCGGCGAGCGTGAGGCTGCGGCGCTCGTCGAGCTGATCCATCAGCACGCGCACCTCGAGCGGCGAGAAGTCCTGCACCTCGTCCACCGCGATGTGGCGGTAGCGGAGCGGCGCGCCGCCCGGCGTGACGGGGAGGGCGCCCGCGCGGAGCTGCCACGCGCGCAGCAGCAGCGCGTCGTCCTCGGGGTCGAGCTCGGCGCCCGACTCGTGGTCGCCCGCGAGCCACGCGTTCACCTCCTCGATGCTCCGCCGGCACCACGCGCTCGCCTCGTCGAGCTGCGCCGGCCGGAACACGTCCGGCGCCTCCTGCGCGAAGACCTCGGCGAGCAGCGCGGCGTCGGTGAGCGTGCTCGCCCAGTCGTCGATCACCTGCGCGCGCGTCGCCGGCCCGGGTGCACGCGCCACCTGGCGGGCGAGCGCGGCGCCGATCGCCGGGTGCAGCTTCAGGCGCTGCACCAGCGCGGGCGTGTCCTCGCGCACCCGATCGGGCAGCGAGGGCAGCAGCCGGCGGCGCTGCTCCGCAGCCCACTCGTGGAAGGTGCGCACCGCGACGCCCTCGACGCCGAGCGCGGGCAGCACGTGGCTCACGTAGTCGCGCAGCGCCGGCGAGAACACCACGAACAGCGTGGCGGGCGAGTCGAACTCGGGCTCGTCGTATGCGAGGTAGGCGATGCGATGGAGCGCGACCGTGGTCTTGCCGGAGCCCGCCGCCCCGCGGATCACGACGTAGCCGGACGACGGCCGCGCGATCAGCCCGAACTGCTCGGGGTCGATCAGGCCCGCGATGTCGGGCAGGCGCTTGTCCGCGCGCTGCGGCGCGCCCGAGAGATCGGTGCCGAGCCGGCGCGCGCCGGCGTCGGGCTTGTCGTGGACGCGGAGCGCCGCGCCTTCGCCGCCCGCGAGGCGCTTTTCGCGGCGTGCCGCGCGGCGCCAGCCGTCGGGCGCGTTCGCGTCCTGGTCGAAGATCCCCTCGGGCGCCTCGACGCGCTCGAGCGCAGCGGCGCGGATCGTCACGGCGCGGCGCGTCTCGACGACGCCCTCGGTGACGCGGCCGCTGATCTCCTCCTCGTACGCGTCGCCCTGTTGGTAGCGGTAGTAGAGCTGCGCGATCGGCGCGTGCCGCCAGTCCACGATGCGGAGTCCGTTGTCGAGGCGCGTCGCGCGGCCGAGGCAGACGTCGCGCAGCCGCCCGCCCTCGCGGAGCTGCATGTGCGCGAAGTAGGGAGAGCCCGGGTCCACCTGAGGGGCGCTGCGCGAGCGACGTAACTGCGCGAGCAGCGCGCTCT
>Ga0187892_10006318_pt1 | contig 17717 bp, 10 predicted proteins | sample MA1701073metaG_FD_139345 | JGI IMG/M metagenome (GOLD analysis project Ga0187892, IMG submission 139345) | Bio-ooze microbial communities from a basaltic lava cave in the Kipuka Kanohina Cave System on the Island of Hawaii, USA - MA170107-3 metaG ... | reverse complement strand
CGGGGCCGGTGCCACGATTACGGGCTGGCGGCAATGCGTGTGCTGCTGCACAGGGATCGAGCGGTTGCTGCAGCCGCGGGGCGGAAGGCCGAGCATTCTGACGAGCGGCAATGCGTGTGCTGCTGTGCGGAATAAAGGCAGTTACAGCTGCTGCGGGGCCGATGCGAGGATTACCGGCCGGCGGCCGTGTGCTGGTGCGCAGCATTGTGGTTGTCACTGCAGCTGCGCGGCCGGTTCACAGGAATTGGCCGGCGGCAAGCGTGCGGTTCTGCGCAGGACCGAGCGTGATCGCCTTCGGCCTGCGCCGGTACTACGATTCCCGGCGGCGCGGCAATGCCTGCGGTGCCGCGCGGGGATCGAGCGTGTTACTGCTGCTGCTGCGGGGCCGGTACGACGAGCACCTGACCGGCGGCGATGCGCGAGCCGCTGAGGTTGTTCAGCGCCTTGAGTTCCTGGACGCTCGTGCCATGCCGTCTCGCGATGGACCAGAGCGTGTCGCCGCGGTGCACGCGGTAATCGATCGTGGTCGGCGCGCTCTCTTCCACGGGCCCGGCTTCGACGCCGGGCGAGCCGGGATTCACGGCGGCAGCCGGCTGTGCGGCGTTCTTCGCGTCGGCCGCGCCGTTGTTCGGAACGGCGCTGGCGGTCCGCGCGGCCGGGTCGGCGGCCGCGCTGGTCGCGCGCGTGTCGGTCGCAGTGCGTGTATCGGCAGCCAGGGCAGCGACATCGGTGGTGGCCGCGGCCTTGGCGGCGTCCTCGGCCACGCGCGTGTTCGGGACGGCGTGCTGCACATCGGCGGCGAGACGTGTGGCGCCCCGACCATCGAGCCGGGCGACGTAGGTCAGGTACTGCTGCGGGAAGACGGCAATGTGGTAGTGCGCGGGCCGTCGCTCGCGGGTGGCATCGAGCACGCCCTGCTTCTCGAGTGCGAGCAGCGTACGCTCGAGCCAGGTGCGGCATTTTGCCAGCCTGCTGATGCGAAGGTCGACAGCCATGCCCGCGGGATGCACGGACTGATCGGAGGCGTTGCGCGGCTGTCTACCGGTGGGCCGGGTGAGGCTGGTCACGACGAGCCGCTCGCCACAGGCTGCAAAATACTGCGAGGACAGGCGATCGATGAACGTGCGGACGCCGGGTCGCGCGAAGGGGAACGAGACTTCGGCCAACTCGAAATGTCTGCCAGGCCTGACCGGCACGAGCAGACCGAGATTCACGAAGCGCGATACATCCTTCGTGTTGTCGAGGAAGGAGTAATCGTGCTGGACCGCGACAGTGTACTGTCGGTCCACGGAAGCCCGGGATCCGGCCAGCGTCTGGGCGGCGTGCGCCGGGGCCGCGGCGAGAAGCGCACAGACGCCGATGGCTGCGATCGCTCGATCCATCGCTCGAATCGTTGCTGAAAGCCAAAAATGAAGCGGCCGCGCACCGTTGCGCGGCGGCTCCGCGGACTTCGGCAGAGGCAGGGGGGACCACCTCATGCTGCCCGGGTTCCGGGAGGTCCGGCTCGCGTTGCGACAGTGCAGGACCCGCGCCATTGCGGAGCGGGCCCGCCGGACCCGACACCAGGATACACGCAACCGCCGGTGTTGTCCAGACTTCCGGGAGCGGCTGGCGGTCGTGCCCGCTGCTCGTCCCCGCTATCCATTCAATACTCAGACTCGCGGCGTGCGGTTTCCGTTGCGAACTGAGCGAACGGCTTTCGGTCGGGCCGTGTGTCAGAGCATGATTCCGTCATGGCGCGCAAGGGACCGGACGGATCCGGCGACGGGGAGCGGTCGTCGATCGCGGATCGAACTCCGATAAAGGAAGCGGCGGCGCTGGGCGCGGCGACGCAGGAACAGATCCGCAAGACGATGCTGGCGCTGTTCGGGCGGGCGCTCCGGCACCGGAATTTCCGGCTGTTCACGGCGGGCCAGACGCTCTCGCTGATCGGGACCTGGATGCAGCAGGTGGCGGTGGGCTGGCTGGTCTACCGTCTGACGAATTCGGCGTTTCTGCTGGGACTTGTCGCGTTCGTGAGCCAGGCGCCGAACTTCGTGCTGGCGCCGATTGCCGGCGTGCTGGCGGACCGGCATGACAAGCGGCGCATGGTGCTGGTCACGCAGTCGATCATGATGGTGCAGGCGATTGCGCTGGCGGTGCTGGTGCTGACGGGCCACGTCACGGTGGGCTGGACGATCGCGCTGATGGCGGTTCAGGGCGTGGCGACGGGGTTCGACATCCCGGCGCGGCAGGCGTTTCTGGTGGAAATGGTGGGGAACCGGCAGGACCTGCCGAACGCGATTGCGCTGAACTCGTCGATGTTCAATGGCGCGCGGCTGGTCGGGCCGGCGATTGCGGGGCTGGTCATCGCGGCGGCGGGCGAAGGCATCTGCATCCTGATCAACGCCGTGAGCTACGTGGCGGTGCTGGCGGCGCTGCTGGCGATGCGGCTCCCGGAACGGGTGCCGCACGGCACGATCGGACCGATGCTGGCCGGCCTGCGCGAAGGGTTCCGCTACGCCTACGGATTCCGGCCCATGCGGTCGATCCTTGTTACGGTGGCGTTTGTCAGCCTTGTGGGTGTGCCGTTCTCGGTGCTGCTCCCGGTATTCGCGACAGAAGTTCTGGGAGGCGGCGCCGAGACGCTCGGTTTTCTGCTCGCGGCGACCGGACTGGGTGCGCTGGCGGGCGCGTTGTATCTGGCGTCACGAAGCACAGTGCGAGGGTTGAGCAAGCTGATCGCGATGTCGGCCATGCTGTTCGGCGCTTCGCTCGTCGGCTTTGCGTTGTCGCGGCAGCTCTGGCTATCGCTCGTGTGTCTCGTGATTGCAGGGTTCGGGATGATGGCGCAGATGGCCTCGTCCAACACGGTGCTACAGACGATTGTCGATGACGATAAACGAGGCCGCATCATGAGCCTCTACAGCATGGCGTTCACGGGAGTCAGCCCGATCGGCAGCCTATTGGTGGGTGGCGCGGCCGGCGTTGTGGGTGCGCCGGTCGCGATTCTGCTCAGCGGTGTCGCGTGTCTGGCGGCATCCGCCGTGTTCGTGCGGCAGCTGCCCCGGCTGCGTGCATCGATACGGCCCGTCTACATGCGTCTGGGGATCGTGCCGGAGGTTGCGCGCGGCGTTCAGGCCGCGACTCACAATGTGACGCCGCCGGGCAATGGCGACTGAACGCACGCCGACTCGCCTGCCATCGCTGTTCCGCCTGTTTCGCGGCGGCAGCGGCTCCACTCCTTCCAATTCCGCCACCGACCTTGCCTGGCGAGAGCTGCTCGAAGCCCTCGATATCATCGTCTGGACCGCCACCCCGGAGTACGTCGTCGAATACGTGAGCCCGCGGGCCGAACGCCTGTTCGGCTGGTCGCTCGCGGATTGGACGCAGAGCTCATCGATCTGGCGCAAGCTGATCCATCCTGAGGATTACGACCGTGTTCAGGCGCGGCGCGAAGCCCTGCTGGAAGCGGAAGAGAGCTACGCGCTCGAGTATCGCGTGCTGACGAAGGATGGCCAGGAGCGGCGGGTGCAGACGGCGGTGCAGGTCGAGTGGCAGAACGGCGAGCCGCTGCGGCTGCACGGCGCGGTGATGGATGTGACGTACGCGCGCGAGCCTGACAGTGAGTCGCGGACGCTCGAGGAGCGGCTTCATTCCGTATTCGACTACGCCGGCGTGATGCTGCTGGTGCACGATACGGATGGCCGCGTCCATGACGCGAACGCAACGGCATGCCAGTCGCTCGGCTGGGAGCGGAGCGACCTGATCGGTACGACGATCTCGCAGCACCACGCCCAATTCGATGAAACGCAGACCCTCGGCGCGTGGAGCCGGCTGGCCATCGATGGCAGCCTCGTTCTGGATGCGGAATACCGGCGCCGCGATGGCAGCACATTTCCGGTCGAGATCCGGCACGGCCTGTTCGACTGGGCGGGCGCGCAGCGGATCCTGGCGATTGCGCGCGACACCAGCGAACGGAAGCGCCTGGAACAGCAGCTGAGGCACTCGCAGAAGATGGAGGCGGTCGGGCGACTCGCCGGCGGCGTTGCCCACGATTTCAACAATCTGCTCACGGCGATCAAGGGTCATGCGGACCTGCTGCTGCAGGACGCGGCAACGGAACAGATCCGGAGCGACCTGCTGGAGATCACGAATGCCGCGGACCGCGCGGCGGGCCTGACGCGCAAGCTGCTCGCCTTCAGCCGGCAGCAGATCTTCGCACCCGAGATTCTCGACCTGAACCGCATCGTCGTCGATGCCAGCCGACTGCTGCGCCCGCTGATTGGCGAACACATCGAGTTCAAGACCGAGATGGGCTCGGTCGGCCGCGTGCGCGCGGATCACGGCCAGATCGAGCAGGTCATCGTCAATCTGGTGGTCAACGCGAAGGACGCGATGCCGAGCGGCGGCCAGCTGACCATTGCGACGACCAGCCTCGATGTCGACGCGGAACGACCGTTCCGGCACGTGTTCGTGCGCAACGGACGGTACGTCGTGCTGCGCGTGACGGACACGGGCGTCGGCATGGATGAGCGCACGCTGAAGCGCATCTTCGAGCCGTTCTTCACGACGAAGCCGAAAGGCAAGGGCTCCGGGCTCGGCCTCGCCATCGCCTACGGCATCATCAAGCAGAGCGGCGGCTACCTGATCGCGGAAAGCGAGCCGGGCCGCGGCGCCACGTTCCTCGTGATCCTGCCGCGGACCGAAGCCACGGAGCCGTTCCAGCTGGGCGAGATCCACGCGGTACCGGCAGGCAACGGCGGCGGCCGGCTGGTCCTCGTGCTCGAGGACGAGTCGCCGGTCCGCTCGCTGGTCAGCCGCGTGCTGGCCCGCGAAGGGTTCCGCGTGCTCGAGGCAGGGACCGGCGAGGAGGCGCTGCGGCGGGCGCACGAGAGCCGCGAACCGGTCGAGCTGCTGCTGGCCGATGTCGTTCTGCCCGATACGGATGGCCGCGAAGTCGCGCGCCGGCTGCTCGCCGAGAACCCGCAGCTCCGCGTGCTGCTCATGTCCGGCTACAGCGAAGAGCTGCCTCGCGTGGCGGAACCAGCCGCGCTCGAAGCGCCCCGGCTCCATAAGCCGTTCACTCCGACCGAGCTGGCCAGCCGCGTCCACGAGGCATTCGCGACCTGAGGGTTGCGTTGGACAGGAAAGGGCTCGCGATTCCAAGGCCGCAACATGGTTGCGTAGGGCAGGAGGGGGCTCGCCGCCTCCTGGCGTCTCGCTTGTGATTCCAAGCCGCAACCCGGGCGGCGTCGCTTGCGATTCCTACTCGCAACCTGGTTGCGCCGGACTGCACACCGCCCTAACCTACAGACCTGCATCCAGCGCCCGGAACATGGAGCCGTGGGCCGGTTAAAAACCGGTCGAAAACGCTCCGCCCCCCGGGATTGCGGACGAACGACTTACCGCTGTTTACGGAGGACACACCCATGAACCGGATCCGCGGCCTTTGCCTCGTCCTCGCGCTGGGCGCGGGCCTGCCCACGGCGATTCAGGCCCAGCAGACACAGTTCAAGGACAGCAAGTACACGAAGGACGCCGACAAATTCGTGGCGCTGGCGATGACGCGGTCGGACAAAGCGGATCGCCAGAACTTCTACCGGCAGGCGATGAGCGCACTGCAGGAAGGGTTCACGAAGGAGCCGCAGAATGCGAAGATCTGGTTCTCGGCGGGCCAGATCCACGTGGGCCTGAGCAACTATCTGGCGGCGGATTCCGCATTCGACAAGGCCGTGCAGATGCACCCGGAGGCGGCGACGGATGCCGAGGCGGAGCGCGAGGCCGGCTGGATGCAGGCGTTCAACGAGGGCGTCGAACTGATGGACGCACAGCAGTACGATCAGGCGCTGACCGTGCTGCTCGCCGCGGAGGAGTTGTACAGCAAGCGGCCCGAGGGGCTGCTCAACATCGGCAGCATCCACGCGAACAAGGGCGACAACCAGAGCGCCGAGGAAGCGTTCCGCAAGGCTGCCGACGCGGCGCAGGGCGAGCTCTACGCGAAGCTCGACACGGCACAGCAGGCGCAGTGGCGCTCGTTCGTCGAGATGTCGACGCTGAACATCGCGCAGATCCGCGGCGCTCGCGGCGTCGATCACTTCAATGCGGACCAGCTCGATGAAGCGGCGGCCGCGTTCAAGTCGGCCTTCGATGTCAATCCGTATTCGCGTGACTACATGTTCAACTTCGTGCAGGCGCGCTACGCGAAGGCGTCCAAGCTGGAGGAACAGCTGGAGACGACGCCGGCTGCGCTCCAGCAGCTGAAGCCGCAGCTGGTTCAGCTCTACACGGATATCCAGCGCGACATTCCGAAAGTGCGCGAGTTCGATCCGACGAACGAGAACATCCAGCTGATCCATGCCCGCGCGGTCCGCCGCATCGGCGAACTCAATGGCGACACCATGCCCGCCCGCGAAGCCGCACTCAGGATTCTGCAGGCGAACGACGATATCCCCGTCGAGATCATGGAGCTGGCGATCAGCACGGATCAGGGAACCGCCACGATCAATGGCAAGATCCGCAACAAGAAGCTGAATCCCGGCACGCCCGTGACGGTCAAGCTCACGTTGATCGGCTACAAGGGCGACACGATCGGGCAGATGACGGTTACCGTGAACGCCGGCGCCAGCGGCGAAGCCGCGGAAATGGTCACGTTCCAGCAGACCGGCACAGTGACCGGCCAGGTCGCCGGCTGGAAATACGAAGTGTCCAACACCTGAACGGAAATGTCGTAATGGATGACGCAGGGGCGCAGAACCACACGCGCCCCTGCGTTTTTTCCTCACCTCGGGGGCCCGGCATGCGCAACCTCGCGACCCTGCTCACAATCACAATGGTGGCAGCCTGTGCGGCCGAGCGTCCGGTCGAGATCACGCTCGAGCCGGCTGCCGAGATCGCTTCGCCCGCCGGCCCCGCCAGCGGTGAGCCGTTCCTCGCCGTGGCGCCCGATGGCGACCTGCTGATGAGCTGGATCCAGCGCGTCGATTCCGCTCACGAGCTGCGCTTCGCCCGCTACGAGGACGGAGCCTGGTCCGCTCCCCGCACGATCGCGCGATCGAGCCTGTTCTTCGTCAACTGGGCCGATTTCCCTTCCATCATCGGCCTGCCCGATAGCCGACTCGCCGCCCACTGGCTCGGCAGGAGCGGACCCGGCCGCTATTCCTATGACGTATGGGTCGCATTCTCCAGCGATGACGGCACGACCTGGTCCGAACCCGAACGTCCCCACAACGATGGGACCGAGAGCGAGCACGGGTTCGTCAGCCTGTTCCCATGGCAGAATCAGCTCGGCGCGATCTGGCTCGATGGCCGGAAATACGCCGAGGCGGAACAGAATCCCGAGGCCCTCCGCGAAATGACTGTGCAGTTCGCCCTGCTCGACGGAAAGACGAGGGCGACCGAGAGCCTGGTCGATGGCCGCGCCTGCGACTGCTGCCAGACTGATGTGGCCATCGCCGAAAGCGGGCCCGTCCTGGTCTACCGCGACCGCTCCAACGACGAGATCCGCGACATTGCCGTGTCCAGGTTCATCGATAACACATGGACCCAGCCAGTGCCGGTCTACAACGACGGCTGGAACATCAACGCGTGCCCCGTCAATGGACCCGCAATCGCCGCGCGCGGCCCGAACGTCGCCGTTGCATGGTTCACGGGCGCCCAGGACAGCGCCCGCGTCAATCTCGCCTTCTCCAATGACGCCGCCGCCTCGTTCCAGCCGCCGATCCGGATCGACAGCGGCGATCCGATCGGTCGCGTCGACGTCATGCTGCTCGATGACGAGACCGCCGTCGTCTCCTGGCTCGAGCGCCAGGACAACACCACCCGCATCCTCGCCCGCACCGCCCGGCCCGGCCAGAGCGCCGGACCCATCGCCTCGATCGGCGACTCCAGCGCCGAACGGGCCAGCGGGTTCCCTCGCCTGGCCCAGTCGGGCGACCGCGTCGTGTTCGCGTGGACGCAGCCGGGCACGGCGTCGTCACCGGCGACTATCCGGATAGTCAGCACTCGCCTGGCGCGGAACTGACCCCGACCAAACGAGCGGGGCGGGCCCCGCGTCCATGTAGTGGCCGGCGCGGATTTAGCCGCGGCGGCTTGATGCTATTCGACCGTGGAAGGACAGAATGGTGAAGCGATTCATGGTGGCGGCGGTGCTGCTGGCGTTGCCGAGCGTAGTGAACGCGCAGGGCGGGCGGCGTGGGGGTATGGGGGGCGGCATGATGGCGAGCCCGCTGCAGATCGTGCTGGAGAAGAAGACGGAGCTGAATCTGGCAGCGGATCAGGTGACGAAGATCGAGGGATTGCAGACGGCGCTGGACGAGGAGAACAAGGCGCCGCGAGCCGAGATTCAGAAGATCCTGGAAGCGCATCCGGACCGGGGCAGCATGCCGGAAGAGGCGCGATCGAAGGTGCGCGAGCAGAACATGCTGATCCAGGCGAACAACACGAAGGCCCGCGAGAAGTTGAAGGACATCCTCGATGCGGACCAGCTGGCGGCCGCGAACAAGGCGATTGATGACGCGATGCCGATGCGAGGGCGGCGCGGTGGTGGTGAGCGGCGTGCGTAAATCGAACTCGACCGAAAGCCAACCTGTATGAAAAGCATGCGATGGCTGCTGCCGGTGCTGTGGCTGGCAGCAGCCCGCAGCCTTGCGGCGCAAGGCACGACGGACATCATCGCGGGGCGGATCACCGGTCCGGACAAGCAGCCGATCGCCGGAGCGCAGGTCACGGCGACGTCGGTCGAGCTGGGCACGACCCGCATGGCGATCAGCGATTCGAAGGGCCGCTACACGATCGTGTTTCCGGATGGCGGCGGCCGCTACGAAGTACGCGTGACATACATCGGTATGGCGGCGAGAGTCGCGGCGGTGATCCGGGAGGCGGACGAGGAAGTGCTGCTGACGGATTTCCCGATGACCGTGCAGGCCGTGCAGCTGAACGCGCTGGAAGTGACGGCGCGGCGGCCGGCGCCCGGCCAGGCGAACAGCGGGGAACGGGTGCAGGACCTGCCCACGGAGCTGCTGAACCGGCTGCCGATTCCGGATTTCGATCCGACGACGCTCGCGCTGCTTACCGCGGGTGTGATCCAGAGCGTGGGCGACTCGCTGAACGGCATCATGGGCGGGTTCTCGATTGCGGGGATGCGCGATGCGCTGAACCAGATCACGCTCGACGGGATGTCGATCGGCTCGATGCTCACGGGTGGGACGGCGCTGGAGGTCCCGCTCGAGGGGTTGCGGCAGACGCAGGTCGTGACGAGCACGTTCGACGCGTCGCGCGGCGGGTTTGCGGGCGGGCAGGTCGCGATGACGAGCGCGCGCGGGACGAACCGCAGGACGGGCTCGTTCACCTACGTGATGCGCGATCCTGCGCTGCAGAGCGGACTCGCCGGCACGCAGTTCGGCAACAACGCATCGACCCAGCATCAGCTCAGCGGCGGCATCGGCGGTGCGGTTCTGCGCAACAAGCTGTTCTTCAACGTGTCGGGCCGGTTCACGCACAACACGACGGACCTGTTCGCGCTCGAGCTGAACGATCCGCTCGCATCGCAGCGGCTGGGCGCAAGTCCGGACTCGGTGAACCGGTTCCTCGAGATTCTGGGCGGGACGTACGGTTTCCCGACGCAGGGGCTGACGGGCGCGTACAACAGCCGGAACAGCACGCTGGCGCCGCAGATCCGCGTGGACTACAGCATCACGCAGGGCCAGACGCTGGCGGCGCGGTACAACTTCAACGTGCGGCGTCAGGACAGCGTCCGGATCTCGCCGCTCGAGCTGCGCGACAATGGCGGCGATCAGGATTCGGACAATCAGATGGCGTCGGTCCAGCTGATCTCGCGGTTTGGCGGGTCGTGGACGAACGATCTGACGATGACGCGCAGCCGCAACGAATCCGTGTCGCTGCCGTACTTCGAGCTGCCGGAAGGCCGGGTGCGCGTGACGTCCGAGCTGGAGGATGGCGCGCGCTCGTTTGCGACGCTGGTGTTCGGCGGCGACCGCTCGATGCCGACGGAGAGCTGGGACCGGAGCTTCCAGATTCGTAACGAAACGGGGTTCCTGTACGATCTGACGCACCGGCTGAAGCTGGGCGCGCAGGTGGACCGTCGCGCGTTTGCGTCGCGCTCGACCAACAACTACTACGGCTCGTTCACGTTCGAGTCGCTCGAAGACTTCGAGAACAACCGGCCGTCCGCCTTCTCGCGGTCGCTGACGCCGCGCGAACGGAAGGGCGGCGGCACCAACTTCTCCGCGTGGCTGACGGACACGTGGCGGCCGAGGAACCCGCTGCAGATCACGCTCGGGCTGCGCCTGGATTACAGCGGCTTCGATGAGCGGCCGGCGCACAACCCGGCCGTGGAGTCGGCGTTCGGCCGGCGGACCGATGCGTTTCCCATGGACATCCACGTGAGCCCGCGCGTCGGGTTCAGCTACCGGCTGAACCAGACGGGCCAGCTCACGAAAGTGATTCGCGGCGGCATCGGCGAGTTCAAGGGGCAGACGCCGACGAACCTCTTTGCGAATGCGCTGCAGCAGACGGGCCTGCCCGGCAGCGAACTTTCACTCAACTGCATTGGCGCGGCCGTGCCGATCCCGGACTGGACCGCGTACCTGACGAATCCGTCGCTGATTCCGACGACGTGCGCGGATGGCGGTGTGGGCACACAGACGCAGTCGTTCCGTGCGCCATCCGTGACCGTGTTCAATCCGGACTTTGCTTCGCCCAGCTCATGGCGGTTCAACCTGGGTTACCAGCAGCAGCTCACACGGATCCTGCAGGCGAGCGCCGACTACACGTTCTCGCAGGGCGTCGACCTGTACGGCGTGCGCGATCTGAACCTGAACGAGTCGAAGGTGTTCGCGCTGGCGGCCGAGGGCAACCGCCCGTTCTTCGGCGATGCGTCGGCGATCGTAACGTCGAATGGACAGGTGTCATCCCGCAATTCGCGCGTCGATCCCACGTTTGCCAGCGTGTACGAATACGACTCGAACCTGGGCTCGACGTCGCACCAGGTGACCACGCGGCTGCAAGGCATGCTGACCAACCCGCGCCTCATGTTCTCCGGCGGCTATACGCTGGGTTACACGCGCGACCAGTCGTCGTTCTCGGGCGGTGGCGGCGGCCAGGGACAGTCATCGGCAACGACGGGCGGCAACCCGAACCTGCCGGAATGGGGCGTGAGCAGCAATGACCGCCGCCATTCGTTCAACCTGATGCTGGGCTACCCGGTCAAGCCGTGGCTGCAGGTGACCGTGCAGGGCACGCTTTCGTCCGGAGCGCCGCTCACACCGATGGTCGAACGCGATATCAATGGCGACGGCTCGCGCAATGACCGCGCCTTCGTGTTCGATCCGGCAGTAGCCGCGGATAGTGGCGTGGCCAACGGCATGAGCCGACTGCTCGCCGGCGCGCCCGGCCGCGTGCAGGACTGCCTGAACTCGCAGCTCGGCCGCATTGCCGCCCGGAACAGCTGCCGCAACGAGTGGACGGAATCGCTGAACATGGCGCTGATCCTGTCGCCGCAACTGCCGCGCATCGGCCGGCGCGTCGAGCTGCAGGCCAACTTCAGCAATGTGCCGGCCGCGCTCGATCAGCTGTTCCACGGCAGGGACAACGTGCACGGTTGGGGCCAGAGCCCGCGCGTCGAAAGCACACTGCTGTACGTGCGCGGCTTCGATCCGGCGACGCGTAGCTACAAGTACGAAGTCAACGAGCTGTTCGGGCAGAAGCGCACGCAGCAATTCAACAGCTACCGCCCGTTCGAGCTGACGCTGCAGGCGCGCATCCTGCTGAACCCGCAGGGCGTGGGCGGAGCCTTGGGCGCGATCGCGGGTGGTGGTGGCGGTGGCCGTGGTGGTGGCCCCGGCGGCGGTGGCGGAGGCTTCGGCGGTGGAGGCGGCTTCGAAGGTCGCGGCGGTGGGCCCGGCGGACCGGGCGGCCAGCCGTTCAATGCCGAGAACCTGGTCACGCGCGCACTGTCGAATCCGGTCGCGAACATCATGTTGCGCCGCGACTCGATCGGGCTGAACGATGCGCAGATGGCGCAGCTCCAGGTGATCGCCGACTCGCTCGACCGAGCGCTCAAGCCCGTTGTCGATTCGCTCCGCAACGCAATCCAGGCACAGGCCGCGGCGGATTCGGCGCCGCGTGCGACGGCCGCGACGGCGGCGACGGCCGCGGACTCAACACGCGGGACTGGCTCGGACTCGACGCAGCGTGCGCAGGCGCAGAACGCGCAGCGCGGGCAGGGCAACGCGCAGCGTGGCGGACCCGGCCAGCGAGGCAACAACCCGGCGTTCCAGGCGATGCAGCGACTTCAGCCCGTGCTCGAGCAGGGCCGTCGCATGATGGCCGACGCGATGGCGGAAGCGCGCAAGGTCCTGACGTCCGACCAGTGGAACAAGTTGCCGCCCAACATTCGGAATTTCGGGCAGCAGAGTGGGGGAGGAGGGCGACGAGGGGGCGGCTGACCTCGGAAACCGTGGCCACTCCCCGGCAAACAGATTTTCATCACGCAGAGGCGCGGAGATGCAGAGGGGGCGTAGCCTGTGGAGGCACGCCCCCTCTGCATCTCCGCGTCTCTGCGTGATAATAATCCGTGGAAGCCGGCTCCGGCACTGGCGAATGACATCGGCGGCGCTCTATCCTGCTCTACCACGAGCGTTCAGGGTGAACCAAAACGAGGCAGTGCTCCGCGATGCGGCAGCTCGAGCGCACGATCACGCTGAAGGATCTGGCCCTGCTGGTTGTGGGCGTGGTCATCGGGTCCGGCATTTTCATTGTGCCGGCGACCGTGCTCAACCTGCTGCAGGGCGATGTGGGTGCGGCCCTGCTGGTCTGGTTGTTCGGCGGCCTGCTGTCCCTGCTCGGCGCGCTGACGTACGGCGAGCTGGGCGCGATGAAGCCGGAAGCCGGCGGCATCTACGTTTTCATCCGCGAGGCGTTCGGCCGGTTCCCGGCTTTCCTCTTTGGCTGGACGCTGTTCTTTGCGATCGCGCCCGGCGCCATTGCGACGCTGGCCAACGCGTTCGTCGGCTATCTCGGCGAGTTCGTTACCCTGGGAGATAGTGCCGGCAAGCTGGTGGCCGCAGGCATGGTGGTCGTACTGGCGGCGCTGAACGTCAAGGGCACGCGTGAGAGCACGCGCGTCACCGTATGGGCCACAGTCATCAAAGCCAGCGCCGTCGTGATCATGAGCGTGGCGCTGCTGGCGGCGGGGCCAGGCCTATCATCGCACGGCGCTTCGCTCCTGCCGCGCGAGCTGTCGCTCTCGATGCTGCCGGCCATCGGCATTGCGATGATCGGCGTGCTCTGGGCCTACGAAGGGTGGCAGTGGGTGACGTTCTCCGCAGGCGAAACCGTCGATCCACACCGCACGTTCCCACGCGGCATTGCGATCGGTACCGCCCTCATCATCGCGATCTACATCCTGGGCAATATCGCGTACGTGGCGGCGCTCGGACCCGCCGCCTCGATGCAGAGCGAAAGCATCGCGTCGACTGCGGTCAGCGCGGAGTTCGGCGCCGATGCCGGGCGGCTGGTTGCCGTGCCGATCCTCATTGCCATCTTCAGTGCCGCGAATGGCGCCGTGCTCACCGGCTCCCCCGCTTTCTTCGCGATGGCCCGCGACAACCTGTTCTTCCGCCGCCTCGGCGAAGTGCACTCGACGTTCGGCACGCCCGCCTTCTCCATTGGTTCGTTCTGCGTCTGGGCCATCCTCCTCGCCGTGACCGGTACGTTCCAGCAGCTGCTGACCTACACCGTGTTCACCGGCTGGATCTTCTACGCGCTCGGCGCCGCCAGCATCTTCATGTACCGGAGAACACAGCCGTCGGCTGCGCGGCCGTTCCGTGTGCCTGGCTACCCGCTGACGCCGATCCTCTTCGTCGGTGCCGCGGCCGCGATCGTGCTGAACACACTCGTGACGCAGCCGCAACAGGGACTCATGGGCATTGGAGTCGTGTTCGTGGGAGCGCCGGCGTATTTCGTGTGGGCGCGCCGCTCCCGCGGGGAGGACGCGGGGACGGGCGGGGGAACGGATAATCTCACGCAGAGGCGCAGAAACACGGAGAGGGTTTAGGCGCGGTTGCGAGCGTACCGGCTCGGGCCAACCCCCCCCGGTAGGTCAAACAAGAAAAAAACAGTTACTACGGTAAGCGGGCGAAGGGGGTAGTTCGCATCTCGCATCCCACCCGAGGCGCGGAGGCCTCTCTGCGTCCGCCGCGCCTCTGCGTGAGAGAATCCGTCCCTGCGCACTCCGGGAGGGGGAAAAGGAAGGGGGCCGGGCTCGCCCTTAACCAGCTACGCGCAATCGAACCCGACCCCGAGGGACTGGCAAGTCCCGAACTGAAGAATCACTCGTATCTCAGCGCGACAATCGGATCCAGCTTGGCGGCGCGGCGCGCCGGCCAGATGCCGAAGAAGAGGCCAATGCTGGCAGCGAACGAGATGGCCAGCACGACCGATTGCGGCGAGACCGCGGTGTTCCAGCCGGCGGACGACTTGACGATGATGGCGCCGCCCATGCCGGCGCCGACGCCGAGAATACCGCCGGCCACGCACAGCGTCAGCGCTTCGACCAGGAACTGGAACAGGATATCCTTGCGGCGCGCGCCCATGGCCTTGCGCACCCCGATTTCGCGCGTGCGCTCGGTGACGGAGACGAGCATGATGTTCATGATGCCGATGCCGCCGACGATCAGCGAAATGAAGGCAATGCCGGCGAGCAGGAACGTGAACGTCTGCGCCGTCTCCTGGAACACGTTGACGAGCGAGGCCTGGTCGCGGACGCTGAAGTCGCTGGGCTGGCCGGGCCGCAGGCGATGCTCCTTGCGAAGCGCGCGGTCGATGTCGGCGATCGCCGATTCCATCGACTGTGCATCGGTAGCCTGCACGTAAATGTTGTTGACACGTTCCGTGCCGAACACGCGGAACTGCGCCGTGGCCAGTGGGATGAAGATCGTCTCATCCGGATTGAACCAGCCCTGCTGGCCCTTGGGCGCGATCATGCCAATGACTTCGAACGGCGTGCCGCGAATCTGGATGGTCTTGCCGACCATTGTCTGCGAAACGCTCTGCAGCCGCGTGCCGACATTGGATCCGACAATGGCGACGCGGCGGCGGCCGCGCTCTTCGCTGTCGGTGAAGGAGCGTCCGATCGTGACGTCCACGTTCTGGATGCCGAAGTACGAGGGCCAGACGCCGACGATCTGCAGGCTCGCGTTCCTCGAGTTGAATTCGACCTGCAGCCGGCGCTGCATTTCGGGCGACACGGCGCGGATGCGGCGGCCTTCGGCGACAATCGCTTCAGCGCCGCGCGCGGTCAGCTCGTTCTCGCCGCGATCGACGCGGCCCATGAACTGCTGGCCGGGGCTGACTGTGAGTACGTTGGGCCCGAGCCGCTCGAGCTGGCCCGCAATCTGACGGCGAGCGCCCTCACCAATCGCCATCATCGCGATCACGGCGCCAATGCCGATGATGATGCCGAGCATTGTGAGGAACGAGCGCAGCTTGTTGGCGCGGATCGCGCCGAGCGCTACGCCGATAGTCTCACCGATTACCACGGCCGCCTCCGCCTTGATTGCCGCCGCGGTCGCCACCACCGCCACCGGGCCGGCCGCCAGGCCCACCACCCATGCCGGGACCCATCGGCTGAGCACCCGGAATGACGGAACCCTGGGAGCGCTCGCGCATGCGATTCAGGAAGTCCTGCTGAGCGGCCTGCAGCCGCGCGACGGACACGATCACGACGCGCTCACCCTCGTCGAGGCCGCGCAGCACCTCCGTATTCTCCCAGTCGTTGACGCCGAGCGAGACCGAGCGTGGCTCGAAAGTGCCATCCGCCTTTGCGACGAAGACGACGCCCGGCGTAGCGCCCGCTGGACCGCGGCCGGCGCCGCCAGCGCGGCCGCCGCGCTGGGCGCCCTGCCCGCCACGCATCCCCTGCGGGCGGCACTCCCGCATCTTCGTGCGGTCGGCTTCACTCAGACTGTTGAAGCCACCGGCCTCACGGACCTTCTGCATCAATGCCGTGCACTCGTCGGAAGCGGCGCGCTGGCCGCCCGCAGAATCACCCGGCTGGCCCGTCGTCTCCGTCTCGGGCCGCGGGCGGTTGCTCAGGGCCTCACGGACCTGCTCCTCCGAGAAGCCGAAGACGGAGCCGGCCACTGCGGCATCACTCGGACTGACCACGGCGGAGTTCGGAATCACCAGCACGTCCGGCCGCTCGGCCACCTTGATCTGCACGTCCGCGTTCATCCCGACCTTGAGCAGCCCCTCGTTGTTGTCGAGCTGCACGAGCACGGGGAACATGGTGACGTTCTGATCGATGACCGCCTGCGGCTCGATCTTCAGGACCTGACCGTTGAACGTGCGCTCCGGATAGGCCTCGACGGAGACCTCGACCGGCATGCCCGGAACGATCTTGCCCAGGTCCGTCTCATCGATCAGCGCGCGGACCTGCATGGTCGAGAGGTCAGCCATCGTCATCAGCGTGGTGCCGCCCGATACGTTCTGGCTGGCCGAGGCAATGATCGTCCCGATCTCGACGGTGCGCGAAATGATCACGCCGTCAATCGGCGCGCGGATGGTCACGTCCTTCATCCGCTCCTGCGCGAGCTGCACGCTGGTGTACGCCTTGACCAGCTGAGCGCGCGAGTTCGCTTCATCGAGACGCGCAGTCTCGGCTTCCTGTTCGGTCACGACATTGGCGCGGAGCAGCGTGTCCGTGCGGATGCGCTGGGCCCGCGAGGTCTGGTACCGGGCTTCGGCCACCGCGGAGTCCGCCTGCGCCTGCTCGAGCGCGTTCTTCACATCGCGCGGATCGATTTCCGCCAGCAGCGCGCCGCGCCGCACGATGTCGCCCGTTTCGACGGGCAGCGCGAGGATCTCGCCCGACGCCTTCGACTTCACTTCGACCGTGCGGATCGGCTCGATGGTGCCCGACGCTTCCGCGCGGACCTCGAGATCGCGGCGCTCGACCTGGGCAAACTCGTGCGCGGCCGTCGTCGAGGTTGCCGCCTGGCCCTGACGACAGCCTGCGCCCACGACGACAATCAGCGCCAGTGCCGCAGCCGGCGAGGCTTTACGAAAACCGATGTTCAAGTGACACCTCCATGACATGAAACGCGCGGAGCGGCGTCCGGCCGCCGCACGTGTATTTCCCAATTACAGTTCTCTGCCAACCAGCGCTTCGAGCTGGGCGCGAGCCACGAGGTAATCATAGCGCGCGCCAATCAGCGTCAGCTCCGCCCTTACGACGGCTTCCTGCGAGGTGATGCGCTCGAGAATGGTCGAAGCGCTCAGCTCGTACCGCGTCTGCTGCACGCGCAGATCCTCTTCCGCAACGCGCAGCCCTTCCTGCGCGATCGTGATCTGCTGCTCGGCCAGACGCAGCGCATCAATGGCGCTGCGCACATTGGCGCTGGCCTGGCGCCGCGCATCTTCAAAAGAAGCCTGCGCATTGCGCGCATTCACGCGCGCCCGCTCGTTCGCGTCCTCGCGGCTGAACCCGTTGAACAGGTTGTACGAGAGGGAGAGACCGGTATTCCAGCTGCGGCGCCCGCCATCGAGCTGGGCCTGGTCATTCGACCAGGAATACCCGCCGGACGCGCGCAGGATCGGGAAATACTGCGTGCGCGCGACGCGAACCGCCGCGTTCTGCTGCTCGACGGAAGCGGCGGCCGTGCGCACGGTCGGCGACTGCTCGACCGCGATGAGGATCAGCTCGTCATCGGTGAGCG
>Ga0187892_10006317_pt1 | contig 17721 bp, 14 predicted proteins | sample MA1701073metaG_FD_139345 | JGI IMG/M metagenome (GOLD analysis project Ga0187892, IMG submission 139345) | Bio-ooze microbial communities from a basaltic lava cave in the Kipuka Kanohina Cave System on the Island of Hawaii, USA - MA170107-3 metaG ... | reverse complement strand
CGTGGTGGCGCTGTTCATCGCGCTCCAGCGCCACTACCTGCGCGGCATCCTGGCCGGGAGCCTGCGCGGGTGAGCCGCGCGCTGGCCGTTCTGCTGCTGCTCGCGGCCGCAACCGCGCACGCGGACCCGAACGAGCGCATCAGCGCCGCCGCGCGCAAGGCCCTGCCCAGCGCGTACGCGAAGAGCTGGCGCGGCGAGCCGCTCTACTGGACGGTGGTGGGCGCGCCCGACGCCGCGCACGAGGGGCTGCTCTCGGAGGACGGCGCCTTCGAGCCCGCGAAGGGCGGCTTCTCGATCGAGCCCTACCTGTGGGTGGACGGCGCCCGCATCGCCGCAGCCGACACCGTCCGGCGTCAGTCGCTCGAAGACGGCGACCTGCCGATCCCGAGCGTGTTCTGGGAGCACCCGCGCGCGCGCCTGCGCGTCCGCGCCTTCGCGGAGGGCGACGCCATCGCGTGGCTGAGCTACCGCGTCGAGAACCCGAGCGACGCCGAGGAGCACGTCGAGCTCTGGCTCGCGTTGCGCCCGCTCCAGGTGCTGCCGCCCTGGCAGTTCCTGAACGCGCCGGGCGGCTTCGCGCCGATCCGCTCGATCGGCGCAGACGCGCGGCGCGTCCACGTGAACGGCGCGATCGCGCTCTGGCCGCTCGCGCGGCCCGACCGCTTCGGCGTCGCGGCCGGAGACGGGAGCCGCGCAATCGAGACGGGCACGCTCCCCGCCGCGCTCGAGGCGCGCAACGACGATGGCTTCGCTGCGGGCGTGCTCGCCTGGCGCCTGGCGCTCGCGCCGCGCGGGTCGCGCGAGCTGCACGTGCGCGTCGCGCTCGCGCCGGGCGCGTCGGCGATCGCCGCGCCCGCCGACGGCGGCGCCGCGCTCGTGACGGCTGCGCTCGCCCGCGCCGCCGGCGCATGGCGCACGCTCCTCGGCCGTGCGGAGGTCCACCTGCCCGGCGCCGCGGGCGACGCCGAGCGCACGCTCCGCACCGCGCTCGCGCACATCCTCGTGAACCGCGACGGGCCGCGCCTCCAGCCGGGCTCGCGCAACTACGAGCGGAGCTGGATCCGCGACGGCGCGCTCACCTCGAGCGCGCTCGTGCAGCTCGGCCACGCCGACGCGGCGCGCGACTTCCTGGCCTGGTACGCCGGCTTCCAGCTCCGTAGCGGCGCGCTGCCCTGCTGCGTGGACGCGCGCGGCGGCGACCCGACACCCGAGCACGACTCGAACGGCGCGTTCCTGTACGGGCTCGGCGAGTACGCCCGCCACACGCGCGACGCCGCCTTCGTGCGCGCGCAGTGGCCGCGCGTGCTCCGCGCGGTCGCCTGGCTCGAGAAGCTGCGCGCGGATCGGCTCGAGCCGCGCTTCCGCACCGAGCAGGGCGGCGCGACGTTCGGGATCCTGCCCGAGTCGATCTCGCACGAGGGCTACGCGAAGCGGGCCGTGCACTCGTACTGGGACGACCTCTTCGCGCGGCAGGGCCTGCGCGACGCCGTGTTTCTCGCCGAGCTGGTCGGCGAGACCGGGCAAGCGACGGCGTGGGCGGCGCAACGCGACGCCTTCGAGCGCGACCTGCTCGCCTCGTACGCGGCGGCGATGGAGCTGCACGACATCCCGCACCTGCCGGGCTCGGTCGAGCTCGGCGACTTCGATCCCACCGCCACCGCGGTGGCCTTCGAGCTCGGCGGCGAGCCGCGCGATTTCCCCGACGCCGCGCTGCGGGCGACCTTCGCGCGCTACCTCGCCGAGGTCGCCGAGCGCCGGGGCGGCGTGATGACGCGCGACGCCTTCGCCCCCTACGAGCTGCGGATCGCGGGCGCGCTCGTGCGGATGGGCGAACGCGAGCGCGCGAACGACGTGCTGGCGCTGATGCTCGACGGCCGCCGCCCGAAGGCGTGGAACCAGTGGCCGGAGATCGTGTGGACCGACGAGACGAAGGGCCAGTGGCTCGGCGACCTCCCGCACGGCTGGATCGCCTCGACGTACATCCACGCCCTGCGTACCGCGCTCGTCTACGAGCGCGCCTCGGACCAGGCGCTCGTGGTCGCGGCCGGCGTACCCGCCGCGTGGCTCGCGGGCGACGAGCCCGTGCGCGTGGCGCGGCTCTCGACGTGGTGGGGGCCGCTCGACTACGAGCTCCGCCGCAGCGGCCCCGACACGCTGCGCATGCGCGTGGGCGGCGCGCTGCGCGTGCCGCCCGGCGGCGTGGTGCTCGCGCCGCCGGGCGCCCCGCCCGTGACGGTGCGGAAGCTCCCGGCGGACGTCGTGTTTCAGACGAGCGCGCTGCCGTCCGCGGCGAAGCGATGAACGGCCGCCGGCTCGACGCGTAGCGCGACGGGCTCGCCGGTGCGGTGCCGGGCCATGCCGTGCTCGCGCACCACCCAGCGCAGTGGCGCGCCTTCGGCGGCCGCCGCGAGGCGCACGTGCACGAGCGTCTCGTGGCCGAGCGCCTCGACCTGCACCACGGTCGCGGCGAGCGCGCCGGCGGCGCCGGCCGGTGCGAGCGTCACTGCCTCGGGGCGCACGCCCGCCACGGCGTCGTCGCCCGGCGCCGCGCCGGGCAACAGGCGCGCGGGCGCGAAGTTCATCGGCGGGCTCCCGATGAAGCCCGCGACGAAGCGGTTGGCCGGCCGCTCGTAGAGCGCGGCCGGGGCCGCCACCTGCTGGAGGCGGCCGCGCTCGAGCACCGCCACGCGGTCGCCGAGCGTGAGCGCCTCGACCTGGTCGTGCGTGACGTAGAGCATGGTGGAGGGCGCGCGGCGGCGAAGCTCCGCGATCTCGGCGCGCACCTGCACGCGCAGCTTCGCGTCGAGGTTCGAGAGCGGCTCGTCGAGCAGGAAGGCGGCGGGCTCGCGCACGAGCGCGCGCCCCATCGCGACGCGCTGCCGCTCGCCGCCCGAGAGCTCGCGGGGCGCGCGCCCGAGCAGCGGAGCCAGCGAGAGCAGCTCGGCCACGCGCGCCACGCGTTGCTCGCGCTCCGTGGCCGGCATGCCGCGCATGCGCAGCGGGAAGGCGAGGTTCTCGCGCACCGAGAGATGCGGGTAGAGCGCATAGTCCTGGAACACCATCGCGACGTTGCGCTCCTGCGGAGGCAGCGCGCTCACCTCCCGCCCGCCGATGCGGATCGCGCCGCGGGTCGGCGTCTCGAGGCCGGCGAGCACGCGCAGCACCGTGGACTTGCCGCAGCCGGAAGGCCCGACCAGGGCGATCAGCTCGCCGTCCGCCAGCTCGAGCGAGAAGTCGCTGAGCGCGACGATGCCGCCCGGGTAGACCTTCTCCACCTGCTCGAACGAGACGCTCGCCACGGCCGGTCGTTAGCACTTGCGGAGCGGCTCGATCCAGATACTCTGCGGCCGCTTCAGGAGCCACTCATGTCTGCCACGGTCTCTCGCCGCTAGTCCCACCCCGCCGCGCTCGCCGCGGCTCCGCGAGAGACCCATCGCACGCAGCACCGCCGGCCGGTGCCGCCTGCTCGAGCAGATCATGTCCAAGAGCTTCCGGCACGATCCGGAGGATCCCGACGCGGCCCCTCCGCGCCGCCAGCGGGCCTCCGAGCCGACCGTCTTCCGCTGCCAGCACTGCCGCGCCGAGATCGCCGCGAACGCGGCCGGCACGCAGCATCGGAATCACTGCCCGTATTGCCTCTGGAGCGTCCACCTCGACGAGCGGCCCGGCGATCGCCGCTCCGCGTGCGGCGCGGGGATGGAGCCGATCGCGATCTGGGTGCGACGCGACGGCGAGTGGGCGCTCGTGCATCGCTGCTGCGGCTGTCACGCCGCGCGCGTGAACCGCATCGCGGGCGACGACAACGAGTACGCGCTGCTCGCGCTCGCCGCGCGCCCGATGGCGCTTCCCCCGTTCCCGCTGACCAAGCTACGCCCGTGAGCGCTCAATCGAAAAAGTCCTCGTCCGCCAGGATGGGCAGCGCCCGCTGCGCGATCGGGTCGGCGGCGAAGAGCCGCTGCACGACCCCGTCCTGCAGGTGGTTCGCGAGCGCGAGGAAGAGCATGCCCTGGTCGAGGGACAGGTAGGCGGTGGCCACCTCGCCCGTCTTCGGGTCCACGGAGTCGTAGAAGCCGAACTGGCCGTACACGTCGTAGCGGGTGACGAGCTGGCGCAGCGCCTGGGTCGCCGCGTTGGGCGCGATGTCGAGTGCGAGCGCCACGGCATGCGGCGTGACGGCGGCGTCGTGGTAGCTCTTCGAGGAGCCGAGCACCGGCACGCCGTACTCGCGGTAGCCGTCGGGGCCGGGCGCCACGGCCGGCGAGAGCCCCCACACCGGCCAGCCGAGCACCTCGTTCGCCCAGCGCCGCTGCACCTCCACGTGCACCTCGGCGTTCTTGCCGAGGCTCTTCGGCGCGAAGCGGCGCTCGTTCACGAACAGCGTGGGCATCAGCGCCTCGAACATGCTGCCGCCCCACGACGGCACGTAGCGCAGGTCCTTCCACTCGTACCAGCCACCGGTGGTGATGTATCCGCGCACGGTCTTCTGGTTGCGCTGCTTGGGCGGCTGCGACTGCCAATCGCAATCGGGCGGGAAGGTCCGGAGCATCCGGAACCAGTGCGACTCCGGCACGTCGCCCTTACCGATCGCGATGAGGCTGCCGACGCGAGCCTCGGTGTAGAGCGTGGAGTAGTGGTAGGGCGAGCGGCCGCGCTCGTCCACGAAGAAGCCGTGCGACATCTGCTGCTGCTGCGGGTCCCAGAACACGCCGTAGTCGCGCTCCTCGATCAGGCGCGTCGCGATGGGGGCCAGCTCGGGGATCCCCTGGCGCAGCACCATCAGGCCCGCCGCGAGCCAGGCCGAGTCCACGAAGGAGACGAAGTGGCTCGTGCGCTCGAGCGAGGTGGTGTCGTAGAAATTGAAGTGGAAGCCGCGCCAGGTCTCGAGGCGGTCGAGCGTCGCGAGCTCGCGGCGCAGGCGCGCGACGGCCTCCTCGTGCTCGATCAGCCCGAGCTCCTGCGCCGCCACGGTGGCCGCGATGTGGAGCCCGATCGAGCTCGCGGTGGTGTAGTCGCCGATCTCGGCGTGCGTCGGCTCCGCGCCACCGAGGAAGCGGACGTGATCCACGGGCAGGCCGTTCTCGCGGTCGGTGAGCGCCGCGAGTCCGCGCCAGGTGTCGCGCGCCGCGCGCCAGAGCAGCTCCAGGTCGCCGGCAGGCAGCGTGCCGCGCTCGATGTGGAGCTCGCTCGGCCAGCCCGCGAGCCGCGCCTGGATGCGGAGCTTCGCGGCCTCGCGGCCCCCGACCGACTCCTCCCACTTGCGCTTCTTCGGGGCGAGGTCGGCGTCGGCGACCATCGCCACCTGGAGCTGGGGCGGGCCCGCGGCGACGGCCGGCAGCGCGGCGACGCCAGCGGGCGGCAGGCGCGGCTCCCAGCAGCGCGCATCGGGCGGCGCCTGGACCTGTGCCGCCGCGGCCAGCGCCGCGCAGCAGATCCCGACCGCCGCGAGCACGCTCGCGAGCCTTCGCCGCATCTCACCCCCTCGGGACGAGAGGAACATCGGCAAAACGGCGCGGCCCCGAAAGAGTTCAGCTCGCTTTCAGGGCGTCCCAGGCTGCGCCGGCGAGGACGCGGGAGGCCGTCCGCAGCCGGGCTTCGGCGCGGTCGCCCGCGAGCCAGATCCGCGTGAACTCGTCGCTCGGGCCCAGCCACAGGGCGAGATAGAGGTCGGCAGGCAGCCGCCGGATCTCTCCCTCGCGCGCGTACTGGCCGAGCCAGCCGAGCACGGCGGAGAAGAAGCGCGCGTTCAGCTCCTGCGCCCGCTTCTCGGAGGCCTCGACCACCTCGGGCTCGCGGCAATGCGTGAGGTAGCGCGCCAGACGGGGATTCTCGCGCACCCAGCGCAGGTGATGACGCACCATTCCCTCGATCCCCTCGCGCGCTCCGTGGAGCTGTTCGAGCCGCGACAGGAAGCCGCGCTGGTACGACTCCAGCGTCTCCAGATAGAGCGTGGCCGCGAGCTCCACCTTGTTCCCGAAGTGGTGGTAGACGCTGCCCGTGCTCGACCGAGACAGGTCCAGCACTTCCTCCAGCGTCGCGCCCGCGACGCCCTTGGCCAGGAAGCACTCCAAGGCCGCATCGAGAATCGCCCGCCGGCGTGCCTGCCCCCGCATCGGGACCCTCCTGGCCGGGATCTTGACAGAACTTCCCTCTAGAATAATTCTCTAGTTCGCCGCGCGCCCGGAGGTGACTCCATGTCCCTCGAAGGTCTCGAGCTCCTGGGCGCCCTCGCTGTCGTACTGGCGCTCGCGTACGTCGCCCGTTCGTGGCGGACCCCCACCACCAGCACGACGCAGAGCACGGCCGCACTCTGGGCGAAGTCCCTCGGCGCCTCGGCGCTCTTCTTCGGCCTCTTCATGGTCGCACTGCCGGGGGGTGCGCATCGGCTCCTCGCGCACCCGCTTCCCCTCCCGACTCCGATCCGTGCCGGGGGAGGCGGACTCCTCTTTGTCGCCGGCCTCGCGGGCTGGCTCGTCTGCCTCGATGCCTTCGCCCGCCGTGGCCGGGGCACGCCCTCTCCGAGCGACGCGCCGAGGCATCTCGTCACGAACGGTCCCTTCGGCGTGGTGAGGAATCCGATGATCGCGTCCGAGCTGATCGTGATCTGGGGCGAAGCGCTCTACTTTGCCAGTCTCGGCCTCTTCCTCTATGCCCTGCTGATCACGCTCGGCGCGCACTGGGGCGTGGTGCGCGTCGAGGAGCCGCAGCTTCGCAAGCGCTTCGGCGAAGCTTACGAGGCCTACTGCCGCCGCGTGCCACGCTGGCTGCCGCGCCTTGCAGCCGCTAGAGGAGGTGGCCCCGCATGACTCGTACGACCGTAGCGGGGCTGCGACGCCAGGACTGGGTGTTCTTCGCGATGATGTTCTGCGCCGGCGGCGTCCTGACGTCGGCGGCGATCGGCGATCCTCCGGCCATCCCCATCGGATATGCCGCGGGAGCGCTGCTCTCCGGCGCGCTCGCCCGGCGCTGGAGCCGCCTCTACCCGGCTCCGATGCCGCATGCGCTGCGCTGGATCCTCTACGTCTCGCATCCGGGGCTCTCGCCGCGCGCGCTCCATCGGGTGCTCGCGCCGCGAGCGGGTGAGCGCATGCTCGAGATCGGGCCCGGCATCGGACACCACGCGCTGCCGACGGCGCGAGCACTCGGCGCGAGCGGCCGGCTCGACGTGCTCGACGTCCAGCCGGAGATGCTCGCGGACCTCCGGATCCGCGCGGCCCGGCAGGGGCTCGAGAGCATCGTCGCCGCCGAGGGCGACGCGGAGCGCCTTCCCTACGCGGACGCGAGCTTCGACGCGGCTTATCTGATCACGGTCCTCGGCGAGATCCCGCATGGGGACGCCGCGCTGCGCGAGCTCGCTCGCGTCGTGAAGCGCGGTGGACGCATCGTCGCCGGCGAGCTGTTCCTCGACCCCGACTATGTGTCGCCGGCGCGCCTGCGGGCGCTCGCCACGAGCGCGGGCCTCGTCTTCGGCGCGCAGGCGGGGACGCGGCTCTCCTACTTCGCGCGGCTCGACGTACCTCGAGCGACCTCAGGCCGCGGGCAAGCGAATGCGGAACTCGCTGCCGCGCCCCGGCTCGGAGGTCACGTCGATGCTGCCGCCGTGCCGGCGCACGATCTCGTGCGAGATCGTGAGGCCGAGCCCGGTGCCCTCGCCGACCGGCTTGGTCGTGAAGAAGGGATCGAAGATGCGGACCAGCAGGCCGGGCGGGATGCCGGCCCCGTCGTCTGCGATCGCGATCTCGATCAACCCCGCGTCTTGCGTGGTGCGCAGCCGGAGCATCCCGCGGCCGTCGATCGCCTGCGTGGCGTTCACGATCAGGTTCAGGAAGACGCGCTCCAGCTCGCGCGGCGCGGCCTCGACCGCGCCGACGTCGCCGAGCTCGCGCTCGACGCGGATGCGATCGCGCAGGTGCGGCGCCGCGACGCGCAGCGCGCGCTCCAGCAGCTCGTTCGGGTTGCAGCGTTCGCGCCGGTCGCCGCCGCCGCGCGAGAAGACGCGCACGTCGCGCACGATCGCGGCCGAGCGCTCGACGCCCTCCAGCGAGTCGTCGAGCATCGCGGCGCCCTCGTCGAAGACCTCGCCGAGGTCGCGCTTGGGCGCGTCCTCGCGCCACGCCTCCGCGAGGCCGTCCCAGTGCTCCCGGAGGGCGCGGAGGTTCGCGCCGATGTACGCCAGCGGGTTGTTGATCTCGTGCGCGAGGCCGGCGGCGAGCTCGCCCACCGCCGCGAGCCGCGCCGAGGTGAGGAGCCGAGTGCGCAGCGAGACGACCTCGCGCAGATCGCGGACCACCAGCACGAGCCCGATCAGCTCGCCCTGGCGGTCGCGCAGCGCTTCCGAGGTGAGCGCCACGGGCACCTGCTCGCCGCGCGCCGCGATCTCGCATTCGTGCTCGCTCAGCTGGAGGTCGGGCCTCACGTCGAGTTCGGGCAGGAACGACTGGAGCGGGCGGTCGAGCAGCGACGCGATCGGGACCCCGAGCAGCGCCGCGAGGCTGCGGTTGGCGACGCGGATCCGTCCCTCGAGCGTGGCGAGTGCCACGCCGTCGGGAATCGTCTCGAGGATGCGCTCCGCGAAGGCGCTCGGCGCGACCAGCGAGAAGCCGAAGCGGTGCATGCTCCACGTCACGATCGCGCCGAACAGCGCGAACGAGAACACGCCGAAGCGGGGGAACGAGATCTCGAGCGCCGGCAGCAGGCCGTCGGTGGTCGAGCCCACGAGCAGCGGCAGGCCGACGCTGGTGCTGAACCAGGGGCTCTGCCGCGTCTCGGCCGGCGACGCCTCGCGCCGCAGCTCGCTGAGCGCGGCGAACACGCCGGCCGATGCCGCCACGACCGTGAACGCGTACCAGAGCGGATAGAGCGTGCCGGGGCGGTACGCCCAGCCCCACGGCACCGGCTCCATCGCGCGCGTCAGGTACGGGCCGCCGGGCAGCCAGGCCTCGCTCCACGCGATCGCGAGGCACAGGCCCGCGAAGGCGTACGCGAACGGGAGCACGCGAGACAGGCCCCGGAAGACGCGCCGCTCCTGCGCGAGGAAGAGGTGCATGGAGATGGGACCGACGGCGATCCAGCCGAGCGCGGAGGCGCGCACCCAGACCAGCGCGTTCGCCGCGTCGGGCGCGAGGGTCCAGATCGCCTCGCACAGGCCCCACCAGGCGCCGCCGAGCAGCAGGGCCGCCGCGCAGCGGTTCTCGGTCGCCGCGGGTCCGCGCGCCAGGATCAGCACGCCGATCACGAGGCACGCGAGCGCCGAAGCCAGCGGAAACACGAAATAAAGATTCAAGGGGCCGTGCTCCGTCCCCTGCATCGACCCGGCGCGGCGCGGGCTTGAAAAACACGGGGGGTGACACGCCCGGGCCTCTCCTCCCACTTCCTAGGGGAGGACAGCCCCATGAAGCTCGGTGCCGCGCTACTCGCCTGCTTGCTCGCTGCCGCTGGATCCGCTTCCGCCCACCCCGTCGTCTACGAGACGATCCTCTCCGGCGCGGCCGAGTCGCCGCCCAGCGGATCCGCGGGCACCGGCACGGCCACGATCACGGTCGACGCCGATCTGTTCACGATGCGGGTCGAGGCCAGCTTCAGCGGGCTCGGCAGCAACACCACCATGGCGCACGTCCACTGCTGCACCACGACGCCGGGCGTGTCGATCGCGGGCGTGGCGACGCAGGTCCCGAGCTTCTCCGGCTTCCCCCTCGGCGTGACCTCCGGGACCTACGACATGACCTTCGACATGACGCAGGCCGCGAGCTGGAACGCCGCCTTCATCACGGCGAACGGTGGCACAACCGGAACCGCCTTCAGCGCGCTCCTCGCCGGCCTCGACACCGGCAGGGCCTACTTCAACATCCACACCGTGAACTTCGGGGGCGGCGAGATCCGGGGCTTCCTCGCGCTGCCGGAGCCGGGCACGCTCGCCCTGCTCGGCGGCGGCCTCGTGGCGCTGGCGCTCGCTCGCCGCACGCGGCGGAGCTGAGCGGGCCCGCTACTTCAGGAAGTCGAGGATCGCCTTCGCGAGCGCGTCCGGGGCGTCGAAGTCGGCGCGGTGCCCGGCGCCGGCGAGCGAGCGGATGCGCGTGCGTCCCGCGATCCCCGCGGCGAAGCGCTTCGCGTAGCTCGCGGGCACGATGCGGTCCTCGCTGCCCCAGACGAGCAGAGTCGGCGCCGCGACGCGGTGCAGGCGCTTCGCGAGGCCGCGGTCGCCGAACGGCCAGAGCAGGCGCGCGGCGGACTCGAGCGCGCGCACCTGCTGCACCTGGAACTCGATCAGGTCGGCGCCCGCCGGCGGCGCGAGCACCTGCGCCGCGAACTCGGCCGGCCGCGCCGAGAACGTCCCGGGCAGCTCGCTTGCGCGCTTCGCCCAGAAGTCGGCCACCGGCTCGCGCTCGTCGAACAGGCCGAAGGGCGCCACCAGGACGAGGCGCTTCACGCTTTCCGGCGAGAACGCCGCGACCTCGGCGGCGAGCGCCCCGCCCGGGCCGAGCCCGACGAGGTCGGCGCCCAAGAGCCCCGCGGCCTCGAGCCGCTCCTGCGTCGCGATCACCCAGTCCGCGAGGTCGTCGAGCGAGCGGAAGTCGCCGCCGCCCGGGTGGCCCGGCAGCGCCGGCACGATCACGCGCCGCTTCGCGGCGAGCGCCTCGAGGAAGGGCGTCCAGACGGGGTACCCGAACAGCCCGGCGAGCACGCCGAGCGGGCGGCCCCGGCCCTTCTCCCACACCCGCACCTTCTCGCCCCGGATCCGTAGCGTTCGGGCCGCGAGGCGCTTCGGCGCCTTCGCCGTCACGCGAGGCTCCGCGGCACGGCGCGCTGCGCCGCCGCCAGCGGCTTCGGCCACCAGCGGTTCTCCCACTCGTCCTCGAACAGCCCGGAGAGCTGCGGCGCCACGCGCTTCGCGAACAGCTCCGTGTTGTGGAAGACGAGCTCCTTCCTCATGTTGCCGAACTGGAGCAGCAGCATGAGCTGGCCGACGTTGAGGTTCACCGCGACCTCGCGGAGCTGCTCGGCCACCTCGTCGGGGCTGCCGATGATCACGTAGCCCTTCGAGACGATCTCCTCGAAGGCGGGCCGGCCGTAGGCGTGCGAGTCCGTGGCGCTCGCCGTCGCGGCCTGCACCACCTGGGACTTCACGCGCGCGCGGATCGTGGCCTCGCTCATGTAGCCGGGCGGCGCGGCGTAGCGCGCGTCCACGTGCAGGCAGCGCTCGTAGAAGTAGAGCGCGGGCTCCGTGTAGAGGTCGAGCGCCTCCTCGCGCGACTCCGCCACGCCCACGAACTGGAGGAAGCCGGCGCGGAACGGGTTCCGGTCCTTGCCGAGCCGGTCCATCTCCTCCCAGAAGCCGTGCATGGTGGCTTCGCCGAGCTTGTACCCGAAGTAGGAGAGGTAGGCGTAGACGTAGTCGAGCTGCGCGCACCAGCGCCACGTCTCGACGGAGCCGCCGCCGGGGATCCAGATCGGCGGGTGCGGCTTCTGCACCGGGCGCGGCCACGGGTTCACGTAGCGGAGCTGGTTGTAGCGGCCGTTCCAGGCGAAGAGCTCGTCGGTGGTCCAGGCCTTGAGGATCAGGTCGTGCGCCTCGTAGTAGCGCTCGCGGAGCTGGCTCGGGTTCTGGCCGTAGGCGAAGCAGGTGTCCATCGGCGTGCCGACCGGGAAGCCGGCGATCAGGCGCCCGCCCGAGATCGCGTCGAGCATCGCGAACTCCTCCGCGACGCGCGTCGGCGGGTTGTAGAGCGCGAGCGAGTTGCCCATCACGCAGAGCGCCGCGTCGCGCGTGCGGCGCGCGAGCGCCGCGGCGATCAGGTTCGGCGACGGCATCAGCCCGTAGGCGTTCTGGTGATGCTCGTTGCAGCAGATCCCGTCGAAGCCGACCTCGGCGGCGAACTCGAGCTCGTCGAGGAAGTCGTTGTACATCGTGTGCGCCCGCGCGGGATCGAACAGGCGCGAGTCGATGTCCACCCACACCGACGGATGCTTCTGCTTGAAGTCATCCGGCAGGTCCGTGTAGGGCATGAGGTGGAACCAGAGCAGCTTCATGGCCGCGCCCTCCGGCGCCAGTGTACGCCGGGGGGGCGGATCTGCTCGGGGGACCTCAGGCCGTGCGGCGGACCGCCAGCCAGGCGAGCGGGGCGAGCAGCAGCAGCGCGGACGGCTCGGGCACCAGCGTGCCCTGGATGTGGACGTTGTCCAGCTTGCCGTTGTCGCCTTCGCCGTCGTCCATCCAGAACGCCACGTAGAGGTACGCGGCGCCGCTCGGCAGGTTGAAGGTCGGGGACGACACGAACGGCGACGAAGCCGTCGAGCTCATGAGCTGCGTCCAGTTCGACCACGCGTAGGGGCCGGTGCGGAGGTCGGCGAAGCCGCCCTCGCCCGCCAGGGTCATCAGGGGGATCGCCGACGAGGTCACGATGTAGCCGACGCGGTAGCGGTCGGTCGTCTCGGCCAGGAAGGTGCGCCAGTCGAAGTTCAGCGTGACGTCCGAGTACCCGACCGTGCTGATCTGCAGCATGATGCCCGCGTCGTCCTCGAAGCGGCCGACCGGCGTCTTGTTGCCGGAGCCCGAAGCCGACTGGCAGTTGAAGCCGGTGAAGTCGCCGCACTTCTGGACGAACAAGTCGTCGTTGATGCTGCTGGCGGTGCTGCCGGAGTCCTCGAAGCGGGCGCCGTACCAGGTCTGGTCCGAGCCCTCGGCGGGCTTGGGCAACCCCGTGTTCACGAAGTCCCCGTTCGGGTTCGTGGTCGGGAACGACGTGTAGCCGTTGAAGTCTTCGAAGAAGATCGAGACGGCGAGAGCCGGACTCGCGAGCAGCCCCGTGAAAGCCAGGATCAGCAGAGGACGCAGGGATCGCGTGAGCATGTTGCCCCTTCCCGCCCCGATGCGGGTGCAATCCCCATGCCCGACCTACCTCGCGGGTAAGTCCTCGATTTCGCTGAGAGTGCGTCGGCGAGCCCGGCGCACCCTGGGAAAACCCCTTCCCCGGCCGCGGAAGGCGTTTTCCGCCCTCAGCCTCGCGCGCCGACCTCGACGAGGCCGCGGCGGCGGCGGATGCGCTGCTCGATGGCGGCGAACACGAGCCCGTCGATCAGGATCCCGATCAGCAGCACCACGAGCATGAGCGCGAGCAGGCCCGGAGCGTCCGAGAGCTCGCGGGCGAACTGGAGCTGGCTCCCGAGCGCGGGGCGCGTCTCGATGATCACGAGCAGCTCGCCCGCCATCAGCGAGCGCCACGAGAAGGCCCAGCCCTGCTTCAGGCCCGCCACGTAGCCGGGCAGCGCGGCCGGCAGCACCACGTGCCGCAGGCTCGCGAAGCCGCGCGCGCCGAGCACGCGGCCGGCGCGGAGCAGCAGCGGCGGAATGTGGTCGATGCCGTTGATCAGGCCGTTCGCGATCGAAGGCGAGGCGCCGATCACGACCACGAACAGGATCGCGCCCTCCGAGAGCTGGAAGAGCAGGATCGCGAACGGGAACCAGGCGATCGAAGGCATGCTCTGGAGCCCGGTGATGAAGGAGCCGAACGCGCGCCGCAGCACGCGGCTCCGCGAGACCACGACGCCGAGCGCGGTGCCGATCGCGATCGCGAGCGCGAAGCCGGTGGCGGCGCGGCGCAGCGTGGTCGCCACCGCGACCCAGAATTTCGCGGTCCCGATCAGCTCCGAGAGCTCGGCGAGCACGCGGCCGGGCCCCGGCAGCACGTAGTCGGGGCGCCAGCCCGACAGCACGGTCAGCTCCCAGAGCGCGAGCACGAAGCCGGCCGCCGCGAGCTTGGGCCAGGCGGCGTCCCAGAACGCGCGCCAGCGCCGCTCCGGCTCGACGATGGGGACGTCGAGGGCGTCGAGCCCCTCGATCTCGCGGCCGAGCGAGCGGGGCTCCGCGAGCGGCGAGCGTTCAGCGGCCATGGCGGCGGACCTCCTCGCGCAGCCGCTCGGTGATCTCGGCCGTCGACTCGGCGACGGCCAGCGAATCGGCGCTGCGCGGCCGCGGGATCCCGATCGGGAACTCGGCCACCACGCGGCCGGGCCGGCTCGACAGCAGCACGACCCGGTCGCCGAGGCGCACCGCCTCGCGCACGTTGTGGGTGACGAAGACGATCGTCATCGCCGTGCGCGACCAGATCGCCTCGAGCTCGTCGTGCAGCACGTCGCGCGTCATCGCGTCGAGCGCGCCGAAGGGCTCGTCCATCAGCAGCACGTCGGCCTCCTGCGCCAGCGCGCGGGCGATCGCCACGCGCTGGCGCATGCCGCCCGAGAGCTCGTGCGGGCGGCGCTCCGCGAACGTGTCGAGGTGCACGAGCCGCAGCAGCTCGAGCGCCTTCTGCCGCCGCTCGGCGGCCGGGACGCCGCGAAAGCGCATCCCCAGCTCGACGTTCTTCTGGACGGTGAGCCAGGGGAACAGCGCCGGCTCCTGGAACACCAGCGCGACGCGGCGCCCGCCGACGTCGATCGTGCCCGAGGTGATCTCGTAGAGGCCGACGATCAGGTTCAGCAGCGTGCTCTTGCCGCAGCCCGAGGCGCCGAGCAGGCAGACGAACTCGCCGGGCGCGACGTCGAGCGAGACCCGGTCGAGCGCCTGGATGGCGCTGTGCCCGCCGTGGTAGGTCTGCGAGACGTCGCGGATCTGGATCGCCGGCTGCACGCGCGCCTCAGGGCGCCACGGGCGGCTGGCCCGCGGCGGTGAGGATGGCGTTCAGCGGGGCGAGGTCGTAGATGCCGTCGAGCTTCACGGGCTCGAGCAGGCCGACGGCCGTGGCGTCCTCGGCCGACTTCCGCAGCGACGCCGCGAGCGGGTCGACGGTGAAGTGGAGCTTCTCCCACGCGCCCTCGATCACCGCGGCCGGCAGCGCCTTGCCCACGAGCTTGGCGATGCCGGCGTTCACGAGCTCGCGCGCCTGCGCCGGCTCGGCGTTCACGAACGCCACCGCGCGCACGTGCGCGCGCAGCACGGCGGCCACCCGCTCCGGGTGCTGCTCGAGGAACTTCGTCCGCACCACGACGTGCGTGGTCACGAACTTGCCGTCGGGCCAGAGGCTGCGCTCGTCCACCAGCACCGCGCCGCCGCCCTCGAGCACGAGCCGCGTGGCCCAGGGCTCCGGCACCCACGCGCCCTGGATCTGGCCCGCGCGGAAGGTCTCGAGCGTCTGCGCGTTCGCCTGCGGCCCCACCGCGACGTCGCCGCCCCCTTCCAGGTTCGCGGAGAGGCCCTGCGTCTTCAGCCACGCGCGCAGCGCGACGTCCTGCGTGTTGCCGAGCTGCGGCGTCGCGACCTTCTTGCCGGCGAGGTCGGCCGGCTTCGTGATGGCGGGCTGCACGACCAGGGCGGCGCCGCCGGAGGTCGCGCCCGCGACGATGCGGATCGCCTGGCCGTGCGACTGCGCGAAGGCGTTGATGGCCGGGTTCGGACCGATGTAGGTGAGGTCGAGCGCCTCCGAGAACAGCGCCTCGACCGCCTCGGGGCCCGCGTTGAAGGTGCGCGGCTCGAGCGCGACGCCCGCCCCGAGCTCCGCGGCGAACCAGCCCTGCTCGAGCCCGACGATGGCCGGGGCGTGCGTGACGTTCGCGAAGTAGCCGAGGCGCACCACGGACGGGCCGGACTCGACGTCCGAGCCCTCACCGCAGCCGGGGGCGAGAGCGAGACACGCGAGGACCCCGAGAAGGCCGTGCTTCATGGGCGGGCTCGCAGAGCAACGCCCGTGCCGGGGCCGAAACGCGCGGAGAGCGCTCCCCAGCCAGCAAATCTCGCGGGACCGTCAAATGACACGGCTCGTCCGTGGCATTCGACGGGACGTGCGGGGCCGTGCGTGATCACGGCGCTCCATCGCATCTGCTGGACGCGGCGCTGAAACGGCTCCACGACGCGTCCGAGCGCCGGCACGCCGCTTGCTCCTGGGGCGGCTCGCCCGTCAGACGAGAGGCGGATGCGATGAGTCCGCTCTGCGCGTGGTGCCCGAGAGCAGCCGCCCGGCGAGGCGCTCGCACGGCGGGGCGAGCCAGCCATGGGATCTGCCGCCCGTGCCTCGCGGCCGGGCTCCGCACCGAGCGCGCGGGCTACACGCGTTCGGGCGCGCGCTCCTATGTGGGGGACGGAGATGCGCGGGCGGGCGCAACCTGGGCGTCGGAGCTCGCCGCGTTGGATGCGACGCGGGCACCGCGTCAGCGACGCGCGAGCAGCTAGGGCGCCTCGCATGCGAACGAGCCTCGTCGTTCCGCCCGTCCTCGTCGTACCCGGCTACCGCGGCTCGGGGCCCGAGCACTGGCAGACGATCCTCGAGCGCCGCCTCGCCGGAGCGCGGCGGGTCGAGATGCCGAGCTGGACGGGCGCTCGCGGGCACATCCGAGCTGTGGTGCCGGATTCGCTCCTGACGGGCCTCAGCCCGAGCGGTGCCGGCGCCAGTCCACGCCGAGGCGGCGCATCCGGGCCCGCAACGTGTGCGGGTTGATCTCGAGCAGCGCCGCGGCGCCGCCCGGCCCCTCGATCTTCCCGTGCGTGCGGCCGAGCGCCGCCTCGATGTGGCGCGCCATCGCGCGGTCGAGCGACGGGAAGGGCTCGCCCGCGGACGGCGCTCCCGGGCGCGACGGCGCCGGGCTCGCGCCTGGCGCCACGCCGAGCGCCTTCGCCACGTCCAGCCGTTCGCCGTTGCCGAGGATCACCGCGCGCTCCACCACCGCGATCAGCTCGCGCACGTTGCCCGGCCACGCGTAGCCCGCGAGCAGCTCGCGGTCTTCGGACGCGGGGAGCCGCGGCGGCGTGCCGAAGCGCGTGGACGCGCGGAGCGCGAAGTGGTTCGCGAGCGCCGGGATGTCCTCGCTGCGGTCGCGCAGCGGCGGCAGGTGGATCGGGAACACCGCGATCCGGTACCAGAGGTCCTCGCGGAAGCGGCCCTCGCCGATCAGGGTCTGCAGGTCGCGGTGCGTGGCGGCGACGATGCGCACGTCCACCGGAATCGGGCGATGCCCGCCGACGCGCTCGAGCGTGTGGTCCTGGAGCACGCGCAGCAGGCGCACCTGCGCCTCGGCGGGGAGCTCGCCGATCTCGTCGAGGAACAGCGTCCCGCGGTCGGCGCGCTCGAACCAGCCGCGCCGCTCGGCGAGCGCGCCGGTGAAGCTGCCACGCTCGTGGCCGAACAGCTCCGAATCGATCAGGCCCGGCGGGATCGCGCCGCAGTTGACGCGCAGGAAGGGCCCCGCGGCGCGGCGCGAGCGCGCGTGGATGGCGCGCGCCACCACCTCCTTGCCCGAGCCCGTCTCGCCGAGCACGAGCACCGGCACGTCGAGGCCGGCGACCAGGCCGACGCGCTCCATCACCGGCCGCAGCCCCGCGCCGGCGCCGATGATCGTGTCGCCGAGCTCGGTGCGGCCGAATCGCGAGAGCAGCGCGCTGCGCTCGGCCTCCGCGGCCTCGCGCACGGCCGAGAGCGCGCGCACGCGGCGGTCGTTCTCGAGCGCGGCCGCGAAGGGCGCGAGCAGCCCCTTGGCGACGACCTCGTGTGCGGCGTCGAAGCGCTTGCCGCGGCGAGCCACGAGCAGCAGCACGCCGCGCGGCTCCTCCGGCGAAGCGAGCGGCCCGATCAGCACGTCGCCGTCGGCGCCGTCGGGGAGCAGACCTGGCAGACGGCGGCGCATCACGCTGGCCGCGGCGTGCTCGAGGGCGCCGCTCCGGCACCAGGCGAGGATCACGTCGAGCTCGTCGGCGCCGAGCTCGCGGTGCGACGGGGGCGCGGGATCGTCCGCCTCGCTCGG
>Ga0187892_10006315_pt1 | contig 17730 bp, 17 predicted proteins | sample MA1701073metaG_FD_139345 | JGI IMG/M metagenome (GOLD analysis project Ga0187892, IMG submission 139345) | Bio-ooze microbial communities from a basaltic lava cave in the Kipuka Kanohina Cave System on the Island of Hawaii, USA - MA170107-3 metaG ... | reverse complement strand
TGCTGCGCGCGGAGATCGCGCGCGCGCTCGGCGCCGACTCGCCGGGCGGGCTCGCGGGCTCGGTCGCGAATCCGCGCCACGCCGACGCGCTCGGCCGCTCGCGGGCGGCGCTCGAGCGCGCCGGTGCCGCCGCCGCGCGCGGCGAGCCGGGTGAGCTCGTGGCGCTGGAGCTGCGCGAGGCGCTGGGGGCGCTCGGTGAGGTGACGGGGCGGAACGCGAGCGAGGAGCTGCTGGAGCGCATCTTCTCGCGCTTCTGCATCGGCAAATGATGGCGGCGCACGTCCCCGGGCACCCCGAGGACTCCGCGGCCCACTTCGCGGCCGCACCGGGCGTCCCGCCTGGTGCGCTCCCCGCGCGCGCGCGAGGCGCGGCCGCCCGCGAGGGCCGCTTCGACGTGGTGGTGGTGGGCGCCGGGCATGCCGGCTGCGAGGCGGCGCACGCCTGCGCGCGCATGGGGCTTGCGACCGCGCTCCTCACGGTCAAGCTCGAGGACACCGCCAAGATGTCGTGCAACCCCGCCGTCGGGGGTGTCGCCAAGGGCCAGATGGTGCGCGAGCTGGACGCGCTCGGCGGCGTGATGGGGCTCGTCACCGACCGCGCCGGGATCCAGTTCAAGATGCTCAACCGCGGCCGCGGCCCGGCCGTGTGGTCGCCCCGCGCCCAGTGCGACAAGGCGCGCTACTCGGCGGAGATGCTCGCGCTCCTGGACGCCGTGCCGGGCCTGGAGTTCGTGGAGGGCGTGGCGCGCCGCGTGCGGCTCGAGCGCGGCTGCGCGGCCGGCGTCGAGCTCGCGGACGGCCGCGTACTCGCCGCGCGCGCGGTGGTGATCACGCCCGGCACGTTCCTGAACGGCGTCCTCCACATCGGTGAGCGGCGGCTCGCGGGCGGGCGACTGGGCGAGCACGCCGCGCGCGCGCTCTCGGACTGTCTCGCCGAGCTCGGGCTCGAGCGCGGGCGCTTGAAGACCGGGACGCCGCCGCGGCTCCACCGCGACTCCATCGACTTCGCGGCGCTCGAGGTGGCGCCCGGCGACGAGCCGCCGGAGCCGTTCTCGCACTGGACCGGTCGGCTCGAGCTGGAGCAGGTCGCGTGCTGGACCACGCACACGAACGAGCGCACGCACGGGGTGATCCGCCGCAACCTGGCGCGCTCGCCGCTCTACTCGGGCGCGATCACCGGCACGGGCCCGCGCTACTGCCCGTCGCTCGAGGACAAGGTGGTCAAGTTCGCCGAGCGCGAGCGCCACCACCTGTTCCTCGAGCCCGAGGGCCGTGACGTGGACGAGATCTACGTGAACGGCGTCTCGACCAGCATGCCCGAGGAGGTCCAGCTCGAGTTCATCCGCACGATCGAGGGCCTCGAGGCCGCCACGATGCTGCGGCCCGGCTACGCGGTGGAGTACGACTTCGTGCTCCCGCACCAATTGGACGCGACGCTCCAGTGCCGGGACGTCCCCGGGCTGTGGCTGGCCGGACAGATCTGCGGAACGTCCGGCTACGAGGAGGCGGCGGCGCAGGGCTTCGTGGCGGGCGTGAACGCGGCGCGCGCAGTGCGCGGCGAGCCGTCGTTCGTGCTGCGCCGCGACCAGGCCTACGTCGGCGTGCTGGTGGACGACCTGGTCACGCGCGAGCACCGCGAGCCCTACCGCATGTTCACCTCCGCCGCGGAGCACCGGCTGCTGCTGCGCGCCGACAACGCCGACGAGCGGCTCGCCGGGCTCGGCCACGCGCTCGGGCTGCTCTCGGACGCGCAACTCGAGCGCACACGTGCGCGCTGGGCGGCGGTGGAGGCCGAGGAGCGCCGGCTCGCGCGCGCGAGCGTGACGCTCCCGCGGGAGGAGGATGCGGGCGGCGCGGCCGCGGCTCCCGCCCGCAGGCTCGGCGCGCTCGAGTGGCTCGCGCGGCCCGGGGCGCGCTACGCCGAGCTCGAGGCACTCGGCGTCGGAGCGCCGCTCCCCGAGGCGCTCCACGCCGCGCTCGAGGTGCGCGTGCGCTACCGCGGCTACATCGCGAGGCAGCAGCGCACGGCGAGCGCCGCCGCGTCGCTCGAGGCGCTGGCGCTGCCCTCGCCATTCTGGGATCGCGAGCTCACCGGCCTCTCGCGCGAGGCCACCGAGAAGCTCCGCCGCTGGCGGCCCGCGAGCGTGGGCGCCGCCTCGCGCATCGCCGGTGTGTCGCCGTCGGACGTCGCGGTGCTGCTCGTCCACGCGAAGCGGGCGCGGGGCGCCTCGTAGAAAGCCCGGCAGCCGCGGCGCCGGTCCGGTATGGTGCGGGGCGATGGCGACTCCAGATCGTCCGCGCCGCCGCAGCCCGGAGGTTCCCCGCCGGACTGGCGCCGGGCGGCCCAGCGCCGGGGGATCCGCCGCGGCAGGACGACGGACCCGGTCGAGCGCTCCCGACCATGCGCGATCCCGCCGTCCCGACCCCGAGCGGCTCCTCGACCGCATGCCCTGGGCCTCGCTCCGGCCGCTGCTGCCGGGTGGACCGGAGGAGGTCGAGCGGTGCATCGGCCGGCTGAGGACCTTCGCCTCCGAGCTCCTGCGCTGGAACCAGGGCGTCTCGAACCTCGTCTCGCGCGATGACGAGCCGCGGCTGATCGACCGGCACATCGCCGAATCGCTGGCCGGCCTGACAGTCATCAACTCTTTGGGCTGCAAGAAGTTGCTTGATTTCGGTTCGGGAGGTGGATTCCCCGCGATGCCGCTCGCCCTCGCCGGCGCCGGCGAGCGCTGGACGCTCGTCGAGTCACGCCGGAACAAGACGCTGTTCCTGCGGCGCGCGGTGCAGGCACTCGGACTCTCCCATGTGGAAGTGGTGACCGGCAGGCTCGAGATGCTCGCGGACGATCAGCTCCGGGCCGTCAGGGCCGACGCGTTCACGTCGCGGGCCACACTCAAGCTCGGTCCCACGCTCGCGCTCGCGGCGCGCGTCCTTCCCGCCGGAGGCCACGCGATCCTGTGGAAGGGCAGCGGCGTCCACGACGAGATCGCCGCGGCCGGCGAGGCGCTGCGGAACGGATGGTCGGAGCCGGTCGTGCACGCGCTGCGCGACAGCGTGAACGCCATCGTCGTAATGACTAGGAAATAGTAGCCTTTCTCGATTACGTTGCCGGCAGTTCCACGTGGAACAATCGGCTTGTCGGCGCGCGAGCCGCTTGGTAGTTTCCGCGCGCTGCCGTTGCGGTCCGGCGTCGCGCTCCCGTAGACCGCACGCAGCCATCGTCTCGCCGGCGCGAAGTCGCCGGCGTCCAGGGAACGGACCCCGCGCGAGGCTGGTCGGACCAAGGGAATGGGACGCGTCATCTCGATCGCCAGCCAGAAGGGCGGCGTCGGCAAGACCACGACGGCCATCAACCTCGGCGCGTGCCTGGCGCAGGAAGGCCGCCGCGTCCTGATCGTGGACATGGACCCGCAGGGGAACGCCACGAGCGGGCTCGGCGTGAACGGCAACGACCAGCCGGTCGGCACGTACGAGGTGCTCATCGGGCAGGCGGACGTGAAGGACGCCATCCTTCCCACGCTGCTCCCGGGGATGGACCTTCTGCCGACGGGACAGCGGCTCTCGGGCGGCGAGGTCGAGCTGGTCGGGATGATGGCGCGCGAGACGCGGCTCCGGTCGTGTCTGGCCAAGGTCCGGGACGACTACGAGTTCTTGCTCATCGACAGCCCGCCATCGCTCGGGCTGCTCACGGTCAACTCACTCACCGCCTCGGACTCGGTGATCATCCCGCTCCAGTGCGAGTACCTGGCACTCGAGGGGCTCACGCAGCTCATCTCCGCCATCCGTCTCGTGCAGGACCACCTGAACCCCGGCCTCCGCATCGAGGGCGTGCTCCTCACCATGTACGACGCCCGCTTGAGCCTCTCGCGACAGGTCGCGGACGAGGCCCGCAAGTTCTTCTCGGACAGGGTTTACAAGACGGTCATCCCACGCAACGTGCGGTTGAGTGAGGCGCCGTCGTTCGGCAAGCCCATCGTGCTCTACGACCCGCACAGCTCGGGTGCGGACAGCTACCGCGAGCTGGCAAGGGAGGTGCTCAACCAATGACCAGGAAGGCGCTCGGTCGCGGTCTCGAGGCCCTGATCTCGGGCAACACCGCGAGTGTCGCGACGGAGGGGCTCCCGCCGGCACAGGCGGGGGTCACCGAGGTCGCCATCGACAACATCGGCCCCAACCCGTTCCAGCCCCGTACCCGGTTCGACGAAGCTGGCTTAAAGGATCTCGCGGACTCCATCCGAGCCACCGGCGTGATCCAGCCGCTGCTGGTGCGGCGGGTCGGGCCCAACGACCACCAGCTCGTGGCGGGCGAGCGCCGGCTGCGCGCCGCGCGGATGGCCGGACTCGCCAAGGTCCCGGTGATCGTCAAGGAGATCGAGGACCGATCCATGCTGGAGCTCGCCCTCATCGAGAACATCCAGCGCGAGGACCTGAACCCGATCGACGAGGCGAAGGCCTACCAAACGCTCATCGAGAAGGTCGGACTCACGCACGACCAGCTCTCCGAGCGGGTCGGGAAGCAGCGCGCGACGATCAGCAACTCACTGCGGCTGCTGGGACTTCCTCCCGAGGTCATGGACATGGTTTCACGTGGAACACTGTCCGCCGGCCACGCCCGGGCCATCCTCGCGCTGGAGGGCCGCGCCGAGCAGCTCGTGGCCGCCCGGTACATCTCGGGCAAGGGGTTCTCGGTGCGCCGGACCGAGGCTTTCATCCGCCGCAAGCAGCGCGCGGCCGCAGCGCGGCCGCGGCCGGCGCGTGCGAACGCGCTCGCCGACCTGGAGACCCGGCTCCAGCAGCGCTTTTCGACCCGCGTGACGATCACGCCGGGTCGCAAGGGTGGACGGGTCGAGTTCGACTACTACAATCAGGAGGACCTCGAGCGGCTGCTCGAGGCCTGGGGTGTGCTCTAGTCGCTCCGAGCGATCGGAGACAGGGAGGTTCTGATGCTCAAGTTCCGGCACCAGCAGCCGCAGGAGGAGCCACCCGCGCCGAACACGGTGATCGGGGTGAACTCGACGTTCCGCGGCACGGTCATGGTCGCGGGCACGCTCCGGATCGACGGTGAGTTCGAGGGCGACATCCTGAACTGCGAGCGGATCGAGGTGGGCGAGCACGGCATCTTGCGCGCCGACGTGGAGGTGCGCGAGGCGCTCATCATGGGGCGTGTCTACGGCAACATCCGCGCCCTGGGCACGATCGAGATGCGCTCCGGCGCCCGCGTCGAGGGGGACGTGGCTGCGATGTCGATCGCCATGGAGCAGGGCGTCCATTTCACCGGCCGGTGCGCCATGCTCGAGTCCGTCGCCGAGCCGGTCGAGCTGGGCGGCATCGTCCGCCAGCGCTGAACCGCATCGCGCAGATTCACGTATATGCTTGCATACCATTGAATAACAGCAGAAGACAGCGCCCGGCGACGGACGGCGGCCCCACGGTTCTCCCGGGTGGCTGCCGATGAGCCCGCTGCCGGCCGCCGCACGCGACGAGCGATCCCTCGGCCGCGGCCTCGTGTTCCTGGCCGCGTTCTTCTGGGGCTCGACCGCGACGCTCGCCCGCTCGGTGTTCCGCGACCTCGGCGTGCCGCCGCTCCAGGTGGTCGAGCTGCGCCTCGCCATCGCCGCCACGCTGCTCCTCGCCTGGCTCGCGATCCGCGACCGCGCCGCGCTGCGCGTGGACCCGCGCGACCGGGGCTACTTCCTCGTGCTCGGACTCTTCGGCGTGGCCGCGGTCCAGGGGAGCTACTACTACTCGATCGCACGCCTGGGCGTGGGGCTCGCCATCCTGCTCCAGTACGTGGCCCCGGCGCTCATCCTGCTCTGGGAGATGACACGCGGCGTGCGACCCACGCCGGCCAGCGTGCTCGCCGTGGTCCTCGCCCTCGGCGGCATCGCGCTGCTCGTGAACGGCATGGACCATCGCGCCGCGAACGCCACGGCGCTCGACTGGCTCGTGGGTGGCTCGTCGGCGTTCATCTTCGCGTTTTACGTCCTCTACTCGAAGCGCGGGCTCGCGCACCACCCGCCCGAGACCCTGCTCTTCTACACGTTCACGGTGGCGGCGGCGTTCTGGGCCTGCGTGACGCCGCCGTGGCGGATCCTCGCCGCCGGCTATCCGGCCGACGTCTGGTGGCGGTTCCTGATCCTCGGGGTCTTCTCGACGCTCGTCCCGTTCCGTTGCTTCTACGCCGGCCTCAAGCGGTTGCCCGCCTCGGAGGCAGGGCTCCTCGCGACCAGCGAGCCGGTGGTGGCCATCCTCGCCGCGGCGCTCTTCCTGGGCGAGACGCTGCGGCCGGTGCAGATGCTCGGTGCGGCGACGGTCATCGCCGGGGCGCTGCTCGCCACGCGCGGCAGGCCCGAGACCGCCGAGGCGAGCGTCGAGCGCGGCTGAGCCGCGCCGGCCGGACGCTCACTTCCGCCGCACCCGACGAGAGAAGTTCCACCGGCCGCGACGTCGAAGGTGATGGGCGTGATGCGCGCCGCGGCCGGTGGTGGATGTCCCGATCAGCTCGCCCTGGCCCAGTCCTCCGGCACGAGCGGCTCGTCGAGCGGCCGGTGCAGGTGCTGGAGCCGCTCCCGCACGCGCTCGACGCGCAGCGGGCTCACGGTCTCGACGGCGTAGCGCTCGTCCCACAGCAGGTTCCCGCGCAGCCACACGCGCAGCTCCGGGAAGTCCTGCATGAGCCGCATGCTGGTGCGGCCCTTCAGCTCGCGCACGGCGCTCGCCACGCTCTGCGCCGGCTTCAGGCCGAACAGCGCGTGCACGTGGTCCGCTCCGGCCACGACGTCCACCAGCTCGATCGAGCGCTCCTCGCAGACGGCGCGCACGAGCGCGCGCACCGCATCGAGGTGGCGCTCCTTGAGGACCGGTCTCCGCCCCCGCGTGCTCCACGTGACCAGGTAGTGGAGCTGGCTGCGATAGAGCGGCTCCCAGCGCTGCATCAACGACCGACGGACCGGGGGAGCCAGCTTCGTTTCCACGGTGAGACCTCCTGCGGGGACTCGGTTGAACGGATGTGCAGCTCTGCGGTGGAACGAAGGCGGGAGCCGACGACGCCCCCGCCCTCACAGCTCTCGATCAGGTACGGCCGACGGTGCGGATGACGCCCCGGACGAGCCCGAGGATGCGGAAGCCGGAGTCTTCGTCCACCACGATGGGCTGGTACCTGGCGTTGGCGGGCACCAGCTCGACGCGGCCCTTGCGGGGCTGGAAGTACTTGACGGTGGCCTCGTCCTCGAGCGCGGCCACGACCATGTCGCCGGCCCGGGCCGTGTCCTGCTTCTGGACGATGACGTGGTCGCCGGGCAGGATGCCCGCGTCCACCATGCTGTCGCCCCGGACCTTGAGCGCGAACAGCTCGCCGGTCTGGCCGAACATCTCGCCCAGCTCGAGCGAGCCCTCCCAGTTCTCCTCGGCCAGGATGGGTTCGCCGGCGGCGACCCGGCCGAGGACCGGGATGCCGCCGCTCGGCGACTCCGACGGCCCGATCCCGCGCGAGATGCCGCCCGTCCGGCGGATGTAGCCGGCCTTCTCGAGCAGGTTCAGGTAGTAGCGCACGCCGTTCGTGGACGTGATCGCGAACTGACGGCCGATCTCGCGGATGGTCGGCGCCGAGCCGTGCTCGCGCCGATAGCGCTGGATGAAGGCGTGGATCTCGCGCGCGCGTTCATTGAGCATCGTGAGGTCCTTCTCGGAATGGTCCGCGTCGCGGACCTGGCACGAGCGGCACTCTACTGCACAGGCGTGCAGCTCGTCAACCGCCCCCCGACAGGCCCACCCCGGGGCGCCGTCGCCCGCGGCACGTCGGCGTCCGCGCTGCGACGGGAAGACGGGCCTGGTTTATTGCCCAAAGCCCACGCCGGCACGGGCTTCGCGGCAGCGCTCGAGCTGGCCCGGCGATTGCCATGAGCCCCGGGCGAGGCGCGGACCCGAACCTGGCGCCGCGATGTGACGGGATTCCGTGGGAGCAGGCGGCGGCCGCGGGCAGCGGAGGGGGTCGTTCATCGGGGGCCGATCGCCCGATGCGACGCGCGCGCCGGCCGCCTGCCACGCGGGTCGTGCGAAGCCGGCGGCCGGGACGGAGCCCGCCCGGCGGCCGCACGCGAGCGGCACCAGGCGGACGCACCCGCCTCAGAGGCGATCCAGCGTCACGCCCAGTGTGAACTGCCGCGGCAGCCCCGGCTCGATGTAGCGAAGGAGTCCCGGCAGGCCGGATCCCTGCGGAGGATCCCGCAGCGGATTGATGAACACCGATTCGACGCGGTCCTTGTCGAACAGGTTCCGTCCCGCGACGAAGGCCCGCAGGCCGTAGCCCCCACCCCGCACGGTGAAGTCGAGCGAAGCGTGCACCAGGCCGTTGGCGAAGGTGCGAGCGGTGTTCGCGTCGTCGGCGAACATGCGGCTCATCCCCTCGGTCGAGAGCTCCGCCGCGAAGCCGCGCGGCAGCTCGATTCGGGCGCCGGCCGACCAGCTCGCACCCGGCAACCCGGGCATCTTCATCCCGCCGAAGTCGCCGAGGTCGTTCGTGTACTCGACGTACTCGTTCCGCGACAGGGTCGCCGCGCCGCGCAGCGCCAGGCGCGTCGACGGCCGCCACTCCAACGCAGCCTCCACGCCCCGACGGCGGGACTTGCCCGCGGTGAAGAAGTAGGCGCCTCCGGCGTATGGCACGATGTCGTTGCTCGTGTCGATCCAATAGACCGCGCCGTCGTATCGCCAGCGCCCGAGCCGGTTCTCGAGCGCGCCGCGCCCTCCCATCTCGTAGGTGATCGAGTGCATGGCCTCGAGGAAGGGGTTGAACGACGTGCTGGTGTTGAACGGGGGCGGCGGGTCGATCTCGTTGAACGCCGGGGCCTCCACGCCGCCGCCGAGCCCCGCGTACAGAGTGTGCTCGCCCAGGAACCAGCTCGCCGTGAGCTTGGGCGTCACGCGCGTGAAGCGCTTGTCGGCGTCGAGCGCGGGGGCAAGGAAGTCCTCCGACACGTACAGGATGTTGTCGTAGCGGAGCGCCATCTGGAGCGCGCCACGCCCCTCCCAGGTCAGCACCTGATGCACGAATCCGCCCGCGCTGTTCGCGGCCTCTCGCTTGTTCGCCACCTGCGTCGTGCCACGCGTGCCATCCGGCGCGAGGTTCCAGAACAGGATGCTCCCGTCCTGGAGCGCCTCGTCCACGCCCGCGGAAGTGCGGCCCGAGAGCTTTTCACCGAATCGGGTCCGCAGGCTCCACACCGCCTGCCCGCCCACGTGGAAGCGCGTGAAGTCGCGGAAGCGATTGCGCTCCGATCGCTGCAGCGCCTTGGGCTCGGCGAACAGGCTCACCTGGACGTCCTGGCTCGCGGGGAACGTGTGCTCCAACGTGGCCGCGAGCCGCCCGATACGATTGAAACGCCGCTCGTCGCGCGTCACGTAGGAGGGCGCGGCACTCGTGGGGTCGGCCGCGTACTCCGCCTCGGTGAGTGCGCCCGGGAAGCGGATGAGGTTGTTCGCGAAGTCGGCCATGAGCAGCAGCCGGTCGGTGCCCGCTTCACCGAGCGGCGCCGCGAAGCGCGCCTGCACCTGTGCGGACCGGCTGGCGCTGTGAGCGCGCCAGCCGTCGAACGACGTGTTGGAGCCGCTGATCACGCCGCGGCCGCGACCTGCGGTGAAGCCGAGCGCGACCTGGTCGCGGCGCAGGCCGAACGAGCCGCCGGTCTCGCTCACCCGCAAGTACGGCTGCTCGAAGCCGAGGTCGGTGCGCAGGTTCACGACGCCGCCCGAGGCGTTGCCGAAGAGGGCCGAGACGTTGCTGCGCGCCACCTCGATGCGGTCGGCGGTGCCGACGTTCACGAGGTCGAGGCTGGTGCGACCGTCGGGCTCCGAGATGGGGATGCCATCGGAGAGCACCCGGATCCCGCGCAGACTGCCGGCGTTCGAGCGGTCGCCGTTGCCGCGGGCGCCGTAGCCGCGAATGGTGATGCGCACGTCCTGGGCACCACCACGACTCTGCACGAGCACGCCGGGTACCCCCGCGAGCAGGTCGTCGAGTCCGATGGCGCGTCCGTTCGCGAATCGTGCCCGGTCCAGCACGGTGACGGCCGCGGGAGTGCGGTGCAGCGACTCGCGCACGCGGGTGCTCTGGACCACGATCTCGCGCAAGGGCACGACGAGCGTATCCGCCCGTCCGCTTGCGATGAGCACGGACAGAATGATCGGTGAGAACATGGGATCCCCCTGGGGAACGCACGACGAGGCCACGCGCGGGTGCGCGCGGCGAGGTGGGATGGCGGTGCGTCCCGGGATCAGTTCCGCAACGGAAGCCGGCGTGGCGCGCGGAACGCGCGCGCGGCGGGAATGGCGCCCGCGAGGTCGCGCGCCGACGCTTCGCGCGCAAGCGGGGCGCCGTCGTCTCGCAGCGGACCCGCGAAAGGCGCGAGCGCCAAGCCGGTCGACTCCACGAGCCCCGAATAGCCGGCCCGTGCCGCCGCGAGCGCGCCGCCGGCGGCGGGACCCGCACAACGATCCAGGTCCCAGCCCTCGGGCCACTCGAGGATCTCCGCGGGCTGCGATCGCGGCAGGGAGACGATCACCAGTGCGTGGCGCGCGACCTCCCGCTCGCGGCCAGCGCCGCCGGCGCGTAGCCGCACCGCGGCGGGACCGGAGAGTCCACCGCCTACGCGCCAGGTGAAGCGGCCCGCGAGCGCCTCCATCTCGGGCGAGATGCGCACCCAACCGCTGCCCGCCACCGACAGCTCGAGCTCGACCTCCTCGACATCGGGGTCGAGACCCGACCAGCGGATCTCCACCTGGTCCCCCGGCCGCACGCGCTCGGGCAGACCCTCGAGCCGTACGGCGGCGGCCGCCGGGACATGCCCGAGAATCAGGGCGGCGACGAGCGGGAGCACGCGAAGCGGGCGCATGGGCCCGAGAGCATACACCCTCGCAGGCGTCCTGGTGCCGCTCACGAGTGGCCGTCTCCGGCCCGGCCCGATAGACTCGCGCGCCGCCCAGGGCCCGCGCCCTGCGCCCCCGCCATGACCTTCGCCAGCCCCGCTCCGCCCGCTCCCGGCCGCCTGCGCACGTACGCCTCGTTCGTGCGCTTCGAGCACACGCTCTTCTCGCTGCCCATGATACTCGCCGGCGTGTTCTCGGCGAACGGCCGGCCGCTCGAGTGGAGCCGCTGGGCTTGGATCGCCGTCGCGGCCGTGGGCGCGCGCACCGCGGCGATGACGCTCAACCGGCTCGTCGACCGCCGGCTCGACGCGCGGAACCCGCGCACCGCGCAGCGCGAGCTGCCGGCCGGTCGCATGGGGCTCGGCGAGGCGCTCGCACTCCTCGTCGCGGGCACTTCGGTCTACCTGATCGCGTGCGCGGCGCTCGGCCCCTGGTACGTGAAGGTCGCCGCGATCCCGCTGGCGGTGTTCGCGCTCTATCCCTACCTCAAGCGCTTCACGCCGCTCTGCCACTCCGGCGTCGGAGCCGCGCTGGCGCTGGCGCCGCTCGCCGGCTTCGCCGCGGCGCACCCGCAGCTCCAGGACAGCCTGCCCGCGTGGGGGCTCGCCGCGTTCGCGTTCCTCTGGGTGACGGGCTTCGACATCATCTACGCCACGCTCGACGAAGCGTTCGACCGCGAGGCCCGCGTGCACAGCATGGTCGTGTGGCTCGGGCGCGCGCGTGCGCTGCGTGTGTCGTGGGCGCTGCACGTGGGGGCGATGGCGGCGCTCGCCTGGACGCTGTGGCGGCTGGCGTTCAACCTGGACCGCGACGGGGACCGCTACATCTGGCACATCATGGACCCGCCCACGGGCTGGGCGAACCCATTCTGGCTCACGATCACCGCGCTCCTGTTCGTGGCCACGGCCGTGCTGCTCTGGCTCGAGCAGCGCTGGGCGGAGGACGTGAACCTGGCGTTCTTCAAGACGAACGTCGCCGTCGGCTTCCTGGTCCTGCTCGCGGTGCTCGCCGCGCGCATGACCGGCGGCGGCCTATAGCCATGGCGCGCTACCTGATCGCGATGACGGGCGCGAGCGGCGCGGCGTACGGCGTGGACCTGGTGAAACGCTGCCCGGGCGAGAAGTTCCTGATCCTCTCCGACTGGGCGCGGCACGTGCTCGCCGACGAGACCGGCCTGAAGCCCGCCGACCTCGAGCCGCACGTGAAGAAGCTGTTTCGCGATTCCGACCTCGCCGCGCCGTTCAGCTCCGGGAGCAATCGCCACGACGCCATGGTCGTGCTGCCGTGCAGCGTGAGCACGCTGGCCAAGATCGCCACCGGCATCGCCGACACGCTGATCACCCGCTCGGCCGCCGTGGCCTTGAAAGAGCGCATGCGGCTCATCCTGTGCGTGCGCGAGACACCGCTCTCGGGCATCGCGCTCGAGAACATGCTCAGGCTCTCGCGCGAGGGCGCCGTCATCATGCCGGTCTCGCCGCCCTGGTATCAGCACCCCGCGGACCTCACACGACTCGTCTCAGGGTTCACCGACAAGGTGCTGCGCCTCCTGGGCGAGCCCGCGGGCGAGGGCTGGCGCGAGGGCGAGCTCGAGTGACGCCGGCGTGAGCTTCCGCTCGCTCGGGGAGTTCGTCGCCGCCTGCGAGGCGAAGGGCGACGTGAAGCGCATCGCGCGCGAGGTGGACTGGCGTTACGAGGTCACCGAGATCGCCTGCCGCGAGGCTCGCGCCCAGGGCCCGCTGCTCGTGTTCGAAAGGGTCCGCGGCGCGCGGTTCCCGCTCGCGGTCAACGTGCTCGCCGCCACGCGCCGCATCGAGTGGGCGCTCGGCCGCACGCCGCGCGCGGTGGGGGCGCAGGTCGAGGAGATCTTCCACGCGCTCCCTCCCAGGGCGCTCTCCGAACTGTGGCCGCTACGTCGCCACGCCGGGCGCGTGCTCGCCGCGCGCCCGTCACGCGTCGCGAGCGGGCCCGCGCAGGCTCACTCGCTCGGCGCGGACCTGGACCCGCTCCCCATCCTCCAGCTCTGGCCCGGCGACGGCGGCCGGTTCGTCACGTTCCCGCTCGTCTTCACGCACGACCCTGAGACGGGCAAGCGGAACCTCGGCATCTACCGCATGCACGTGCACGACGCGCGCACGACCGGCATGCACTGGCAGATCGGGAAGGGCGGCGGGTTCCACTACCATCGCGCGGAGAAGCGCGGGGCGCCGCTCGAGGTGGCGGTGGCGGTGGGCGCCGACCCGGCCACGCTGCTCTCCGCGGTGGCGCCGCTCCCGGAAGGGATCGACGAGCTGGCGTTCGCGGGGTTCCTGCGCGGCCGGCCCTCGCGGCTCGCCGCCGCGCGCACGCTCGCGATGCGCGTGCCCGCCGACGCCGAGTTCGTGATCGAGGGGCTCGTGCCGCCCGGCGAGCGCCGCAGCGAGGGGCCGTTCGGCGACCACTTCGGCCACTACTCGCACGCGGCGCCGTTCCCGGTGCTGCACGTGAAGCAGGTCACTCACCGGGCGGCGCCGCTCTTCCAGGCGAGCGTCGTGGGCAAGCCTCCCCAGGAGGACAAGTACATGGGCGAGGCGGTGCAGGACATGTTCACCGGGGTGTTGAAGGTCATCCACCCCGAGATCGCGGACCTGTGGGCCTACTTCGAGGCCGGCTTCCACAACCTGCTCGTGGTCGCAGTCGAGAACCGCTATGCCAAGGAGGGCATGAAGACCGCGCTCGGACTCCTGGGCACCGGGCAGCTCTCGCTCACCAAGGTCATCGTGCTCGTGGACGCGGACGTCGACCCGCGCGACCGCCGCGCCGTGTTCGAGTCGCTCGCGCGCCACTTCGACCCGGCCGAGGACCTGCTGCTCGTACCCGGCGTGCCGCTCGACACGCTCGACTTCACGAGCGGACGCATGAACCTGGGGAGCAAGCTCGTGCTGGACGCCCAGTCGCACGCGAAGCCGGTGGGCTCCGCGGGCGGCTCGGCGACCGCGGCGCGGCCGCCGGCCGCGCTGCTCACGACCGTCGCCGACCCGCGCGGCTTCGAGCCGCGCGTGCGTGCCTGGCGGCTGGCCTGGGGCGGCACGCTCGTCGTGCAGGTGGCCGGCGAGGGGCGCGCCGTGGTGGAGTCCCTCGTCCGCCGCCCCGAACTCGCCGAGGCGAAGCTCGTGGTGGCCGTGAGCCCGGACGTGCCGCTGGACGACGACGAGCGGCTCCTCTGGGGCATCTTCACGCGCTTCGATTGCGCCCGCGACCTGATCCCCGCCACCACCGAGACGCGCGGCGCGTGGACCGTGTGCCGCGGCCCGCTGGGCATCGACGCGACCTGGAAGGACGGCTATCCCGCCCCCGTCGAGAACCTCCCCGAGGTCGTCGCCGGCGTGGAGGCGTGGTGGGATGCGACACGCGAAGGAGGCAGCCGATGAACGCGCCCGATCGTCCGAAGTGCCGGCAGAGGATGGAGCCGGGGTTCGTCGTGGACCGCGACCATCGCAGCTCGCCGGCGACGCAGGTGTGGGTCGAGGGCGAGCCCAGGAAGAGCTTCTGGAGCGGGCTCCACCTCAAGGGCCGCGCGAAGCACGCGGTGCGCACGCTCCGCTGCGCGCGCTGCGGTTTCCTGGAGTCGTACGCGACGGAAGCCTGACCCTCGACGTCAGAGCCCCACCCGCTCGCCCGCAACCGCCACGCGCATCCCGGCGCGCTCGATCCGCAGCCGCTCGGGCGAGCCGGGCACGAGCGCGCGGTTCGTGTGGTTGAGATGGATGAAGCGCACGCGTGCGCGGATGCCGGCGGGCAGCGGCGCGAAGCGGTCGAGTGTCTCGACCACGAACGGGTGCGGGATCTCGCGCAGGTCCCGGCCCGGGAGCTCGGCGCCGTCGAAGAACGTGGCGTCGAGGTAGGCGGCGTCCACGCCGGCGACCAGGTCCTCGACGCGCCGGTCCCAGCGCTCCCACTTGTCGATGTCGGGCAGGAAGACCACCCCCCGGGACCCGGGCCCGCCCGGCGACCCGCTGCCGATGCGGAAGCCCACGGTCTCCGAGAACTCGTCCCGGTGCGGCACGAGGAACGGGGTCACGGTGAGCGAGTCGCCGAGGGCGACCGCCGCGTCCCCCGCGAGCGGAACGAGCCGGATGTTCCCGAGCTCGACGAGCTGGCTCCAGGGGCCGTTCGCCTCGAGGAAGGCGCGCAGGCGCGGCATCGCCCACACGCGCACGCCGCGCGCCCCCATCGCCTCGCGCCCCAGGTGCATGAGCCCGGTGTAGTGCCCCATGTGCGCGTGCGTCATGAACACGCCCGCCAGCGTGCAGCCCGGCGCTTCACGCGCCATGCGCGCGAGCTGGCGCGGGAAGTCGGGCGTGGCGTCGAAGAGCCACCAGCGGCGCGACGCAGGCTCCACGAGCGCGAGGCTCGAGACCTCCTCGCGCCGGCCGCTCGTGCAGCAGTCCCTGCGACAGCCCGCCTGCGGCAGGCCGCCGTCCTGGGCGATCCCGAGGACGACGGTGTACGGGCGTGGCGCCGGCGCGGCGGTCGCGGCGGCGGCGGCCGCGAGCAGTACCAACCTCGCCAGCCCGCGCGCCGCGCGCCTCGGCCGGCTCACTCGCCGGCGTCCGCCGGGGCCTTGACGGGCAACGCCTCGCCCGCCGCGATCGCCGCCTGCTCCGTGGGGTAGGTGTCGAACACCAGCGACAGCTTGGTGAGGATGAGCAGGTTCTGGATGCGCTTGTCGAGGCGCGCGAGCAGCACGGGGGCGCCGCGCTTGGCGAAGCGCTGGTGGGCGTCCACGAGCGCACCGAGCCCGGGCGAGCTCACCCAGTCGATCGCTCCCAGGTCCACGACGAGGAAGCGCAGGTTCTGCTCGTTCAATTGCTGGACGACCTCGCGGAACTCGTCGGTCTCGACGTCGCCGACGAGCTTCCGCTCCGGGCGGACCACGGCGAAGTGCTCGGCCACCCGGACGTGGGTGTGCTTGGTGCGCTTCTTCTCCATGACGGCCTCCTCGCGGCCGGCGGGTCCGGCCCGCGGGCTCGACGCTTGGGAGAGATGCTTCGGACCGTCCCGCGCCTCGCCCCGGGTGATCGCCCGGGCATCTCACGGCCGGTCCACAAGGTCGCCCATCATACGGGGTGAGGCCGGCCCCGTGGGAGCCGCACCCGGCTGCCCGCCCGGCAGCGGCGACACCCGCGGCGAAGCGCCGGCGTCGTCCGGCGTTGGACGGGTGCGGGAGCCATTCCCTACGCTGGCCGGCTCATGGACCCGCGTGCCGCCTTCCGCCAGCTCCTCGGCGCTCCGCGCGCGCTCATCGGCATGGTGCACGTGGGCGCGCTCCCCGGCACGCCGGCGGCGCACCACGCGGTCGAGAGACTGGCGCAGGTCGCGGTGGCCGAGGCGCGCGCCTACCGCGAGGCCGGCTTCACCGCCGTCCTGGTGGAGAACATGCACGACCGGCCCTATCTCAAGGGTGGCGTCGGCCCGGAGGTGACGGCGGCGATGGCGGTGATCGCGCGGGAGGTCCGCCGCGAGACCGGCCTGCCGCTCGGGGTCCAGGTGCTGGCGGGCGCGAACCGTGAAGCTCTCGCGGTGGCGCACGCCTGCGGCGCGGAGTTCGTGCGCGTGGAGGGCTTCGTGTTCGCGCACGTGGCCGACGAGGGCGTGGTCCAGGCGAGCGCCGGCGAGCTGCTCCGCTTCCGGCGCGCGATCGGCGCCGAGCGCGTGCGCGTCTTCGCCGACGTCAAGAAGAAGCACGCCTCGCACGCGCTCACCGCCGACGTGAGCCTCGCCGAGACCGTGCGGGCCGCGGAATTCTTCCTGGCCGACGGCGTCGTCGTGACGGGCACGGCCACCGGGGAGCCCGCCACGCCCTCCGACCTCGGCGAGGCGCGCGCGGCCACGCGGCTCCCGGTGCTCGTGGGCTCGGGGCTCACGCCCGCGAACCTCGGGGCCTACGCCGGGGCGGACGGCTTCATCGTCGGCAGCTCGCTCAAGCGGGGCGGCGCCTGGGAGCAGCCGCTCGAACCCGACGCCGTGCGCGCGATGCGCGCGGCGTTCACGGCGCTCCCCGCGCCCGGCGCATGAGCCGCGCGCACGGTCCGCGCGGCGGCCGCTCGGTCGCGGCGCCATGAGCGCGCCCGCGCCGGCCGCTCCCGCCGCCGGGCCTCCGGGTCTCGTCGTGCTCGGGAACCTGCTCGTGGACGACGTGGTCCTCGAGGACGGCCGCACGCGCATGGGCGAGGCCGGAGGCGCCGTTCTCTACGCCTCGCTCGCCGCGGCGCGCTGCGGGGCGAGCGTGGGCTGCGTGAGCCTGCGCGGCTCGGACTACCCCGCCGCGGCGCTCGCGGTGCTCGCGGCGCACGGCGTGCGGCTGGAAGGTGTGCACCCGCTCCCGGGGCCGGGCGTGCGCACGTGGCTCCTCTACGAAGAGGGGGTGCGCCGCGTGCTCCACCGGCTGGGCCGGCCCTCGCACGAGGCGGCCTCGCCCGAGCCCGCGCACGTGCCCGAGGCCTGGCGGCGCGCGCGCGCGTTTCATCTGGCGCCCATGCCGCTCGCGACCCAGCGCGCGCTGGTCGAGGCGATCCGCGACTGGGAGTCGCCGGGCGCGCCGGCATTCGTCTCGCTCGACCCGCACGTGCCCGTGACGCCGCAGAGCCTGGGGGCGTGGGGCCAGATCCTGTGGCGGGTGGACGCGTTCCTCCCGAGCGACGACGAGATGCGCTGGCCGGCCGGGCCTGCCGGTGCGGAGGCCGCGCTCGCATCGCTCGCGGTCGGAAGCCTGCGGTTCGTGGCCTGGAAGCGGGGCGAAGCGGGCGGCCGGCTCTACGACGCGGCGGAG